>VYLG01000082.1_pt1 | contig 24263 bp, 15 predicted proteins | sample 5114351 | NCBI WGS metagenome assembly VYLG01 (sample SAMN12291798, study PRJNA351875) | freshwater metagenome | isolation source: freshwater lake | place: USA: Michigan, Kent Lake | collected 2013-08-15
AGCGCCCGCGCACGCCGCGGTGCCGTCTCGCGCTCCAGCCGGGCGGCGACCTCGGCGGCGAGATCGGTGGCGGAGGCCGCGCCGAAATCGGCCCGCTCGATGCGGCCGCCGGGAAACACCCACTTCGAGGCCATGAACACATGGCCCGGCGCGCGGCGACCCATCAGGACTTCGGGCACCCCCCGGGTCTGGCGGACGAGGATCAGGGTGGCGGCGTCCTTCGGCCGCAAGCGCCGGCTCGTGGCCGGGGCGTCGGCCAGGTCCTGTCGGGCGTCGAAGGGCGAGGGCGCGCGCATGGCCATCCACCTAGTCCTTGACGCCGTCGCCGGTCCACCCCTGAGTCCGCGACCATGAGCCCTCTGCCATCCCCCCGTCCCCTGCCGCGGCTGCGCGGCGTCGACCGTGCCCGTTTCGAGGCCGAGATCGTGCCTGCCGGGCGGCCGGTGGTGCTGGAGGGGCTCGTGGCCGACTGGCCGGCGGTGGCGGCCGGGCAGACGCCGAAGGGCCTGCGGTCCTATCTGGCGGGCCTCGACGCCGGCCGGCCGGTGCAGGTGTTTCGCGCCGCGCCGGAGGTGCAGGGACGGTACAGCTACTCGGACGATCTGAAAGGGCGGAATCACGGCCCGGAGCAGATGGGCCTGACGACGCTACTTGACGAGATGCTGGCGCTGGCCGGGGAGTCGCAGCCGGCGTCCGTCTACGCCGGGGGCGTGCCGGCACCGCTCTGCCTGCCTGGCCTGGCCGAGGCCAATCCCATGCCGCTGCTGGATCCGGCGCGCGAACGTCTGACCTCGCTCTGGGTCGGCAACCGGTCGACGACGGCGACCCATTGGGACTTGCCGCAGAACCTCGCCTGCGTCATCGCCGGGCGGCGGCGCTTCGTCCTGTTCCCGACGACGCAGGTGGCCAATCTCTATGTCGGGCCGCTCGACTTCACCCTCGCTGGCCAGCCGATCAGCCTTGTCGATGTCGACGCGCCCGATCTTGAGCGGTTTCCGCGCTTCGCCGAGGCCTGGGCCGAGGCCGAGGTGGCCGAGCTGGCACCGGGCGACGCCATCTATGTTCCCAGCCTGTGGTTCCACAATGTCGGGTCACTCGAGCCGGTCGGGGCGATGGTGAACTTCTGGTGGCGCGACGGGCCGCAGTGGCTGACCACGCCAATGTTCACCCTGTTCCACGCCCTGTTGACGCTGCGCGACCTGCCGCCGCGCGAGCGCGAGGCGTGGCGGGTGTTCTTCGATCATTACATTTTCCAGACCGGCGGTGAGCCGATGGCGCACATCCCCGAGGACGCCCGCGGTCTGTTCGGGCCGATGACGCCCGAGGCCCTGGCCCGGTTGAGGGCCATGCTGGCGCGGCCGCTGACCCGGTAGTACGCGCACCCGTCAGGCTCGCTTTCTGGCGTGGGCCTTGGCGGCTTCGCGCGGCAGCACCTGAACGAAACGTGTCTGCGACTCGGGCCAGCTTTCCAGCAAGCGGCGGGCCAGCGGTGATCCGGTCTCGCGGGCGTGCCGCTCGACGAGCCCGCTGAGGCGGGTGCCCGCCTCGCCATGCACCGGCACCGCCATCACGCCCTCGGCGTTGAGGTGCGCCTCCAGATCCGGCTGATCCTGCAGGATGAAGGTCTCGCCGCCGGACATGCCGGCTCCAAAGTTCCAGCCGACCCGGCCCAGCACCACCACGGTGCCGCCGGTCATGTACTCGCAGCCATGGGCCCCGACGCCCTCGACGACAGCCATGGCTCCCGAGTTGCGCACGGCGAAGCGCTCGCCAGCGACGCCCGCCGCCAGCAGGGCACCGGAGGTGGCACCGTACAGGGCGGTGTTGCCGACGATCGCCTGCCCCGGCTGCCAGGTGGTCGGACGGATGATCAGATGCGCGCCCGACAGGCCCTTGCCGACATAGTCATTGGCCTCGCCATCCAGCTCGATGCGCAGCCCCTTCATGCCCCAGGCGGCCATTGACTGGCCGACCGAGCCCCTGAGCGCCAGGGTCAGCTGGCCGTCGGGCAGGCGATCGCCGAAGCGCCGTACGATGTGCGAGGAGGTGCGCGTGCCGATGGCCCGCTGGGTGTTTCGCACCGAATAGGTCAGCTGCATCTTCTCGCCGCGGTCCAGCAGCGGGGCGGCGTCGCGCACGATCAGGGCGTCGAGGGTGTCCGGCACCGGATTGCGCGCCGTCTCCGGCCCGCGCTGCGGGTTCAGCTGGCCGCTCACTCGCACCAGCAGCGGATTGAGGTCGAGATCGTCGAGATGCGACGAGCCGCGCGACACCTGCCGCAGCAGGTCCGTTCGGCCGACCGCCTCGTCCAGCGAGTGCAGCCCCAGCGAGGCGAGCACCTCACGTGTCTCCTCGGCGATGAAGGTGAACAGGTTTACGACCTTGTCCGCGGTCCCGGTGAACAGGGCGCGCAGGCGCTCGTCCTGCACGCAGACGCCGACCGGGCAGGTGTTGGAATGGCACTGGCGAACCATCAGGCAGCCGACCGCGATCAGGCTGGCGGTGCCGATGCCGTACTCCTCGGCCCCGAGCAGGGCGGCGATGACCACGTCGCGCCCGGTACGGATGCCCCCGTCGGTGCGTAACCGCACATGGTTGCGCAGGCCGTTCAGGCTGAGCACCTGGTGCGCTTCGGCGAGGCCCATCTCCCAGGGCATGCCGGCGTGCTTGATCGAGCCCATGGCCGAGGCCCCGGTGCCGCCGTTGTGGCCCGAGATCAGGATCACGTCGGCCTTGGCCTTGGCCACCCCGGCAGCCACGGCCCCGATGCCGGAGGCGGCGACCAGCTTCACCGTCACCCGGGCGTCGGGATTGATCTGCTTCAGGTCATAGATGAGCTGGGCGAGGTCCTCGATCGAATAGATGTCGTGGTGCGGCGGCGGGCTGATCAGGCCCACGCCGGGCGTGGCGTGGCGCATCCGGGCGATGAACCCGGTGACCTTGAAGCCGGGTAGCTGGCCGCCCTCGCCGGGCTTGGCCCCTTGCGCCACCTTGATCTCGATCTCGCGGCACTTGTTCAGGTACTCGGCGGTGACGCCGAAGCGACCGGAGGCGACCTGCTTGACCGCGCTGTTCGGGTTGTCGCCGTTGGGGCGGGTGACGTAGCGCTCGGGGTCCTCGCCCCCCTCGCCGGAGACCGAGCGGGCCCCGATCCGGTTCATGGCGATGTTCAGGGTCTCGTGCGCCTCAGGGCTCAGAGCCCCGAGGCTCATACCCGGGGTGACGAAGCGCTTGCGCACCTCGTTGACGCTCTCGACCTCTTCGATCTGAACCGTCTGGGCCGGCTCGCGGAAGTCGAGCAGGTCGCGCAGGAAGGTCGCCGGCTGTTCGCGCACCCGGCGCGAATAGGCCTTGAAGCGCTTGTAATCGTTTCGGGTCGTGGCGTCCTGGAGGCGGTGGATGGTCTCGGCGTCCCAGGCGTGGCTTTCCTGCCCCGCGCGGATCCGGTGCGCCCCGCCGATGGGCAGCCGCACACGTTCGGCGTCGTAGGCCGCCGAATTCTGGCGAACGGCCTTCTGCTCCAGACCGGGCAGGCCGATGCCGGAGATGCGCGACGTCATGCCGGGGAAGAACTCCGCTGCGAGCGAACGGGACAGGCCCAGGGCCTCGAATTCATAGCCGCCGCGATAGGCCGAGATGACCGAGATGCCCTTCTTGGCGAGGATCTTCATCAGGCCCGCCTCGATGGCGCGCTTGTAGTTGAGGCACACGTCCCGCAGCGAGAGGCCGGGGTAGCGGCCGGCCTCCAGTCGCGCCTGGAAGGTCTCCTGCGCCAGCCAGGCGTTCACCGCCGTGGCCCCGCAGCCAACCATCACCGCGAACCCGTGCGAGTCGAGCGTCTCCGACGTGCGGACCACGAGCGACACGAACGAGCGCAGGCCTGCCTCGACAAGGCGGGAGTGCACCGCGGCCACGGCGAGGATCATCGGGATCATCGGCCGGTCGGGTCCGGTGTGCTCGTCGGTCAGGACCAGCAGGGCGGCCCCTTGGCGCGCTTGCTCTGACGCCTCGCTGCGGATCCGTTCCAGCGCCGCGTCGAGGGTCGCGCCCGAGTGTGCGCCGGCCGGCGGTGTGTCGAAGGTGCAGTCGATCGCCCCGGTCGCGCCCGCGCCGACCTCATCCACCATGCGCGTGTACATGCCGGTCGTGAGCACCGGGCTCTCGAGTACGAACACCTGCGTCTGGGTCTCGTCCTGGGCGAGGATGTTGCCGAGGTTCTTGAACCGCGTCTTCAGACTCATCGCCCCGGCCTCGCGAAACGAATCGATCGGCGGATTGGTGACCTGGGCGAAGGCCTGGCGGAAGTAGTGGCTGAAGGGCCGGTCGATCTCGGAGAGCACCGTCGGCGGGGCGTCGTCACCCATCGAGCCGACCGCTTCCTTGCCGGAGCCGGCCATGGGGTCGAGCAGGGCTTCGATGTCCTCCTCTGTCCAGCTTACCGCCAGCTGCGCCCGCACCAGGGCCTCGCCCGACAGACGCCGCGGCTCATCGCCGGGGCCGATCCGGCCTTCCAGCTCGACCATGTTGCCGAGCCATTCGCGGTAGGGGTGATCTTCGGCCAGCCGGTCGACCAGCTCGGCCTCATCGTAGAAGCGGCCGGACTCCAAATCGACCGCGACCATGCGGCCGGGGCCGATGTGCAGCCGCTGTTCGATGCGGTCCTCGGCCACACCGGTCATCCCGGCTTCGGAGCCGCAGACAAGCAGGCCGTCCGTTGTCCGGGCCAGACGCAGCGGGCGCAGGCCGTTGCGGTCCTTGCCGGCGACGACCCAGCGCCCGTCGGTGGCGCAGACGGCGGCCGGGCCGTCCCAAGGCTCCATGACGGCGTTGCAGTACTCGAAGAGGGCCTGATGCTCGGGCTTCATCACCCCCTCGACGCGCGCCTCGGGGATCAGCAGGGCTTTGACCATCGGGGCCGGACGCCCGGCGTGAACCAGTACCTCGAAGACGTTGTCCAGCGCCGCGGAGTCCGAGCCGGACGCCTGGATGACCGGTTTCACCGCCGCCTGATCGTCGCCGAAGGCGTCGGCTGCCATACGGATTTCATGGCTCTTCATCCAATTGGCGTTGCCGCGCAGCGTGTTGATCTCGCCGTTGTGCGCCAGCATCCGGAACGGCTGCGCCAGCCGCCATTCCGGGAAGGTGTTGGTGGAGTAGCGCTGGTGGAACAGGGCGACGCTGGCGGTGACACGCGGGTCCAGCAGGTCCGGATAGTAGTCGTCCAGCGCCTCGGCCAGCATCATGCCCTTGTAGATGACCGAACGAGCCGAAAGGGAGCAGATGTAGAAGTCCGATAGCCCCTTGGCCTGGGCACGCTTCTCGATGCGGCGGCGCACGAGATAGAGCTGACGCTCCAGGGCCTCGCCAGTCAGGCCCTCCGGCGCGGCCAGCATGACCTGCTCGACCTCGGGTCGGGTGGCGGCGGCCCTGGTGCCGAGCGCCTCGATCCGGTGCGGCACCTGACGCCAGCCGTACAGATAGAAGCCCGCCTTCAGCACTTCGCCCTCGACGATGGTCCGGGCGCGCTCCTGGGCTCCAAGATCGAGGCGCGGCAGGAACACCATGCCGACGCAAATCGGCGTGTCGCGCGGCTCGTGGCCGGTGTCGCGCACCTGGGCGGCGAAGAAGTAGCGGGGCAGGCCGATCAGGATCCCGGCACCGTCGCCCGAGCGTCCGTCGGCGTCCACCGCGCCGCGGTGAAAGATGGCCTTGAGGGCCTTCAGAGCGAGCTCGACCACCTCGCGGCGGGGCTGGCCGTCGATGGCGGCGACGAGGCCGACGCCGCAGGCATCGTGCTCCGATGCGGGATCATAGGCATGGGCTCCGGCCAAAGCGTCGCGTGCGGCGCGGTAGGCGGCCGGGTCGAAGTCCTGGTCGGTCGGGCAGGCGATCACGGGGGGTGCGGGGAGGCGGATCATGCCGCGGCCCTTTCAGGCAGACGGGACTTCAGCCAGGCGTCGATCTCGGCGGCGGCGTCCTGCCCGTCGCGCACGGCCCAGACCACGAGCGAGGCACCGCGCACGATGTCGCCGGCGGCGAACACGCCCTCCAGCGTCGTGGCCCTGGTGCGCCGCGCCGTGCGCACCGTACCCCACTCGGTCACGGCGAGGTCAGGGGTCTCGAACAGGCTCGGGAGGTCCTCCGGCTCGAAGCCGAGCGCCTCGATCACCAGATCGGCCGGAAGCTCGAAGTCACCTCCGTCGACCTCCTCTACGGTCCAGCGCCCCTCACTGTTCTGGCTGGCCAGCGCCATGCGGGCGGCGCGAACTCCGGTCACGCTCTCGGCACCCCCCAGGATGGCGCGCGGGGCCGCGAGCCATTCGAAGCGGACGCCTTCCTCTTCGGCGTTGCCCACCTCGCGGGCGCTGCCGGGCATATTGGCGCGGTCCCGCCGATAGAGGCAGGTGACCGAGGTGGCACCCTGCCGGATGGCGGTCCGCACGCAGTCCATGGCCGTGTCACCGCCACCGATCACCACCACGCGCTTGCCGGCCGCATTCAGGTCGCCGCTGTCGAACGGCGGAACATCATCGCCGAAGCCCTTCCGGTTGGAAGCGATCAGGTAGTCCAGTGCTGCAATCACGCCGCGCGAACCGCAGCCCGGCGCGGTGAGGCGACGGGCCTGATAGACGCCGGTGGCGACGAGGACCGCATCGTGCGCCGCGCGCAGGTCGTCGAACGGGAGGTGGCTGCCAACCTCAACGCCGAGCCGGAAGGTCACGCCACCCTCGATGAGGCGGTCCACCCGCCGCATGACGACGGGCTTCTCCAGCTTGAATCCGGGGATGCCATAGGTCAGAAGGCCGCCCGCGCGGTCGTGGCGGTCATAGACGGTCACGGCGTAACCGGCAGAACGTAGCCGGTCGGCTGCGGCCAGCCCGGCCGGGCCGGCACCAATGATCCCGACCGACTGACCGCGTTCCACCCGTGGCCGGATCGGGGTGACCCAACCGTTCTCGAAGGCCATGTCGCCGAGCCAGCGCTCTACCGACCCGATCGTGACGGTGGTCCAGCCCGAGCGTTCGAGAGTGCACGCACCTTCGCACAGACGATCCTGCGGGCAGACCCGGCCGCAGATCTCGGGCAGGGCGCTGGTCGCTTCGGCCTGGGCCCAGGCCTCTTCCGGTCGTCCCTCAGCGGCTAGCCGCAGCCAGTCGGGAATGTTGTTCTCGAGCGGACAGGCCGACTGGCAGAAGGGCACTCCGCATTGGGCGCAGCGGCTGGCCTGGTCGCGGGCGGCCGTATCCATGAAGCCTGCATAGATTTCCGCGAAGTCCTGCACGCGGAGATCCGCGCCGGTTTTCGCCGGAGTGGCGTGCGGAACGATGACGAACTTCTGGTTGGCGTCGGCCACGGCGGCGCCCCCTCTTCTGGCCACAGATGAAACGCGGGAGAAAGACCATAGGGTCTTCGCATGCGCAACGCAACAAACTTGCGCTATGGCCTTTTCGGACGGCCTCACGCGCATGAAAAATGCGTCGCACGCGACGAACCCCCTTGCGCGTTGTGAAAATGAGGTAAACATTTCGCATCTGCGAGATAGCAAGGGGGATACTGGCATGTCGCAAATCCTGAATCGTCTACCGGGCGCACTTGCGCTCTGTCTTCTGACCCTCGCCCTGTTCTGGGTAGGGGGTGCCTTTGCGCAGGAGTCCGTGGTGCCGGCCGTGGCCGAGGCGGCGGCCGATGCTGCACCGGCCGAGACTGCCCTCGCGGCCGAGGTGATCGCCGAACCTGCTGCTGAGGCACCGGCCCTGCTGTCGCACCAGGCTGTCGCCCAGATCGACGGTGCCGCGAGCTCCTGGATCCTCACCTCGACGGCCCTGGTGCTGCTGATGACCCTGCCGGGTCTCGCGCTCTTCTATGGCGGCATGGTGCGGCGCAAGAACGTCATCGCCACCATCACCCAGTCGCTCGGCGTGGCCGCCGTCGTCACCCTCGCCTGGTTCGGCGCCGGCTACAGTCTGTCTTTCGGCGTGGGACAGCCCGCTTTTGGCTTCTCGGGTGAGGAAGTGAACTCGGTCATCGGGGGGCTCGAGGCCGCGTTCCTGAATGGCGTGACCATGGAGACGGCCTATGCGGCCGCGCCGGGTCTCCCCGAGTTTCTGTGGATCGCGTTCCAGCTGACCTTCGCCATCATCACCCCGGCACTGGTCACCGGTGCCTTCGCCGAGCGCATCAAGTACTCGGGCCTGCTGCTGTTCACGGCGTTATGGACCCTCTTCGTCTACGCCCCGATCTGTCACTGGGTCTGGGGCGGCGGCTTCCTCGGCTCGGCCGGGGTGCTCGACTTCGCGGGCGGGGCCGTGGTGCACGTCAATTCGGGCGTAGCCGGTCTGGTCTGCGCCATCTTCCTCGGCGCGCGCAAGGGCTACGGCCAGTCGCCGATCGTTGCCCACAATCCGGTGCTGACGATGATCGGTGCCTCGCTGCTGCTGGTCGGCTGGATCGGCTTTAACGCCGGCTCCGCCTGGGCGGCCGACGCCCTCGCCGGCGTGGCCCTGCTCAACACCCTGCTGGCCGCCATGGCCGCCTCGCTGACCTGGAAGATCGTCGAGGTCATCGAGAAGCGGAAGCCGTCGCTGATCGGTGTGCTGTCCGGGCTTGTCGCCGGTCTGGTGGCCATCACCCCGGCGGCGGGCTTCGTCGATCCGAAGGGTGCCGTGCTCATCGGCGCGGTGGCGGGCCCGTTCTGCTATGCTGCCTCAGTCTGGATCAAGAAGCTGCTGCGCTACGATGACAGTCTCGACGCTTTCGGCATCCACGGTGCCGGTGGCCTTCTCGGGGCGCTGCTGACCGGCGTCTTCGCCTCCACGGCCATAAATGGTCTGTCGGAAGGCGCGAACGTCGCCAACCAGGCCATGGGCCTCGCCTTCACCGTCGCCTGGAGTGCGGTGGCCACCTCTGTGATCCTGCTGATCTGCAAGTTCACGACAGGCCTGCGAGTGACCGAGGCTCAGGAGGAAGAGGGGCTCGACTCGCACCTGCACGGCGAGGCGCTCGACCACGCTTGAACGAATCGCAGCTGACGCCTTTAATCTAGAATCAAAGCGTTTTCACCGCTCCGCAGCCCTGTCGGCGCGGACGTTACAGAGGGGATAAGTCATGAAGTTCATCAGGTCCGCGGTTTTCGCCGCAACGGCCGTTGCGGCGGTACTGGCTGCCGGTGCCGCATCGGCCCAGGAGCCGGAAGTGGCATTCAACATCGGCGTCACATCCGACTACGTTTATCGCGGCTTCAGTCAGACCAGCGAGGATCCGGCGCTACAGGGCGGCGTCGACGTGACGCTCGGGTCATTCTACGTCGGCGCCTGGGCGTCGAATGTCGAGTTCGACGATGACACGGATGGCGAGATCGACCTCTATGGCGGCTATCGCACTGAGGCCTATGGCTATGCCTTCGACTTCGGCATTCTCGGTTACTTCTACCCCGGTGAACCTGACGCGGCCGACTATACCTATTACGAGTTCAAGGCGGCTGCGTCCCGCGCGGTGGGGCCGGCCACGGTCGGGGCTGTGGTCTACTATTCGCCAGACATCTTCGGCGTCGCCGATGAGGAAGCGGTCTATTATGAAGCGAACGTCGGCTTCGCCGTTTCGGACCAGTGGTCAGTTTCGGGCGCCCTCGGGTACCAGACGCTCGATGTGTCTGATGACTACACGACGTGGAACATCGGGGCAGGCTACACCATCAAGGAGGGGGCGGTCCTCGACTTCCGCTATCACGACACGGACATCGACACACCGCTCAGCGATGAGCGGATCGTCGCCAGCCTGAAGATCGGATTCTGATCCGTTGCTTTCCGCAACGTGATCTTGGCACCTTACGGCGGCCGGGTTAGGCGTTCCGTCCCAAATCCCCATCAGGAGAGACGCGAATGACCGACCTGGCTTCCGTGACCGACCGCATCCGCAGCGCCGTGGGCGACAACTCCGGCCTCGGCAAGACCGTGAGGCTCGACCTCGGCGACGCTGGCAAGATCTTCATCGACGGTGCCTCGTCGCCGAACTCGGTGACCAATGAAGACAAGCCAGCGGACGCCACGGTGCGGATCAGCTGGGATGACTTCATCGCCCTGTCCGAAGGCAAGCTGGATCCGATGATGGCCTTCATGCAGGGCAAGCTGAAGATCGACGGCGACATGATGATCGCCCAGAAGCTCGCCCCGCTGCTGAAGAGCTGAGCCTTGGCCATACTGTAATCCCGCGAAGGGCGCGGTCCTCCGGGGCCGCGTCGTTTTGCGTCAAGGAGGAAGCCCATGCATTTCCAGCCCAGCGAACGCGCCGACCACTGGCGCGAGCGGGTCGCCCGCTTTCTCAACGACCGGGTGATCCCGGTCGAGGAGACCTATCGCGCCGAGGTGGCCGAGGCACCAAGCCGTCAGCCCCCGACCATGGAGCGGCTCAAGGCCGAGGCCCGTGAAGCTGGTCTTTGGAACATGTTCCTGCCCGGGGAGCACGGTGCGGGACTTACCAACCTTGAGTATGCGCCGCTGGCCGAGCTGATGGGCCGCCATCTCTGGTCGGCCGAGGTGTTCAACTGCAACGCTCCCGACACCGGCAACATGGAAGTCCTCCATATGTACGGGAACGCTGAGCAGCAGGCACGCTGGCTCAAGCCGCTCATGGCGGGCGAAATCCGCTCGGCCTTCCTGATGACTGAACCGGGCGTGGCGAGCTCGGACGCTACCAACATCGAGACCCGCATCGAGCGCGACGGTGATCAATATGTGATCAACGGGCGCAAGTGGTGGTCGACCAACATGGCCCATCCGAACGTTGCCGTGACTATCGTCATGGGCAAGACCGATCCGGGTGCCGCGACCCATCAGCAGCAGAGCCAGATCATCGTTCCGGTCGATACGCCCGGGTTCCGCGTTGAGCGGATGCTGAAGGTGTTCGGCTATGACGAACTGCCGATCGGCCACGCCGAGGTCGTACTGGAGAACGTCCGGGTGCCGGTGGAGAACCTGATCGCCGGCGAGGGGCGCGGTTTCGAGATCGCCCAGGGACGTCTCGGGCCGGGCCGCATCCATCACTGCATGCGGGTGATCGGCTGCGCCGAGCGGGCGCTGGAGCTGATGTGCGAGCGTCTGCTAAATCGCACCGCCTTCCGGAAAGTCATCGCCGAGCACTCAGTGTGGGAGCAGCGCGTCGCTGAGGCGCGCATCAACATAGAGATGTGCCGCCTGCTGGTTCTCAAGGCAGCGTGGATGATGGACGAGATCGGGGCCAAGGGTGCCAAGTCCGAGATCGCCCAGATCAAGGTCGCCGCACCGCGCATGGCGCTGCAGGTCATCGACGATGCCATCCAGGCGTTCGGTGGCGCAGGCGTGTCGCCCGACACGCCGCTGGCCGAGCTCTATGCCACGGTGCGTACCCTGCGCATCGCCGACGGGCCGGACGAGGTGCACAACCGCACCATCGCCAGGCTGGAGTACGCGAAGCACGGCGGCCGACCGGTACGCTGAGGCGGGGCCGGGGGCAGGTGCCGGGACCTGAAGGGCCGGGCACCCACACAGCTGGAGTCGCCGTCAGGAAACCGGCCCGCTCCCCCTCGCGCATATGGTGCTAGGGTGGCACCGCGGGGCGTCCGGGGGAGCGCGGCATGAACCAGACGGCTAGGATCGAGGTGCTGGCCGGGCCTGAGGCGCGGCGCTACGACGAGGTGCGGGCCGTCATGCCGCGTCTGGCCAACGGCTTGTCGGCGGAGGATCTCGCGGCCCAGGCCATGTCCGACGCGAGCCCGGGCAAGTGGCACCTCGGCCACACCAGCTGGTTCTTCGAAGCGATGATCCTCGCCCGCGATCCTGCCTATGTGCCGGTCGATCCACGCCTGCAGCAGGTGTTCAATTCCTACTATGATGCGGTCGGCACCCGTGTGGCGCGCGGGGCGCGGGGCCTGATGACCCGGCCCTCGCTGGCCGAGGTACTGGCCTACCGGGCAGAGATCGACCGCCGGACGCGCAATCGTCTTGAGACGGGTCTCGACGGGCCGCTGGAGACCTATCTGTTTGAGCTGGGACTGCACCACGACCAGCAGCATCAGGAGCTCTTCCTCTCGGACCTGCTGGCCCTCATGGCGGCATCGCCGCTGGACCCCGCCGCCTATCCGGCGGAGCCGCGGCTCGCGGCCCCGGCGTCCGCGACTGCCTCCTCCGACTGGGCGGTGTTCGAGGGGGGCAGGGCCGACGTCGGTGCCGCGCCGGGCGCGGGCTTCGCCTTCGACAATGAGGGGCCGCGTCACACCGTCTGGATCCCGCCCTTCGAAATGGCGCGCGGACTGGTGACCAATGGCGACTGGCTCGCCTTCATCGAGGACGGCGGTTACGGCCGCGTCGAGCTGTGGCTCGCCGATGGCTGGGCGGCGGCGCGGGGCGGGGACTGGCAGGCCCCGCTCTACTGGCGCGCGGAGAGAGACGGGGACTGGAGCGTCATGACCCTGGCCGGGCGTCGGCCGGTCGATCTGGCCGCGCCGGTCCGTCACATCAGCTTCTACGAGGCCGAGGCCTTCGCACGCTGGGCCGGTGCCCGCCTACCGACGGAAGCCGAGTGGGAGTATGCCGCGATAACGGAGGGCGACTCGCTGTCCGGCCTGTTCGGCGAGGTCTGGCAATGGACGGCGTCCGCCTACGCGCCCTATCCAGGATTCCGCCCGACCCCCGGTACGGCCGCCGAGTACAACGGCAAGTTCATGGCCAACCAGATGGTGCTGCGCGGCTCGGCCTTCGCCACGCCGGGCAGCCATGCCCGGGTCACCTATCGAAACTTCTACTATCCGCATCAGCGCTGGGCCTTCAGCGGGCTGCGTCTGGCCCGCAACGCGGGCGCGGCGGGCGTGGCGTTTGCCCGCGCGCTCGGGGCAGGCCTGGCCAGGACGCCGAAACAGGTATCGCCGAAGTGGTTCTACGATGCTGCCGGCTCGGCCCTGTTCGAGAAGATCACGGTCCTGCCGGAGTACTATCCGACGCGGCAGGAGTTGAGCTTGCTGCGCGACACCGCCGCGGACATCGTCGCTCGCTTCGGGGCCGGTGCCGTGCTGGTCGAGTATGGCTCGGGCGCGAGCGAGAAGACCCGTCTGCTGCTGGATGCAGCCCCCGATCTCGCTGCCTATGTGCCGATCGACATCAGCCCGTCGGCGCTGGACGGCGCTGTCGCGCAGCTTGGGCAGGCGTATCCGGCGCTCAAGGTTCTGCCGCTTGAGGTGGATTTCCTGTCGGCTGTGCGTCTGCCGGTGGGAACGCCGGCCGGCAGACGGATCGGCTTCTTTCCCGGATCGACCATCGGCAACCTAGGGCCGGGCGAGCAGCGGCGCTTTCTGGCGGCCGCGCGGGACATGCTGGGCGACGACGCCCTGTTCATCCTTGGCGTGGACCTGATCAAGGATGAGGCCACGCTTGTGGCCGCCTATAGCGACGCCACCGGTGTCACCGCGGCCTTCAACCGCAATCTGATCGCCCGGGCCGCGCGAGAGCTCGGGGCGGCGGTATCGCCTTACGACTTTGAGCACCGGGCGAACTGGAACGCCGAGGCCCGCCGGATCGAGATGCACCTCGTGGCGAGCCGCCAGCTCCGCTTCGTCGTCGGAGATCACGAGGCTGTGTTCGCGGCGGGGGAGACGGTTCATACCGAGAGCGCCCACAAGTTCGACCGGGCCATGGTGGAGGCCCTTGCCCGGCGCAGCGGCTGGCGGGTTGACGCCTTCCATGTGAGCGGGATGCCGCAGGTCGCCATGGCCGTGCTTTCGGCGATCTGAGCTGCACGCGTCGGGCCGGGATCGCCGGGCGATCGCAGAGGGGCGGCCCCGTGTGGTGGCACCCCTTCGGAAGGCTGGGCAGAAGGCCGGCTTCAGCCGCAGGATTCCGGTTGTCCGCCCCTGGGCCGGTTGCGGCCGGCGTGTGAGGCCTCGCCGCCCTTGCGGCCGGTCTGGGCCGCGAGGGAACGGTGCCGGTTCCGCGACAGACTGCCATCGGATAGCCGGTCGTGCGCCGCTTGCAGGAGCGTCTCAACCCGGATCCTGCGGCGAGCGGATCGGCGAGGTCGGTGAGTCGGGCGGCGGGAGCTCCTGGTCCGGGGCCGTTGGCGTCCGGACTTCCGGCAGGTCGACGGCCGGCGGTCCGGTTCCCGGGTCAGGCAGCGGCGGGGCGAAGGGATCGCCCTGTATTCGTCGGACTTATTCTCCGACGCTAGATCCGGGCTGCGGCAAGGACGCGGTCGGCGACAAAGGCATTGTCGCGCCGCTCCTGGCCGAAGGTCGAGACCGGCCCGTGCCCGGGAACGAAGGTCACATCGTCCCCGAGCGGCCACAGTTTGTCGATGATCGACCGGATCAGCGCCTGCGGGTCGCTCTGCGGGAAGTCTGTACGGCCGACCGAGCCGCGGAACAGGACGTCGCCGACCTGGGCGAAGCGCGCCTCGGCGCAGTGGAAGATCACGTGGCCAGGCGTGTGACCCGGGGTGTGGAACACCTGCCAGCGGGTATCACCGAGCGTCAGTTCGTCGCCATCCGCCAGCCAACGGGTGGGCGTGAATCCACGAGCCTCGGGGACCCCATACACTCGCCCCTGGGCGGCGATGCCGTCGATCCAGAACTGGTCGGCCGGGTGGGGGCCGATGATCTCCACGCCCGTCTTTTCCTGCATCTCGGCCGCGCCGCCCGCGTGGTCGAGGTGGCCGTGGGTGATCCAGATCGCCTCGACCCCGAGGCCGCGACGGGCCACCTCGCCGAGCACGGCGTCGACGGCTCCGCCGGGATCGATGACCGCGCAGCGGTTCGTTGCCGTGCACCAGACGACGGTGCAGTTCTGCTGCAGCGGGGTGACCGGCGTAACGAAGACGCCGAGGGGGGCAGGGGAGGCGCTCATGCCTCTCCGTTAGCGTCTCGAGCGCCCGTACGGAACCTCGCGTTGACCTTCGCGGCCGTTCTCGACATAAGGGCGGGCTTCGAGGTGCCGCCCCCGTCAGGGGGCGGCCCTTGCGTTTCCTGCAATCCGCGCGCCGCCGCCAGGCCGCCCCAGAGCGTCAGACCCCCCATGCAAGTCGTCGAAAAGTCGAACGAAGGCCTGAGCCGCGTGATCGCGGTCACCATTCCCGCCGCCGAGCTGACTGCCAAGCTCGACGCGCGCCTGAAGGAAGTGGCCCCGCAGGTCCGCCTCAAGGGCTTCCGTCCGGGCAAGGTGCCGGTCTCGCACGTGAAGAAGACCTTCGGTCGCGACCTGATGGGCGAGATCGTCAACACCGAGCTGAACCAGTCGAGCCAGAAGGCTCTGGACGACGCGAAGTTGCGCCCGGCCGCCCCGGCCGAGATGACCATGGTCAGCGACATCGAGAAGGTCGTCGCGGGCGAGGCCGACCTGTCCTACGAGATGTCGCTGGAGGTCATGCCGGACTTCACCCCGGCCGACCCCAAGGCCCTGAAGCTGTCGCGCCCGGTCTACGAGGCCTCCGACGAGGATCTGGAGGAGGCCCTCAGGGAACTGGCTGGCCAGGCCAAGAGCTACGAGGACAAGGGCGGCAAGGTCCCCAAGGCCGCCGACGGCGACCAGGTAATCATCGACTTCGTCGGCAAGATCGAGGGTGAGGCCTTCGAGGGAGGCACGGCCGAGGACGCCGCCGTGGTGATCGGCTCGAACAGCTTCATCCCGGGCTTCGAGGAGCAGCTCAAGGGCGTCAAGGTCGGCGAGGAGAAGACCCTCAAGGTGACCTTCCCCGAAACCTACCAGGCTGCACACCTGGCCGGCAAGCCGGCCACCTTCGACGTCAAGGTCAAGGCCGTCAAGGCCGCGAAGGACGCCGAGATCAACGACGAGTTCGCCATCCGCCTGGGTCTGGAGTCGCTGGACAAGCTGAAGGAGCTGCTGCGGCAGAACCTGAACCAGCAGTACGCCGGTGCTGCCCGCTTCAAGCTGAAGCGCGCCCTGCTGGACCAGCTGGACGCCGCCCACGACTTCCCGCTGCCGCCGAAGATGGTGGACGCGGAGTTCGACGGCATCTGGCGTCAAGTTGAGGCCGACAAGGCTGCCGGCCGCCTGCCGGAGGAGGACGCGAAAAAGTCGGACGACGACCTCAAGGCCGAGTACCGCAAGATCGCCGAGCGCCGCGTACGCCTCGGTCTGGTGCTTGCCGAGATCGGCCGCGCCAACAACGTCACCGTCGCCGACCAGGAGCTCAACCAGGCGATCCTGGCCGAAGCCCGCAACTATCCGGGCCAGGAGCGGGCGGTGCTCGACTTCTATCGCCAGAACCCGGGCGCGGCCGCCCAGATGCGCGCGCCGATCTACGAGGAGAAGGTGTGCGAGCTGATCTTCGGCCTGGCCGAGGTCACGGACGCACCGATCTCCAAGGAAGAGCTGCTCAAGGACGAGGACGAAGCGTAAACCGGTCGCAGGTTGCGCCGCGGCCTTCGGGACGCGATATCTGGAGCAAGCGGGGCGGCGATGAGTCGTCCCGCGCGTTTCCGCACTCCGAGAAGGCCTTCATGCGCGATCCGATCGACAACCTCACCATGAACCTGGTGCCGATGGTGGTGGAGCAATCCAGCCGCGGCGAACGGGCCTTCGACATCTTCTCGCGCCTGCTGCGCGAGCGGATCATCTTCCTGACCGGGCCGGTCGAGGACGGCATGGCGTCGCTGATTTGCGCCCAGCTGCTGTTCCTCGAGTCGGAGAACCCGAAGAAGGAAATCTCCATGTACATCAACAGCCCGGGCGGCGTGGTGACCTCGGGCATGGCGATCTACGACACCATGCAGTACATCAAGTCCCCGGTGACGACGGTGTGCATGGGCATGGCGGCCTCGATGGGCTCCCTGCTGCTGACCGCCGGTGCCGCCGGCCAGCGCATCGCCCTGCCGAACGCCCGCATCATGGTCCACCAGCCTTCCGGCGGCTTCCGCGGCCAGGCCTCGGACATCGAGCGCCACGCCGAGGACATCATCAAGACCAAGCGCCGGCTGAACGAGATCTACGTCAAGCATACCGGCCGGACCTATGAGGAGGTCGAGCGCACCCTGGACCGCGACCACTTCATGAACGCCGAGGAAGCCAAGGCCTGGGGCATCGTCGACCACGTCTACGACCGACGCGAGCAGGCCGAGGACGACGGGGTCAAGTCGGTCTGATCCGCCTCGATCTTGAGTGCATTTTTGGCATGTGCGCCCGGGGTCATCGTTGCCGTCCCAACTGGGAACAAGGGACGGTCGCCATGATCTCGCGCGTTTATGATTCAGCGCACGAACGGGTGTTTCGGGCACTCAAGGAGAACGCCCTCGGCATCGATGAGGCTGGCCTTCGAGACACGCCCTGCAAGGCGAACATCTGGCACCTCGCGACGGGGTTGTGGGCCGCGAAGCGGAACGGCTTCTTCGGGAATTGATCCAAAAGTCGAATCTCAGAGGCTTCAAGGTCTCGCCCGGAACACCCTGAAGCCGCCCTCGTCGGCGATGGCCAGCATCTGGGCGTCGCCGGAGGTGTCGCCATAGGCGGCGGCCAGCCGGACGTCCGGGCCGTAGACCGCGCGCAACCGCCGCACCTTTTCTTCCCCGCGACAGTTCGGGCCGGCGAAGGCGCCGGTGACCCGACCGGTGCCGTCGAACACGAGGGGCGTGCCGAGCAGGGCCTCGGCGCCGAGTCGGCGGGCGAAGGGCGCGACGGTCGTCTCGGGACTGGCGGTCACAATCACGCGATGTGCGCCGGCCTCGCCCCACGCCGTCCAGGTTGCGAGGGCGTCCGGCCGCATCAGCCGCGCCCAGCGCGTTGCGGCGAAGGTCTCGGCGCGGCGTTCCAGTTCGGCACGGTCGAGGCCCTCAAGGAACTCCCGGGTCGCCGCGGCCTTGATCCGCTCCCGGTCACGGTCGCGGGCATAGGCTGTCAGGGCCGGAGTCAGGCGCAGCAAGCCCTTGGTCCAGCGACGTTTCCCCACATGCCATCGTAGAAAGGCGGTGAAGCTGTCGCGTACGGTGAGGGTGCCGTCGAAGTCGAAGGCGACGATGGCCCGGCCCTTGCTGGGGCTCTGGCGCAGAACCGTTTCAGCCCCCATGTCAGCCATTCGTCGCAATCCCCAGCCACATCGTTTGACCCACCGCGCAGCGCCGACGTCGCAGGACATCGGGGTTGTGGTCGCGGATGGGATGGGTGATTGTCAATTTTTGAAGACCTGTGCGCCCATCATGGGAATGCTACGCATGGGAACCGCGTCTCGGATCGGCGGGATCGGGCGCGAGAGTGAGAAGGGTCGATGACCAAAGCAGCCGGCACGGACGCCAAGAGCACCCTTTACTGCAGCTTCTGCGGCAAGAGCCAGCACGAGGTGCGCAAGCTTATCGCCGGACCGACGGTGTTCATCTGCGATGAGTGCGTCGAGCTGTGCATGGACATCATCCGGGAGGAGCACAAGATCTCCTTCAAGGCGTCCAAGGACGGGGTCCCGACTCCGAAGGAGATTCGCGAAGTCCTGGACGACTATGTGATCGGTCAGCACCACGCCAAGAAGGTGCTCTCGGTCGCGGTCCACAACCACTACAAGCGCCTGAACCACGCAACGAAGAACAACGACGTCGAACTGGCCAAGTCGAACATCATGCTTATCGGGCCGACCGGCTCGGGCAAGACGCTGCTGGCCCAGACGCTGGCGCGGATCATCGACGTGCCCTTCACCATGGCCGACGCCACGACCCTGACCGAGGCGGGTTACGTTGGAGAGGACGTCGAGAACATCATTCTCAAGCTGCTCCAAGCCTCGGACTACAACGTCGAGCGAGCCCAGCGCGGCATCGTCTATATCGACGAGATCGACAAGATCAGCCGTAAGTCAGACAACCCGTCGATCACCCGCGACGTGAGCGGGGAGGGCGTGCAGCAGGCCCTGCTCAAGATCATGGAGGGCACGGTGGCCTCCGTGCCGCCGCAGGGCGGGCGCAAGCATCCGCAGCAGGAGTTCCTGCAGGTCGATACCTCGAACATCCTGTTCATCGTCGGCGGCGCCTTCGCCGGGCTGGAGAAGGTCATCTCGGCTCGTGGCAGCGGTGCCTCGATCGGCTTCGGTGCCAAGGTCAAGGACGTCGACGAGCGCCGCACCGGGGAGATCCTCAAGGAGGTCGAGCCGGACGATCTGATGCGCTTCGGCCTGATCCCGGAGTTCATTGGCCGTTTGCCGGTGATCGCCACGCTCGAGGACCTGGACGAGGTGGCGCTGGTCAAGATCCTTACCGAGCCCAAGAACGCCCTGGTCAAGCAGTACCGGCGCCTGTTCGAGATGGAGAATATCGGCCTGACCTTCACCGACGACGCCCTGTCGACGATCGCCAGGAAGGCCATCACCCGCAAGACCGGTGCCCGCGGCCTGCGCTCCATCATGGAGGGCATCCTGCTGGAGACCATGTTCGAGCTGCCCAGCTACGAGGGAGTCGAGGAGGTCGTGGTCAACGCCGAGGTGGTCGAGGGCCGGGCCCAGCCGCTGGTGATCTACGCCGAGACCAAGAAGAAGGCCGACGGCGCCGCCTGACCGGCTGGCTAGATCTATCGCGCGGGCCCGGTGTTTCCGACGCCCGGCCCGTGTCGTTCCCGCCGCTCGTTTACCGGTGATTGTCGCACCCCGGCGGGTGGCGCTTGAACCGCGGGGCCGACGCGCCACATATCCGATCAAAGTCCGCCTCATGGGCGGGCGCGATCGGGTGATCAGGGCCAGGCCCTGACCAGCGACCGCGCGGGCCTGCGATCCTCAAGGGCCCCGGAGATCCGTATCATGTCCGAGTCCCAAGTCCTCCCTGTCCTGCCCCTCCGCGACATCGTCGTCTTCCCGCACATGGTCGTGCCGCTGTTCGTCGGGCGCGAGAAGTCGGTGAAGGCGCTCGACGAGATCATGCGGGGCGACAAGCAGATCCTGCTGGCCACGCAGAAGAACAGCGTCGATGACGATCCTGCCCCGGCCGACATCTTCGCCACCGGCGTGCTGGCCACGGTGCTGCAGCTGCTAAAGCTGCCTGACGGTACGGTCAAGGTGCTGGTCGAGGGCAAGTCTCGCGCCCGCCTGGTGCGATTCACGGACCGCAGCGAGTACTTCGAGGCCGAGGCCCAGCCGATCGCCGACGAGGCGGGCGAGGCCAGCGAGGCCGAGGCGCTGGTGCGGGCCGTGGTCGAACAGTTCGAGAACTACGTCAAGCTGAACAAGAAGGTGCCGCCGGAGGCCCTCTCGGCGATCCCGCAGATCACTGATCCGTCCAAGCTGGCTGACTCGGTGGCGGCGCACCTGTCGGTGAAGATCAGCGACAAGCAGGCCCTGCTTGAGGCCATCTCCGTTCCGCGCCGGCTGGAGCAGGTCTTCGGCCTCATGGAAGGCGAGATCAGCGTCCTGCAGGTTGAGAAGAAGATCCGCAGCCGCGTGAAGCGGCAGATGGAGAAGACCCAGCGCGAGTACTATCTCAACGAGCAGATGAAGGCGATCCAGCGCGAGCTGGGCGAGGGCGACGACCAGCGCGACGAGCTCGTCGGGCTGGAAAAGCGCATCCGCAAGACAAGGCTGTCCAAAGAGGCCCGGACCAAGGCCGAGGCGGAGCTGAAGAAGCTGCGCAACATGAGCCCGCTGTCTGCGGAATCAACCGTGGTGCGGAACTATCTCGACTGGCTGCTGTCGATCCCGTGGGGCAAGGCGCGGCAGAAGCCGATCGACCTGAACCGGGCCGAGGACATCCTTGAGGAGGATCACTTCGGTCTGGAGAAGGTCAAGGAGCGGATCATCGAGTACCTGGCGGTTCAGGCGAGAACCAACAGCCTGAAGGGGCCGATCCTGTGCCTGGTCGGACCGCCGGGGGTCGGCAAGACCTCGCTGGCCAAGTCGATCGCCAAGGCGACCGGGCGCGAGTACGTCCGCATGTCGCTGGGCGGCGTTCGGGATGAGGCCGAGATCCGCGGCCACCGCAGGACCTACATCGGCTCGATGCCGGGCAAGATCATCCAGGCCATGAAGAAGGCGAAGACCACCAACGCCTTCATCCTGCTGGACGAGATCGACAAGCTGGGTGCCGACTGGCGCGGTGACCCGTCGTCGGCCCTGCTCGAGGTGCTGGACCCGGCGCAGAACTCTACGTTCGGCGACCACTATCTGGAGGTCGACTATGACCTGTCCCAGGTGATGTTCGTCACCACGGCCAACAGCCTGAACATGCCCCAGCCGCTGATGGACCGCATGGAGATCATCCAGGTGTCCGGCTACACCGAGGACGAGAAGGTCGAGATCGCCCGCCGTCACGTCCTGCCCAAGCTGATGAAGGACCATGGGCTGAAGGCCGGCGAGCTGGTTCTGCCGGACGAGATGATCCGGGATCTGATCCGCTACTACACTCGCGAGGCGGGGGTACGTTCGCTGGAACGGGCCCTCGGCGGTCTGGCGCGCAAGGCCGTGCGCGAGATGGCCAAGACGGGAGCCGCGGCGATCACCATCGATGCGGAGAAGCTCGCTGCATATGCCGGCGTTCGGAAGTATCGCTACGGCGAGACCGACGCGGAGGACCAGGTGGGCATCGTCACCGGGCTGGCCTGGACCCAGTTCGGCGGCGACATCCTGACCATCGAGGCGATCCGCATGCCGGGTCGCGGCCGCATGACCGTGACCGGCAACCTCAAGGAGGTGATGAAGGAGTCGATCTCGGCCGCCGCCTCCTATGTCCGCGCCCGCTCGCTGGCCTTTGGCGTGAAGCCGCCAGTGTTCGAGAAGACCGACATCCACGTGCACGTGCCGGACGGGGCGACGCCCAAGGACGGTCCGTCCGCCGGCGTGGCCATGACCGTGGCCATGGTCTCGGTGCTGACCGGCATCCCGATCCGCAAGGACATCGCCATGACCGGCGAGATCACCCTGCGCGGGCGGGTCACCGCCATCGGCGGCCTGAAGGAGAAGCTGCTGGCCGCGCTGCGCTCGGGCGTGAAGACGGTGCTGATCCCGCAGGAGAACGAGAAGGACCTCGCGGATGTGCCGGAGAATGTGAAGGCGGGACTGGAGATTGTGCCGGTCTCGACCGCCGACGAGGCGCTCAAGTGGGCCCTGACCGGGGAGCTCACGCCGGTGGAGTGGGACGAGGCGGCCGAGCCGCTACCTGCCACGCCGCCGCCGGAGGTGCCGGGGGCGGTGGCCACCCACTGAGCGCCTGACACGATCGACGGCCGGGGTTCGCCCCTGCCGTTTTCGCGCCGCCCTTGATCGGCGCGCCGGACGCGGGCATCACCCCTTGGAGCCTGTTCGGCTGAGATGGATTAGCTTCGCGATTCCGTCGATGCCGTGAATCAGGCTCCCGGTTCAAGCTGGACCGAAATCTGAGCCGAGTTGGATGGTGTCCAACTCAACCGATTTCGGTCGAGCGGGCGGCTAGCTCAGCTGGTCAGAGCACCTCGTTTACACCGAGGGGGTCGGGGGTTCGAACCCCTCGCCGCCCACCAGATACGCAAAGGCCCGCCGGCGCGATCCGGCGGGCCCATTTTCTGTCGGATCGGCGGATGTCAGAACCGGAAGCTGGCGCGCAGCAGCAGGCTGTAGCGGACGTAGTCCTCGATCGACTCGCCGTTGGCCTCGATCATCAGCAGGCCGAGGTCATTGCCAATGCCGAGGCGCAGGCCGAGGATCGGGCCGCCGCCCTCGATGGCCCCGTTGGCCAGCAGGAACTCGCGCGTGCCGCCGGAGAAGCGGCCGACCGTCTCGCCGCCGTCGACCGAGATGTACTGCTTCCAGCCGACACGCAGCTCCGGGCGGATCCAGCCGTCGCGCCCGAAGCGGGCACCGACAGTCATGGCCGCCGTGGCGGTGAACATGTGGCCATCGCGGTCGTCGATCTCGAGGTCGAAGCCGTCACCGGCCCCGCGCTCTGTGTAGCCGTCCTCGTTCAGCCAGAAGTACTCGGCGAAAAGCTCGGGGCGCACCTCGAAACGGCCGAAGGTGCGACGGTAGGAGACCCCGCCTGCGGCGGCCAGGGTCAGGCCGTTCCAGTCCGCCTCGGTCGTCAGGTTGAGGTTCTCGCCAACGATCTGGCGCGTGCCTTCCATGGTGGCGTAGCCGGCCGCGGCGCGGGCCCAGGTGGTCCAGTACTGGCCCTGGGCGCGCCGGTAGATTCCCAGCTCGATCAGATTGGCGGCGAGGTTCTCCTCGGCGGCGGCTTCCGGATCCTCGATATCCGAGGAGGTGAAGGCGACGCTCAGGCCGACGTTTCCGAAGCTCGTTCCGCGCTCGACGCCGCCGGCCACGCCGAAGCCCTCGGCGCGGAAGCCGTAGCTGTCGGTCTTGTCCTTGTCGGCGTAGAAGGTGATCTCCTGCAGCCAGGCGCTGGTCTGCCCCGCCGCCAGCACCTCGTTGCGACCGGTCAGGGCGCGGGTCACCGCGTCGACGCCCGAGGCCAGCGAGGTCAGGGCCCCACCCGAGTGCTCGGGCAGGATCTGCTCGTACAGATCGATGAAGCCGCCGCGGTCGAGCTGGTTCAGAACCGCCCCGCGCAGCGTGGCGTTGAGGCCGAGCGCCTCATAGACGGAGTCATAGATGGCGGCCTCGGAGGCGATGAAGCCCAGCTCGCCGGCCGTCTTGCGGCGCACGTCCACGAAGACGGTGTTGGCGGTGGTGTCGACCCCGGCCGCGACATTGTAGAGGAACGGCGAGTTCTCGTTGATCGAGCCGAGGTTGACGCCGGCGGCCTGCAGGTTGCCGGCGCGGATCAGCGTCAGGCGCTGCTGGTCCCGGACGAGGGAGTTGAAGCGCGCGCCAAGTGTCGCGCCCTGGGTCAGGTTGGCCGTGCCGGAGACGTTCAACCCGCCGGCACCGCTCAGCGGGTCCACGGCGACCAGCAGCGTACCCTGGCCGCCCACCGTAAGGTTGGTGAGGTTCAGGGTGGTGGACTGACGCGTCTCCAGCGTGCCGTTGCTCACGGTGATGTTGAGCAGGCCATCGGAGTCAGTGAGGGTGCCGCGCACCTCGGCCCCACCGCTGATCAGCAGACGGTCGGCACCGGCACCGAAGCTGATATCCCCGAGCACCTGCCCGTTGCGCACGTCGAAGGTGTCCGCCCCCGAGCCGAACAGAACGGCACCGGAGATAATCGCCTCGCGCTCGTCCGGCACGCCGTCGTTGTCGTCGTCATTGTCGGCATTGTCCTGGGCGTCCGGAATGCCGTCATTGTCGTCGTCGGTGTCGGTCAGGTCCGGCGTACCGTCGCTGTCAAAATCCGAGAAGCGGTCGACCGTTGTGTCGCCGGTCTGGACCAGGGTGACGCCGGTCGTATTGGCGCTGACGTC
>VYLG01000086.1_pt1 | contig 23570 bp, 26 predicted proteins | sample 5114351 | NCBI WGS metagenome assembly VYLG01 (sample SAMN12291798, study PRJNA351875) | freshwater metagenome | isolation source: freshwater lake | place: USA: Michigan, Kent Lake | collected 2013-08-15
GCAGAAAAATTAGAACTTGTTCAAATCCGCAACGATTTTCGACCCTATTTGATGGAAGATAAAGCATCAGAAGGACAAGTGAAAGTTTTCACCCTATTTCCCCTATTGCGGTTAGCGGGTTTTTATCGTTATCCGATTAAGATTAGGGTTGAAGAAGGGATTGATAATATTATCCTTGTGGATGAAGATAAAACTATTAGCGGACGCTTTGATATTGTCACGGTAAATAATTCGATAGCAACTGTCAATGATATCCCTTTTTGGATTTTAGTCATTGAAGCTAAAGAGAGTGGAATCGAAGTACGTCAGGGATTACCTCAATTATTGACTTATGCCTACAATAGCTTAGAAAGACAACCCTCAGTTTGGGGATTAGCGACTAATGGCTTACAATATATGTTCGTCTATCTCAGACAAGAAACTAACCCCACTTATCAGATAATGCCAGAACTTAATTTAATGTATCCTGAATCAGCAATTAATCTGCTCCAAATTCTCAAGGCAATGGGTCAGCTAATTTTAGAGACATAAATTAGGACTCAAACAAGCTATAATCTCCTAGGCTTTGTCTGTCTATATAGGGAATTAAAAGCGTCTTGAATACTTACCCTTGAATACTTACCGCTATTTAAAACTCCTAATTAAGTTGTCGATTGAACGAGAATGAATTAGTTGATGCTTGCTCAATATCTAACAAAGACTCGATCACAGAATTAACCACGGCAGCTACGCAGGAAATCGCCACACTATTACCCGTTAATTTTCGCATAGTTTGATAACTGCCGACAATTTGATAATCATCGGGAAAACCTTGTAAACGGAGCATTTCCCTTTCTGTTAAGCGTCTTTTCCCATCCACTAACAAATAATTATAGGATGCTCCTGCTCGCAAGGCACAGGAATAGGGATAAGCGCTGACATTTCCTCCTTTATTTTCGTGCCAGATAGTCGGTTCACTATAAGGTTTTTTTCCCTCTCTTTTCAGAAGGCGACTTTTTTGAATTTTTTCGGAAGCATAATAAAAATCCGAGACATTTTCCTCTAATATTTCCGTTAAACTTGTTCTAGATAAAGCTGGTTTTGGCCAGATAAAACCCCGCGATTCTCGGAAACCAACGATAAAAATTCGTTCTCGTTTTTGCGGTAGGCCAAAATTAAGCGCATTCAAAACCCGATAATCGGTATAGTAATCTAAATCTTGCAGAGTATCGAGAATAACTTCTAAGGTTTTTCCCTGTTGATGTCCCTGCAATTGCTTGACATTTTCCAGAATAAATGCTGCGGGTTGTTTGGCTTTTAAAATGCGGGCAATCTCAAAAAATAGCGTGCCTCTGGTATCTTCAAACCCCTTTAAATCACCACAAATACTAAAGGGTTGACAGGGAAATCCCGCCATTAAAATATCGTGATTGGGAATATCTAGGGCGGCGATTTCGGTAATATCTCCCTGGGGTTTGTCGCCAAAATTAGCGTGATAAATTGCCCGATCGTCTTTATCTATATCACAGGAAAAAACACAATCAGATTCTAAGTTTTTTTGGCGACAAACTTGTTCAATCGCCACTCGAAACCCTCCTAAACCACAAAAGAGGTCAATAAAACGAATTTTTTTACTATCTTTCAGGAGATTCATTGATAGTTGAGATTGTAGCGATAGGGATATTCTCTTTGATTTTAACTTATTCAACTTTCACCAAAGAGCGGACGGTAAATATTTCATTGGCGCTTGAGAGTAACAAACTGAAAACAGTCGTCATCCCTGGGGACATACATAAAAAAAGAATAACAGAATTATATAATTTGAAATTCATCCTGTTTAAGATTTTGAATTGATTCAATCTTGGAAACTTCTACAGCGATAACTGTATAGGCTTTTCCCTGATTATTTAACACTTCTAAAACATAGCCATCCTCTTGGCCTTCGGGTCGAGGACAATAATCCACGATAATCGCGTGAGTGCCACGAGACAAATTAGATTCTGGCAAATCTTCGGTTAATTGAACTTCGGAAAACATATCAAATTTCATAGTCTAACTCTTTTAATCTGGTAATAAAGTCACAAATCTTGTTTCTTTCGTAAGTGAGTCGATAATCCAATAGGTAGAGACTCGTAAGTTTATCCCGTTGACCCCTTGTAAAAGTCCTTTAATTTCATAAATATCACCGAACTTTGTTGGTTTATTTAAGGTGGCTTCGTTGAGAAGAATACGTCTTAAATCTTGTTCCAATACCTGCCAGTTGTCTAAATTATATCCTGCTTGTGCCAGAAAGCCTGATTTATCATCTTTGGGTTGTAAAACTAGCAAATACCGGGTTAATTTAGCTGGTGGGATTGTCGCATTGGGATTTAAATAAGGCATTTATATTGTAATTTAGCCAACTTCTTTATAGACTTCTATAAAATAGATTTTACAGTATATGCGGGCAGTATTGCCAGTCTTTTTCTTGGTCTAGGATTTGATCATTTTCAACTTCTTCGATGAGTTTTCCCAGTCCGTAATCCTCAAGGATTTCTTCGATTTTTTCAAATTCAGCAATGGGAATCTGAACGGCAATCGGCTTTTGATCCTTGTCTAATACATAGCTTTTGTTAATTTCTAGCATTTGTAGTTCCTCTAAAAGTTCTCTAGATTATTATTGATAAATCAAGTAAAAACTCACTCATGATTTTCGAGTTTGCTCTCTAGTAATTCTAGATTTGATAACTGCGGTGGATGATTAGCATTCCATGCGAGAGCTTGATCTAATTTTTCTCGAAAAGGCGATCAATTTATCCAGTCTTCGTTGCCGGGAGAGCGATCGAGTAAATTTTGATAAAACTCATTCCACAGTTGACCCCATTCTTTTAGATCGATAACAACTGCTGTTTTTTCTCCTGTTTCATCGACAATATACTGAATACCTTTCATGATTTAAATTGTTGTGAGATGGATATTAACTAATAACTATATTTTAATCGATTCACGAGAAGATATGGATTTTGCAAGTTCTTGTCTAGCATCTTCCGATAGAGAACAACCAAAATCTAGAATCTCGATTAAAACTAACTGATCGTCCTCGGAATAATGTAATATTGTTTTCCCTTCCTCCTCTGCGTAAGCAATTGGATTATTGTTTAACTCGATTAATAAAGCATCCACATCTGGGCTATAGTGTATCTTGTTCACCAAATTCCTCTAAGTAGTAAACAAGAGCCGACTTAACATCTGCTAAGACTTCCTCATAGGTTTCTCCTTGTCCAACAACTGCTCCTGTTATGCCAATCGGATAGGCGACGTAGCCATCAGGATGCTTTTCAATGACGATTTTGAATTGTCTCATTATTATTTGTAGAATTAGGTTTCGCTATCTTGATAATATCGTAGAAATAACCTCGATATATAATTCATAACTCACCCTCATTAAAGTTAGCGGTGCGTTACACTGATTTTAGTCGTGTCTTTTTCTCCAAGTTGTTGATTAATATAGTCCACAATGCCTAGCTCATCAACGATAGCGGCGATGATGCCTAAATGGTCGAGATTTTTAACGGTTAATTGAATCATTTTAAGGTGAGTGACTGATTAATTTTATTGTAGCTATTCCGTCGCTATTGCTGAGTTTATTTTTTACCCCCTCTTAATTAGTACGGAATAGGGGGTTCAATTTTCAACTCCACACTCCAAAAGCTTCATTTTTGAACCATGCCGGTTTATAAATCCGCCGATAATCTTGCTTTTCTCAATAAATATTGCAAAAGCGTTTCTTCTCTAGAAATAATATCAACTTTTCCTTCCATCCCTAATTGAATGCTACATTGATTTGCTCCTGACCTTAAAGACAGACTTTCAGGCTCAATAGTGACCTCATAAAAATTGCGATCGAGATTACTTGCCTCCGTTTGCAAAAAAGTACTATAAGTTTTAAGTGGTCTGGCATCTGGGGAAATTTGCTTAACTTTGCCTTTCAGGGTGCCGTAATCTGGATAAGGACAGGCAGAAACTTTTAACTGTGCCTTCTGGTCGGTTTTGACTTTACTCACATCCTGAGCCGTTACTAAAGCTTTAATTATCAATGGGGTGTTACTGGGAGCAATTTGAGCAATTTCTGAGTTTGTTTCGACTGTTTGACCTGGGTTGCGAAGATTAATTTTTAAAACAGTGCCATCGGTGGGAGCTTTAATTGTAGTGTGTTTTAAGTCAATGGCAAGTTTTTGTAGCTCTCTAAGATCGCTTTTAATTTGTTTTTGTAAATTAATTCGCTGTTCAAGAAGAAAATCTCGCTCTTTGTTTAAAGTTGCCATAAGTGCGTTATTAGTAGCTTTCTCTTGAGTGATATTTTCATTTGCAATGGTTACTTCTGCTCGATTAGGATTGAGAAAAGCTTGCACTCTTTGCAAACTAGCAATGGTGGCTATTAAATCTTGTTTATGCTGTTCAATTAGGTTTTTTTGAGCCTTAATAGTTGCTTTTTGAGCTTCAATTGATTCTTTTTGCTGATTGACTGCTAGTTGAGCTTCCTCTAGTTGATCTAGCGGCAAAGCCCCTTCTTCGGCTACTATTTTATAGCGTCTATGCTTGATAATCGCTACAGTTAAAGAATCTTGTATTGAGCGTAAGTTAGCCTCGGCTGCTTTTAACTCTGCCTGAGTTTGTTGTAACTTCTCTCTAGCACTTTTTACTTTGGCTTGTGCTTCTTCTACATCTGCCTGGCTAGTAATCTGTTTGTCTTGATAGTCTCGACGAGAACGACTCAGTTGGGCTTTAGCAGAGGCAATAGCCCGATTGCCTTTTTCAGTTTCTGCCAAAATCTGAGAATCTTGAGCGCGAATTTGAGCGTTAATTTGCAACAATTGTAATTTAGATTGTTGGATGAGATCTTCCAGTTGAGTTTTTTGAATTTGTAGGCGAGAGTCATCTAAAATTATCAGGGTATCTCCGGCCTTAACCTCTTGATTGGCTTTAACGACGATTTGCTTGACTTGTCCCTCAATACCTGCCTGAACAATCCGCAATTCTCCGTCGGGACGAATACTAGCTGGCGCTTGAACAGTAACATTATATTTAAACACTGAGGCCAAGATAATTGTGAGTCCAAATGTCCCGGCAATCAACAATCCTCCCCAGTTCATCCAGCGATTGAGAGGGGGTAATAATTCTTTTTCCTCGCCTAGAAAGAGAAAATTTTCTTTCGGACTATTTAACATAGACAATTCCTCATCGCAAAATTTCAAGTATCTAATTAAAGATTAGGCAGTGATAAAATTCAAATGATCGCCAGCTTTTTGTCGTAATTCTTGGAGATCTCCTTGAATTTTCAACCTCCCTTTCTCTAGCATAACAATCCAATCAGCACGTTGAATTACTCTCGGACGATGGCTAATTAAAATCGTTGTTTTTCCTTGACGGTGTTGTAGGATATTATCTAAAATCTTAGTCTCACTAATCGGATCTAGGGCACCAGTAGATTCATCAAGAATCAAAATTGGCGGATCATTAACCATCGCTCTAGCAATAGTTAATCTTTGCCGTTGGCCTCCTGAAAGATTGGCTCCAAATTCTCCTAAAACAGTTTGATAGCGACCTGGTAAATTGCTAATAAACTCATCTGCTCCCGCAATCTGACAAGCCTTGACGATTTGTTCAAAAGTAATTTGAGGATCGATTAAATTAAAATTGTCAATAATGCTACGGCTCCAAAAATGAGGATCTTGAGGGACTAAAACAACTTGCTGGCGCAAGCAATCAAGAGAAATATCTTCTAGATTATAGGCACCGAGCCGAATATTTCCTGATTGGAGAGGATATAAGCCTGCCATCAGTTTGCTAAGGGTACTTTTTCCACAGCCAGATTCACCGATAAGAGCAATAACCTTTCCCCCCGGTATAGTCAGGGTAAAATCTTCTAGTAGTGTCATGCGTCCGGCATAATTAAAATTAAGATGACTACAAGTGATCGGAGCATCGCCAGAAAGATTAACATAGGGTTTGCGGCTATCTTTTTCATTTTCAGCCGGAGTTTCAATCACTTCTGCCAATCTTTGGGCTGCTGTATCTACTCTTACGAATTCATCAGCAAAAATAACTAAATTAATTAATAAAACAGAAATATTCCGATTGAGGCTGTAAAGAGCCAATAATTGTCCAGTTGTTAATTCTTGACTAATTACTAGACTGCTGCCAAACCAAAGAAAAATAATGCCACCAACCCGCTCTACCAATCGAGAAGAAGTATTGTTAGTAATGCTAATTTGAATGGTGCTAAAAGAAACTCTAGCAAGGCGACTAAAACGAAATTTAAATTCGTCCCACAATTGAGGCGCAGCTGCAATAGTTTTCAGAGTAATTGCTCCTTTAAAAGTTTCTATTAAAATGGCTTGATTTTCAGCTTCTCTGCTCAGAATATTGCGTGTTTTTTGCCGAACAAGGGGAAGAAAAATCAAAGTAGAGAGGAGCATTAAAAAAGCCAATAAAGCAGCTACAACAGTCAACTTAATGTTGTAAAAAAGCATGAAGCATAAAGAAGTTATAGCTACAAAAAACTGACTAGGTAAGGTGATCAGCACTTGAGAAATGAGTTGATTGATCGATTGAATATCCCGCAGACGGCTAGTGACTTCTCCACTCCGGCGAGATTCGTAGTAACTCAGAGGCAGGCGCAAAATTTGTTGAGCAAATTCTAAAATTAAACGCAATTCCAATCGCTGACCGAAATGAGAGATCAGATTAGCCTGTAACCAATCTAAACTACTGGCAATCAAGCTCATAACGAGAATAGCAATGATTATGCGAGTGAGTAACTGATTATCTCCCTTTAATAGTACGTCATCTGTTAAAACCTGGATCAGCAAAGGAGCAGCTAAAGCAATTATGCCAACTACTAAATTAAGGATCAAGATTTGAGTGAATAGGGTTCTCTCATACCAAATTCGCTTTAAAAAACGTCCCAAGCCTCCTATTTTCTCTCGTTCATCGGATTGAGAAAAAAAGCGAATGGGATCGGGTTCAAGGGTTAATAAAACTCCATTAGGCCAAGCTTCCTGTAGCCAATGTCGATCTATGTACTGGATTCCTTCAATCGCGGGATCGGCAATCACGTATTTCTTGCCCCGTTTCCCATATAAGATAACCCAGTGATACCCTTTCCAATGAATAATACAAGGGAGGGAAACAGCGCGATCGTCAATCGCATTCAGAGTAACTTTAACCCCTCTGACATTGGTAAATCCTAATGCTTCTGCTCCCTGTTTTAATCCTAGTAAGGTTGTTCCAGAGCTATAAGTACCTGCCACTTCCCGAATGCGATTAATGGTAAATGTCCGCCCGTAATACTTGGCGATCGAAGCTAAACAAGCTGCTCCACAATCTTCTTCGTTATGTTGGAGTACATTGGGATACTTCATAAGCTTGTTTACAAGTCATTTGAAAGGAAAGTTCAGACTAGACAGACCCTATGCTATGACACAAATCATTCACAAATTAAGCAGTCTGCTTTGGTTTAGGAACTGTCAGAACATAACCCCGAAAACTGCTACCACTAGCTTCCATTTTTTTCTTTTCCTCTTGTAGTTTGGATAAACGCACCTCAGACCAACTAGCAAGATTTTCATCGCCTAACAGCGGAGCAATTTGTCCCAAACGTTTAACTGGAGAAATTGCCAGAGGATCGCAGTCCAAAGAGGCCAGATAACAATCATAAGCTAACTCTAATTCTCCTAAAGACTGGTAGCACTGTCCCATCATAAACCAAGCCACCGCCGTCCCTGGCGGTCCTAAACGAGTAGCACTCCGATAAGCTTGAATTGCCTCTTCAACTCGGCCCTGCTTGAGGAGAATTTCTCCTAACTCCAGCCGATATCTTGGCTCTAAGCTACCTCGTTCAATAAGTTTTCGAGTACGTTCCTCGGCTAAATCTAAATCCTTGAGCCAGATTGCTTCTTTGGCGCGACTTTCCATTATAACATTTTCATTTTCGTGAGAAATATATTGTTGCTCGCGGGTTTCACCGTTCAAACCTTCAGCATAAGCTTGACAGATATCCATCTCGGCAATCAGCTGTGCTCGATCTTTCTTCAAAAGTGGAACAAACGAGGCAGCCCGATAGTATTGACTCATTAGCAGTCCTGCTACAAAAGGCTCCAGTGATGGTAAGATATCCCGAATTTGTCGATCCACAATTGAACGCCAAAACTCCGCTCCTTCTACATCCTTGAGAATGTTGCCTGACACAACTAAAAGTTGCAGTCCTGCTGCAATTCTAGCCATACTCCCAACTGGTGCATTTTGAGCAATAGTTTCTAACTCCTTAAGATTGTAGGGCAATTGGTGATCATCGTATATGAGAAGATTAGAAATGGCACGCAAGAAAGCCAGAGTCGCACTGTGTGAATCCCTAGATATTTCTGCTGCCGACATAGATGGCACGTACTCTAAAACAGACTGATGGAAACACAAGCTACTAAGAAGATTAATGACTTTGATTTGGGTTGATTTAGTTAATGCCGGATAATCAGTTAAGTGATCGCACAATATCTGCCATCGTTCTGTGCGTAATTCAGGGGGTAGTTCCAGAGGATTGTTAACCTGATACTGATATAGTCTTAATTCATGAATAAGAAATTTTCGGAAGGTTTCTGGAAGGTTGAATTGAACTTGATAGGGAACTGAAGTCTGCTCAACTAAGTGATGGTAGCTAAACTCGACTTTGTAATGGGAAGGTAAACCTCCTCGGAAATTGCCTAAATTTAAGTAAATTTGATTGAACCAAGCTTTCGGGGAACTATCTATCGAAAACATTTTTTCTCCTAAAAACCCTGAGTTTTTTTGCCAAGTAATTTTGGTTTTTCCGAACTTACGGGGAAAGATGTAGATAATAAAATCTTTGAAATGCTTGCTGGACAAGCAATTGAGACATCCAAATGATCATTTTTATCAACTTTTGCTAAGATTCAAGTCATAGAAAGGCTTTCGGCGATTTCTTATATGGTAAGTTCGGTAAGTAGTCGTGCAAAATTAATTTCCTAGTGAAGATAGGCAAGAGGCAAGAGGTGGTTAGATATGTGTAATTAATTTTGCTTAGGTACCGCTCTTCTGGGAGTCTGGCAAAAGTCTTACAGTCTCTAAACTCTAGCTCTCTTATGGGGTAAGCCTTCAAGGTATCGCTAACTAACAGAAACCCGAAATTTGAGTTTTTATTAGAAAAAAAGTTAGCGTTCGCTTGTCAACCGAAGGTTTCAGAATCTGGATTCGGTCGGGGATTTCCGAAAGTTCCAGAAGAGCGTTAAGACCTTAATTTTTACCTTTTTTTAAAAGCTAGTGCATTAGGAAAAGATTTAATCTCAACCCACATTGCACTAGCTCTTCTACCAGAAGCAGTTTGCTTAAGCTAGTACTCTGCGGCGTAAATTTTGCTATCAGTTCGTCGCGCAGACTTCTAGCCTGTGGAAAGCGTTTCGCTTGCGCGACAGTGATAGATACACTTCCGCAAAGCAGTACTAGTAGTAGGTTAGTCTTGCTGTTAATTACGCGAAAGACGACTTCCACTTGGTGCTGCCACGACCACCAGAAAGGGTTTCCATTGCCTCAAAGGATAGTTCAGTGATTTCGGGCTTGTTCTGTCCTTGTTGGCGGACTTCCTTTTCTGGGGGATTGGCAGCGGTATTTTTCTTAGACATAACTTACTCCTTTTGCATTAAGGTTAAACAGAGAACTTTATGAATTAGGGTATGTATTACCCTCTTACTCACTGTGCCGTAAATACGATAAAACGCCAAGGGTATGGAATAGCCCTGAAGGGGCAACAAGACCATCTTAATCCCTTGCTGGGTAAGCATTTAGCTCTCCTCTTTATGTGTGTGTAACGTTATGTTACGAGTTAAAGCAAGCTAACAATTTAAGCAGCAATTCTCATTTTGAAACGATTTTGCGTTGTTTCAGCGCTCTAGAGATTCGTTAAGAATTATTAACCCCTCTAGGTGCAAGGGTTTTAATGTCATGAAACCTTAAAATGAGAGGCTCTTCGGTTTGTGTTATGCAATTGACGGGGGTTATAAGGGATGGAACTCTTATAGAGAAAGGCATTTAGCGATTTTTGTCAATTGTTTTTTATCTAGAGCGAACTAATCAATTAAGTCTCTTGCCAGATAAGGATTTAGTCGATTTATGCCCCCCTATCGAACCATACCAAGTAACGAAGAGCCAAATGAGAATTGCTGCAATTTAAGCCGTAGATGCTCGAAATTAGCAAATCCATAACTTTTTCTGTAACCGTTCAGGGGGGGGATGTCAAGTAGCAATTATTGTAGGTTGGGTTGACACAAGGAAACCCAACAAAGAGTAACTTTTGGGGTGGTTGGGTTTCGCTTTTTCAACACAGACTCATAGCCGTTTGAAAAGCGTGGGAAGATTAACCCCTATTATACTAAATCCGTTGAGTAACGCACAGAAAACGGGTTTCTCCGAGAAACCCGTTTTCTGCTCATGCACTCATGCAAAAAGGGGAATAAATAATCAGTCTTTAAGTAGGTAGGCGTTAAAAATTATCAGACACCACCCTTATCAAGGGGGGACTAAGGGTAGGGTTGATTCATGAATCAACCCTACTATGAATCAAACCTAGTACTAAGGGGCGATCGAACCTAAAACACATTTTTAATTTAATTATAACCAGCTACTTAATAACCAGATTTAGTATTATACAAAAAGAAAGCAAGCTAGGGCGACTCTAGTGGGTAAATTTTCTCTGATAATTGCTTGAAAATATCGATAAAAATAGGTGAGTTAGCAAAGCGTAACCCACCCGATATCTATTTTGGGTTTTAAACCGTTTCTACCAAGGGACGGGTTAATTTATCCAACTGTTGGGTTAACAGACTCAGGAATAAACCCACATCGGTGACGATACCGACGGATTCTACCGAACCTCGATCGCTTAATTTTGTCACCACGGCCGGGTTAATATCAACACAGACCATTTTTACCCCCGCCGGTGTCATATTGCCCACACCGATGGAATGGAGCATACTAGAGAGCATGAGAATCATGTCTGCACCTTGAATTAAGCGGGAATATTCTTCCTGTGCTTTAATTAAATCCATCTCCGTATCCGGAAGCGGACCATCATCGCGAATTGAACCGGCCAAACTGAAGGGGACATTATTCTTGACGCATTCATACATTACGCCTTTTGTCAATACCCCGGCCGATACAGCTTTGGTGATGTTGCCGTGGCGACGGATGAGGTTGATAATCTTGAGGTGGTGACGATGGCCACCGCGCACCGGGATGCCTTTCTGCATATCTACCCCTAAAGAAGTACCCATGATCGCCTGTTCCATGTCGTGAACTGCGATCGCATTTCCCCCCAGTAAAGCGTGAACGTAACCATTGCGGATTAAACGGGAGAGATGTTGCGCTCCTCCGGTGTGAATGACCACTGGACCTGCCGTTACCACCACTTTACCGCCTTGGTCGCGAATTTTACGCATTTCCCAGGCAATCTGCTCGACGGTTAACTCGACTCGGCGCTCGCTGGAAACCCCCGCACCCATAAAGGTAAATTCCTGGGTGCTGTTGCGTTGTTCCCGGGATTCCGCCTGTCGGATAGTACGGATGCCCTCAACTCCCACCATAACGCGATCGCCAGCTTTTAAATCCCGCAGCAGAGTACATTTCGCCGTTTTGCCTTCCGGACTTTCAGTGACGACGATGGCTGCATCCATGCGTTGATTTTCCACCCGCACCCATTCACAATTCACCCGCACTTCCGTGGGATAGATGGTGCTGACATAAAAATCATCGGGAGCGACCCCATCTTGTGTCACCACTGCGGTATTGACATCACAGATTTCTTGGGGACGAGCGGCCGCACCGAGGTCGATCAATTGTACCATGATCTCCTCCATTACCTCGTGGGAGGGTGCAGAAACGCGCACTTCTGCTGAGGAGGTACTTTGGCGCTCAATCCCTAAAGTGAAGTTTAAAACCTTGAAACTGCCGCCATTTCCTACCACAACATCGAGAGCTTTATTCATAATTCCCGCGTCGAGGAGATGACCTTCTAACTGGAGAATGCGACTTTCAATGGTGACATTAGCGTGATGGTCTGGAATTAAGGGTTCCGTGGTACGCAGGGTTAAACATTTAGCGGCTCCTCCTGCTTTTAAGAACTCCGTCAGGGGAGTTTGTACCACTTCAAAGCCTTTTGCTGCTAACTTATATTGTAAATCGTCACTAATTTTATTCATGACGATTACTTGACCGATATTCACTGCATTACAAGCAAAGTTAACCGCATCGGCTTCTTCAACGATAATGCGTTTTTCTTCGGGAATTTTTAACTCAATTAACCGATTTGAATAGGCATCAAAAGCATCGGGATAGTAGAGAAGATAGCCACCACTAAGGGGACAAAAACAGGTATCAAGGTGATAGAAACGTTCATCGATTAAACGTAGGGATAAAACCTCGATATCGAGCCATTTAGCGATTAAAGGGTGGGAATCTAACTCGGTTCTGAAGCCATATCCTGCCCATAACCAACGTCCTTCCCGATCTAATAATGCGTCTCCTGCACCTTCAAAGGGTAAATCTTTTGGCAGTTCATGAACCGTAAAACCGTTATCTTCAAACCACTGTTTAAAATAGGGTTCTTCTCCCTGTCTTTCTTTGTGCAAAAAGCGACTTAAAACGACAGTTTTTTCCAGAACTAAACCTGCATTAGCGGTAAAAACCATGTCAGGCCAGCCTTTTTCTGGTGTGACTAAATCCACGAGCGCCCGATCTTTGAGAATATGATAAAGCTGCTGCCATTGTTGCCTAGCTTTTTCCTGGGAAGATTTGTGAATGTTGCCCTCCATCCAAGGATTAATCACATAATCCACATCGTAATGATCGGGAGAACACATCAAAAAGCGAATAGTTTCAGTCATATTTTTTGACAATGAATATTCAGTATAAGTAGTCTGGAGATAAGTTTAGACCAATCTTCTATTATACTCTACTTTGCGTCGAAACATCACTAGGCCTAAGATTAGGACAATTCCCGCTCTACAAGCTAAAAACAGCCTGATTTTAGCCGATAACTGACGGCTAGAAGCTTAAATTATTGTAAATCCTGATATTTGAATAACCCCATAAATTTCGATTTGCGTCCGTGTTCCTTAATTAAACTTTCCCGATAAGTTTGCCATTCTTCCCGTCTTCCCGACATATAAAAGGCATTACGAGCTTTTTTCAGCCATTTAATCGCTTCTTCGTAGCGATCAGCCTTTTTTTCGTCGAGTATCTTTTCCGCAGGAGGACGCGCATGATCGATTACCCAGTTAGGATCGACGCTAGCAGCCGCATCCATTATCCGCCAAATTAGGTGAGACTGCACATAGGAATTACCAGAAACCACTTCAATTGCATCTCTAACTAAATTTTCGTGGAGAAATATATCGATTTTAGCCTCTGTGGAACGTCCACCGCTAAACTCGCGCAAGTAGTCTAACAAGTCTAATTTTAAATCGGGCCAATCTTCCCCAGCTAAAGACTCAATTTTTTGGTAATGGGAAAAGGAAGGTTGGTCTTGAAATGCCTTAATTCTAGCAGCCAAAGCTGTATCTATATCCCCTAAAGATTGCGCTAGTTCACTTGTCCAGAGAGCTAATTGATAATAATAATTTCCAGGCAAATTTAGACCAATCTGGGCAATTATTAGAGCGGATTCTGGTGCGGATTCATCGCGTAAAGCTTTGGCAAAAAAGAAGGCTTCATCGTTTTTAGTTATCATGTTTTTTGCCGCTGCCATCGCTTCCTCAATGCGATCAAGATAGACTAACTTAGTTAGATATTCTACCACTTGTCCTGAAGCGAAAGCTAGATTCAAATACTCCTGATCTTTTTCCTGTTGCTCGAAAATTTCTAAGCGAATAGAAGTTAATGTTTGGGCATAATCGGGGATATTCCCTGACCACATTTCTGAAAAATTAGCCGATTCTCCTCGTAAAATCTTCTCTAAAACTGGATCGTCCCATCCCTGTTGTAAGGCTGCTAAACTCATCTCAAAATCGGCACTCCATTCATGCTGCCATTGCTCGATCTTTTCCCTTAAATCTTGCTTTTCTTGGGGATTAAATTCTCTGCTTAAAATTGCTGCAGTTAAAACCCGATCGATTCTGGCACTTAAATCATCATTAACAGCACCGTAATCTTCTAAATTATCCCATTCCTCGATACAGGCGCTAATAATTGCTTCTAAAATAGCGATCGCATTATCTGGTTCTCCCTTTTGATAATAATCTTTGGCCTCATCTACTAGGGCATAAATTTCATCAGAAATTGGGTCTTCTTCGTAGTAATCTTCTTCGATCGCTCGCAGGGATTGCCGCAGTTCATTACGGACAGTATTACGATAAGCTTTGACATTAATAGTTATCTTCCCTTCCGCTTTATTAACTGGGGTAGCTGGCACTAAAAACCTATCAATTGTCTCGATAATTTCTGGGTGTTTAGCCACTAAATGATTAAGCAATTTTCTTGATTTACTTTCATCGATCGGTGTCAGCAACTCCTCTAGAGAGGCTTTTTTGATAATTAATTCTGGTTGACGAGAACAGGTTAATAAAACCGCCACAATATGCTTACACCAACCTTCGTAATCGTAGGGACAGGAACAGGAGACATTCTCAAGATTATCTTGGTTAAAATCCATGGCAACTCGATAGGGTTTAACCTCACTACCACTCACTAAAGCTTGTAGATTTTGCCCCCGTTGCCAAAGAGAAATAACTGCACCGTTATCGTAATAATCCTGACCGCGCTGATAGGAAGCATTGGTGCTATTTTGCCGGATAATTTTTTCATTGATAGGAGGAATAGTCATAGTCAGAAAAGGAGAGGATTGGGTGATAAAATCTTGTCTGTGGCCAGAAAACTGCCAGCACCGAGGCAGACCAGTGCATCAGCAACCGAGTCAACTTATCTTCAGTTTAGCCTAAATGTGCTATAGTGAAGACACTATGGAAATTAAAAACATTCCCCTGTCCCAAATTCGTCGTCCTTTACCGCGACAAACCGATCCCGAAAAAGTTAATCAGTTGATGCAATCGATCGCTGAGGAGGGATTAAGAGAACCGATCGATGTTTTAGAAGTGGATGGTAACTACTACGGTTTTTCCGGTTGCCATCGCTTTGCCGCTCATCAGCATCTCGGTAAAGAAACAATTCTCTGTCTTTGTTCGTCGCGCTCCTAAATCCGTTTTAGCTAAACACATCGCTTAAGCTGAGAAGTCCCATGAATGAGTCCTTGTATAAATATCATCGGCAAAAATTAGAGCAGTTAATGGCAGAAATTGGCTGTAAAAATCTGGAAGAATTGAGTCGGTTATCGGGTCTATCTTCTTGGCAATTGCAGAGAGTTCGCCATGGCTTAATCGCCAAATTATCCTCTGAATCTTTGGTGAAATTAGCTAATGCGCTGCAGCTGCCAGTTAGCGATCTCCTCGCTCATTTTCAAATCCCGACGATGGGGACAGAGTATCGTTCAGGGGAATTAAAAATTCTCGAACAAGAGTATCAGAATTTACAGCAAAAATTAGACCAGCAAAAAGAAGAATTAACCGCAGAATTTCAACGTCAAAGCATCGAAGCGATCGAACCTTGGTTAGTTCAATGGCCCACGGCCGAGGCAGTTGCCCGCAAAAATCCCGACCTAGCAGCCGTCAAAATCCTCTCCCTAGTTAAACCGATTATGCAGTTACTGGAGCGCTGGGGAGTGCAACCAATTCACAGTGTCGGTGATCATGTCGGTTACGATCCGCAAATCCATCAATTGATCGATGGTCAGGCAGAAATCGGTACACCAGTTCTAGTGCGTTATCGGGGCTATCGTCATGGGGAAAAACTACTTTATCGTGCTAGAGTGAGTTTAATTAAAGTAGAAATGCCGGAAATTCAACCAGCAGAAACAGAAAATGTCACCGCTTAAAGTGATGATTCTTGCAGAACTTTAGTGCCGCGAAAACGTCTTCGGAGAAGTTCTCTGAAAACGCTATCGATAATCGATCGCAAAAGCAAAGAAAATTTTTCCAGCATCTTGACAAATTTGCTTATATGTGCTGGGAAAAATTCCCCGATGGTCTGCTTTTATCTCATCGGTAAAGATTGCAATCCCAAACAAAGTCCTTGACAGACTCTTGCTAGGAAATTTAAGTAGCCGTAGTGGACTGTTTCAACTAAAATAGGGCAATAGATTTCGGCTTAAAGTCTTAGATTATAAAATTTATAGCATTTTTCTAATACACCAAATTAGCTGAAACAGTCCAGTAGGTTGGGTTGAGCAATAATAACTCTTGTCTGTCAAATATTAGCGACGCTTGAGCGAAACCCAACCACACCAATGTCGTCAATAATGTTGGGTTTCTAACTGGGATTGGTGCGTTACGCTAACGCTAACGCACCCTACTGGACTGTTTCAACTAAAATAGGGCAATAGATTTCGGCTTAAAGTCTTAGATTATAAAATTTATAGCATTTTTCTAATACACCAAATTAGCTGAAACAGTCCACTACACGCTACACTACACGCTACACTCAAGATTAAGAAGGAAACCGAGCAAAAAGTAATGAGAGGGTTGTTTTAAGTTTGTATTTGTGCTACTTTGAAAATATGAAAGCAACGATCCGAAACGTTAAAATTAGCGAGATTCCCACAGCGATCGAGCAGTTAGGCTTGTCCGCTCATGCGTGTGTCGATTTCACAATCGAGAATCATGAGATGACGGGGAACGAACAGGACGAAACCACCCAAGCCTTGATGGAAGTGGTGAATGAAATTCGTGTGGATTGGCCACATAACTGCTATAAACCCCTCTCCCAAACTGGGAAAAGGGGATATTTTCGAGGATTGTTAACCTCTTGCTTTTAACCAATCGCTAATAGCGGGGGGTAAATCCCGTTGCACTTTGCCACTGACATACATTCCGATATGTCCGACCGGGAAAGCACAAGCGGTATAGTCAGAAGTACCGATATAATTCCCTAAAGCGAGGGAAGAAGCGGGAGGTACAAGGTGATCTTTATCCGCATAAAGATTGAGAATTGGCATGGTCAGATTGTGTAAATCTACCCGTTTATCTCCTAACATCACTTCCCCTTTAATCAGTTTATTTTGCTGATAGAAATCCTTGAGAAACTGTCGATAGGATTCTCCCGCTTGGTCGGGACTATCAAAAATCCATTTTTCCATACGCAGAAAATTAACTAATTTTGATTCGTCTTCCATGATGTCAGGAAAATCAAGGTATTTCTGATAACCTAACTGCAAAGGTTTCAATTCTAGAAACTCTAAGTTGAGAAAATCTCCCGGAATATTGCCCATAGCATCTACCATTAAATCGATGTCTAATGCTTCGGAGCCTAAGGAACATCCCCCGCGCATATTTAAGAGGGTCTCGGTTTGATAAAAGTCCACCGGTGTCACCATTGTCACCAGATTTTTTATCTTATCGGGATAGAGGGAACTATAGCATAAACTAAAGGTTCCTCCCTGACAGATTCCTAACAGATTAATCTTGTCGAGATGGTGACTTTGACGAATAAAATCGACGCAATTATCGACATAATCATTGATATAATCATCAAGGGTTAACCAGCGATCGCTTCTCGTGGGATATCCCCAATCAATTAAGTAGATATCTAAGCCTAATTTCAGCAGATTTGCCACTAAAGAACGCCCCTCCTGTAAATCTACCATGTAGGGACGATTGACCAAAGCATAAACCATCAGCAAGGGAATCTCGAAGGGTTTTTCGACCACGGGTTTAAAGTGATAGAGAATGATTTTATCTTCCCGATAAACTGCTTCTTTTTCCGAGACTCCACACTGAATATCTTCTTCTTTAACTCGTTTGAGATTGTCTAAACCTTTGAGATTTTTCTGAGTTAATTCTAGATAATCTTGGGTAAAATCTTCCAGTTTCACTTGCGTCAAAAATGGCCACATAATTTAATTCTCCTAGAGAAGTGGGGATTTTTCAGTGAGCAGTGAACAGTAAACAGTAATCAGTGAAAAGAAAGTTCCGAAGTTTTCACCTAACACTATATACTTAAAACTGCAATCCGATAACTGATAACTGATAACTGATAGCTTACCTGATTGTCAAGCACAATTAACTAATTGTTACTTTCTACTGCTTTTTTTCTCCTAAAGCTTTTTTGAGACTTTTTACCTCTTTGCGTAATTCATAGATAGTCCGATGAATTTCATCGACTTCGCTGCGGGTAGGCAGATTCATTGATCGCAGGTAAATTTCCATTAAATCCTGCTGTTTGAGGCGATAATCATTGAGGGAATTAATAAATTTTCCTCGTACTTTTAGGTTTTCTGGTTGACAAAAAGCCTTTTCAAAAATATCATCGGCGACTACACTCCACACATCTTGAAATTCTCGCCAATTCTTGACAGGTTGACCTTTTTGTGCTAGGGAAACTAATTTTTTAGTTAAAGCTTCAAAGGATTTAACTTGAATATCAGCCAGCACAATTTGATAGTTAATACTAGCTTGATAAAGAACCCGCCAAGTTTCAAAACTATCGAGTAATTTGCGGTTAAATTCTCGCGGCAATCCCAATAAAGGCATCTGTAACCATTGGCCAAAAGTTTCATCATAAAACTTCTGCCAGTAGATATTATTGAGTTCGATCAAAGAAGATGTGTTACCTAACCAAGCTTTGGTTATTGTGTCATTTGACAGGACGAAAGGATCGAACCATAAATGATTGAGACTTTGCAGTTGTTGTAGGTAAATTGTCCATAGTTGACTGACATCTTGACTACTTTTGGAAGTGGTGGCAGTAAAACTATTCAGTTGACCGCGCATCTGTTGGGTATAATTATTTAAAATTGTTTGCCAGTCTTCTCCTGTTTGCATTTTCGGGAAGATACTTTCCCAAGCTTCCACCGATAATTTTAGGAATTTGATCAATAAATCCCGATTATCAAAATAGCGCTGGGTTGCCTCTTGCAATTCTGGTTTAATATTGCCCATGGCAGGGGGTATTGCCCCCATCATATCAAACCAACTTGACCACATTTTTGTCCCGGTTTCTGTCCAAAGATTGACGTAATCGGCGGCCATCTCACTCCAAGCTTGTGTCGGTTTATCCATTATTTTTGCCCTTTTCCTTTAACGCTGATTTCGGTAGTTTAATAACCCATCCTACACCTGATAACTGATAACTGATAAGTCATATTTTTCCAGACTTGGTAATTTTTGCTAGTAATCTTAACGCTTCATTGACTGAGGCTGAATCTTGAAAAGTTTCCGCCACATCGGGATCGAGAATGATCACATTACTAGCCTGTCGATAAGCTTCATAATATTTGCCACGAATACCACTGGAAAAGTCATATTCAGTCCGCATCTCGTCATTAACCGTTTCTTCAGACTCCTGATTAATAATTTTTTCTCTCCTGTTTACTAGCTAAACGGGCGCTAATTAAGCGAATTTCATTTTCTCTTTCTGTATGGGATTTGACTAACAGCTTTTGTAATTTTGACTGTCCTATCGTCAGAAAACGAAACTCACCCACTGAATCAAGCAACTTAGCAGCGACAATAACAAACACATTTTCCATCTTTGAATTAGATAACTGATAACTGATAACTGATAACTGATAACTGATAACTGATAACTGATAACTGATAACTGATAACTGATAACTGATAACTGATAACTGATAACTGATAACTGATTAAGTGTGATGGGCCCCATTAACTCTGAGGACTTCTCCAGAGACATAACTGCTGGCAATAGGAGAGAGTAAATAGGCAGTTGCCCAGGCGATATCTGCGGGTTCACCGAAGCGACGACAGGGAATTTCGGCGGTGATTTTATCGCGAACTTTCTCGGGAATCGCTAAAGTCATTTCCGTGTTAATAAACCCCGGCGCAATCGCATTGGCGCGAATATTATAACGGGCAGCTTCTCGCGCTAAGGATTTGACTAAACCAATAACTGCCGCTTTTGTGGCCGCGTAATTAGTTTGGCCGGCATTACCGCGATCACCGGAAATAGAACTAATACAAACGATCGATCCCGCTTGTCGTTCATACATTCCCTCAATAAACGGCTTAATCGTGTGATTAACCCCTTTTAGGTTGACATTAATCACTAAATCCCAATCTAGCGGCGTTAATTTAGGGAAAAAGTTATCTCTGGTAATCCCCGCGTTAGCGACGATGCCATACACTGGTCCCAATTCCGCTTCAATTTGTTGAGCTGCCGCTTCCATCGATTCCAACTTAGTCACGTCGGCAACGATGCCTAAACCCTGGGGATTATCGGTGGCTAAATCCGTGTAAGCCACCTTGGCCCCCAAATCTATCAAAAGAGAGACAATAGCCGCCCCAATGCCTCGATTTCCGCCCGTAACGACGATAACTTTCTCCTCTAGTCCCAGAGATACCATAGCTTTTTCCTCCTAAACTCTTTCAATTGCGATCGCTGTTCCGCCACCGGTCCCATGACAGATGGCCGCCATACCGAGGGTTTTATCCTGTACTTTCAACGCATTAATTAACGTCACCAGAATTCGCGCGCCGGAAGCGCCGATAGGATGACCCAAGGCGATCGCACCACCATGAACGTTTTGTTTTTCCCTCGCTAACCCCAGATCCATCTCAAAAAGCAGATTATTTAAGGCAAAAGCTTCGTTATTTTCCACTAAATCGAAATCTTCGATCGTTTTATCTAGGGATGCCAGTAATTTTTTCACCGCTAGGACGGGGAATTCTGGGAAGCGCTCGGTTTTTCCAGCACCCACAGCGCCGCCAAGGATTTTGGCAATTGGTTTTAAACCGTACTGATCCACCGCTTTTTTACTGGCTAAAAGGATAGCGGCGGCCCCATCGGAAATCTGACTACTATTCCCCGCGGTTAAAACTCCCGACGGATTAAAAGCCGGCCGCAGTTTTCCTAACCCTTCTGGGGTACTATCGGGACGAATACCCTCATCTTGATCAAGAATTGTGGAACCTTTCTTAGATTTAAGCTCGATCGGCACGATTTCACCCTTAAACCAGCCTTTTTCTGTGGCTGTGGCCGCTCTTTGGTGGGATAAGGCGGCAATTTCGTCTAATGCTTGCCGAGAAACCCCGCGATCGAGACAGAGGCGATCCACTTGGGAACCCATGACCTCAGCCGTGGTAGCATCGGTTAAGCCATCGTGGAGTAATAAATCGGTTAATTGTTCTGGCGCACCCATGAGGAATTTATAACCCCACCGGGCCCGATGGGAGAGAAAAAAGCCGGTTTGGGACATGGATTCGATGCCACCAGCGAGGACGAGATCCGCTTCGCCTGCGCGAATTGAGGTGGCAGCGTTACTAACGGCAATCATTCCCGAAGAACAAACCATATCCACCCGATATCCGTCCACGCTTACGGGAATTCCCGCTTTAATCGCCGCTTGCCGGGGAATTAACTGACCATGACCCGCTCCCAAAACATTGCCGAAAATGTACAAATCTAGGGCTTCTGGGGGCAAATTAGCGATTTCTAGGGCGGATTTCATCACTGTGGCCCCTAAATCGGCTGGGGATAATCCCATCAATCCCCCACCAAAACGACCAATTGGAGTCCGGACTGCGGCCACGATATAAACTTCTTGCATAGACTTCTCTCTATTGGGAAGCGAAGATATTAGATAGAATTTGCTTAAGAATATCGAGTCCGAAAAAAGCAAAATCCCAATTTACTGTCATTGGTTAAAATTTTATGGCCTCGATGCCTTGAGTTTTTGTCTATCTACCCTCGATTTTGCAACATAATTTCTGGGTAAGAAGATATATTCATTAGAATTTAACTTTTCTGGCAGCAATCCCGTTTTTTTATGGATTTAGTCAAGCGCTTAGTTTTTATCGGTGGTGGTCATAGTCATGCGATCGCCCTTCGTCTTTGGGGACAATCACCCCTAAAAAACGTTCAATTAACTTTAATTAGCGATGTCACCCATACCCCCTATTCGGGAATGTTACCGGGCCACATCGCCGGTTTTTATGATTTTGCTGAGACTCATATCGATTTACCTTCTCTAGCTAGGTATTCTCAAGCGCAATTCTGTTTAGACAAGGCTAATTTCATAGATACGGAAAAATGTCAAGTAATTTGTAATAATTCTTCACCGATTCCCTTTGATTATCTCTCGATCGATATCGGCAGTATCCCGGCAGTAGATAATGTTATCGGTGCTAAAGAGTACGCTATTCCCGCCAAACCAGTGCCGATTTTTCGGGAAGGATGGCAAGAAATCCTGAAAAAAGCGGTTAATAACCCTAATAATCCTCTCAATATCGTCATTGTTGGTGGTGGCGCGGGCGGGGTAGAATTAGCTTTAAATATGCAGTCCCGTTTGTCCAAAATTCTCAACTCTAGCAGTAATTTGAATTTATCTCTAATTCATCGAGGAAAAAAACTACTACCAGCCCATAATAATTGGGTCGGTCAACGTTTAGAGAAGATTTTTAAACAAAGGGGAATTAGATTATATTTATCAACGGATGTAATAGAAGTAAGACCGGATCAAGTTATCTGTTCATCGGGGTTAGTTTTACCCATGGATTATACAATTTGGGTAACGACTGCCTCGGCCTCTAGTTGGATTAAAGAGTCGGGATTACTGACAGATGAAAAAGGGTTTATTTTAGTGAATAATTATCTGCAATCTCTGTCTCATCCCCATATTTTTGCCGTGGGAGATATTGCCACGATTCCAGATTATCCCCGTCCGAAAGCGGGAGTTTTTGCCGTCCGACAAGGAAAACCTTTATACGATAATTTACAAAGAATTCTGCAAAATCGGCCCTTAAAACCCTATTTTCCCCAGAAAAATTATCTGAGTTTAATCGGTACAGGAGACCAAAAAGCGATCGCATCTTGGGGCGGTTTCGCATGGCAATCACCGTTATTATGGACATGGAAAGATCGGATCGATCGAGCTTTTATGAGACAATTTGAAAAGCTCTACGATACTTTACCAAAATCTCGATGATTACGAGTTAATAAAATCACTCCACAGGACAGTGCAATCGCTTCGATTCGAGCATCCATCTTTACCAGAAGAATGCTTAGATAATCTGTGTCTAATAAATATCTCATATAGTCATTTCAGATAAGTCTGATACAGTCTAGACCGACAAAACCCTTAGGAACTCTGGGATTAATATTCTCAATCTTAATTGAAATGACTATAATTCTAATTGTAGTTGAGCGTCGAGACTTGCTACTCAAATTTCTTAAAAAGGTGCGTTGTCAAATTGAAAGATGATCCGAATCAGCACCGGAACTGAAATTACTTTGATAGCAAGGATTGCATTGCATCTTTCATATTCTGATCTGACAACGCCTAAAAAGGTGCGTTACATTCCCTTAACGCACCCTACAATATCTAAAGTAAAGTTAGAGAACGAATAAGCATAGGTTTGGTTTCCTTGCGTCAACCCAACCTTGTATATTGAGAGAGGTGGTAGACCGTCCCAACCTTGGTCGGAAAAGACCGCTTCGTAGCAAGGGTCACCACCATAATCTCCCTGACAAAACTCGAACAG
>VYLG01000088.1_pt1 | contig 22847 bp, 17 predicted proteins | sample 5114351 | NCBI WGS metagenome assembly VYLG01 (sample SAMN12291798, study PRJNA351875) | freshwater metagenome | isolation source: freshwater lake | place: USA: Michigan, Kent Lake | collected 2013-08-15
CAGCGCCACGGCCGGGCTGAGCGGGTGGTGCAGCGCCAGCCACGCAGCCAGCGCGGCCGACGCGATGGCGGCCAGCGCGGCCAGCACCCCCCGCACGCGGTTCACCGCCGTGGCCGGGCCTGCGTCGTCGGCGTCACACCAGCACCTCGGTCACCGCCGGATGCCCCAGGAAGGCCTGCGGGCTGCTGCTGGCGCCGTAGGCCCCGCTCTGGAACACGACGACGAGGTCGCCGATCTCGCCCTGCGGCAGCGCCATGCGGTCGGCCAACAGGTCCAGCGGCGTGCACAGCGGGCCCACGACCATGCTGCTTTCGCGCACCTCGCTGCGCAGCGGGAAGATGCCCACCGGGTAGTTCTTGCGCACCACCTGGCCGAAGTTGCCGCTGGCGGCGAGCTGGTGGTTCAGGCCGCCGTCGCAGACCAGGTAGACCTGCCCGCGCGAGACCTTGCGGTCGACCACGCGGGTGACGTAGATGCCCGCCTCGCCCACGAAGTAGCGGCCGAGTTCGATGACGATGCCGGCCTGCGGCATCTCGCTTGCGGCGCGTTCGATGATGGCCTGCAGGTTGGCGCCGATGGGTGCCAGATCGAGCCGCGTCTCGCCGGGGAAGTAGGGGATGCCGAAGCCGCCGCCGAGGTTGAGGAACTTCACCGGCGTGCGCGCATGCTCGGCCAGGCGCAGCGCCAGCTCGTAGCTCTTCTGCTGCGCCTCGCAGATGCTCTCGGCGCGCAGGTTCTGCGAGCCGGCGAAGAGGTGGAAGCCCTCGAAGGCCAGCCCCTCGCGCGCCGCGAACTGCAGCGCCTCGGGCACGAGCTCGGTGTCGAGGCCGAACTGCTTGGGGCCGCCGCCCATCTTCATGCCCGAGCCCTTGAGCTCGAAGTCGGGGTTCACGCGGATGGCCACGCGCGCCGGCAGGCCCAGCTCCTGCGAGGCCCGCGCCAGCACCGGCAGCTCGCGCATCGACTCCACGTTCACGAGCACGCCCGAGGCCACGCTCTGGCGCAGCTCGGGGTCGCGCTTGCCGGGGCCGGCGAAGCTGACCTCCGCGGGGTCGGTACCGGCATCGAGCGCCACCTTCAGCTCGCCGCCGCTGGCCACGTCGATGCCGTCCACGAGGCCGGCCATGAACTGCACCACTGCCGGCATCGGATTGGCCTTCATCGCGTAGTGCAGCTTCACCTGCTTCGGCAGCGCGGCACGCAGCTCGGCCACGCGCTGGCGCAGCAGGGTGCGGCTGTAGGCGTAGAAGGGGGTGGAGCCGACGCGGGCGGCCAGCGTGGACAGGCGGATGCCGTCGACCAGCAACTCGCCGCCGGGGCCGGGCTCGACGGCCCACTGGGCCATCGGGGCGTGCACGGGGCGCGCAGGCGCCGCAGCGTCGGACGGATTCAGGCTCATGCGGTGCTCCGCTGCTCGTGCCAGTCGGTCGAGAGCTTCTTGCGGTCGATCTTGCCGTTGGGGTTGCGCGGCAGCGGGCCGGCCATGGGCTCCACGCCGTGCGGCACCATGTAGGCCGGCATGTGCTTCTTGCACTCGGCCAGCAGGGCCGGCACGTCGAGCGCGGCGCTGCCGTCGGGCGCGGTGGCGATCACCTGGATGGCCTGGCCGAGCGTGGCGTGCTCGGTGCCGAAGGCCACGCACTCGCCCACCAGCTTCGTCGCGTACAGCACCTCTTCCACCTCGGTGGGGCTGACGCGGTAGCCGCTGGTCTTCATCATCTCGTCGCGGCGGCCGATGAAGTACAGAAAGCCCTCGGCGTCGCGCCGCACGGTGTCGCCGCTGAACACGGCGAACTCGGGCAGCTGCAATCCGGCCTCGCGCCCGCCCACGCCCGCAGGCAGTGGCTTGTAGCGTTCGGCGGTCTTCTCGGCGTCGGCCCAGTAACCCATGCCCACCAGGGCGCCGCGATGCACCAGCTCGCCCGGCTCGTCGGCCGCGCACTCGCTGCCGTCCTCGCGCAGAACCAGGATCTCGGCGTTCGGGATCGCCTTGCCGATGCTGTCGGGCCGGCGATCGACCTCCTCGGGCGGCAGGTAGGTGCTGCGGAACGCCTCGGTCAGCCCGTACATCAGGAACGGCTTCGCACTCGGCACGCGCTGGCGCAGCGCCTGCAGCGTCTCGCGCGGCATGCGGCCGCCGGTGTTGGCGAAGTAGCGCAGGTGGCGGTCGATGGACTCGGGCCACGGCAGCGTGGTGAGCTGGATGTACAGCGGCGGCACGGCCGTCAGGCCGGTGACCTGCTCGCTCTCGAGCGCCTTGAGCACGTCTCGCGGCAGCAGGTAGTTCAGCAGCACCACACGCGCACCGCTGTGGAAACCGGTCGTCAGCTGGCTGAAGCCGGCGTCGAAGCTGAGCGGCAGCGCGGCCAGGAGCGTGTCCGAGGGCCGGTTCTCCAGGTAGCTCGCCACGCTCTTGCCACCCGCCACCATGTTGCGGTGGGACAGCACCACGCCCTTGGGCCGGCCGGTGCTGCCGCTGGTGTACAGGATGGCGGCCATGTCGGTGTCGATGACCCGGTGGCCCGCGCGCGGGGCCGAGCCAAGCGCGTCGCTCCACAGCGTGACCGGCAGGCCGCAGCCTTCGTCGGCCGGCGCCGTGAGCACGATGTGGCGCAGCTCGGGGCTTGCCGCGATCACGGGCCGCAGCGCCGCCAGGCGCTCGGGCGACGTGATCAGCACGCGCACCTGGCAGTCCCGCAGGATGTAGCCCACCTGCTCGGGCTTGAGCATGGGATTGAGCGGCACGAACACCGCGCCGCAGGCGGGTGCCGCAAAGCTCGCGACCACGGTCTCGACGCGCTTCTCGAGGTAGATGGCCACGCGCTCGCCGCGCTGCAGGCCGAGCGTCATCAGTGCACCGGCGAACGCCACCACCTGGTGCTGCAGCTCGCTGTAGCGGGTGTGCTGGCGCTGGTGGCTCAGCGCCACGGCGTCGGGCTGCCTGTCGGCAGCCCGTGCAATCAGGTCGGGCAGAAGGGTCGCGTCACGCATCAGGGTCGGCACGGCCGTCGCTGGCATGCACCGGGGCCTGCCTGCGGAGCGTGCAGTCGGGGGATTCGTTTCAGTATTGCACAGGGGTTTGCGGCGTCCGGACCCGGCCGCCGCGAGGTGGGCCACGCAGGCGTGAACTTGTCGCGGAAGGGTGCGTGGACCCATCGGGCCGTCGCGGTACGCCTCCTAGAATTTCGGTTTGACCGTGGGCGCGTGGCACGCGCCCTGAAAGCAACCTGCCATGAACGTTGAACAAGAGGTCCTGAAGGTCCTCGACGAGGTGCTCAGCCTGGGCGGTCGGGCACTCTCGTTCCACCGTGACACCCATCTGCTGGGCGCCATTCCCGAGCTCGACTCGATGGCGGTCGTGACGCTGCTGACGACGCTGGAAGAGCGCCTGGGGATCGCCGTCGACGACGGCGAGATCGACGGCGCCACGTTCGCCACGGTCGGCAGCCTCGTCGACTTCGTGGCCGGCCAGCTCTAGGCCACCCGATGGCAGACGCCTTCGAGCCGCTTTACTTCAACCCGAACGAAGGCGCCCTGCAGCGCTTCGCCGTCTGGCACTGGCCGACCGATGGCGCATTGCCTTCGCGCCTGGTCGTCCATGTGCCGCCCTTTGGCGAAGAGATGAACAAGTCGCGGCGCATGGCAGCCCTGCAGGCGCGCATGCTGGCCGCCGAAGGCGCCGCCGTTCTGCGCTTCGACTTCCTGGGCTGCGGTGACAGCGACGGTGAGTTCGCCGACGCCACCTGGGCGGGCTGGCTCGACGACCTCGCCAGCGCTTGCGACTGGGCCTTGCGCCGCTGGGCCACCCAGTGGCCCGGCAGCCTGCCCACCGAGCGGTGGCTCTGGGCGCAGCGCGCCGGAGCCTTGCTGGCCAGTGACGCGCTCACGCGCCGCAACGAGACCTGGCATCTGCTGCTGTGGCAGCCGTTCACCCAGGGCAAGGTCATGCTGCAGCAGTTCCTGCGGCTGGAGGCCGCCGCGGCGCTGATCGCCGGCCCTGCGACACCCGGGCAGCCGAGTGCCCGCGACCGGCTCAAGCGCGGCGAGCACGTGCACATCGGCGGGTATGCACTCGGGCCGGCGCTGGCCTCCGGCCTCGAAGCGGCCCGCCTGACGCTGCCTGAACGCCCTTGCCGCATCGAGTGGCTCGACTGCTCGCCCACGGCGGCACAACAACCGTCGCCAGCGGTGGCAGCCGGCGTGCAGGGCCTGCTCGATGCGGGCCATGCGGCGCGCCTGACCTGCGTGCAGGGCCCGGCGTTCTGGCAGACGACCGAGATCGAGGACGCTCCTGCATTGCTCCGCGCGACCTGCGACGCGGTGCGGGCGGCGCCCCTGGAGCCCCAAAGACCGGCGGCACAGGTGGCAGGCGCATGACGAGCCGCGAGACACCCCTGCTGATGGCCTGCCAGGGCGAGCAGCTCCTCGGCATCCTGAGCGAACCGGCGGTCGACACCGCTCGAAGCGGCCTGGGCGTGCTCATCATCGTGGGCGGGCCGCAGTACCGCGTGGGCTCGCACCGGCAGTTCGTGCAGCTCGCCCGCGCGTTGGCCCAGTTGGGCCACGTGGTCCTGCGCTTCGATGTGCGTGGCATGGGCGACAGCACCGGGCCGCTGCGCAACTTCGAGGCCATCGAAGACGACATCGCCTGCGCCACCGACGAGCTGATGAGGCGCGCGCCGGGACTTGCCGGCGTGGTGTGGGCGGGGCTGTGCGACGGCGCCTCGGCGGCGTTGATGCAGGCCGCCGGCCGGCCCGACCCGCGGGTACTGGGCATCTGTGCCCTGAACCCCTGGCTCCGGTCCGAGGAGTCGCTGGCGAGCACGCAGCTGCGTCACTACTACCTGCGCCGGGTGCTGTCGCTCTCGACCTGGCAGCAGCTGCTGACGGGGCGGCTGGGCAGGCGGGCGCTGGCCGGGTTCTGGCAGACCGTTCGGCAGGCGCGCACGGCTTCCGCAGGACCGGCGGGCGGCACACCTGCCGGCGGTCCGGTCGCCCGGCCGGCGGACTACCGCCAGCGCATGCTCGATGGACTGAGGGGCTTTCGGCGACCGGTACTCTTCGTGACCTGCTCCGAGGACCTCACGGCGCAGGAGTTCGAAGGCAGCCTGCGTCGGCATGCCGGTTGGCAGCAGGCCTGCAAGGCTTCACAGGTGAGCCTGCAGCGCATGGTCGGCGCTGACCACACCTTGTCGACCCCCGGTGCGCAGCAAGACTTCGAACGGCGCATGGGCGACTGGCTGGGGCAACTGAGTGTTCTGGAAAGGACGGCGCGGTGAAACTGAATGCTTCGCGACGCGTGGGTCTGATGGCGGCTTTGGCACCATTGGTCCTGTTGAGCTGGTCCCTTGTTGCGCAAGCCCAGACCGAATCGCCGAACCGGTGCGGGCCGCTCAACGGCATGCACTATGGTCCCTATGACTACCGCACGGAGAAGGGGCGCCTGCGCATCGTCGACGTCGCACACTTCACGCCTGCAGTGGAGTCGCTGATCCGCGGGTCCACCGGCGTGCTGGGCAAGGACCTCGACTACGTGCTCAAGGCATCGCCGAATCATCACCGCGCCATTGCGTCCATCGTCAAGTGGAGCCGCCGCTTGAATCGGATCCAACTGCCGGACATGGACTACGACGTGGGTTGCTATTTCGACCGGGCCATCCGGTTCGCACCGAACGACTTCATCGTCCGCTCCATGTTCGCCGAGTTCGCGGGACGGCGCGGCGACAAGGTCACGGCTCGTCGGCAACTCGAATACGTGCTGGACCAGGCCGCCGACAACCCCCTGTCCCTTCACAACGCCGGGCTCGTGGCAGCCGAAGTGTCGCTCGACGATCTGGCGCTGAGTGCCGCGCACAAGGCACTCGCCCTGGGCTTCGTCAACTCGCCGCTGGAGCAGCGCCTGCGCCAAAGCGGAAAGTGGCAGGACACGCCACCCGCTCCGCCCGCCGCGCCGGCCAGCGCAGCCAGCGCCGTGCCGTCATGAAACACGCGCAGTGGCACAGGCCCGTCGCCTGAACATGGCGACTCCCCTCGCGCGGCCACGCTCGCCCGTGCTGGCGCCGGATGCCTGGCTGGGCCGCCGGGCGGCCGAGTGCCCGGCCGTGGATGACCTGCCCCACGTGGCCTGGCACAGCAGCGGCCGTGCCGCCCTGAAGCGGGCGGTGTCGTTGCAGATGGCCCAGACAGCACGCAGCAGGACCGTGCTGGTGCCGAGCTACCACTGCCCCACCATGGCGGCAGCCGTGGTGGCTGCGGGTGCCACACCCCGCTTTTATGCCATTGGCCCTCATGGCGAGCCCTTGCTGGACCAGCTGTCCGACGAAGAGGCGTCGTCGGCTCTGGCCATCATCGTGCCGCAGTACTTCGGGTTCGGGCGTGGGCTCGGGGCCGAGAGGCAGTGGTGCAACACCCGTGGCGTAGCCCTGATCGAGGACTGCGCCCACACCTTCTTCGGGCAGGCCGGCAGCCGGCCCGTTGGCGCCTGGGGCGACTTCGCCATCGCCAGCTTGACCAAGTTCTTTCCGGTCGACGAGGCCGGGCTGCTGGCGTCCAGCACGCAGCGGCTGGATGGCCAGGAGCATCTTGCACCCGGCCCCGGAAGCCTGCGAACGGCAGCCAAGCTGATGCTGGCATCGGCGCGCGCGGGTCGCTTGCCCGTGCTGGGCCCCGCCTTGCGAGCCCTCGAGGGCTGGCGTGCAAGGGGCCAGGGCGCCGCGCCGCCCCAAGGGCTGGCTTCTCCATCCATGGAGCCCGAGGCTGAAGAACGCGCGGCCCTCGCCTCCTGCGACATGGGACGCGTGAACCAGCGTCCCAGCCGCCTGGCGCAAGCCATCTGCAGCTCGGTCTCGCGCCATCACATCGTGCGGAGCAGGCGTCGCAACTGGGAGCAGTTGGCGGCTGGGCTGCGCGACCTGCCCGGGTGCCGCGCCCTGCTGCCAGGCGCCGCACCGGAGGCGCCCTATGTGTTTGCCTTGTGGGCCGACGAACCCGATGAACTCTACGGTCGACTGCGCGCCGCCGGCGCACCCGTCTTCCGCTGGGACACCCGCTGGCCGGGTGTACCGGCACTCGACGGCGACCACGGCGCCGCCTGGAGCCACCACGTGATCCAGTTCCTTTGCCACCAAAGCCTGACGGCGGCCGACATCGCCGAAGTCGTGCTGCAGGCCCGAGCCGCTCCATGATGCCCTTCACCCAGCCGACATCCGACACGACCACCGTGAAGGTGGCGCCTGGCGTGCGGCAGCTCAGCACCAGCGCCCGCGATCTGCTGGAGCAGGCCGCCCGCCAATGGCGCTCGGTGCAGATGGGGCCCGACTGGTACGCCTTGATGGAAGACACGGTCTTTCCGCAAGACCCGCGCGTGGGCTACCTGGAGATCCACGGCGCCGGCGGCTGCCAGGCCGTGCTGCCCCTGCTGCTGCCCGACCGCGCCTGGGCGATCGCAGGCGCGTCACTCGCCAACTTCTACACCTGCCTCTACGAACCCGCGCTGGCGGCAGGGGCGACACCCGCCGTCGTGGCGGCCGGTCTGCGGCAGCTGGCCCGCAGGCACGCGCTGCTGTGCCAGTTGCGCCTGGCCCCGATGGACCCGGAGTCGCGCGCGTTCAAGGTCCTGGAGCAAGCCTTCGGGCTGGCCGGCTGGCGCACGAAACGCTACTTCAGCTTTGGCAACTGGTACCTGAGCGTCGATGGCGGCTGGGACCGATACCTGGCCAGCCGCGACGGCAAGGTCCGCAGCACCATCAAGCGCATGACGCAGCGCATCCTGGCGGAGGGCGGGCAGGTCGAGGTGTTGACTGGCGGCGAAGGCCTGGATCGCGGCATCCGCGCCTATGAACAGGTGTACGCGCAGAGCTGGAAGAAGCCCGAGCCCTTCACGACCTTCGTTCCCAGCTTGATCGAGCTCTGTGCGCGCCAGGGCAAGTTGCGGCTGGGCGTGGTGTGGCTGGGCGAAAAGGCCATCGCCGCGCAGCTGTGGATCGTGAGTGAACGGCGCGCCGAGATCTACAAGGTGGCCTACGACGAGGCCTACAAGCAGTTGTCTCCGGGTACCGCACTGACAGCCAAGCTGATGCAGCACGTGATCGACGTCGACGGCGTCGACGAAGTGGACTATCTGATCGGCGACGACCCCTACAAGAAGAGCTGGATGGGCGCACGGCGCGAACGCTGGGGCCTGGAGGCCATTCGACCCGTCCATCCGGTTGGCTGGATGTTGCAGGCTCGACAGTGGGCGGCACAGGCGTACAAGCGAAGGCTGGCCCGACAGATCGTCGTGAAAAGCGAATCAGCCGCACGGACTCGATAGACACCGCCAACGAGCGGGACGCCTCTGCAGCGGCTCTACACAGCTTCGAAAACGAAGATGTAGCCGAGTGGCAAGCTGCTCTGATTTCTGTTCAAGTGCCGGCCCAGTCGCGAGTCTCTGACTCGATGACCAACTCTATGGGACCAACTCGCCCATCTTGATCCCCAGCGCCAGTGCGCTCCAATCAAGAGCTTTCCAATGAGGTCGAACAGAACATCTGTCCCCAACCCGTACGGCTCAAGCCTCAGAACTGAAAAACCTGCTTGGCCCGCCATCCTCGAAAGCGCGTGGCGAGAGTAGCGATAGTGGTCGTGGGGTTCCTCATGAAGTCGGTACATGAAGGGGACCGATCCGATCAGCTTGCCCCCGGGCACGAGAATTCTCCGAACCTCGCGCAACAGAAGGGCTGGCTCAGCGATGTGCTCAAGGACATCGCTGAGTACGGCCGTCTCGAAGCTCAAGGGTGACAAGACCAGAGGTTGGTTCAGGTCGGCGACCAAGTCCACGTGCCGCAATTCGTGTGACGAGTTGTCCCAGTCGATGCACAGCACCTGCTGGACAAGGGAACGATAGACGCCGTACAAGGGGACAGTACCGCAACCGAGGTCGACCAGGCGCCCGGTCGCATGCGCATTGAGTGCACTCTCCAAGGCTGCTGCGAGCAGGTCGACATTCAGACGCGACGCAGGAGAGACAGCCTCGGGATCCAGACTCGCTGACAGCCTGCCATCCCGTTGCACAAACTTCGTCGGACTCCAATCCTCGACGCGCTTCATCTCTACCTTTCGTCTCAGGTCAGCGACGTATTCCGCCACAGGCGCGTTAGCTCCACCGTGCAGACCGTGCGGTCAAAGCCAGACTCGACCTTTCGGCGCCCCTCGCGGCTCATGTCGAGCAGAGCGTCGTGCTGCTCAGCGGCCCTGACTATGGCGTCAGCAAGCGCCGCCGGATCATCGGGTGGCACGAGCAACCCACTTCTGCCATCTTCAACCAGCTCGGGAATTCCGAAGATCCGGGTTGCGATGACCGGCGTTCCCACCGCCATCGCTTCAATGCACGCAACTGGCAGGCCCTCCGACCGCGACGACAACACGAAAACGTGCGCGCCTACAAGATGCTGCCGGACCACGGCTTCTGGCTGGGCTCCGAGAAAGCGGACGCACCCATTGAGACCCAGCGAAGCCGACAGCGCTTCAAGCTGTTCGAGTAGCTCGCCACCGCCGATCACATCCAAGTGGAAGTGCACGCCTCGTTGGCGAACGATGTGCAGCGCACGCAACAAGACGTCCTGAGCCTTGATCGGCACCAGGCGTCCAACGTTCAAGAGCTTGAGTGGCTCGCCGTCTTTCCGCGGCCGGTCGGCCACGAAGGCGAAGCGCGTCAAATCAACCCCACAGTGAACGATCTGCACACTCGACGCGTCCAGCCCGTACTTGTCCACCATGTGGCGCCTATTGAACTCACTGATCGTGACCACCGCCGACGCCCGCTTGAAGAGATCGGTTGCCGCGTCTACGTCCAAAGGATCGTCCAGGATGTCATACCGATGGGTCGTGACGGAAAACGGGATGCCCAGCCACGCAGCCACACAGGCGGCGTACAGCAGGTTCACATCGGCAAAGTGGGCGTGCAGGTGATCAATGCGATGACGCAGGCACCAGACGGCCGGAGGCAGTGACTGCACGAAGCACCAACGGTCCCGATGCCTTGCCGCCTTGAGAAGCACACCCAGCGTACGCCAGGGCGCGGTCATTAGCAGAGTGAGCAGGGCCCGGAGAGAGTCCAGTTTCGACGCCAGCCCCAGCCGAAACACAAGACCGGCCTCCAGCACGGCCCGGGCACTGGGATGTACGACCCGGGTATCGCCGGCGTAGACGTGAAGAACCGCGGGATCGACAGATGCCTGGTCAAGTGAGGCGATCTCATCGGCAACGAAAGTCTCGCTCGGTTCCGGGAAGGACTTCAAGACATAGGCTACGCGCATCCGACGCGTTGCCGAAGCAGTGATCGAGTTCATTGAGTTCTCACATGATCTGAATGGAAGGCCAAGTGAGGCCGAGGCCGAGGTCGCGGCGTCGGTGGTGCGCGCGGATCCAATGGTGGTTTCGAGTCAATATTCATACCGACGATCACCTTAGCGTGCAGCCATTGGAAGGAGCCTGTTTCGAAGGTTGGCCACCGGGGGCTCCTGCGATAGTGGGTGTTTGGTCCAGAAAAGGCTGGTCATGCCGAAGGCCACGCCGACCACAACGCACAACAACGTGATCCAGATCGGTATAGGCTGAGAGCGATCCAACCCGTACCAAAGCGACGTGGCCAATGCAGGCAGCACGGTTACGAACGTAATGAGCAAAGACTTGCCTGCCAATCTGAGAACTTGCCAACCGTCTTCGCGAACCTTGTCCCGCTTAGCGATCCAGAACGACGGCACGGAGACGGCGGCCGCAAGGCAGAACGCCCATGCGCAGGCTTCGATGGTGCCAAACCATGTGGCAGCAGCGGCGATGAGCGCGAGCCTCAGCGGTTGAAGGAACAGATCCAGGATCATCATGGTGCGGACCGCCCCCACGGCGATCAGCAGGTTGGGCGTGATGACATTGACCGCGCCAAGTGCTCCTGCCAGACAGAAGACCGGGACCAAAGGCACGGCTTCGAGCCACTGACTTCCGTAGAGCAGCGAGACGGCCTCGAGCGAGAAGCACGCCAGCCAGCCGTAGCAGATCCACGCCAGGACGGTCAGGTTGGCAACGCCGCGGGTGAACTGGGCTCCGAGATCGTCACCTTCGCGGTGTGACTTCGATAGGGCTGGCAAGGCTACGTTGCGCACTGCACCCAAAAGGTCGCGATGGACCAGGTACGAGAGACCTTGTGCCCGGCTGAGCATGGCCACTGGCTCGAACCCAAGAACCTTGCCGACCACCAGGTCGTTGGCATCCATCGAGACAGAGGTGACGATGCCGGAGGCGGAAGTCATGCCGCCGAAGCGGGCGACCTCGCGCCACCGCGTCCATGTCAAGCGCAGTGGTAGGTCAGCCCGTACCAGCCACCAGGCAATCGCCGCAGCGCCGCACTGGCTCATCACACTTCCCCACGCCAGGCTGTTCTCGCCTACACCGAACCACGCCAGAAGCACCGAAACAGTGGCCCCGGCGACGCTAGCGAACAAGTTCGCGATCATCGCTAACCGGAACTGCATCTTGCGCCGCAGCAACGACAAGCAGACGGTGCCGAACGGCATCATCAGGAAGTTCAGCGACACGATGCGCAGCGTCACTGCCATCCGGGGCTCGCCGTACCACGCTGCGATGTGCGGCGCCAGCAGGAACAGCAAGCCAAACAGTATCAGGCCAATGGTCAGCGAGATCGTGAACGCCGTGGCAATCTTGTCAGGCCCCAATTCGGGTTCCTGGATCAAGTAGTTGCCCACGCCAAAGTCTCGCAGGGCCTGCGCAATGCCGACCACGGCCAACGATACCGAGAAGACCCCAATCTGCTCAGGCGTCAGCAGTCGAGCCAGGAGCAGGTTGCTGCCCAAGGCAACGGCCAGCATCAAGTACCGCTCGATCAGGGACAACAGCAATGCACGGCGCACAGTTGTCATGACTGCTCGCACATATCTATGGGCAGACGAGAGGGGCTTGGCAACTCCCTCACCACCCGCCGCCAAAGTTCTTCAGACCAACAGCAGCGCGGCGCCGGGTCAAGCAACGTGACTGATCGAGACTCGCTACGGGTCAGGCGAAACAAGGTCATCCGCCAGACTCCCTGGGCCAATTCTTATCGGGCGCTTCTGCTAGGCCGCGATAGACAAGCAGGTGTGCCTCCGCAGTCTTGCGCCACGAGAACCGCTGGGCCCAGGCTCGCGCTGCAACAGTCCGCCGCTCCCGTTCACTGGGATCCAGACACAAGGTGTCCTGCAGGGCCGCCCTCCAAGCCGCCTGGTCGTGCGGGGAAACCGCCCAAGCCATCGGACCCACAAGCTCCTCCAGGCTGCTCACCGGGCTGAACAGGATCGGCGTCCCCGCCGCCTGCGCCTCGACGGCCGGAAACCCGAAGCCTTCGTACAGGGTCGGGTACAGCGCGGCCCGCGCGCCTTGGTACAGCGCCACGAGCTCGGACTCGCTGACGAAGGGCGCAATGTGCACGCGGCCGGCCAGCGCTTCAGGAATCAGCTTCGGGTCCGCCGTGCCGGCACCAAAGCCGATGGCCACCATGTGCAGGTCCGGCCGCCCGCTGCTGGCGAGCAGGTCCAGTGCCCACGCAAACCGCTTGCGGGGCTGCGGGCCTCCCAGATACAGCAGGTAGGGCGCGCCGCGCAGACCGGCCTGCAGCACCGCCGGCACCGGCGTGGTCTGCGGAGTGAAGAACTCGCTGGCAATGCCGTGCGGGATGACATGCAGCCGGTCGGCCACGCTGGGCCAGCGGGACAGGATGTCGCGCTTGGACGAGCGGCTGATGGTGATGACGGCCCGGCAGCGGCGCAGCGCCACCTCCTGCACATGGTGCAGGTAGTGGTGTGTCAACAGGTCGGGGGCTCGCTCGGCCCAGGGCACGGTGTCGTGGATGGTCACCACGGTGGGCAAGGGCTGCCAGATGGGTGCCGTGTTGTCGGCACAGTGCATCAGGTGCAAGCCGCCGCGCCGCAGGCGCTGGGGCAGACCCAGCTGCTCCCACGCCTGGAACCGGTGTCCGCGGAAGGCGAAGGTGTCCACGGTGCCGCACAGCTCAGGCGGCACCTGCAGCGGGCGCGCAGGGTCGTGGCCGAACACGGTGAAGCGGATGCCGTCTTCCGGCTTCACGTGGCGCAGGATCTCGTAGATGTAGCGGCCCGTGCCGCGGATGTGCGGCACGTTCAAGGTGCGCGCGTCCACCCCCACTTGCAGCGGTTCGTTCATGGGCTGACCCGATCGTTGCGCGGGGACCGGCGCCGCAGGTGGTCAGCCAGCCTCAGGGCCAGTGCCGCGATGGTCAGGCCGGTGTTGGCGATGCCGCTGGCCGGGATCAGCGAACCGTCGCACACATAGACGTTGGCCAACCCGTGCACACGAGCGTCCGTGTCACACACGCCCTCGGCCGGCGTGGCCGACATGCGTGCCGTCCCTGAGTGGTGGGCAGCCGACCGCAGCGTGCCCGCCCAGCCGTCGAAGAGGCGCACGCTGCGCACCAGCGCACCCAGCTCGCGCACGGCGTCGTCGATGGCGGCACGCAGCAGGCCCAGATAGGCCTCCGGCAACACCCAGCGTCGGTGCATCCGGGCTCCGGGGGCATGGTCGGGATCACCGCCCCACACATCGCGTTCCGCCCGCGTGGGCATCTGGGCCACCATCAGCAGGGTGTAGTGCCGCGTGGGCAGGTGCACGCCGAACTTGAACGACAGGATGTCGAGCAGGTCGTCGGGGTTGCGCATCACGCGCAGGTAGTGAAGCGGATTCCAGGGTTGGCGACGCAGGTCGTTCAGCACCGTGTCCACACGCTGGCGGCGGGTGCTCGTCGACACGGTGGCCGCAGGGCGCAGCTGGAACGAGACCTGCAAGCCCTCACGCTCCACCACCAGCGGCAAGCGCAGGTTGCCGCCCACGCTGGGCACGGCGTAATTCCACAAGCGGTAGAGCGGCGCGTCCAGCTGCAGCTCGCCCACAAAGGTCATCGGGTGGTCTTCGTAGTGGCAGCCCGCGTGGGCCGCACCGGGCAGCGGGCACACCACGGACAGGCTCTGCAGAAGCGCCGGCGTGCCCAGACCGCCCGCCGCCAGCACGAACAGGTCGCCGGCCACGCGGCCCGAAGTGGCCGTGACCACCGCGTCCATCCGCCCGTCGGCGCCAAGCTCGAAGCCGACGGCCGCATCCGCCACCACCTGGACCCTGCCCTTCAGCTTGAAGGCGTCCCACGCGTTGATGGGCCACCGCGGATAGAACAGACCCGGGTAGTGCAGGTCAGGCATGCCACAAGCCAGGTACTTCTGGCGCAGGCTCTCGATGGCCGCTGCCAGCACCCGGCGCTCGATGCCGGCCGCCAGCAGCGGCAGCGCCTGCTCGTAGAAGGGCTCGAGCTGTTCCTTGCCGATGGGCCAGTGGCGCTCGAACACGGCACGGTCGATCTCGATGAGGCCGTTGTGCCACAGGCTCGTGGTGCCTCCCAGGCCGCTGGCGACGTGCGGCTCGGTGAGAGCCGGCACACCGACGTCCACCACCGCAGGCTGCGCGGCACCAGGCGCCAGTCCACGCTCGACGACCGTCACCTCGTAGGTCTCCGCCAGGGCGTGTGCCAAGGTGCAGCCACCCAGTCCTGCGCCAACGATGACCAGCCGGCGCCTCATCCGGCCGCTTGCCCGCCGCGGGTGTGGCGTTTCGTCAGGCGCACGCCTTCTTCGAAGCCGACGGTCGGCGCCCAGCCCAGCAGGCGCCGGGCCTTGGCGTTCGAGAAGCTGATCCGGATCGTCTCGCGCTGCACGCGGCCCAGCGGCGGGTACGGCGGCGGCGGTGGGCGCCAGCCTCCCAGGCGCCGGATCTTGTTGACGACCTTCTCCACCAGGCCCGGTGGCAGCGCGCGCTGCCGGGCCAGCCAGTACGCGGTGGCGGCGGCGGCGTCGATGCTCACGAAACGCGGCGCTGGTGATGCCTCGGCAAAGGCCTCGATGAAGCGCCGCCAGGTGATGGCCCCGTCGCCGTTGATGAAGAAGGCTTCACCCGGCACGGGGCGTTCCAGCGCCGCATCGATCGCGCTGCACACGTCGTCCACGTAGACCGCGTTGCACAGGCCCGCACCGTCGTCGATGAAGTTCACCTGTCCGGTGCGCGCCTCGTCCATCACCAGCGACACGAACGCGCTGCCGGGCCCGTACACCACCGTGGGCCGCAGGATCACGGCCTCGACATCGCCCCGTTGCTGGGCCGCCCAGACCAGCTCTTCCTGTTCGGCCTTCGAGTCGCAATAGTCATTGCCATAGCGGCCGATGCCGGCCGTTGCTTCGGTGGTGCACTCGCCCCCCGGTGCAGGCCCGTGCACGGACATCGTGCTGATGTGCACCAGGCGCCGGACGCCCGCCTGTCCCATGGCCTGCAAGAGGTTGCGCGTGGCTTCCGGCCCGCGGTCGCCGTGGGCCAGGTGCACCACCGCATCACAGCCAGCCAGCGCCGGCGCCAGCGTGGCCGGCCGCAGCAGGTCGGCCGTGGCGACCTCGTGCCCCAGCTCAGCCAGGCGCCGGGCGGCGTCGGCGTTGCGGACGAGCGCCACCGCACGCGGCTGCCCGGCCGCTTGCCAGCGCTTGAGCAGCCGGCTGCCGATGAAGCCCCCTGCGCCCGTGACGGCGCACCGGGGCGCAGGGGCAGGCTCCGGGCGGGTGGGCGACGCGGTGGTGTTCATGTGCAGGCTGTGAAACCGGTTCAGTACAGGTTGGCTTTTTTCTGCGAGTGGTTCTTCACCCATGCCGCGTGGGCGGCCGGCCGCAGGAAGGCATGCCAGGCATTGGCCACCGTCCCCCAGGCCCGCCACATGCGCAGTTCACGGGCAAACCAGGCCGGATCCTGCGCCTGGCGGGTGGACGCGAAGCGGGTCGCGAGCCAGTCCTCGAGCAGTTGGCGGTACAGCCACAGCGGCACCTGCGGCCAGCGCTGCCCGATGGCGGTGACGCCGCCGCTGCGCGCGAAGCCGGCCTTGAACGACCAGCGCCTGAAGTAGCGCTGCGTCAGCACCGCCGGGTCCACGGGTGCGTGCACGGTCAGGGCCGGGGTGTAGACCACGCGCGCGCCTCGGGCCTGGCAACGAAGCCCGAACTCATGGTCCATGTGCCGGAAGAGCTTTTCGTCGAAGGGGCCGACACGCTCGAACAGGCTGCGCCGCACGAACATGTTGCTGCCACCGGGTGCGTAGTGCGCAGGGGCGGGGTCCATGGCATCGGGCCCCAGATCGACCCCGGCCAGGATCGCCAGCATGTCGTTCTGGTACCAGCACGGCGGGCCCTCGGGCTGCCACTCGATCAAGGTGCGGCCCCCGGCCAGTTCGACGGCAGGGTCCGCGAACACGGCCACGGCGGCCTCCAGCCAGTCGCCGGGGAACACGATGTCGTCATCGGTGAACGCCAGCAGCTCGCCGCGGCTGTGCGCAATGCCGGTGTTCAGTGCGAACTGCTTGCCCTGCCGCCCCTCGAACACATAGCGCAAGGCACCCAGGCGCCAGCCATCCTGCCGGCGCTCCACCACCTGGCGGGTGTCGTCCGACGAGTTGTTGTCGAGCACCAGCGTCTCGACCTCGCAACCCGCCGGCGCACGGACCCCGGCCAGGGATTCGAGCGCCTGGTCCAGGCTGGCGCTGCGGTTCCAGGTGCAGATGACGATGCTGATCTGCATGTCAGGGGGCGGGTTGCTTCTTCGGGTTGACGCGGCGGTACAGCGACTTGGCCAACTTGACGGTCGCGTTCGCCCGATGCGGGCCGCGCCGCAGCAGGTGACCGAACGCCTTGAGGCCGACAGCCAGGTCGCCGCGCGCGCAATGGGCGTCGGCAAAGTTGCTCCAACCCAGGTAGCTCTCCCACGCCAGCGCGGCGCGGTCGACCTCCTGACCATCGGGCGACGCGGTGCCGAATCGCCGGATGAGCGATTCGCGCATCAGCTCGCCCACCGGGCGTGCCGCGACGCGCTGCGACAAGCTCTGCGGGTGCTGCCGGTACAGCACCATCGGCTCGCGCAGGCGCACGTAGCGGAAGTGGCGGCTCGCGCGGACGAGGTACTCCCAGTCGTCCGTCTTGTAGTCGTCGCACAGGAACGGCCCGAGCTCGCGCCAGGCCGCGCGCCTGAAGAGCACCGAGGACGGCAGAGCCCAGTTCGTGACGATCAGGCGGTGGTAGATCCAGCCGTCGAAGTCGGGGTCGACTTCGCCGGTGCGGGGCTCGGTCGAGAAGCCGGCGTGCGACTGTCCGTCCCAGAAGATGAAGTCGGAGAAGCTGAAACCATGCTGCGGGCGCTGCTCGAGGGCACGCACCTGGGCCGCGAGCTTGGCCGGGTGCCAGAGGTCGTCGCTGTCGAGCAGCGCGATGAACTCGGAGTCGCTCGAGTCGATTCCCCGGTTTCGCGAGGGCGACATGCCCGCGTTCGCCTGGTTGATCACGCGGACCGGGCCACCAAAGCGGCTGGCCACCTCACCCGTGCCATCGCTCGAGCCGTCGTTGACGACGACGATCTCGAGGTCCTTGAACGTGGACGCCAGCGCCGACTCGAGGGTGGCAGCCAGGTACTTCTCGGCGTTGTAGGCAGGGATGACGACAGAGACGCGGGGCATGCAGCGCTTCGAAGCTGAGTCAGACAACCCGGCATTGTCTCGCCTGCACCCGCCGCAACAGCCTCGGGGCGCGTGACATCCGTCGCGGGCCGATGCCTCCGCGCTCGGCTCCAATCCGGTGGTCCCGCAGGCGATGCCGCCCGCCGCTGCCCACCCACGTGCCCATGCACTCGACGACCGCTGCCGAACACCGACCCTTTCCTGCCGCTGCCTTGCGGGAGCGCACCGATGGCGCCATGAACGAGGCCATCCAGGGCCTGCGGGGCATCGCCATCGCGCTGGTGCTGTTCAACCATGCTGGCGTGCCTGGGTTCTCGGGCGGGTACGTGGGCGTCGATGTGTTCTTCGTCATCTCGGGCTACCTGATCGGCGGCCACCTGCTCCGCGAACTGTCGGCCAAGGGCTCGGTGGATCTCTGGGCCTTCTATGCACGGCGCTGCCGCCGCCTGCTGCCGGCCTGCCTGGCCATGCTGGCCGTGGTGATGGCCGTGGTGCTGTGGCTGTACGCACCCTTCGAGCACCGCGAGCTCATGTCGTCGGTGCGGGCCTCTTCGGTGTATGCGCTGAACCTGTGGCTGGCGGGTCGTGCCACCGACTACTTCGGCGGCCACACCGAGGCCATCCCGGTGCTGCATCTGTGGTCGCTCGCGGTGGAGGAGCAGTTCTACATCTTCTGGCCGCTGCTCATGCTGGGCGCCGCCGCCTTGTGGCCGCGCAATGCCCAGCGCTCGACCATGCGCCTGGTGGTGGTGGCCGGCATCGCGAGCCTGGTGGCCTGCATCGTGGTGTCGGACGTCAAGTTCCAGTGGGCCTTCTACCTGACGCCCACGCGCGTGTGGGAGTTCTGTGCCGGCATGTGGCTGGCCGTCCGGGCCTCTGGCAGCCTGCAGCTGACGGGCCGCGCGCTGGCCCTGCTGGGGGCGGCGTCCTTGGCCGTTCTGACCCTGACCACGTTGCTGTTCGACTCGCAGCTGCGCTTTCCCAGCGGCTGGGCGCTGATTCCGGTAGCCGCGGCCGTCGGCCTGATCCTGGTTGCCGAGCGGCCCGGCGATGGTTCCTGGACCTCTCGCTTCCTGCGCTGGAAGCCGCTGTGCTGGCTGGGCGACTGCTCGTATTCCGTCTACCTGTGGCACTGGCCGCTGATCGTGTTCGCCTCCGTGCTGTACCCGCGGCAGAGCGTGCCCGTGATGGCGGGCGTGGTGCTGCTGACGCTGGTGCTGGGGCGCTTGTCGTACCGGTGGATCGAAGTGCCCTTCAAGCACGGCGTGCTGCCGCGCTGGAGCCCGCGCCGCGTGGTGGTGGGCTCGCTGGCGGTGTGCGTGGCCATGGCCACTGTGGCGCACGTGCTTGGCCGGCTGGAACTGGACGAGAAGCAGGCCCGCTTCCGCGCCGCCGCCGAGTGGCCCGAAGCCGAGGCATCGGGTTGCCTCGTTCTCTACGACGTGGTGGTGCATCCGCCGTGTGAGTTCGGCTCCAAGACACCCACTGCGACGGTGGTGCTCTTCGGCGACTCTCATGCCATGCAGTGGTTCACGCCCATGCGGGCGCTGGCCGAGAAGCATGGCTGGAAGCTGGTCGTGCTGACCAAGGCCAATTGCCCGGCAGCTGACATGCTGGTCGAGTACTACGTGACCCGGAGCCCGTACTTCACATGCAGCGAGTGGCGTGACAACGCGTTCGCGCGCATCGCGGCCATGAAGCCCGACCTCGTGGTTGCCACGGGCTCTTCAGGCCACACGTTGCCCATCGACGACTGGCAGCAAGGGGTGGCCAACGCGGTCCGGAAGCTGCAGGCCACTGGCGCCAAGGTCGCCTACGTCAGAGACACGCCGTTCGCCAACTTCAATGTGCCCACTTGCTTGTCAAGAGCGCAATGGCGCGGGCTGCATCCCGACGAACTGTGCACGTTCCCCTTGAGCATCGAGCAACGGCGCTATGGCGCGATGGCCGCGGCCGAAGCCAGCGCGGTGCGCTCGCTGGGGGCAACCTTCCTCGACTTCCCGGAGCGCATCTGCACCCAGGCCAACTGCCCGACCGCGCGCGGTGACCTGATCCTGTTCAAGGACCGCAATCACATCACCGAGGCATTCGCGCTGCATCTGGCGCCAGAACTTGAGCGCCCGCTGCTCCAGTTGCTGGGTCGATAGCGAGGGACTCCAGCCCCCCGACAACAACGCGCCGCAAAGGCCCGTAGATCAGCCCGTTCGGAAGAAGAAGAGGTTCGACGACGCCTGAGGCATGACGACGTACCCGCGCAGTGCAGGCACGTACCGGAATCTTCCGTTGACGCCTGCCAGAGGCGAAGGACCCGGCGCCGTTCCCGACAGCGAAAGAATGCTGATGTCCCAAGTGGTCGTTGCGTTGGGGGTGATCACATACACACGGCCTGCAGCGCTGCCCTGCCCGTCGTAGAAGAGGAAACGGTCGTTGTTGGGGTCGTACTCCATGGCCGCATAGGTCGGGGCATCGGTCCGAAACTGCGTCAGTGCGGCGCTGGAATTGAAGCTGATCGGCGTTTGCGTGCCTGTGTCCGGGTCGAAGATCGCAGACACCACCCCACGGGCGAGGTCAAAGCCCTGACCATCGCCGAACTGAAGCGTGAAGAAGCGGCGCCGGGCCGAGTCGTAGGCGACGGGCCATCGCCATGGGATCGGGAACCGGGTGATCTGGGACCAGGTGTTCGCGGCCTGATTCCACCGCCATCCCCCTGCGGTCCAGACGTTGCCCGTCACGGGATCATGGGCAGAGCCAAAACCGCGTCCTTCAGCGAGACTCGGGTAGGTGCCTGCAGGATCCCATGCCCACTCTCGGAACACCGAGATGCCGTCCACGGCGAACCCGGCACCGCCGTTGCTGTACCAGCCAAACGCACCGAAGAGCATCACGCGGCGCCGCTGGCTGATGAAGTGCGCATGGTGGTAGCCATGCCGCGAAACCGGCTTGCCATCGGCATAGTACTCGACGTTGGCTCGGATCGATCCCGCATCCGATGGCGCGATCTGAACCGTCCAGGTCGGTCGATCCTGAAGCAGGTCGATGCTGGACACACGGTTGTCCGCACTGTCGTTGTGTCCGCCATTGGCGGGTGACACCAGCAGGCCGGTGCCTGGAACGTGGACGAGCACACCCCAGGCATTGATGGCCGCGCCACCTGCTCCGCTGGTACCCGGGATCTCAACCCAGGTGTTCAAGGGCGCATCGGCCGCCCAGGATGGCGTGCGAGGCGCCGGGGCGACGCTCCACACGGGCCTGGCATTGAATCCTTCCAGCAACGCAGACCAGTTGCTCGCGCCGATCATCCGCTCGTAGCCCTGCAAGGCACCCGGTACGTTGTGGCGCACGGCGTAGGCAATGGCGGGTTGCAGGTTGCCCCACATCGCCCGGCTCCAGAAGCCCGGGTCGAACTCGCCGGCCAGCACGCCTTCGGTGCGACCCAACCAGGACGGCGCGGGGGTGAAGGTGCTCGCGTAGAAGCTGGCAGGGCTTGCGGGCCATGGGCCGGAGCCCGTGGTGAAGCTGGCCTGCGACAGCGAGGTGCCCGTCTTGACGGTGAACGGGTCCGCGTTGATGTACCACCACTCGCTCGAGGTCCCGAGGCGCATGACCACGCTCTTCGCCTTCCACTGGAAGAACTCGCCGAGGCGGGACTTGGCGGTACCCGATACCGGAAGATCCAGAGACACAGCCCATCCGAAGGCGGCGGTGACGAAGTCCTGCTGCCAGATCGCGATCTCGCTCAACGAGCCGTTGTACCGTTCGCCGGGCAGGATCAGGCCGTACGGGTTGTTGGGCTGCGCCACGTACCGGGCGTGGAAGTGGTTGATGTTGTTCTCGACGCAGGTGACGAGTTCACCGCGCAAGGCGGTGTCCTGGTCGGGCACCACGGCAAGGGCCTGGATCTTGGAGCGCCAGTCCCAGGCACAGGAACGCGTCTGCCAGCCGTCCACCGCGGTCTGGACCAGCCCCTGAGCACCGGTACGCAGCAAGGTGTTGTCGCCGTTGCCCAGGTAGTTGGCCGTCGCCGCGAAGAGCACTTCCTCCATGAAGTACCAGCGCCCTGTCACCAGGTAAGCCATGTACCCCACCGACGGGCTGTGGGCGCAGTCCCAGACGGGAGGGTTGCCTCCGGTGGCCGTCGGCGTGCGGGTACCGGTGGTGCTGCCACCGGTGTCCTTGAAGCCTTGGCTGTCGGCAATCACACGAGTCGGGTGCTGCGAGAAGCGCAAGGGGCGGTTGGTGGCCTCGTCGCGGTAATGGATGCCGTAGCGGCCCGCGCTGAAGCCGTTGCGCACCACCGTTGCGTAGGTATTGAAGGTGCCACCGATGAGATACAGCACGTCGTGCTGCGGCAGCAGGCCGATCGGATCCTGGTACCCCGAGCCGGCCATGTTGTCGCCAAAGAAGGTGAAGCTGCCCACCTGCAAGGGCTCGTAGGTCGCCGGCAGGCCCGACAGTGCACCCGTGGCTGCGCCAATCTGGCCAAAGTAGCTCGGCACCAGCTCGGTGGACATCAGGTACTGGGCGTCGTGCTGGAACTTCAAGCCCGGATCGGCGACGTTCCAGTACGAGAGTTCGGCACCCCGGATCAACGGCGTGCGCTGGTGGTGCTTCAGGTCGATGGCGCCGTTGAAGCGCTCCGAGCCCGACAGGCTGAACGTGTAGTTCACCGACTTGTTGCTCGGCCCCGGCACGGCGATGTAGCCGTTCTCGATCCACGGCAGCACATCCACGGCACCGTTGGCGAACAGCCTGACCTCGAGCCAGGCCACCAGGTGCGCGTCGCTGCCCACCGGCTTGCGGTAGATCCACGACGACATCAGCGGGCCCGACGTCCACTGCTGGAACGGGCTGTCCCAGTCGGTGCCCGCCCAGTTGACCGTGCCAAAGACGCCGCAGGTGATCTGGGCCGTGATCGACGTGCGCTTGAGATCAGCCGTGCCGAGGGCAGGACCGGATGCCGACGCGCCGGGCCGCAGGTAGACCGCCCTGGGCACACCGGCGTCGAGCGTGAGGCTGCCCACGATCTCGGCAATGCGCGCCGAGCCGTCAGGCCAGGTGTTGCGCACCGTCACCTGGATGGTGCCGGCCGAGGAGGTGAGGCCGGTGCCGGCCGGCACATCACCCTTCCGAAACGCGAAGCCGATGCAGTACGGCGCCGACGACACCGAGGCGTCGGACAGCACGCTGAAGCGGCGCGCACCCACCGAGAGCATGGAGCCCGTGGCCGCGCCGACGGGGGCCGGCGCTGGAGGGGGCGGCGGCG
>VYLG01000090.1_pt1 | contig 22370 bp, 22 predicted proteins | sample 5114351 | NCBI WGS metagenome assembly VYLG01 (sample SAMN12291798, study PRJNA351875) | freshwater metagenome | isolation source: freshwater lake | place: USA: Michigan, Kent Lake | collected 2013-08-15
GCTGGCACGGCCGCGCCCGCGCCGTGGTGCGGCCCGGCAGCACGGCTGAGGTGGCCGCCGTGGTGCGAGCCTGTGCCGCAGAGGGCGTGCCGATCGTGCCGCAGGGCGGCAACACCGGCCTCGTGGGCGGTGGCGTGCCCGACGGCACGGGCACGCAGGTGCTGCTGAGCCTGCAGCGCCTGAACCGCGTCCGCGCGCTCGACGAGGCCAACCTCACGCTCACTGCCGAGGCCGGCTGCGTGCTGCAGGCGCTGCAGCAGGCGGCCGAGGCGCGCGGCCTGCTGCTGCCGCTGAGCCTGGCCGCCGAGGGCAGCTGCACGCTGGGCGGCAACCTCGCCACCAACGCCGGCGGCACGCAGGTGCTGCGCTGGGGCAATGCGCGCGAGCTGTGCCTGGGGCTGGAGGTCGTCACTGCTGCTGGCGACGTGTGGGACGGCCTCTCGGGCCTGCGCAAGGACAACACCGGCTACGACCTGCGCGACCTCTTCGTGGGCAGCGAGGGCACGCTGGGCATCATCACCGCGGCCACGATGAAGCTGGCGCCGCAGCCGGCGGCCGTCACCACCGCACTGGCCGCCTGCGCCACGCTCGACGACTGCGTGGCGCTGCTGAACCTGGCGCGCGCAAGGCTGGGCGCCGGGCTCACGGGTTTCGAGGTCATGGGCGCCTTTGCGCTGGAGCTGGTGGCGCGCCACTTTCCCGCCCTGCCCCGCCCTCTGCCCGGGGCGCCCTGGACGGTGCTGCTGGAACAGAGCGACGTCGAGGGCGAGGCCCCGGCGCGTGCGCGCTTCGAGCGGCTGCTCGAAGCCGCCCTGGAACAGGGCGCCGTGCACGATGCCGTCGTGGCCGAGAGCCTGGCGCAGAGCCGTGCCCTGTGGCATCTGCGCGAATCGATCCCTCTCGCGCAGGCCGAAGAGGGCCTGAACATCAAGCACGACATCTCGCTGCCGGTGTCGGCCATTCCGCGCTTCTGCGCGCGCACCGATGCCCTGCTGGCCGCGCGCTGGCCCGGCGTGCGGCTGGTGAACTTCGGCCACCTGGGCGACGGCAACCTGCACTACAACGTGCAGGCGCCGCCCGGCGAAGACGGCCGCCACTTCCTGGCCGAGCACGAGCACGCCGTCAACCAGGTGGTGTTCGACAGCGTGGCCGAAGAAGGCGGCTCGTTCTCGGCCGAACACGGCATCGGCGCGCTCAAGCGCGACGAACTCGCGGCGCGCAAGCACCCGGTGGCGCTGGGCCTGATGCGCGCCATCAAGCGCTCGCTCGATCCGCAGGGCCTGCTGAACCCCGGCCGCGTGATCCAGCCGGGCTGAGCGTTCAGGGTTCAGCGCTTGGGGGCGCTGAAGTGCGTCATGCGCGCGTTGACCTCGACCGACTCCACCTCGGCATCGGCCGCCACCCGCGCCACCCAGGCGTCGAGTTGCGGCTGCGCCGGCGTCACTGCCACGAGTGCACTGCCCACGCCGAGCGTGCTGACGTAGTGCAGCGCCACGCCGTGCCGCCGGGCCAGCGCATCGAGCGCCTGCTGCACGGCCTGACGCGCGCCCGCGGCCTGCGGGGCCTGGCGCAGCGCCAGCTTCAGCTCAGCGCGCTTGAACTGCAGGATGACCTCGTCCGTCGTCATGGCGGCCGGCGCCTTCTTGTCAGGCTCGGCAGCCGACAGGCCCGCCGGCAGCGCAAGCCCCAGCGCCAGCACGGCGGCCGCCACGCGGCGGCCGGCCGTGGAGAACGCGGCGCGCTGCATGCCATGCCCTGCGGCTGCGGCCCCCTGCCCTACTGCGGCAGGTAGCGGCCCACCAACGTGACGTTGGAATACGCGCGGTAGGCCCGCACGTTGACGTGGTAGGTGCCGGCGCGGATGTTGGTGATGGTGCAGGTCTCGTTGTTGCCGTTGCGGAACGGCCGGCACTCGTAGGTCGTCAGCGTGGGTGCGGTGCCGTACAGCACGTACAGGTCGGCATCGCCGGTGCCGCCGCTGATGCTGAACGTCAGGCTCGTGCGGCCGGACGGCACCACCATCGTGAAGCGGTTGTCGGTGCCCGTGGCGCCGGAGATCACGCGCGACACGTTGTTCTGCAGCACGTTGCCGGCCGGCGGCGGCGGGGGCGGCGGCGTCGTGCCACCGATGGCGGTGATGGCCGCGTTCGCATCGGCGATGCCGGTGCCGCAGCCCGAGCAGGCCATCGGGAACACGCGCGTCGAGTTGCGCAGCGCGGCCTCGATCTGGTCGGGCGTGGCGGTGGGCCGCGCCTCGAACAGCATCGCGGCGATGCCCGCCACGTGCGGCGTGGCCATGCTGGTGCCGGAGTAGCTGGCGTAGCTTTCGGCCCCCGGCGTGGTGGTGCCGCTGTTGAGCGTGGACAGGATGCCCGCGCCCGGCGCCGCCAGGTCGACCACGGTGCCGAAGTTCGAGAAGCTGGCCTTGCCGCCGCTGCGCGTGGTGGCCGCCACGGTGACGACACCGCTGCAGTTGGCCGGGCGCGCGTTCGAGGCGTCGACGTTGCTGTTGCCGGCGGCCACGACCACCGCCGCACCGAGCGAGCGCGCGGTGTTGATGGCCGTCTGGTACGTGGTGCCGCAGGTGCCGCTGCCGCCCAGGCTCATGTTGATGACCTTGGCCGGGTTGGCGTTGGCCGGCACGCCAGCCACGCTGCCGCCGGCCGACCAGACGATGGCATCGGCGATGTCGGCCAGCGTGCCGCCGCACTTGGCCAGCGCGCGCACGGGCAGGATCTTGGCGCGGAACGCCACGCCGGCCACGCCCGCGGCGTTGTTGGTCACTGCCGCCACCGTGCCGGCCACGTGCGTGCCGTGCCAGGAGCTGTTGGAGCCGGTGGGCCGGCCGCATTCGCCGGCCAGGTACCAGTCGCCTTCGTCGCGCGGGTTGCTGTCGCGGCCGTTGCCGTCGCGGGCGGCAGCGGCGTCGCTGACGAAGTCGTAGCCCGGCAGCACGTTGGCGTTCAGGTCGCTGTGCGGCACGATGCCGGTGTCGATGACGGCCACCACCACGCCGCTGCCGGTGGCGCGGTCCCAGGCGGGCACGGCGTTGATGCCGCCGGTGGACTCGAAGTAGTGCCATTGCTCGCTGTAGCGCGTGTCGTTGGGCGTGAGCAGCGGCACCATCATCGCGTTGGGCTCGACCGCGAGCACGGCCGGGTCCTTGCGCAGCCGCTCGGCCAGCAGCTCGAGGTCTTCGGTGTCGTCCGCATCGACGAGGTGGGCGCCGATGGCCAGCGCGCGCACATGCTTGAGCCGCGTGTTCGTGCGGCTGGCGAGCGCCTCGAGCCGCTGCTGCACACGCTCGCGCGCGCCGGCAGACGCGTTGCTCGCGAACAGCTCCGTGACGGCGGTGCCGTCGCGGTACTGGACGATCAGGCCCTTGGCGCGCTGGCTGGGCGCCTCGCGCATGGCCTGGAACTCCTCCTGGCCGGCGTGCACCTGGGGTGCAGCGGCGGCGAGCGCGGCAAGGGCGCTGGCAATCACGAGTGGCCGGTATCGAACCTGTGCAGTCATGGATGTTCCCCGTGGTCGTTGATGTTCGGGATGCGATGGGCAGGCAATGCCGACACGTCGGCCCAACCCATTGTTCGCAGCCCGTCCGCCCGACGACAGCCGGGAACAACCCGCAAGGTTCGGGCCTTCCGGCGCGGCCGCGTTCACGACTGGTGACGAACGTTTCCGGGGTCGCCGAGAAGTCGATCACCCACGGCGCGCGAACTACTGCAGGGGCCCCTTCATCGCCGCGGGCACGGGGATGGCCACGGTCTCGATGCCTTCTTCCTGCAGGGCCTGACGCTCCTCGGGCGAGGCCTGGCCGCGGATGCCGCGTTGCGGCGTTTCGCCGTAGTGGATGCGGCGCGCCTCTTCGGCGAAGCGCGGGCCGACGTCCTCGGTGCGCTCCATCAGCTGGCGCACGGCCTGCACCCAGGCCGTCTGCATGTCGGCAGGCCGCGTGACGGCCTGCGTCACCGGCTCGGGCGCCTGCGCGCCCGAGATGTTCAGGCGGGGCGCCGACGGCAGCCGGGTGACCGCCGTGTCGTTGCACAAGGGGCAGGCGACCAGCCCCCGCGCCAGCTGGCTCTGGAAGTCGTCTTCCGAGGCGAACCAACCCTCGAAGTCATGGCCATGGCTGCAGCACAGGTCGAAGACCTTCATCGTGCCGTCATGCTACGTCGTGGGCGTTCTGTGCGCTCGTCCAGGTGCATGGACGATTCCCGGTCAGCACGGCCTGCAGCCAGTGCAGGCCGATCAGCGTCTTGACGTCGGTGAGTTCGCCGCGCGCGTCCATCGCCCGCAGGGCCGACAGGGGCATGGTCACGGTCTCGACGAACTCGCCGGCATCGGGCCTGGCCGGCCCGGGCACCAGCCCGCGGGCGAACCACAGTGCGATGCCCTCGCTGCTGTAGGCCGCGGCGTTGTGGATCCAGCCGGCCCAGGCCCACTCGGTGGCGGTGTAGCCGGTCTCCTCGAGCAGCTCGCGCATGGCGCCTGCGATCGTGGGCTCGGTGTCTTCACGTTTGCCCGCCGGCCACTCGAGCAGGAAGCGGTCGAGCGCGTAGCGGTGCTGGCGCACGAGCACCACGTCGGGATCGGGGCCGTCGCCCAGGATCGGGATCACCGCCACCGCGCCAGGATGGCGGATGTACTCGCGCGTGGCGGTGCTGCCATCGGGCAGGCGCACGGTGTCGCGGCGCACGTGCAGGAAGCCGCCGCTGAGCAGCGTCTCTTCGCTGACGAAGGTCTCGCGCAGGTGGGCGTCGGTGTCCGGAGCCTCGCCCGGAAGCGGGGCCATCGGTTCAGGCGTCCGGCGCCGTCTCGCGGCCGCCGCGGCGCAGGTAGCGCCAGATGAAGCCGGGGAACGCGAAGGTCAGGAACAGGCAACCCATCGCGGCGTAGAACTGCCAGCCCTGTTCCTGCCGCCGGCCGAGGTGGCCTTCGATCAGGAAGCCCAGGCCCAGCACCGCGCCCAGCAGCAGCAGCAGCTCCAGCACGCGCCAGCCCAGCGCCTTGGGCGCACGCCGCGGGCCCACGACGAGCAGCCGCTCGTTGACGAAGGGCAGGTTCGCCGCAATCAGCGCGGCGATGATGACGGCCCAGACTTCGGCGGCGTGATTCATCAGCTGGTGAAGGTGCGCTGGATGGCGTCGCGGCACAGCGCCATCAGCCCGCCGGAAAAGAGGCCGAACACCAGCACCGCCGCGCCATTGAGCGCCAGCATGGCCGTCACGCCCTGCCCGTGCTGCGGCACAGCCTGTCCGGTAGGCTCGTCGAACCACATCACCTTGACGACTCGCAGGTAGTAGAAGGCGCCGATCAGCGAGAAGAGCACGGCCACGATGGCCATCACGATGTAGAGCGTGACGTTGGTGGTGACGAGGGCCTGGATCACGCTGAGCTTGGCGAAGAACCCGATCATCGGCGGCACGCCGGCCAGCGAGAACATGAACACCGTCATGACCCCGGCCATCCAGGGGGCCTTCTTGGCGAGACCTGCGAGGTCGTCGATCTGCTCGCTCTCGAAGCCCTGGCGCGACAGCAGCATGATCAGGCCGAAGGTGCCCAGCGTCGTCAGCACGTAGGCCACCAGGTAGAACATGGCCGAGCTGTACGCATTGGCCGCCGACAGCGTGTTGTTGTTCACCACGCCGGCGCTGAGGCCCAGCACGATGAAGCCCATCTGCGCGATGGTGCTGTAGGCCAGCATGCGCTTCAGGTTGCTCTGCGCGATGGCGGCGATGTTGCCCACCGCCAGGCTGGCCACGGCCAGCACGATGAACATCTGCTGCCAGTCCACCGCCAGGCCCAGCATGCCCTCCACGAGCAGCCGGATGGTGATGGCGAAGGCGGCAAACTTCGGCGCGCCGCCGATCAGCAGCGTGACGGCCGTCGGCGCGCCCTGGTACACGTCGGGCACCCACATGTGGAACGGCGCGGCACCCAGCTTGAAGGCCAGGCCGGCGACCACGAACACGGTGCCGAAGACCAGCACTTCCTTGTTGATGCCACCGCCGGCGATGCGCTCGAACACGCGCGGGATCTCGAGCGTGCCGGTGGCGCCGTACATCATCGACAGGCCATAGAGGAGGAAGCCGCTGGCCAGCGCGCCGAGCACGAAGTACTTCATCGCCGCCTCGGTGGAAACGGCGTGGTCGCGCCGCAGCGCCACCAGCGCGTACAGGCTCAGGCTCATCAGCTCCAGACCCAGGTACACGACGAGGAAGTTGTTCGCCGAGCACATGACGGCAATGCCGAGCAGCGCAAAGAGCGTGAGCGTGAAGAACTCGCCCTTGAGCATGTCGCGCGCGGCCAGCGTGGGGCGGGCGTAGGCCAGCGTGATCATCACCGCCACGGCCGCAAAGAAGGCCAGCAGGTGGCCCATCGGGTCCACCACCACCATCTGGTTCATGCCGTACTCGGTGGCGCCCTCCTGCAGCGCGCGCAGGTGCAGCACGGCAAACGCGGCGATCGAGGCCTGCGTCAGCCAGAAGGTGGTGCCGCGCGTGGGGTGCTTGGAGAAGAGGTCGACCAGCAGCACACCGCAGGCCGCCACCAGCAGCACGATCTCGGGCAGGACGACGGTCCAGTTCATCGCGTTCATCGTTGTTCTCAGCCCGGGATCTTGGTGATGGCCACGTGGCGCAGCAACTCGGTCACGGCCGGGTTCATGGCGTCGGTGAACGGCTTCGGGTACAGGCCCATCCACAGCACGGCCACCGCCAGGATGGCGAGCATCAGGAACTCGCGGCCGTTGATGTCGGTGAGCGCCTTGACGTCGTCGTTGGCGACATCACCGAAGTACACGCGCTTGACCATCCACAGCGTGTAGGCGGCGCCGAAGATCAGCGTCGTGGCTGCCAAGAGGCCGATCCAGAAGTTGTATTGCACCGCGCCGAGGATCACCATCCACTCGCCCACGAAGCCGGCCGTGCCCGGCAGGCCGCAGTTGGCCATGGCAAACAGCACCGCGAAAGCGCTGAACACCGGCATGGTGTTGGCCACGCCGCCGTAGCTGGCGATCTCGCGGCTGTGCACGCGGTCGTAGAGCACGCCGATGCACAGGAACATCGCACCCGAGACGAAGCCGTGGCTGATCATCTGCACGATGCCACCGGCCACGCCCAGCTCATTGAACATGAAGAAGCCGAGCGTCACAAAGCCCATGTGCGCGATGGAGCTGTAGGCCACGAGCTTCTTCATGTCCTGCTGCACGAGCGCGACGAGCCCGATGTACAGCACGGCCACCAGGCTGAGCGTGATGATGAGCCAGTCCCACTCACGCGCCGCGTCGGGCGCGATCGGCAGACTGAAGCGCAGGAAGCCGTAGGCACCCAGCTTCAGCATGATGGCCGCCAGCACCACCGAGCCGCCGGTGGGCGCCTCGACGTGCGCATCGGGCAGCCAGGTGTGCACCGGCCACATCGGCACCTTCACCGAGAAGGCCGCGAAGAAGGCAAAGAACAGCAGCGTCTGCGCGTTCAGCGGCAGCGGCAGCTTGTGCCAGGCCTGGATGTCGAAGCTGCCGCCGCTCTTGAAGTACAGGTACACCAGCGCGATCAGCATCAGCAGCGAGCCGAGCAGCGTGTACAGGAAGAACTTGAAGGCCGCGTAGACGCGGTTCGGGCCGCCCCAGACGCCGATGATGATGTACATCGGAATGAGCGTGGCCTCGAAGAACACGTAGAACAGCATGCCGTCGAGCGACGAGAACACGCCGACCATCAGGCCGCTGAGGATGAGGAAGGCGCCCATGTACTGGGCCACGCGCTCCTGGATCACCTGCCAGCCCGCGAGCACCACGATCACCGTGATGAAGGCCGTCAGCGGCACGAACCACAGACTCAGGCCGTCCACGCCCAGGTGGTAGTGGACGTTGAAGCGCTCGATCCAGGGCATCTTCTCGACGAACTGCATGCCGGCGCTGGTGGTGTCGAAGCCACTGATCAGCGGCAGCGTCACCACGAACGAGACCACGGCACCCACCAGGGCGATGGCCCGCACCACACCCGCGTTCTCGTCGCGGCCCACCGCCAGCAGCAGGGCCCCGAAGGCCACTGGCAGCCAGATCGCGAAACTCAGCAAACCCATCGCATGATCCTGTAGTTCTTGTCGTGTGGCCGGGCGTCAGCGCCAGTAGCCGCTGAAGAAGGGCCAGAGCTGCCAGGTGAGCAGCGCGAAGATGCCCAGCAGCATCACCAGCGCGTAGGTGTAGAGGCGCCCCGTCTGCGCCTGGCGCAGCACGCCGGCCAGGCCGCCGATGCCACGCGCCGAGCCGTTGATGGCGCCGTCGATCACGGCCTGGTCGCCGCCCTTCCAAAGGCCCATGCCGACCATGCGCGCGCCGGCGGCCAGCACGTGTTCGTTGAACCAGTCCATGTAGTACTTGTTCTCGAGCACGGTGCGCACGGGCTTGAGCACGCGGTCGATGGCGGCGGGGATGTGCGGCGCCTTCAGGTAGAAGACCCAGGCCGTCACCACACCACCCAGCGCCAGCCAGAACGGCAGCGTCTGCACGCCGTGGATCGCCATGGCCACCGGGCCGTGGAACTCCTTGGCCAGCGCCGCCATCGCGGGATGCACCTGGGCGTTGACGGTGATGGCGTCCTTGAGGAAGTCGCCGAACAGCATCGGCTGGATCGTCATGTAGCCGATCAGCACCGACGGGATGGCCAGCAGGATCAGCGGCGCGGTCACGACCCAGGGCGACTCGTGCGGCGTGTGGTCGCCGTGGTCGTCGTCATGGTCGTCGTGCGCGTGGTCGTCCTCGGGCGGGAACGGCTTGTGGTGGAAGCGCTCCTCGCCATGGAACACCAGAAAGTACATCCGGAACGAGTAGAACGCCGTCACGAACACGCCGATGTAGATGGCCACCATCGCGAAGGTTGCGCCCGGCAGCGTGCTGTGGTGCGACGCGATCAGGATGCTGTCCTTGCTGTAGAAGCCGGCGAAGAGCGGCGTGCCGATCAGCGCGAGGCTGCCCAGCAGCGAGGTGATCCACGTGATGGGCATGTGCTTGCGCAGGCCGCCCATGTTGCGGATGTCCTGGTCGTGGTGCATGCCGATGATCACGCTGCCGGCCGCCAGGAACAGCAGCGCCTTGAAGAAGGCGTGCGTCATCAGGTGGAACACGCCCACGCTGTAGGCCGACAGGCCCAGCGCCACCGTCATGTAGCCCAGCTGGCTGAGCGTGGAGTAGGCCACCACGCGCTTGATGTCGTTCTGGATGATGCCCAGGAAGCCCATGAAGAGCGCCGTGATGGCGCCGATGACGAGCACAAAGTTGAGCGCCGTGTCACTCAACTCGAACAGCGGGCTCATGCGCGCGACCATGAAGATGCCGGCCGTCACCATGGTGGCGGCGTGGATCAGCGCGGAGATCGGCGTCGGGCCTTCCATCGAGTCGGGCAGCCACACGTGCAGCGGGAACTGCGCGCTCTTGCCCATGGCGCCGATGAAGAGGCAGATGCAGGCCACCGTGAGCAAGTGCCAGTCGGTGCCCGGGAACTGCAGCTTGTTCAGCTCGCCGGCCTTGGCGAAGGCCTCGCCGTAGTTCAGCGTGCCTGCGTAGGCAGCGATGAGGCCGATGCCGAGGATGAAGCCGAAGTCGCCGACGCGGTTGACGAGAAACGCCTTCATGTTGGCGAACACCGCCGTCGGCTTCTTGAACCAGAAGCCGATCAGCAGGTAGCTCACCAGGCCCACGGCTTCCCAGCCGAAGAACAGCTGCAGGAAGTTGTTGCTCATCACGAGCATCAACATCGAGAAGGTGAACAGGCTGATGTAGCTGAAGAAGCGCTGGTAGCCCGGGTCGCCGTCCATGTAGCCGATGGTGTAGATGTGCACCATCAGGCTCACGAACGTGACGACCACCATCATCATGGCCGTCAGGCCGTCGACCAGGAAGCCGACCTCCATGACCAGCTTGCCCAGCACCATCCACTCGTAGAGCGTGGCGTTGAAGCGGGCGCCATTGGCCACCTGCGCCAGCACCACGGCCGAGCAGACGAAGGCGATGAACACGCCCAGGATGGTGAAGAAGTGGGCGCCGCGGCGGCCCACCCACTTGCCGGCCAGGCCGGCGATCATCGCGCCCACCAGCGGTGCCAGCGGCACCGTCAGCAGCAGTCCTTGCGAAAGCGTCGAGGCCATCGTCGTCAGCCCTTGAGTTCGTCGAGTTCCTCGACGTTGATCGACGCGCGGTTGCGGAACAGCACGACCAGGATCGCCAGACCGATGGCCGACTCCGCCGCGGCCACCGTGAGGATGAAGAACACGAACACCTGCCCGGCCATGCGGTCGGCCTCGGCCGGCAGGAAGTGCGAGAAGGCGATGAAGTTCAGGTTGACGGCCAGCAGCATCAGCTCGATGGCCATCAGCAACACGATCAGGTTGCGGCGGTTCAGGAAGATGCCGATCACCGACAGCGCGAACAGGATGCCGCCGAGGCTGAGGAAGTGCCCGAGGGTGAGCGAACCCATCATGCGCCCCCTTCCTGCTTGGGAGCCGAGGGCTGTTCGATCGTCGGCGCCATCTTCACCAGGCGCACACGGTCGGCCTTGCGGGCCTTGACCTGCTCGCCCGGGTCCATGTGCTTGCTGTCCTTGCGCTCGCGCAGCGTCAGCGCGATGGCCGCGATGATGGCCACCAGCAGCAGCACGGCGGCCAGCTGCAGCGGGTACAGGTAGTCGGTGTAGATCTCGATGCCCAGCAGCTTGGTGTTGCCCACCTCGAGCTCGCGGGCGGTGGCGGCCGGCGCCTGCGTCTGGAAGCCGCGCATCAGCACCAGCGCCATCTGCAGCGCGATCAGCGCGCCCACGAAGCCGGCCACCGGCAGGTGCTTGTAGAAGCCCTCGCGGAACGCGTCGGTGTTGATGTCGAGCATCATCACGACGAAGAGGAACAGCACCATCACCGCGCCGACGTACACCAGCACCAGCGTGATGGCCAGGAACTCGGCGCGCAGCAGCATCCAGATGCAGCTGGCGCTGAAGAACGCGAGCACCAGGAACAGGGCCGCGTGCACCGTGCTGCGCGCCGTGATGACCCGGAAGCCTGCGAACAGCAGGACCGCCGAGAAGACGTAGAAGAGGGCTGTGATCGAGTTCATGCGGTGTGTGGTCGTGCCGCGCCTCCCGCGCGCGGGCCGGTGATCAGTGGTGTGTCACCGATAGGGCGCGTCGGCAGCGCGGGCGGCGGCGATCTCCTTCTCGTAGCGGTCGCCCACCGCCAGCAGCATGTCCTTCGTGAAGTACAGATCGCCGCGCTTTTCGCCGTGGTATTCGAAGTGGTGCGTCTCGACGATGCTGTCCACCGGGCAGCTCTCTTCGCAGAAGCCGCAGAAGATGCACTTGGTGAGGTCGATGTCGTAGCGCTTGGTGCGGCGCGAGCCATCGGCGCGCACCTCGCTCTCGATGGTGATGGCCATCGCCGGGCACACCGCCTCGCACAGCTTGCAGGCGATGCAGCGCTCCTCGCCGTTTTCGTAGCGGCGCAGCGCGTGCAGGCCGCGGAAGCGCGGGCTCTGCGGCGTCTTCTCTTCAGGAAACTGGACCGTGATCGTCGGCGACAGGAAGTGCTTGCCGGTGATCTTCAGGCCCTTGAACAGCTCGGCCAGCATGAAGCTGGACAGCACGTCCTTGACGGCAGCGAGGGTGCTCATCGACGGGGCTCCATCACAGGGGCTTGAACACGTTGAACGGGGTCTGCATCCACAGGCCCACGACCACCAGCCAGACCAGCGTGATCGGGATGAAGATCTTCCAGCCCAGGCGCATGATCTGGTCGTAGCGGAAGCGCGGGAACGTGGCGCGCACCCACAGGAACATCGTCACCACGACGAAGACCTTGGCGATCAGCCAGAACCAGCCGTCGGGCAGCCAGGCCACCGGCGATGACCAGCCGCCCAGGAACAGCAGCGTGGTCATCATGCTGACCAGGATCATGTTCGCGTACTCGGCCAGGAAGAACATCGCGAACGACATGCCCGAGTACTCGATCATGTGGCCGGCGACGATCTCGCTCTCGCCCTCGACCACGTCGAACGGGTGGCGGTTGGTCTCGGCCAGGCCCGAGATGAAGAACACCACGAAGATGGGGAGCAGCGGCAGCCAGTTCCAGCTGAGGAAGGTGAGCCCCATGTCGGCGAAGATGCCGCGCTGCTGCTGCTGCACGATGTCGGTGAGGTTCATGCTCGCCGAGACCATGAGCACCACGACGAGGCAGAAGCCCATCGCGATCTCGTAGCTCACCATCTGCGCGCTGGCGCGCAAGGCGCCCAGGAACGCGTACTTCGAGTTGCTGGCCCAGCCGGCGATGATGACGCCGTAGACCTCCAGGCTCGTGATGGCCATCAGGAACAGCAGGCCGGCGTTGACGTTGGCCAGTGCCACGTCGGGCCCGAACGGGATGACGGCCCAGGCGGCCAGCGCCGGCATGATGGTCATCACCGGGCCGAGGAAGAACAGGCCCTTGTTCGCGGCCGTGGGGCGGATGATCTCCTTGAAGATCAGCTTCACCGCGTCGGCGATCGGCGTGAGCAGGCCGAACGGGCCCACGCGGTTGGGGCCCGGGCGGATCTGGCTCCAGCCGATGGCCTTGCGCTCCCACAGCGTGAGGTAGGCGACGCAGCCCATCAGCGGCAGCACGACCGCGACGATCTTGATCAGGCTCCAGATCACGAGCCACAGCGTGGGCCCGAGCGCGGCGTTGGCGGCCTGGTGCAGCGGTTCGAACATCAGGCCTTCTCCACCGTGAGGGCGCCGAACATCGGGCCGAGGCCCGCCGTGGCCGGGTGGCCGGCGCTCACGCGCACGGTCGTGGTGGCCAGCGTGGCATCCAGGCGCGCGGCCAGCACCGCCGAGGCTGTGCCCTGGCGGATGCGGACGTGGTCGCCATCGGCCAGGCCCAGTTGCGCCCACAGCGCAGGCGGGATGCCCGCCACGGGCTCGCGCGCGTCGGCCGTGAGCTGAAGCGAAGGCGCGCGGCGCACCATCGCGTCGGTGGCGTAGATGGGCACGTCAGCCACACGCTCGAAGGCACTGCCCTGCCCTGCGCCAGCCCCGAGCGCCGAAGGCGACATGGGGACGGCAGGCGAGTTGTCCAGGCGCGCCGCCATCGTGGCCGGGTCGCCCAGCGCCTCGCTGCGCACGGACTCGACCGTCTCGTGCTCGAAGCCGGCCAGGCCCAGCAGGTTGCCCAGCACGCGCAGCACCTTCCAGCCCGGGCGCGTGTCGCCGAGCGGCTTGACGACGCCGTGGAAGGCCTGCAGCCGGCCCTCGGCGTTGACGAAGGCGCCGCCGGTTTCGGTGAACGGCGCCGTGGGCAGCAGCACGTCGGCGGCCTGCGCGAGCGGGCTGCTCTCGCCGTCGAAGAACGAAGTCATCGCGACCACCAGCCCCGACTGCGCCAGCGCCTGCGCGGTGGCGGCGGCGTCGGCGCCATCGAGATGCGGCTCGGCGTGCAGCAGCAGCAGCGCCTTCATCGGCTGCGTCAGCATCTGCGCCGCGTTCAAGCCACCGGCACCCGGCAGCGCGTTCACGAGTTGCGCACCGACGGCGTTGCCGCCCTCGCCCAGGTAGCCCACGGTGGCCCCGGTCTGCGCGGCGATCCACTGCGCCAGCGCCAGGATCTGCGCCGCCTGCGGGTGCTGTGCCGCGGCCTGGCCCAGCAGCAGCGCCTTCTGCGTGCCGCTGCCCAGCAGATCGGCCACGGCCTGCGCGTGCGGGCCGGGGTCGGCCGGCAGCGGGGCCGGCACGCCGGCCAGCTTGGCCACCGCAGCGGCCACGTCGGCCAGCTGTTGCAGCCACTGCGAAGGCGCGGCGGTCAGCGTGGCGGCCACGGGCAGCGCCCAGTCGTCGTGCACCGCATTCAGGCTGGCGATGCGGGCACCCCGCTTGGCGGCCTGGCGCAGGCGCTGCGCGAACAGCGGGTGGTCCTTGCGCAGGAAGCTGCCGATGACGAAGGCGCGGTCCAGCGTCGACAGGCTCGCCACCGAACGGCCGAGCCAGCGCGCCTTGCCGGCAGCGGCCGTGTTGGCGAAGTCGGCGTGGCGCAGGCGGTGGTCGATGCTCTCGCTGCCCACGCCGCGCACCAGCTTGGCCAGCAGGTGCAGCTCCTCGACGGTGGCCATCGGGTGCGCGAGCGCGCCGATGTGCGTGGTGCCGAACTCGGCCTTCACGCGCTTCAGGCCGTCGGCCACGTAGCTGAGCGCGGTGGTCCAGTCGACGGACTGCCAGCGCCCGCCCTGCTTGATCATCGGCTGCTTCAGCCGCGACGGGCCGTTCAGCGCTTCGTAGCTGAAGCGGTCGCGGTCGGCGATCCAGCACTCGTTGACGTCTTCGTTCTCGAGCGGCACCACGCGCATCACGGCGCCCGACTTCACCTGCACGATGAGGTTGGCGCCGGTGCTGTCGTGCGGCGAAACCGACTTGCGACGACTGAGCTCCCAGGTGCGGGCGCTGTAGCGGAACGGCTTGCTGGTGAGTGCGCCGACCGGGCAGATGTCGATCATGTTGCCCGACAGCTCGCTGTCGATGGTGCGGCCGTCGAGCGTGGTGATCTCGCTGTGCTCGCCGCGGTGGATCATGCCCAGCTCCATCGCACCGGCCACTTCCTGGCCGAAGCGCACGCAGCGCGTGCAGTGGATGCAGCGGGACATCTCCTCCATGCTGACCAGCGGGCCGACGTCCTTGTGGAAGACGACGCGCTTGTCTTCGGCGTAGCGGCTGGCGCTGCCGCCGTAGCCCACGGCCAGGTCCTGCAGCTGGCACTCGCCGCCCTGGTCGCAGATGGGGCAGTCCAGCGGGTGGTTGATGAGCAGGAACTCCATCACCGACTGCTGCGCCTTCACGGCCTTGTCGGACTTGGTGCGCACGACCATGCCGTTGGTGACGGGCGTGGCGCAGGCCGGCATCGGCTTGGGCATCTTCTCGATGTCGACCAGGCACATGCGGCAGTTGGCCGCGATGCTCAGCTTCTTGTGATAGCAGAAGTGCGGCACGTAGATGCCGGCGGCATCGGCCGCGTGCATGACCACGCTGCCGTCGGGTACCGTGACGGTCTTGCCGTCGATGTTGAGTTCGGCCATCGTGTTCAGACGTACTGCGGGACCCGGCAGGTCTTGTGTTCGACGTGGTACGCGAACTCGTCGCGGAAGTGCTTCAGCATGCCCTCCACCGGCATGGCGGCGGCATCGCCCAGCGCGCAGATCGTGCGGCCCTTGATGTTGGCGGCCACGCTGTCGAGCAGCGCGAGATCGTCCGCCCGGCCCTGCCCGTGCTCGATGCGGTGGATCACGCGCCACAGCCAGCCCGTGCCCTCGCGGCACGGCGTGCACTGGCCGCAGCTCTCGTGCTGGTAGAAGTAGCTCAGGCGCAGCAGGCTCTTCACCATGCAGCGGCTGTCGTCCATGACGATGACGGCGCCCGAGCCCAGCATCGAGCCGGCCTTGGCGATGGCGTCGTAGTCCATCGTCAGGTCCATCATGATGTTCGCGGGCAGCACCGGGGCCGACGAGCCGCCGGGGATCACCGCCTTCAGCTGCCGACCGCTGCGCACGCCACCGGCCAGTTCCAGCAGTTTGGAGAACGGCGTGCCCAGCGGGATCTCGAAGTTGCCGGGCTTGTTGACGTCACCGACGACGCTGAAGATCTTCGTGCCACCGTTGTTGGGCTTGCCGCACTCGAGGTAGGCCTGCCCGCCGTGGTTGATGATCCACGGCACCGCGGCGAAGGTCTCGGTGTTGTTGATCGTCGTGGGCTTGCCGTACAGGCCGAAGCTCGCCGGGAACGGCGGCTTGAAGCGCGGCTGGCCTTTCTTGCCCTCGAGGCTTTCGAGCAGCGCGGTCTCTTCGCCGCAGATGTAGGCGCCGAAGCCGTGGAAGGCGTGCAGCTGGAAGCTGAAGCCGCTGCCACCGATGTTGTCGCCCAGCATGCCGGCGGCGCGGGCTTCTTCGAGCGCCTGCTCGAAGCGCTCGTAGACCTCGAAGATCTCGCCGTGGATGTAGTTGTAGCCCGTCTTGATGCCCATCGCGTAGGCGGCGATGGCCATGCCCTCGATGACGATGTGCGGGTTGTAGGCCAGGATGTCGCGGTCCTTGCAGGTGCCCGGCTCGCCCTCGTCGGAGTTGCACACCAGGTACTTCGGCCCCGGGAACGCGCGCGGCATGAAGCTCCACTTCAGGCCCGTCGGAAAGCCGGCGCCGCCGCGGCCGCGCAGCGCGCTGGCCTTGACCTCGGCGATGACCTGGTCCTGCGTCATGCCGGGGCCGCCGTCGAGGCCGAGGATCTTCTTCAGCGCCGAGTAGCCACCGCGGGCCACGTAGTCGGCGTAGCGCCAGTTGCGGCCGTCGAGGCCGGCGTAGATCTGCGCACCGATGTGCCGGTCGTGGAAGCAGGTCTCGGTGCCCCGGGCCTGGAACTTCGACAGGTCGAGGGTGGGGTTCATGCGGGGACCTTGGCCGCGTGGGCCTTGAGGAAGTCGAGCAGCTCGTCCAGGCGCTCGTTGGTCATGAAGCTGAGCATCTGGCGGTCGTTTACCAGCATCACCGGTGCGTCGGCGCAGGCGCCCAGGCATTCGCTGGGCTGCACGGTGAAGGTGCCGTCGGCGGTGGTGCCGTAAGGCTCGACGCCCAGGCGCTTGCACACGTGCTGCAGCGCCTTCTCGCCATCACGCAGCTGGCACGGCAGGTTGGTGCAGACGTTGAGCTTGAAGCGCCCCACCGGCTGCTGGTTGTACATGTTGTAGAAGGTCGTCACCTCGTGCACCGCGATCGGCGGCATGCCCAGGTGCGCGGCGATCGCGTCCTCGGCCTCGGTGGTGACGTGGCCCTGCTCCTGCTGCACGATGGCCAGGCAGGCCATCACGGCGGAGACCTTCTGGTCGGCCGGGTACTTGGCCACTTCGCGATCGAAGCGGGCCTTCGTGGCATCACTCAACTGCATCATCGATCGATCTCGCCGAACACGATGTCCATGGTGCCGATGATCGCCACCGCGTCGGCGATCATGTGGCCGCGCGCCATCTCGTCGAGCGCGGCCAGGTGCACGAAGCCGGGCGGGCGGATCTTCAGGCGGTAGGGCTTGTTGGCGCCGTCGCTGACGATGTAGATGCCGAACTCGCCCTTCGGGTGCTCCACGGCCGCGTAGGCCTCGCCCTCGGGCACGTGCATGCCTTCGGTGAAGAGCTTGAAGTGGTGGATCAGCTCTTCCATGTTGGACTTCATGTCCACGCGAGACGGCGGCGCCACCTTGTGGTTGTCGCTGATCACAGGGCCGGGGTTGGCGCGCAGCCAGTCGACGCACTGCTTGACGATGCGGTTGCTCTGGCGCATCTCTTCGATGCGCACGAGGTAGCGGTCGTAGGTGTCGCCGTTCACGCCCACCGGCACGTCGAAGTCCATGCGGTCGTAGACGTCGTAGGGCTGCTGCTTGCGCAGGTCCCAGGCGATGCCGCTGCCGCGCAGCATGGCGCCGGTGAAGCCGAGGTTCAGCGCGCGCTCGGGGCTGACCACACCCACGCCCACCGTGCGCTGCTTCCAGATGCGGTTGTCGGTGAGCAGCGTCTCGTAGTCGTCGACGTTCTTCGGGAAGCGCTCCACGAAGTCCTCGATGAAGTCGAGCAGGCTGCCCTGGCGGTTGGCGTTCAGCGCCTTGATCGCCTTCTCGTTCTTGATGCGGCTGACCTGGTACTGCGGCATGCGGTCCGGCAGGTCGCGGTACACGCCGCCCGGGCGGAAGTAGGCCGCGTGCATGCGCGCGCCGCTCACCGCCTCGTACATGTCGAAGATGTCCTCGCGCTCGCGGAAGCAGTAGATGAGGATGTTCATCGCCCCGCAGTCGAGGCCATGGCAGCCCAGCCAGAGCAGGTGGTTGAGCAGGCGTGTGAGCTCGGCGTACATCACGCGGATGTACTGCGCTCGCTCGGGCACCTCGATGCCGACGAGCTTTTCGATCGCCAGGCAGTACGCGTGCTCGTTGGCCATCATCGACACGTAGTCGAGGCGGTCCATGTACGGCAGGCTCTGGATGTAGGTCTTCTGCTCGGCCAGCTTCTCCGTGGCGCGGTGCAGCAGGCCGATGTGCGGGTCGGCGCGCTGGATGACCTCGCCGTCCAGCTCGAGCACCAGGCGCAGCACGCCGTGCGCGGCCGGGTGCTGCGGGCCGAAGTTCAGGGTGTAGTTCTTGATCTCGGCCATGGCTCAGTGGAGTCCGCCGTAGTTGTCTTCGCGCACCACACGCGGCACGTTCTCGCGCGGCTCGATGGTCACCGGCTGGTAGATCACGCGCTTGCTCTCGGCGTCGTAGCGCATCTCGACATGGCCCGAGACCGGGAAGTCCTTGCGCATCGGGTGGCCGATGAAGCCGTAGTCGGTGAGGATGCGGCGCAGGTCCTCGTGGCCCTCGAACAGGATGCCGTAGAGATCGAAGGCCTCGCGCTCGAACCAGTTGGCCGAGCTCCACACGTCGTTGACCGAGGCCACCGCGGGCAGGTTGTCGTCGGGGCAGTACACGCGCACGCGCAGCCGCCAGTTCAGGCTCACCGACAGCAGGTGCGCCACGACGGCGAAGCGCGGGCCGTCGGTGCCCTCGTTGCGGTACTCCGACCAGTCGACGCCGGCGAGGTCGATCAATTGCTCGAAGCGCAGTTGCGGGTCGTCGCGCAGGCGGCGCGCGGTCTCGAGCCAGCGCGCGGCCGGCACGGTGATGGTGATCTCGCCGCGGTCGCGCTTCAGCGCCGTCACGGCGTCGCCCAGCACGGCGGTGAGCGCCGCCTGGAGGGTGTCGAGCTTCTGGGTCATCGGGGGTACTTCCGGCCGTGGGCTCTCAACGCGCGATGGTGTTCTCGCGGCGGATCTTGGCCTGCAGCTGCAGGATGCCGTAGAGCAGCGCCTCGGCGGTGGGCGGGCAGCCCGGCACGTAGACATCGACCGGCACGATGCGATCGCAGCCACGCACGACGCTGTAGCTGTAGTGGTAGTAGCCGCCGCCGTTGGCGCAGGAGCCCATGCTCAGCACCCAGCGCGGCTCGGCCATCTGGTCGTACACCTTGCGCAGCGCCGGCGCCATCTTGTTGCACAGCGTGCCGGCGACGATCATCAGGTCGCTCTGGCGCGGGCTCGGGCGGAACAGCATGCCGAAACGGTCGATGTCGTAGCGCGCGGCGCCGGCGTGCATCATCTCCACGGCACAGCAGGCCAGACCGAAGGTCATCGGCCACAGCGAGCCGGTCTTCGACCAGTTGACGAGCGTGTCCACCGAGGTGGTGACAAAGCCCTCTTTCAGGACACCTTCGATACCCATGGCGCCAGGAACTCCGTTGTGACTGCCGAACTGCGTGGAGCGACCGGGGTGTTCACTCCCAGTCCAGCGCGCCCTTCTTCCACTCGTAGATGAAGCCGACGACGAGGATGGTCAGAAAGACCATCATGGCCCAGAAGCCTGACGCCCCGATGTCGTGCAGCGCCACGGCCCACGGGAACAGGAAGGCGATCTCGAGGTCGAAGAGGATGAACAGGATGGCGACGAGGTAGTAGCGCACGTCGAACTTCATGCGCGCGTCCTCGAAGGCCTCGAAGCCGCACTCGTAGGGACTGTTCTTGGCCGCGTCGGGCCGGTTGGGGCCGAAGATGAAGCCGATCACCTGCGGCGCGATGCCGACTGCCACGCCCACCAGGATGAACAGGATCACGGGCAGGTAGGCTTGCAGGTCCATCGCGGTGTCAGTTCAACGTCAGCTGATGCTCGGGCATGAAAAAGCGCGCCTGCCTGATGGCCCCCTCGACTGCTGCCAGAGGCTGAAGGCGCGGGGCGCGCTGTCGATGCGAAATCCGATGCTGGAACAGACCGGGCGGAGGACTTGGTGCCGACGGCGAGACTCGAACTCGCACAGCTTTCGCCACTACCCCCTCAAGATAGCGTGTCTACCAATTTCACCACGTCGGCACGGGTCCCTTTTCAGGTCCGTTCTAGCGTCTTGCCTGTCCGGATTGCGTGAGGTTCTTGCTCACCGGACAGCCTCGCATTCTAGCCACAAAAGAAGGGGTTTCCCCTCTCCTGCAGCGCACGGTCAACGCGATGCGGCAGGCGCGGCAGGCTGTGCCGGAATCTGCCCGGGCACCGGTGCCGTGGGCACGGCCGGGATGGCGCCGGGCGCAGCGCCACTGGCCGCCGGCAGCGGCGCGTCGAGCACGCTGGCGCCGGGCTGCGAGCGCGTGACCTTGCCGGTGGAGCTGGCGTAGGTGATGGCCAGCGTGCACAGGAAGAACACGGTGGCGCAGGCCGCCGTGGAGCGCGAAAGGAAGTTGGCGCTGCCGGTGGCGCCGAACAGGCTGCCCGAGGCACCGCTGCCGAAGGAGGCGCCCATGTCGGCGCCCTTGCCGTGCTGCACGAGAACGAGGCCGATCATGACGATCGCCGAGAGCACTTGCAGGGCCAGCAGGAGGGTCAACCAGATTTGCATGATGGTTCGATGGCGAAAGGTCGGGGGCGGGCCGTGGCGTTCAGCCAGCGGCGCGCACGATGGCGATGAAGTCGGCGGCCTTCAGCGAGGCACCGCCGATCAGGCCGCCGTCGATGTCGGCCTGGGCGAAGAGTTCGGCGGCGTTGTCGGGCTTGACGCTGCCGCCGTAGAGGATGCGCATGGCGTCGCCGCGGCCGGTGGCAGCCTGCAGCTGCGCGCGCAGCAGGGCGTGCACCTCCTGCGCCTGCGCCGGCGTGGCGGTGCGGCCGGTGCCGATGGCCCACACGGGTTCATAGGCGACGACCATCTCGGCCGCGCAGTGCGCGAGCTGGTGGATCACCGCCGAGAGCTGGCGCTTCACGACCTCGGCCGTCTGGCCGGCCTCGCGCTCGGCGAGTGTTTCGCCGACGCAGACGATCGGCGTCACGCCGCGGCCGAGTGCGGCCTGCGCCTTGGCGGCAACGAGGGCATCGCTCTCGGCGTGGTAGGCGCGGCGCTCGCTGTGGCCCACCAGCGTGTAGCGGCAGCCCAGTTCCTGCAGCATGGCCGCGGACACCTCGCCGGTGTAGGCGCCCTGTGCGTGGGCCGAGACATCCTGCGCGCCCCAGCGCACATCGCTGGCGGCCAGCGTGCTGGCGGTGTCGGCCAGGTAGACGAAGGGCGGGCAGACGGCCACATCGCAGCCGAACGGGCGCGCGGCCAGCACGCCGGCCAGCAGCTCGGCGTTGGCGGCGCGGCTGCCGTGCATCTTCCAGTTGCCGACGACGAGCTTTCGACGGGTGGTCATGGCGGGCTTTCGACGGATGTCCGAGGGTCAGGCCCAGGCAAGCACGATCTTGCCGACGTGCGTGCTGGATTCCATCAGGGCGTGCGCCTCGGCCGCGGCCGTGGGCTCGCCGGCCTGGAACACGCGGTGGATCACGGGCCGCACGCGGCCGGCTTCGAGCCAGGGCCACACGCGCTCGCGCAGCTCGCGGGCGATGGCGGTCTTGTAGGCCACGCTGCGCGGGCGCAGCGTGGAGCCGGTGATGCTGAGCCGCTTGCGCAGCACGAGGCCGGCGTCGAAGGCGCCGGCATTGCCGCCCTGCGTGGCGATGATCGCCAGCCGGCCGTCGTCGGCCAGGCATTGCAGCTCGCGCAGCACGTAGTCGCCGGCGACCATGTCGAGCACCACGTCGGCGCCGCGGCCGGCGGTGAGGCGCCGCGTCTCCTCGGCGAAGTCCTGCGTGCGGTAGTTGATGCCGTGGTCGGCACCGAGCGCCACGCAGGCAGCGACCTTCTCGTCGCTGCCTGCGGTGACGATGACACGCGCGCCCTGCGCCTTGGCGAGCTGGATCGCGGTGACGCCGATGCCGCTGGAGCCGCCCTGCACGAGCAGCGTCTCACCCGCGGCCAGGCGCGCGATCTGGAACACGTTCTGCCAGACGGTGAAGAAGGTCTCGGGCAGGCTGGCCGCCTCGACCATCGTCAGGCCCTTCGGCAGCGGCAGGCACTGACCGGCCGGCGCCACGCAGAACTCGGCGTAGCCGCCGCCGGCCACGAGCGCACACACCGGGTCGCCGATGCGCACGCCCGCCGTGGCCAAGTCTTCGGGCGCGCCGGCCACCACGGTGCCGGCGATCTCCAGGCCCGGCAGATCGCTCACGCCGGGCGGCATGGGGTACAGGCCCTTGCGCTGCAGCACGTCGGGCCGGTTCACGCCGCTGGCCTGCACGGCGATCAGCAGTTCACCCGGGCGTGGCTCGGGCTGCGGCCTTTCGCAAGGCCGCAGCACCTCGGGGCCACCCGGGGCACTGATCTCGATCGCGCGCATGCCGGCGGGCCCGCTCACTCGGTGGGCTTCGGCGGCTCGGCGGCCGGCGAGGGGCTGACCATCGGCTCGGCCTGCGGGGCCTCGGCGCTGGTGCCGTGCT
>VYLG01000196.1_pt1 | contig 22314 bp, 18 predicted proteins | sample 5114351 | NCBI WGS metagenome assembly VYLG01 (sample SAMN12291798, study PRJNA351875) | freshwater metagenome | isolation source: freshwater lake | place: USA: Michigan, Kent Lake | collected 2013-08-15
GCCAGCGTGCCCGGCGCCACGCCACACGCCGGCAACCGCCGGCTGCGCCTGGACGGCCGGCGCCCCGACGGCCAACCCGTGCACATGCAGCTCACCGTGTTCGCCCACGGCACGCGGGTCTACCAGGCCACCGCGCTGGGCGACCGGCTGCCCGACGAGCTGGCCGACACCTTCTTCGGCTCGCTGCGGGTCAACCCATGAGCATCGCGGCCGCCTGGATCTTTCTCGCCTTCGCGTTCACCTACTTCCTGTCGGCCCTGCTGCGCGCCGTCACGGCCACGCTGGCGCCGGTGTTCAGCCAGGAGATGGGCCTGGGCGCCGCCGACCTGGGGCTGCTGGCTGGCGCGTACTTCGTCGGCTTCGCGAGCCTGCAGCTGCCGCTGGGGCGCGCGCTCGACCGTTTCGGCCCGCGGCGGACCCTGCTGGCGCTGCTGACACTGGCGGTGCTGGGCTGCGCCGCGTTTGCATTGGCGGGCTCGCTGGCCGGGCTGATCGCCGCCCGCGCGCTGGTGGGCGCCGGCGTCGCGGCCTGCCTGATGGCGCCGCTCACGCTGTTCCGCCGGCTCTTCTCGCCGGCGTTCCAGCTGCGTGCGCACTCGTGGCTGCTGATGACGGGATCGCTGGGCATGCTGGCGTCGACCTTGCCGGTGCAATGGCTGCTGCCGGCGCTGGGCTGGCGCGGCCTCTTCTGGTGCGTGGCGGCGCTGCTGGCGCTGGGCATGGTGCTGCTGGCGCTGGCCGTGCCGAGGGACGGCCCGGTGTCACCCGTCGCCGGCCCGCAGCCGGGCTACGGCGCCATCGTGCGCCACCCGCTCTTCGTGGCCATGGCGCCGCTGGGTTTCTGGCTCTACGGGGGCATGATCGCCGTGCAGGCGCTGTGGGCCGGCCCTTGGCTCACGCGCGTGGCCGGGCAGACGCCGGTGCAGGCGGCCGAGGGCCTGTTCCTCATCAACCTGTGCATGCTCTGCACGTTCGCAGCCTGGGGCCTGCTGATGCCGCGGCTGGTGCAGCGCGGGTGGACGGCGCCGCGCCTCATGACCTGGGGCATTCCGTTCGCGCTCGGGCTGCTGCTGCTGAACATCGGACTCGGGCCCCAGGCCGGCGCCATGCACTGGGCCGCCTGGTGCATGGCCTGCACGGCGGTGTCGGTCAGTCAGCCGGCCGTGGGCGCGGCGTTTCCGGCGGCGCAGGCCGGGCGGGCGCTGTCGGCCTTCAACCTGGTCATCTTCAGCGGCGTGTTCGCCGTGCAGTGGGGCGTGGGGCTGCTTGTCGATGGGCTGCGCGCCGTGGGCCTGGATGAGGTTCAGGCGTTCCAGGGGGCGATGTCGGCCCTGGCGGTGTGCTGCATGGCGGCGCACGCGTGGTTCCTGTGGCGCATGCGGGCGATCCCGGCCCGTGCGGATAATGGCCCTTGACCCGACCCATGGCCCAGATCGTCATCGTCGCCCACACCCCGCTGGCCAGCTCGCTGCAGGCGGTGGCGCAGCATGTCTTTCCGGATGCGGGCGGCCGGCTCACCACGGTTGACGTGTCGCCGAGTGCGGGGCTCGATGAAGTCGAGGCTCAGGTGCGCGCCGCGCTCGCGCCGCTGCTGGCCCGCGGCGAGGAGGCGCTGGTGCTGGTGGACGTCTTCGGCGCCACGCCCTGCAACGCTGCCCTGGCGGCCGCTGAGGGGCCCCGTGTGCGCATCGTCGCGGGTGTGAACGTGCCGATGTTGTGGCGCACCTTGGGCTACGCCGCCCTGCCGCTGGACGAACTGGTCAACCGCGCGGTGTCCGGAGCCAGCCAGGGTGTCATGCATGTCGCCGTGCCGCGCCGGCAGAACCAGGGCCAGCCGCCCGCGTCCCATGATCCAGTCCAGCATCACCATCAGCAATAAGCTGGGCCTGCATGCCCGCGCCTCGGCCAAGCTCACCAAGCTGGCCGGCAGCTTCAAGAGCGACATCCACCTCTCGCGCAACGGCCGACGCGTCAACGCCAAGAGCATCATGGGCGTGATGATGCTGGCGGCAGGCCTGGGGGCCTCGATCGACATCGAGGTCGAGGGGCCCGACGAAACCGAGGCGATGGCCGCGCTGCGCGCGCTGATCGATGGCCGCTTCGGCGAAGGGGAATGACGCGATGACGCAAGGCGGCCGGCGATGAGCATCCAGATCTTCGGCCTGCCCATCTCTCGCGGCGTGGCGATCGGCCGCGCGGTGCTGATCGCGTCGAGCCGGGTCGACGTCGACCACTACTTCGTGTCGACCGAGCAGGTCGACCACGAGATCGGCCGGCTGCGGGCGGCGCGTGACGCCGTCGCCGACGAGATCCTCACGCTGAAGAACGATCTTCCTGCCGAGGCGCCGGCCGAGCTGGCCGCCCTGCTGGACGTGCACCTGATGCTGCTGCACGACGAGACGCTCAGCGACGCCACCAAGTTGTGGATCGAGCAGCGTCACTACAACGCCGAGTGGGCGTTGTCGGCGCAGCTCGAGGTGCTGGCGCGGCAGTTCGACGAGATGGAGGACGACTACCTGCGTGAGCGCAAGGCCGACATCGAGCAGGTCGTCGAGCGCCTGCTGCGCCAGATGACGGCAGCGGCTGGCAAGGGCGGGCCAGCGGCCGCCAACACGCTGGCCGGCGCGCGAGACTTCGGCGGCGCCGACCCACTGGTGCTGGTGGCCAGCGACGTGGCGCCGGCCGACATGCTGCACTTCAAGCGCAGCGTCTTCACCGGCTTCGTCACCGACGTCGGCGGGCGCACCTCGCACACCGCCATCGTGGCGCGCAGCATGGACATCCCGGCGGTGGTCGGCGCGCGCGAGGCCAGCCGACTGATCCGCCAGGACGACTGGATCGTGATCGACGGCGATGCCGGTGTCGTCATCGTGGACCCGTCGCCCATCGTGCTGGAGGAGTACCGCTTCCGTCAGCGCCAGAGCGAGCTGGAGCGGGCCCGCCTGGACCGGCTGCGGCATACCCCGGCCGTGACGCTGGACGGCGTGGCCGTGGAGTTGCTGGCCAACATCGAGCTGCCAGGTGATGCGCCGGCGGCGCTGGAGGCCGGAGCCGTGGGCGTGGGCCTCTTCCGCAGCGAGTTCCTGTTCCTCAACCGCGGCGGCGACCTGCCTGGCGAGGACGAGCAGTACGAGGCCTATCGGGATGCCGTGCTGGCCATGCGCGGCCTGCCGGTGACCATCCGGACCGTGGACGTCGGGGCCGACAAGCCGCTCGAGCGCATGAGCGCGCAGGAGCTGCGTCACGAACATGGCCTGAACCCGGCGCTGGGTCTGCGTGCGATTCGCTGGAGCCTCGCGGAACCCGGGATGTTCCGGCAGCAGCTGCGGGCCATCCTGCGGGCCAGTGCGCACGGCAAGGTGCGCATCCTGATCCCGATGGTGGCGCACCTGGGTGAGGTGCGACAGGTCTTCGAAGCGGTGGCGCGCGCGCGCGCCCAGCTCGACGAGAGCGGGCACGCGTACAGCCGTGTCGAGGTGGGGGCGATGATCGAGGTGCCGGCGGCGGCCGTGATGATCGAGCGCTTCCTGCGCGACTTCGACTTCGTCTCGGTGGGCACGAACGACCTGATCCAGTACACGCTGGCGATCGACCGGGCCGACGAGGCGGTGTCTCACCTGTACGACCCCTGGCACCCGGCGGTGCTGGGACTGCTGCACCGGACGATCGCGGCCACGCAGGCCACGGGGAAGTCGGTGTGTGTGTGCGGCGAGATGGCTGGTGACACCGCCTTCACCGAGTTGCTGCTGGCGATGGGCCTGCGCAGCTTCTCGATGCACCCTGCGCGAGTCGCTGCCGTGAAGCAAAGGGTGCTGCGCGCCGACACGCGCTTGCTGGCGCCGAGAGTGCGCGACGCGCTCGACAGTGACGATCCGGCACTGGCATGGGCGAGCCGCAAAGGCGCCTGAAGCAGCGGGCGCTTGACGTGCGGGGCAAGAGCCGTGCTATAGTCGTGGGCTCTGCTGATGTTGCTGCAGCGAGTCGCCCCAACTCAAAGCAGCGAGCCAAGACGGACAACACGCAGAGCAGGCAATAACCGAGTGCTTGACAGGGGATTGAAAAAAAAGTGAGAATCTCGGTCTTCGCTGATCACTGACAGCGACGCAACAAAGCAAAGCAAGTTGCGCAGTTCTTTAAAAATCAACAGCCGATAAGCGTGGGCGTTTGAAGGCGCGTGCCAAGAACTAATCGATTCGTCGAACGGTTCACGGTCGCAAGACCTTAAACGCTCATGGAAACTGAAGTGAAGTTCACTTCGATTCCTAAGAGCAAATTCAAGATCGAACTGAAGAGTTTGATCCTGGCTCAGATTGAACGCTGGCGGCATGCCTTACACATGCAAGTCGAACGGTAACGCGGGGCAACCTGGCGACGAGTGGCGAACGGGTGAGTAACGCATCGGAACGTGCCCAGTAGTGGGGGATAGCCCGGCGAAAGCCGGATTAATACCGCATACGACCTACGGGTGAAAGCGGGGGATCGCAAGACCTCGCGCTATTGGAGCGGCCGATGTCAGATTAGGTAGTTGGTGGGGTAAAAGCCTACCAAGCCGACGATCTGTAGCTGGTCTGAGAGGACGACCAGCCACACTGGGACTGAGACACGGCCCAGACTCCTACGGGAGGCAGCAGTGGGGAATTTTGGACAATGGGCGCAAGCCTGATCCAGCCATGCCGCGTGCGGGATGAAGGCCTTCGGGTTGTAAACCGCTTTTGTCAGGGAAGAAACGCTCTGGGCTAATACCCCGGGGTAATGACGGTACCTGAAGAATAAGCACCGGCTAACTACGTGCCAGCAGCCGCGGTAATACGTAGGGTGCAAGCGTTAATCGGAATTACTGGGCGTAAAGCGTGCGCAGGCGGTTTTGTAAGACAGAGGTGAAATCCCCGGGCTCAACCTGGGAACTGCCTTTGTGACTGCAAAGCTTGAGTGCGGCAGAGGGGGATGGAATTCCGCGTGTAGCAGTGAAATGCGTAGATATGCGGAGGAACACCGATGGCGAAGGCAATCCCCTGGGCCTGCACTGACGCTCATGCACGAAAGCGTGGGGAGCAAACAGGATTAGATACCCTGGTAGTCCACGCCCTAAACGATGTCAACTGGTTGTTGGGAAGGTTCCTTCTCAGTAACGTAGCTAACGCGTGAAGTTGACCGCCTGGGGAGTACGGCCGCAAGGTTGAAACTCAAAGGAATTGACGGGGACCCGCACAAGCGGTGGATGATGTGGTTTAATTCGACGCAACGCGAAAAACCTTACCTACCCTTGACATGCCTGGAATCCTGCAGAGATGTGGGGGTGCTCGAAAGAGAACCAGGACACAGGTGCTGCATGGCCGTCGTCAGCTCGTGTCGTGAGATGTTGGGTTAAGTCCCGCAACGAGCGCAACCCTTGTCATTAGTTGCTACGAAAGGGCACTCTAATGAGACTGCCGGTGACAAACCGGAGGAAGGTGGGGATGACGTCAGGTCATCATGGCCCTTATGGGTAGGGCTACACACGTCATACAATGGCCGGTACAGAGGGCTGCCAACCCGCGAGGGGGAGCCAATCCCAGAAAACCGGTCGTAGTCCGGATCGCAGTCTGCAACTCGACTGCGTGAAGTCGGAATCGCTAGTAATCGCGGATCAGCTTGCCGCGGTGAATACGTTCCCGGGTCTTGTACACACCGCCCGTCACACCATGGGAGCGGGTTCTGCCAGAAGTAGTTAGCCTAACCGCAAGGGGGGCGATTACCACGGCAGGGTTCGTGACTGGGGTGAAGTCGTAACAAGGTAGCCGTATCGGAAGGTGCGGCTGGATCACCTCCTTTCTGGAAACTGCACGCAAGTTCAAGCGCTCACACTTATCGGCTGTTGATGACGACAGTAGCCCGGATACCGGGTCTGTAGCTCAGTCGGTTAGAGCACCGTCTTGATAAGGCGGGGGTCGTTGGTTCGAATCCAACCAGACCCACCACTCAGGGGGTGTAGCTCAGCTGGGAGAGCACCTGCTTTGCAAGCAGGGGGTCATCGGTTCGATCCCGTTCACCTCCACCATGTCTGGTGGCCTAACCGGACAGCGCATGATGTGCGCTGTCCGGTTCGGTCGTGAGATCGGCTGTCGTTCTTTAACAATTCATAGAGTCGAAAATCAGTGTCGTCGACGGAAAGCACCTTGGTGCACCGTGCCGTCGGCGACTTTTGATTGCGTCAATACAAACTTTGATTCGAGAGATTCAAGGTTCGGCATAACGCGAATACTCAAACCAGTCATTGACCGACCCGGTGTCAGCCGGCGTCAAAGTTATAGGGTCAAGTGACTAAGTGCATGTGGTGGATGCCTTGGCGATTACAGGCGATGAAGGACGTGGTAGCCTGCGATAAGCTTCGGGGAGCTGGCAAATAAGCTTTGATCCGGAGATTTCCGAATGGGGAAACCCAACCGAAAGGTTATCGCATACTGAATACATAGGTATGCGAGGCGAACCGGGTGAACTGAAACATCTCAGTAGCTCGAGGAACAGACATCAACCGAGATTCCGAAAGTAGTGGCGAGCGAAATCGGAACAGCCAGCGCGTTTTAGCAGTCGACTTACCGGAACAGTCTGGAAAGGCTGGCCATAGTGGGTGATAGCCCCGTACGGGAAAAGACGATTGTGGAACTGGGCGCGCGATAAGTAGGGCGGGACACGTGTAATCCTGTCTGAAGATGGGGGGACCATCCTCCAAGGCTAAATACTCGTAATCGACCGATAGCGAACTAGTACCGTGAGGGAAAGGCGAAAAGAACCCCGGGAGGGGAGTGAAATAGATCCTGAAACCGCATGCATACAAAAAGTCGGAGCCTCGCAAGGGGTGACGGCGTACCTTTTGTATAATGGGTCAGCGACTTACATTCAGTGGCAAGCTTAACCGAATAGGGGAGGCGTAGGGAAACCGAGTCCGAACAGGGCGTTCAGTCGCTGGGTGTAGACCCGAAACCAAGTGATCTATCCATGGCCAGGATGAAGGTGCCGTAACAGGTACTGGAGGTCCGAACCGACTAGTGTTGCAAAACTAGCGGATGAGCTGTGGATAGGGGTGAAAGGCTAAACAAACTTGGAGATAGCTGGTTCTCTCCGAAAACTATTTAGGTAGTGCCTCAAGTATTACCATCGGGGGTAGAGCACTGTTATGGCTAGGGGGTCATGGCGACTTACCAAACCATTGCAAACTCCGAATACCGATGAGTACAGCTTGGGAGACAGTGCACCGGGTGCTAACGTCCGGACACAAGAGGGAAACAACCCAGACCGCCAGCTAAGGTCCCCAAAATTGGCTAAGTGGGAAACGAAGTGGGAAGGCTAAAACAGTCAGGATGTTGGCTTAGAAGCAGCCATCATTTAAAGAAAGCGTAATAGCTCACTGATCGAGTCGTCCTGCGCGGAAGATGTAACGGGGCTAAGCCAGTTACCGAAGCTGCGGATTTGCATGCAAGTGCAAGTGGTAGGAGAGCGTTCTGTACGCCTGTGAAGGTGGATCGCGAGGTCTGCTGGAGGTATCAGAAGTGCGAATGCTGACATGAGTAGCGTTAAAGGGGGTGAAAAGCCCCCTCGCCGAAAGCGCAAGGTTTCCTACGCAACGTTCATCGGCGTAGGGTGAGTCGGCCCCTAAGGCGAGGCAGAGATGCGTAGCTGATGGGAAACAGGTCAATATTCCTGTACCGACATGTAGTCGTGGCCCTTAGGCAAATCCGGGGGTCTTAGATGAGGTGTGATAACGAGGCGGCTTGCCGCTGAAGTGAGTGATACCCAGCTTCCAGGAAAAGCCACTAAGCTCCAGCTACACACGACCGTACCGCAAACCGACACTGGTGCGCGAGATGAGTATTCTAAGGCGCTTGAGAGAACTCTGGAGAAGGAACTCGGCAAATTGACACCGTAACTTCGGAAGAAGGTGTGCCCTAAGTAGGTGAGGCTGTACAAGCGGAGCCCAACAGGGTCGCAGAGAATCGGTGGCTGCGACTGTTTACTAAAAACACAGCACTCTGCAAAGACGAAAGTCGACGTATAGGGTGTGACGCCTGCCCGGTGCTGGAAGATTAAATGATGGGGTGCAAGCTCTTGATTGAAGTCCCAGTAAACGGCGGCCGTAACTATAACGGTCCTAAGGTAGCGAAATTCCTTGTCGGGTAAGTTCCGACCTGCACGAATGGCGTAACGATGGCCACACTGTCTCCTCCAGAGACTCAGCGAAGTTGAAATGTTTGTGATGATGCAATCTCCCCGCGGAAAGACGGAAAGACCCCATGAACCTTTACTGTAGCTTTACATTGGACTTTGAACAGATCTGTGTAGGATAGGTGGGAGGCTTTGAAGCGGTGCCGCTAGGTGTCGTGGAGCCAACGTTGAAATACCACCCTGGTGTGTTTGAGGTTCTAACCTTGGCCCGTTATCCGGGTTGGGGACAGTGTATGGTGGGCAGTTTGACTGGGGCGGTCTCCTCCCAAAGCGTAACGGAGGAGTTCGAAGGTACGCTAGGCACGGTCGGAAATCGTGCTGATAGTGCATAGGCATAAGCGTGCTTGACTGCGAGACTGACAAGTCGAGCAGGTACGAAAGTAGGACTAAGTGATCCGGTGGTTCTGTATGGAAGGGCCATCGCTCAACGGATAAAAGGTACTCTGGGGATAACAGGCTGATACCGCCCAAGAGTTCATATCGACGGCGGTGTTTGGCACCTCATTTAAAGAGGTACGTGAGCTGGGTTTAAAACGTCGTGAGACAGTTTGGTCCCTATCTTCCGTGGGCGCTGCAAGATTGAGAGAGCCTGCTCCTAGTACGAGAGGACCGGAGTGGACGCACCTCTGGTGCATCGGTTGTCACGCCAGTGGCATAGCCGAGTAGCTAAGTGCGGAAGAGATAACCGCTGAAAGCATCTAAGCGGGAAACTCGTCTCAAGATGAGTCTTGCCGGGGCCTTGAGCCCCCTGAAGAGTCGTTCGAGACCAGGACGTTGATAGGCCGGGTGTGGAAGCGGAGTAATCCGTTAAGCTGACCGGTACTAATTGCTCGTGAGGCTTGACCCTATAACTTTGACGATGCCTGCAGCGCAGGCGTGGTTCGAGGTTCAGTTGTTATGCCGTGATGGCGCAATCAAAACTGATTGAGACTCTATGAATTGGCTGCGGCGTCTGAATGACGACGTGGCGACAAGTCAAGCCTGATGACCATAGCGAGGTGGTCCCACTCCTTCCCATCCCGAACAGGACAGTGAAACGCCTTTGCGCCGATGATAGTGCGGGTTCCCGTGTGAAAGTAGGACATCGTCAGGCTATTTAAAGCGAAGCGGGCCCGGTTCATTGAACCGGGCCCGTTCTCCATTTGGGCTTCAACTTCAGGGCATCATTGAATGCCCTGCAGCTCCTGTCATCAGGCGGTCGACGACCGCAACTCACGACGCAGGATCTTGCCCACATTGCTCTTGGGCAGCTCATCCCGGAACTCAATGTACTTCGGCCGCTTGTAGGCGGTGAAGTTGTCGCGGCAATAGCGCGCCAGGTCGTCTTCGGACAGCGTACCGTCATTGCGCACGACGAACAACTTGACCGCCTCGCCAGACTTCTCATCCGGGATGCCAATGGCGGCGCACTCGAGCACGCCGGGATGCTGGCTGACCACCTGCTCGATCTCGTTCGGGTACACGTTGAAGCCCGACACCAGGATCATGTCCTTCTTGCGATCGACGATCCGGACATAGCCTCGATCGTCCATCACACCGACATCGCCTGATTTGAAGAATCCGTCAGCGGTCATGACCTTGGCGGTTTCATCCGGTCGGTTCCAGTAGCCAGCCATGACCTGCGGCCCACGAATGCAGATCTCGCCGGCTTCACCGATCGCCAGGTCGCGGCCGCTGTCGTCCCGGATCGCAATCTCGGTGCTGGGCACGGGCAAGCCAATGGTGCCGCTGAACTCGGTGAGATCGAGGCGGTTGCTGGTCGCCACCGGAGAGGTCTCCGACAGCCCATACCCCTCCACCACCGGACAACCCGTGATCCTCAGCCACCGCTCCGCCGTCGCCTTCTGAACGGCCATGCCACCGCCGTTCGACACCACCAGTCCCGAAAAATCCAGCCGGGCAAAGTCCGGATCGTTGGCCAGCGCATTGAACAGCGTGTTGACGGCCGGGAACATGTTGACCCGATGCTTCGACAGCGTCTTCACGAAGCCCGGGATGTCACGCGGGTTCGGGATCAGCAGGTTCATCGCACCGAAGTGCGCGCCCATGAGCGCGCAGATCGTCAGTGCGAAGATGTGATACAGCGGCAGCGCACACACGATCGTCAGCTGCTGATCGGCCACCTTGTCCAGCATCGGCTTGAACCAGGCCTCGCACTGCATCAGGTTGGCGACGACGTTGCGGTGCAGGAGCGTGGCGCCCTTTGACACCCCCGTCGTGCCACCCGTGTACTGCAGGAACGCGACGTCATCGGGTTCGATGTCGACGCGGCGCAGACTCATGCGGGAGCCCCGCTCCAGCGCCTCGCCGAAGCGGGTGACCGTGCGGCCCCCGCCGAGCGGCAGTGCGAACTCCGGAACCATGCGCCGCACATGGCGCACCGCAAAGTTGATCAAGCGGCCGCGCCAGAAGCCGAGCAATTCACCCAGGGACGCGAGCACGACGTGCCGAACGTCGGTGTGCTCGATCACCTCCTCCAGCGTCGCCGCGAAGTTCTCGAGAACCACGATCGCCTTCGCGCCCGAGTCCTTCAACTGGTGCTCGAGTTCACGCGCGGTGTAGAGCGGGTTCACGTTCACGACCACATAGCCCGCGCGCAGCACCGCCGCCATGGCGACCAGGTACTGCGGCACGTTGGGCATCATCAGCGCGATGCGATCTCCGCGCTCAAGCCCCAGCGTCTGGAGCCACGCGCCCAAGGACGCACTCAGCTCGTCGAGCTCCCGAAAACTCATGCGGCTGTCCATGCAGCACAGAGCGTCGCGCTTCGGATGACGGCGAAAGGCCGCCTCCAGCACATCGGCCAGGTTCCGGTACGCGCCCACATCGGCGGCCTCGGGAACACCTTCGGGATACTGCGACAGCCAGGGCTTCTGCACGAGCGCACTCGCTAGGTTGGAGGGGCCTGCATGGTGGCGGCTCGCCCCGGCGCCGCGCACCCGGGCTTGCACTAGGGCACGTCGGGCCCCGCCTGCCCGCCGAACAGCCGAGCTGCCAGTTCGCGTTCCCGCGTCGCGATTGTCGACAGAAAGTGCGCCGCGCCCGCCATCTCCCGGAACGTGTCGAAACCACGCTCGAGAAAGGCCTGAAGCGCACCCAGGCCAGCGGCGGCCGCCGGGCCTCGCATCAGCCTCAAGCTCTGCCGCAACACGATGCTGCGCGTGTAGCGGTCCAAGGCCTGACCGACCGACACCATGAGCCCGATCTGCCTCTCGCGTGCCAGCGGCTGGCCCACGGCGCGCCAGAGCTCGCCATAGGCCGCTCCCGACATGGGTTCGTTCCCCACGCGAGAGGCGAGCCAGTGCTGCGCCGCCGCGGTATCGAGCCTCTCGGACAACGCATGCAGTTCCGACAGTTCCGCCACGGTACCGACGATGTGTGCCGGGAACAGGCGCACCAGTGCCGGCACGATGCGCGCGAACTGCGCGTCACGGTCGGTGAAGTCGCCCGGGCCGTACAGGTCGGTCAGGAAGAATTCCGCCGCCCGAGCGTACCGCTGCTGCGCCATGAGGTCGGCATAAGTCAGGGCGAACCGGGCATGCTGATAGCGCTTCACGCCATCCACGGCCGACGACAGCGCGGCGTCCTTCGCCCGCGCCGCGCGCTCGGCTGCCACCGCCTGGAGCCCATCGAGGATCTGCTGTGCGGGGCTGGACATCGTTCGAACGAAGCGGGTTTTTGCTAGTCGCTCCACCCTAGGGAGCCGGGCGCTGATGATGCAACACTCGCCGGATGCAGAGACGTACGCTGCTCCGAATCGGCCTCGCCGCCGGCCTGACGCTCACGGCCGGCGCCGGTGTGGTGGCCCTCATCCAACCCGGGCGCGAATCCGGCCGGCTCACGCCCACGGGGCGCGCCCTGTGGGCGGGCGTGGCCAGCGGCGTGTTGGGCAGCCTGCTGCCTGCTGACGCTGCTGCCCTCAAGCTGGCACTCGACGCCCACCTGCTGCGCCTGGAACAGGCCATCGCCGGCATGCCGCCGGGGGTGCAGGCCGAGATCGACGAGCTGACGACGCTGGCTGCCAGCGCGCCCGGCCGCAGGGGCCTGATCGGGCTCGCCTCGCCATGGGCCGAAGCCAGCCCGTCCGAGGTCGAGGCTGCGCTGCTGGCATTGCGCCACTCGAAGATCGGCCTGCGTCAGCAGGTCTACCAGGCGCTGCGGGAACTGACCAATGCCGCCTACTTCGCCGATACCACCACCTGGGGCCTGATGGGTTACGCGGGCCAGCGCCCGGTGCCGAACCTGCCCCCGGCCTGAGAACCTGCCGTCCATGAGCGAACCGATTCCCGATCCCATCCGCGCCGGCCTCGCCCGGGGCTGGAAGGTGCACGGCGGCCCGCACGCCCCCTTGCCGCCTGAACTGACCTGCGACGTGGCCATCATCGGCAGCGGCGCCGGCGCCGGCGTGACGGCCGAACTGCTCACCGCCGCCGGCCTGAACGTGGTGATCATCGAAGAGGGCCCGCTGCGCTCCAGCAGCGACTTCCGCCAGCTCGAAGCCGACGCCTACGCCACGCTTTACCAGGACAGCAACGGCCGCAAGTCCGCCGACAAGGCCATCGCCATCCTCCAGGGCCGCTGCGTCGGCGGCTCCACCACCGTCAACTGGACCAGCTCGTTCCGCACACCGGCCGACACGCTCAAGTACTGGGCCACGCACTTTGCGCTGCCCGAGATGAGCGACACCGAGCTGTCGCCCTGGTTCCTGCAGGCCGAGCAGCGGCTGAACGTCGGCGCCTGGCTGGTGCCGCCCAACGCCAACAACGACAAGCTGAAGATCGGCGCCGCCAGGCTGGGCATTCCGGCCGCGGCCATCCTGCGCAACGTGAAGGGCTGCTGGAACCTGGGCTCGTGCGGCCTCGGCTGCCCCACGAACGCCAAGCAGTCGATGCTGCTGACGACCATCCCCGCCGCGCTGGACCGCGGAGCGACGCTGCTCGTGCAGACGCAGGCGCGCGAGCTGGAGCTGCGCGACGGCCGCGTGCAGGCCGTGCTGTGCCGCCCGGTGGAGGTGAACGGCACGCCCGGCAGCGGGCGCACGCGTGTCGTGGCGCGCCACGTCGTCGTGGCCGGCGGCGCCATCAACTCACCGGCGCTGCTGATGCGCTCGAAGCTGCCTGATCCACACGGCCGCCTCGGCATCCGCACCTTCCTGCACCCGGTGGTGGCGACGATGGCCACCTTCGCCGAGCGCATCGAGGCCTGGAACGGCGCGCCGCAGACCATCTACACCGACCACTTCCTCGAGACGCAGCCCATCGACGGCCCCATCGGCTACAAGCTCGAGGCGCCGCCGCTGTACCCGCTGATCTCGACCATCGCCATGCCCGGCATCGGCGCCGACCAGGCTGAGGCGTTGAAGCGCTTCCCGCACACGCAGGCGCTGCTGGCGCTGCTGCGCGACGGCTTCCACGAGCAGAGCCCGGGTGGCCGCGTCACGCTCAAGGGCGACGGCTCGCCCTCGCTCGACTACCCGCTCACGCCCTTCATCTGGGAAGGCGCGCGCCGCGCGCTGTTGAGCATGGCCGAGATCCAGTTCGCCGCCGGCGCCGAGCGCGTGATGCCGCTGCACGAGCAAGGCACGTGGCTGACGACCTGGCGCGACGCCAAGGCGCAGATCGAGCAGCTGCCGATGGCGCCGTACCAGACGCGTGTACTCAGCGCGCACGTCATGGGCGGCTGCGGCATCGCTGGCAAGCCCGAACTCGGCGTGGTGCGGCCCGACGGCCGCCACTGGCAGGTGGAGAATCTCTCGGTGCACGACGGCTCGCTGTTCCCCACGAGCATCGGCGCCAACCCGCAGCTGTCGATCTACGGCCTCGTCAACAAGCTGGCCACGGGGCTGGCGCGGCAGCTCACGGGTCGCGAGGTGCGGCTGGCTTGATGCTCGCGCGGCTGCTGCAAGCCGTCGTCGCGCTGGTGCTGCTGCTGGCCGCAGGCGGCGCCGCCTGGGCCTGGCAGCACGGGCACCCAGGCTGGGCCATCGCGTGGGCCGTGTTCGTGCTGGGCTTCCACGCCTGGGTGATGGCGCTGGAGTTCAGCTTCCTGCGACTGGCCCACGGCGCCGATGACCCCACTCCGCGCGCCACGCCGGCGCAGCTGCTGCGCGCGTGGTGGCACGAGGCGTTCACGGCGCCGCAGGTCTTTGGCTGGCGGCAGCCGTTCCGCAGCCGCGTCGAACCCGATCACCTCCCGGCCGATGCCGCCGGCCGCCGCGGCGTGCTGCTGGTGCACGGCTTCGTCTGCAATCGCGGCCTGTGGAACCCGTGGCTGGCGCGGCTGCGGGCGCAGGGCACGCCGTTCATCGCCGTGAACCTGGAGCCGGTCTTCGGCTCCATCGACGACTACATCCCGCTGATCGACGCCGCCGTGGCCCGGCTGCAGGCCGCCACCGGCCTGGCACCCGTGGCGGTGGCGCACAGCATGGGTGGCCTGGCGTTGCGCGCCTGGTGGGCGGCCGACGGCCACGACGAGCGACTGCACCACGCGATCACGCTGGGCTCGCCCCACCACGGCACCTGGCTGGCGCGCTTCGCGATGACGCGCAATGCGCGCCAGATGCAGCAGCTCTCACGGTGGCTGCAGACGCTGGCCCCGCGCGAGACGGCGGCGCGCCGCGCGCGCTTCACCTGCTTCTACAGCCACTGCGACAACATCGTGTTCCCGCCGGCCACGGCCACGCTGCCCGGGGCCGACAACCGCCACGTGCCCGGCTATGCGCACGTGCACCTGGCGCGGTACGAGGGCTGGTGGCAGGAGCTGCAGCGCCGGCTCAGACCGTGAACCGGCGCTCGCCCGGCAGCACCGTGCCGGCCTCGATCTCGCCCTCGCGCGCGATGCGCTCACGCACCTCGGCGTAGACCGGTGTGAAGTCCGGCGCCGTGGCGTCGAACAGCTGCTGGAACGAGTCGATGACGAAGTAGGTCGCCTGGAAGGTGTCGATGCGGTAGCGGCTCTGCATCAGGCGCTGCAGCGCGAAGCCCACGCGGCTGGGCTCGGGGCTGGCCACGCTGTAGGGCAGCTCGCCGGCCGAGCTGAGGATGCCGGCGCCATAGGCGCGCAAGCCCTGCGGCGTGGCGATCAGCCCGAACTCCACCGTGTACCAGTACAGCCGCGCCAGCAGCTCGCAGGCGTCGAGCCGGCTGGCCTTCAAGCCACCGGCGCCGTAGGCCTGCATGTAGTCGGCGAACACCGGGTTGAAGAGCAGCGGCACGTGGCCGAAGAGGTCGTGGAACACGTCGGGCTCGACGACGTAGTCGAACTCCTCGGGCCGGCGGATCCAGTCCGTCACCGGGAACTTGCGCGCCGCCAGCAGCGCGAAGAAGGCCTCTTCCGGGATGAGCCCCGGCACGCCGACGATCTGCCAGCCCGTGGCCTTCATCAGGCGCTCGCTCACCTCGTCGAAGCGCGGAATGCGCTCCGGTGTGCCCAGCTGCTGCACCGCGGCGATGAACTCATCGCAGGCACGGCCGGGCAGCTGCTGCAGCTGCCTGGTGTAGAGGCGCCGGTAGGTGTCGTGGTCGGCCCCGGTGTACTGCGCCCAGTCCTGCTCGCTGGTGTAGTCGGCGCGCGCCTTGGCGTAGTCGCCACGCGGCGGGCGGTCGCCCGTGCCGTAGGTGACGGGCGCCACGCCCTGGTTCACGCCCTTGGCAAAGCGCCGGTCCATGGTGTCCTCTTCTCTCAGGCCTTGGTCAGCACGCCGCGGCGCATCTGGTCGAGCTCGATGCTTTCGAACAGCGCCTTGAAGTTGCCTTCGCCGAAGCCCTGGTCACCCTTCCTCTGGATGAACTCAAAGAAGATCGGCCCGAGCTGGTTCTCCGAGAAGATCTGCAGCAGCAGCGCCCCGGCCTTGCCGTCGACGAGGATCTTGCGCTTCTTCAACTCGGCCACGTTCTCGCCGTGACCCGGGATGCGCTTGTCCACCAGCTCGTAGTAGGTGTCGATGGTGTCCAGCAGCTTCAGGCCGGTGCCGCGCAGCGCGTCGACCGTGCGGTGAAGGTCGGTCGAGCCCAGCGCGATGTGCTGGATGCCCTCGCCGTGGTACTTGTCGAGGTACTCCTGGATCTGCCCGGCCTTCTCGTTGCCCTCTTCGTTGATGGGAATGCGGATCTGGCCGCAGGGGCTCGTCATGGCCTTGCTCTTGACGCCGGTGACCTGGCCTTCGATGTCGAAGTAGCGGATCTCGCGGAAGTTGAACAGGCGCTCGTAGAACTCGGCCCACTCGCCCATGCGGCCGCGGTGCACGTTGTGGGTGAGGTGGTCGATGTAGGTGAGGCCGTGGCCCACCGGGTTCAGGCTCGCCGAGGCTGCGCCCGGCAGCGGCTCGAAGTCGACGTCGTAGAAGCCGATGTTGCCGATCTCGCCGTCCTTGGCGCCGTTCTTGCCGCGCCAGCGGTCCACCAGGTAGATCAGGCTGTCGCCGATGCCCTTGATGGCCGGGATGTTCAGCTCGCCCGGGCCTGCGGTGCCGGCGTAGCCCCAGGCGCCCAGCGACAGCGCCCGCTCGTAGGCCGCCTTGGCGTCCTGCACGCGGAAGGCGATGGCGCAGATGCTCGGCCCGTGCTGGCGCGCAAAGCGCTGCGCAAAGCTGTCGGGCTCGGCGTTGACGATGAAGTTGATGCCGCCTTGCCGGTACAGCAGCACGTTCTTGCGGCGGTGCCGCGCGATGGCGGTGAAGCCCATGCGCTCGAACAGCGCGCCCATCGCGGCGGGGTCGGGTGCGGCGTACTCGATGAACTCGAAGCCGGCGGTGCCCATCGGGTTGTCCCAGGTCTGCATGTCCATCGTCGTCTCCTGCCGCAAGTGGAATCCGCGCACTGTAGGGTGCGCAAGGCGCAGGGAGTCTGCAAGTCTCGGCGCACAAAGGCCCCGCGGCGCATGATTCCTGCAAGAATGCGCCGCATGGAGACCCCATCCGGCATGGATGCGATAGATCGGCGCATCCTTCAGGCGCTGCAGGCCCAGGGCCGCGCCACCTACGACGAGCTCGCACAGGCCGTGGGGCTGTCGGCCAGCGCCACGCTGCGCCGCGTGAAGCGGCTCGAGGACAGCGGCGTCATCGGCGGCTACGTGGCCCTGGTCGACCCCGGCCGCGTGGGCTTTCCGCTCACGGCCTACATCAGCGTGCGCCTCGTGAAGACGGCGGCCACGCGCAACCCGATCGACGAGTTCGCCGCCGCCGTGCAGACCTGGCCCGAGGTGGTGGAGTGCGCCGCGCTCACCGGCGAGATGGACTACCTGCTGCGCGTGCTGGTGCGCGACATGGCACACCACTCGCGCTTTCTCATGGACCAGTTGCTGCGCCACCCCAGCGTGATGGACTGCAAGACCAGCTTCCTGCTGCGGCGCCTGAAAGGCACGACCGCCGTGCCGTTGTAGACAGCCCCGCGGCGCGGGACGTCATGGCGCGCCCCGACAATCGCGCCCCATGTTCGATTGGATCAACGCACTGCAGGCATGGTTGCAGGGCTGGATGAGCGCCGAGGCCGGGCTCTGGGGCCTGTTCTTCTCGGCCTACGTCTCGGCCACGCTGCTGCCCGGCAGCAGCGAGGTCGTGATGACGGCGCTCGTCACCGCCTACCCCGCCATCGTCTGGAAGGCCTTCCTGGCGGCCACGGCGGGCAACGTCATCGGCTGCCTCTTCAGCTACGGCCTGGGCTACGGCGCCAAGCAGGGCTTCGAGCGCTTCCAGGGCGTGAAGATCGATCTCGAGCACCCGCTCGTGCAGCGCCTGCGGCGCTGGGGGCCGCCGGCGCTCTTCCTGAGCTTCCTGCCGCTGGTGGGCGACGTGCTCGTGGTGGCCGCCGGCTGGCTGAAGCTGCCACTGGGCCGCAGCATGCTGTGGATCGCCGCCGGCAAGGCCACGCGCTACCTGGTGCTGGTGCTGGGCCTGCTCGGCGTGCTGTCCTTCGCGTGAGGTCGTTCGCCTGAGCGGCCCGCGCCAGACTGGTCAGGCCGGCATCGTCTTCATGATCTGCGTCGGTGTCGGCGCCGGCCAGCCGGCTTCCTTGGCGACGCGGACGATGGCCTCGTTGGTGTCGAAGTAGACCTGCCAGTAGTGGTCGGTGTGCGTGTACGGGCGCACGGCGATCACGGGGCCGACGAGGTTCATGTCCAGCAGCGCCACGTCGGGCGCGGGGCTGTCCTTGACGTTCGGGATGGCCGCCACGGCGGCCTTCAGCCGCGCGATGGCATCGGCCACGTCCACGCCTCCGGCCAGCTGCGCCGTGCGGTCGACGCGCCGGAACGGCAGCGAGCTGTAGTTGGAGACGGTGTCGCCGAAGACCTTGCCGTTGCCCACGAGCGTGAGCACGTTGTCGGGCGTGATCAGCGTGGTGCCGAAGAGGCCCAGCTCGTGCACGGTGCCGGTGATGCCGCCGATCTGCACGAAGTCGCCCACCTTGAAGGGGCGCAGGATCAGCATGAAGGCGCCGGCCGCGAAGTTGCCCAGCATGCCGCTCCAGGCTGCGCCGATGGCCACGCCGGCGCCGGCCAGCATGGCGGCGAAGCTCGTCGTCTGGATGCCGAAGTAGCCCAGGATGCCGAGCACCAGCGCGATGTTCAGCGCCACCGCGACGATGGAGCCGAGGTACTTGGTCAGCGTCGGGTCGACGTTGTTGCGGTTCATCGCCGCCTGCATGACGGCGATCACGCGGCCAATGAGCCAGCGGCCGACGATCCAGAACGCGATGGCCGCCAGCACCTTGATGGCGAGCTCGCTGACGGTGGTGCTCAGAAACTGCTGAAAAGCCGACATGTCCACGGGAAAGGTCCTCCTGCATGCCCCTCGAACGATGGGGGCGGAGGAGAACTATCTCACGGCGCAGCAGCGCCGCCGTGACGGCCGCTCAGTCCTCGTCGATCTCGTGCAGCAGCCGTGTCGTCGCGTCGGTGGACAGCTGCAGCAGCTCGGCGATCTCGCGCACGTCATCGGGCAGCGCAGCGTTGTCCCAGCCGTTCGTGCTGTGCCGCGCCACGCGGATGGCCAGCAGCACGTTGCGCAGCTGCGGCGTGGTGTGCGTGGCGTGGTCGTCGGTCAGCTGCACCAGCAGGCCCGGCAGCCGCCACTGCTGCATCAGCTTGTGCTGCAGCTCGGCGAGCTCGATGCCCAGCACGTCCTTCTGCACGGCAGCCGAACGCAGCGTCGGGTCGGCGGCCTGCGCGTCGGCGATGCGCAGCGCCAGCGCCGGCGCGTGCAGCCACAGCAGCAACTCGGCAAAGTCGTGCAGCAGCGCCGCCTCGTGGATGAGCGGCGCGTCGTGGTCCATGCGGTGCACCGCAAAGCCGATGGCAAAGCGCGCTGCGCGGTGAGAGCGGCGCAGCACGGCGCGGAAGCCCTCCAGCGCCGCCGGCTCGTCGGCCAGCTCGTCCTCGGCCACGGCCGGATCGGCGAAGCGGCTGAAGAACGGCGGGATGCCCATCATCACCAGCGCGGCCGTCACCGTCTCCACCTCGGTGGCCTCGCGGTTGCGCAGCAGGTGGCCGACGTGGGCCAGCAGCTTCAGCGTCAGCAGCGGATCGGCGGCCACCGTCTCCGTCAGCAGGTGGGCGTCGACGGCGTCTTCGTGGTCGCGCAGGGCATCCAGCTCCGCGGCCGTGGTGTCCAGCACCGGCAGCGCATCGGGGCGGAACAGCGCCGCCCAGCCGGCGAGGTCGCGCGGGGGTTGGCTGATGCGGGCGAGGCGGGGCATGGCAGGGGCGAAGGCTTGCGGTCCTGCACGGTGTTTCGGCCGCTGGCGGTCCCGACTTGAGCGGCAGCGTCGCGCGGCACCCGGCCGCGGCGGTTCAGCGCAGCGACAGCATCAGGCCTTCGCGCGCGTCGGCTGTGCCGTCCAGCAGCGCGCGGTAGGCGGCCTCGGCGGCCGGCAAGCCCGAGTGCGGCACGATGCGCACCCAGGGTTCGGCGCTGTGTTGCACCGCCTGCAGGAAGGCCTGCCAGCCTTCGCCCAGCCGCGCCGCAAAGCCCTCCGGCCCCCAGCCCTCGGGCGGCGGCCCGTTGCGCTTCTTGGCCTGCGCCGGCGCAAAGAACAGCGTCGGCCGCGGCCCCGGCAGGCCGCCGCCGGAGCCCAGCTCGCGCCAGTGCGTGCCGCCGATGGAGCTGCTGAAGCGCAGCGTGCCATCGAAGTGCTGGTGCACGCGCCGGCGCAGGCCGGCGTCGCCGGCGAAGTCGACGTAGACGCTGGGCGTGGTGGCGGCCAGCGTGTCGAGCTCGCCGTAGCCCAGCGTGCGGTCGTAGCAGCCCAGGCCGGCGACGAAGCCGCGGCGGCTGTCGGAGGTGAGGCCCACGATCGCGGGCCGCTCGCCGCGCGGCCGCCGCGCCAGGCAGAACGCGGTGGCGAACGCCGTCTTGCTGGAGGCGCTCGTCAGCAGCAGCTGCTCGGCGCCGAAGAAACCCTCGCTGGCCAGGAAGTCGTCGAGCAGGAAGGCCGTCATGAAGAGCGGCTTCAGCACCGCCTGCAGGCCCTCGAGCGCCGGGCTCCAGGCCGGGTCGGCATCACAGAAGGCGTAGGCCTGGTAGGCCGCAGCCAGTTCGGTGCGGTGGGGCGACTGGTCCATGAAGCCGCTGGCGCGCACGCGGCCGGGCTGCACCACGAGGTGGGTGCCCAGCGGCAGGTAGCCCCAGATGCGCCGGCCGGGCGCGAGCCCTTCCACGCGCGACTCGGCCACCGTGGCAAAGCCCCACGTGGGCAGGCAGCCGAAGGCGGGGTCGGGCGAGGGGAAAAACTGCCAGTACTTCATCGCCTCGCCGAAGGCGGCGTAGGTGATGTTGTTGGCGGTGAGCGCCACCTGCTCGATGACCAGGCGCGCCTGGCCGTCTTCGAGCGGGCGCGACGCATCGGGATCGGGCGCCCAGGTGGTGTGGTGGAGATCGCCGCGGGCGATCAGCAGGCGGTGGCTGGTGGTGTCGTGCATGCCGCGATGGTGCCGCGTTGGCGGACTGGCGCGGACAAAGAAAAACCCCGCAGGGTTGACCCTGCGGGGCGGGGGTGCGGCCTCATGGCCCTTTCGACCCGGCTTACAGCCGGGTGACCCCGAGCACGCGGCCGACGAGTTGGCCGTTGACGTACAGCGCGCCTTCGGGCGCGGCGGCGTCGGCGTGGTACTCGAGCACGGGCTCGGTCACGGGCGGCTCCTCGACGAGGGCCACCTTCTCGGCCAGGGTGTCGAGCACGCGGCTGGCGGCACGCAAGAGCGCGGCGGCGAAGCCCCGGGCTTTGCGTTCCTCGGCGGGCACGGGGAAATAGAACAGTTCACGCGTCGTCATGATCGATCTCCGGTCAACGCCGCGCGATCCGGGCGCGGCGAGTGGGGCAGTTCAGGGGCTCCGGTGGAGCCGGTCGAGTTCGGTGCGCAGTTCGCGCCGGGTGGCCTGGCGTTGGCTGCCGCGTAGGCCGCCGTGGCGGCCTGCGCAGCGCCGCAGCGAGGCGGCCACGAACGGGTTGCGGGGCTTCGGTGCAGACAGGATCAGCTTCATTCGGACTCTCCTTCGGTGCGGTGGCGGTGGTGGGACGGAACAGCGACTGGAAAAGCAGCGAGGCCCGGGTGCTGCAGCAGCCCGGGCCTCGGTGCGAGGGGCGTGTGACGAAGCCGTCGGCTACGTCGCCATTCCCCGGCGAACCGGTGCCCCGGGCGGGGCCAGTGCCAGCACGACGCCGTGGCTGGCGGTGATCACGAACAGGTTCAGTTCCATGGCGTCGGTAGAAGGGTTGATCGGCTGAGAAGCTCGTCTGGCCGGCACCTTTGGGGTGGTGCGTTGAGGGCAAGTCGTCTTAACAGGCTTGCGCAGATGATAAAGAGGTCGTTATCAGACGGCAAGCACCGAAACCGAGGAATAACCCTCGGATCGACCTTCATATTGGGGATGTGGCGGCCCGCAGGCCGGGCCCCTGGTGCGCTGCTACTTCTTGCGCTTGAGCGGGGCCACGCCGCTTTGCGTGCGCAGCCACAGCGACCGCGGGTCTTCGGCCGCGGGGGGCTTGGCCGGCGGGGGCAGGCCCGGCGTGGGCCGGGTGGCCGTGGCGGCAGGCGGCGGCGGTGCCGGTGAGGGCGCTGGTGGCGTCAGCACCTCGCCCAGCAGATCGAGCAAGCGCGTGCGCGCGCGCTGCGGGTGGCGGC
>VYLG01000274.1_pt1 | contig 22294 bp, 24 predicted proteins | sample 5114351 | NCBI WGS metagenome assembly VYLG01 (sample SAMN12291798, study PRJNA351875) | freshwater metagenome | isolation source: freshwater lake | place: USA: Michigan, Kent Lake | collected 2013-08-15
GATAATGCAAGGTTTTTGAAAGTCCCAATCCTATTTTCGCAGCATGAACATCGGACTTTAACAGGTCAAAAGCTTTATTTTAAAAGGGTTTTACCATTATTCAGCAAGCCCTAAGTACGGTAGGGCATACCGGAACTCACGCTTGGGGAGAGATTCCCTCTGGTTTGGTTGGATACGTCCTGTCAGATTAAGGAAACTCAGTGAACCAAGAATCCCTCGCTTTTAGCGACGGGAGTGTCAATAATAAGTCCCGAAAATTTACCCTTAATTAGGGTTTGCGGCAAAAAGTTTTTCGGTGGTGGTAGGAGTCAGGAGTCTCCGAGTCAGGAGCCGGTCGTTTAAGGCTTTGTTGCCCTTGTTTTTTTGCACCAATCTATGTACTACAAAAAGGATAATGCAAGGTTTTTGAAAGTCCCAATCCTATTTTCGCAGCACTAACATCGGATTTTAACAGGTCAAAAGCCTTATTTTAAAAGGGTTTTACCATTATTCAGCAAACCCTAATTAGCTTTAACTTTCTGGACGATCGGATCGGCAGTGGTAGTAGAAACCATAGCCGCCATAACTTGTTCAGGGGAAACCGTAAAAGGTAAACGATGAATGTCAGAATTAGGCTGACAGGCAATTGCGGCCGCGTGGCGCAATTGGGCAAGGGAAACATCTCTTAATCCTAAATCCTCTAGGGATTTCGGTAAACCAATTTGTTCATAAAACTGGATTAGTTGCCCCCGGGCCGATAGTGCCAATTGATTGCCCAAAACTATTTCCTCTAGACGCAATTGGGCGAGGATGCCGTAGGCGACTTTTTCCCCGTGCAGGGCATGATGGCAAGCGGGAATATGGGTTAAACCATTATGAATCCCATGGGCGGCCACGGTACGACAATTAGCGCCCCCTAAACCACCAATTACTCCGGCTAATAAAACGGTGGCATCCACCACCTGTTTCCAGTCCTCCCCGCCGATATTTTCCAGGGCTGCCGGGGATTTTTGGAACAGGATATCCCGCAAAACCCGGGCCTGTTGGACAGCGGCAATGATCAGGGTTTCTGTGGAATGACCGCTACTGACGGAAGCTTCGTACCATTTAGCGATCGCATCGCCAATACCGGCGATTAAGGTTCTTTTCGGGGCAGTTTGGATAATACCGTAATCGAGAATTAATAAATCCGGGCAACGGGCTAGGGACAGATCGTAAAGAAACGCCCCCGCATCGGAATAGATGTTAGATAGGGCCGTCCAAGCGGCACAAGTGGCCGCGGAGGTGGGAATCGTGGCAATCGGCAAATGGCACTGATGGGCGAGTAATTTGGCCGTATCGAGGGCCTTGCCGCCACCCACACCGATGATAAAATCTGCCTCATGACTCTTGACAGATGCCTTTAAATATGCTAAGGAATTCTCCGAACAATCGGGGGCGTAACTGTGATAGCTAGGAGTGAGATTTTTCAGGGGAGATGACAAAAAAGCTAAATTGCGATCGCCGCCCACCACGAGGGGACGTTTCCCCAAATCCGCTAATTTGCCGGTGGATTCTTCTAGGGCATTGTCACCCCGAATCACTTGTGCGGGGGCGATTAACAGGGGCAAAACAGCGACAGCATTGGACATTTTTTGACAACCTCTCAGGATTATTGGCTAAGTTTAGCGAAGCTTTCGGGAAAAAGCTGTAGTTCAGGGGTATTATCCCCCGGGGCGGAGAAGGATTTTTTAATCTGTCCTAAGTACAAAGGAGCAGATAAACCGGGCTGAGGGTGAACGAGAGTGCGAGCGCTAATGATAAATTGATTATTACCGCCAGCACCGGCGCGACCAGAGGAAAACAAGTCACTAGCGGCTTGTTTTAGGGTTGCTTCCACCTGCTCGGTAGTAACAGTATTGGGCAGGGAGATAACAGCTTGATTAGCTCCGTTATCATAGACAAGGGAGAATCTCACCGCTCCCGGAATTTCGGTACGAGTAAATAATCCTAACCCAAGACCGAAAATTCCGACCGTCAACACAGCCATAAAGCTAGTGACACCGACGAGACGAAAGCGGATTCCCCAACCGACGAGAAAAGCGATAATCGTGAGTACCAAAAAAACCAGCGTGGCAATACCAGACCATTGGATGTATTTGGCAAAGTTCAGGGGAATGTCCATATTTTCTATAATACTGATTCTATGAAAACGGTTAGCATAAACCATTGTACCTATCCTGTTGTCGAAACTTTCCATTCTGTGCAGGGCGAGGGCTTTTGGACGGGAAGCAATGCTTTTTTCCTCCGTTTGGGAGGTTGCGATGTCTATTGCCCTTGGTGCGACCAAAAAGAGTCTTGGAATGCCCACCGTTATCCACAACAATCGGTGCGGGAATTGGTTGAGACGGCCAAAGGGGCTAACCCCGCTATGGTGGTGATTACCGGGGGGGAACCTTTAATGCACAATCTTGATCCTTTGACCGGGGAATTAAAAGATCAGGGTTTACGGGTACATTTAGAAACTTCTGGCGCTCATCCTTTTACAGGGGTTTTCGATTGGGTGACTTTTTCTCCTAAAACTTATAAAATGCCCGATCCTAGTATTTATGCACGGGTGAATGAGTTAAAAATTGTCGTGGCTAATCCAGAGGATTTAGACTGGGCAGCCATCCAGGAAAGTAAGTTATCGGAAGGGGTGATCAAATATCTGCAACCCGAATGGAATACAGTGGAAAGCAAAGAGTTAGTCTTTAATTATGTTCTCCGGCATCCCCAATGGCGCCTCAGTCTCCAAACCCATAAGTTTTTAGGAGTCCGCTAGTCAGTTATCAGTTATCAGTTATCAGTTATCAGTGATCAGTTATCAGTTATCAGTTATCAGTTATCAGTTATCAGGAGATTACTTTTTATTTATTCTACCCACTCCCCAATTCATAATTCATGATTCCCAACCCCTAATTTACTAACAAGAGGTTAAATACTATGTCTAACAACAATTCTGAACGAGTAGTGCGTCGTGGTCGAGTTTTTCCAGAGATTCAAGCTACAGAGGAAGAAAAGGCCAAACATCGCGCCCGACAATTAGAATTTTATCATCGTTGTTGGCCGATTTTTCAGAGTTTACAGCCCCGGTTAATGAAACATTATTATGGTTGGTACATTGCGATCGAACCTGATAGCGGCGATTATTTTATCGATCCCGACAAAGAAGTGGCTAGTAAAAAAGCAAGGGCAAAATATCCCGACAAAATCCATCATATCTTTGGCATTAATGAAACTGGAGTTAGTGGCAGAATATGATTGAAGGGAGATTTGGAGAAAATGGTCAAATTTATTTTGATATCGATTTAGTCAGCCCTAATGGTCTGGTGTTACCTGTAGAAGCTATGCTAGATACTGGTTTCACGGAGTTTTGTGTTATGAATGACCAAGATGCTCGCAGTCTTGAATGGCCATTTTTAAACCAAGATAAGTTACGCACCGCCCAAGGAGAAGCATTTTTTGATATATATTTGGGCAGAGTAAGAATTGATGGTCAAGAATACGAAATTCCCGTCTTTGCAGGGGAGGCAATTCAGGAGATTTTGTTAGGTTCCCAGTGGCTCAAACAATTTATCTTAGTAGCTAATTATCAACAAACACAGGTGACATTAGGATAATGACAAAAAAGGCGATTATTTTACTTTCCGGGGGATTAGATTCAGCGACAACAGCAGCGATCGCTCTAGCGGCTGGTTATCAATTAATTGCCCTTTCCTTTCGTTATGGACAAAGACACGAGCGGGAATTAGCGGCGGCGAAAAAAATTGCTAATTTCCTCAATATTAAAGAACATCATCTGATCGAAGTCAATCTATCTCTGTGGGGAGGTTCCGCTTTAACGGATCAATCTATAGCTATTCCCCAAGAGGGAATTAACCCGAATATTATCCCGATTACCTATGTGCCGGGGAGAAATACAGTTTTTATTTCGATCGCTCTTTCTTTAGCGGAAGCAAGGGAAGCGGAGGCGATATATTTAGGAATTAATGCGGTGGATTATTCTGGTTATCCCGATTGTCGTCCCGAGTATTTAGATGCCTTTCAAACTTTAGCTAATTTATCATCGAAAGCGGGTTTAGAAGGGAAAGCACCCCAATTAATTGCCCCTTTGGTGATGGATAGTAAGGTAGATATCGTCCGTCGTGCTGTTAGTTTAGGGGTTCCCATTGCTGATACTTGGTCTTGTTATCAAGGTGAAGTTGAACCCTGCGGTTTATGCGATTCCTGTCGCATCAGAGATCGGGCTTTAATTGAGGCAGGTTATCCCGAATTAGCCACTCCCCTGTTGAAAAACAGCCAGGGAAAATAGGGAGGATAGTGAAAAATGGAGATAATCTAGGCAATTAAATGTTCAATGAGGATTTTACTGCCGATTAATATTAAAACTAAACCGCCGAGAATTTCCACCTTTTGACTAAATAAATTACCGAATTTATGCCCGATAAAAACAGCTATAAAACAGAGAGCAAAGGTAATAGAACCGATGACAGTGCAAGCTAAAAGTAAGGGAGTTTTAATCATCGATAGACCCAAACCAACTACTAAAGCATCGATGCTAGTAGCGATCGCTAATCCGATTAAAGTATAGGAATCTAGAGGATTAAATTTTTTTTCCTCGTCATCATTTTGAACAGCTTCGTAGATCATTTTACTGCCGATCGCCCCTAAAATAATAAAAGCGATCCAGTGGTCAAAAGAGGCGAGGAACTCGCGACAAGTTAGGCCGATACCCCAACCGATCATCGGCATAATCGCTTGAAATCCCCCAAAAAACAAAGCAATTTTCAAAGCCTTATTAACATGAATATGACGAATCATCAGGCCACTGGTCAGAGAAACGGCCACGGCATCGGCGGCTAATCCCACGGCCACAAAGGAAGTGGTTAAAAGTTCGAGTGAAGTAAACATCTATAGTTGTTTATCCTTTAATTTCCCCTTATCTTAACTAATTTTTACCCAGAAAACTTTCATATTTCTCTCATGATCCTCTCATTTATCTATCATTTCTCTAACCTAAAAATTAACTGCTCGATTAGTGAGCGGATCGAATTAAAAACGTTTAAACCCACATTACTGGTTCCTCACCGATCGCCTGCACCTGATGGATCGCTTCCGGGGTAAAACCGATAATATCCTCAGCTTCTAGGACTTTTTCAGCCGCTACTGCGATTTTATCGGGAAATTCAGCCGTAGGAGTCCGAGTAACCGGTTTTCGGAGTTAACTAACCAATGCTGCTGTTTCATAAATTCCCCTGTTTCCAAGACAAAGTTGAGGAAGATACCTTTTCCCATCATCGATCATCCCGTCTGCTTTTAAGGTGGCGAACGCTACCATATAGGAAAAGTGCCACGTAAAAAATTATGATAATTTCGAGAATTACCAGAGAATCAGAGGGGAGAAAACGGTGATAAAATTAGCTAATTGACTCCAGTAACTTAAGCCCCCAATAACCGCTCACTGAAAATATGGCTGATTTTTTTAACACCTATGGTTTTTTAATTGTTTCAATGATATTTGGAGCCATATTAGGCATTTCAATTTATCTGCCCTTAATGGCCGGTCAATTATCCTTAGCAACCCCCGGTTTTTACGCTTTAGGGGGTTATGTGTCCGCCATTCTTTCTACGAAAGTTTTTACTAATACCGGCAGCAATTATCCCCTGGCTTTGGTCTTTTTAGAAATGTTAATTGCTGGCATTATTTCAGGAATATTAGCCATAGTTTTAGGTATTCCTGTTCTCCGTTTGCGAGGTATCTATTTAGCCATTGCCACGATCGCCTGGGTAGAAATTTTGAGAATTATTGCCCTTAATCTCGAGATAACTGGCGGTGCGGTCGGTATTTTCGCCATTCCCCAACCCTTCACTACTCAATTAGCCTACCTTTGGCTGGCCTTGCCCCTCTTATTCCTAACTATGCTGTTTCTCTACCGTTTAGAAAACATCAAAATTGGTCGGGCATTTAATGCCATTCGTGCCGATGAATTGGCAGCTGCAGCCATGGGAATTAATCCCACCTATCACAAGGTTTTATCCTTCACTTTCGGGGCAATTTTAGCGGCAGTTGTGGGAGCGGTAAGCGCCCATTTTCTCAATACTTGGAATTCCCGTCAGGGAACTTTTGATGCCAGTATTATTTTCTTGGCTTTCGTTTTAATTGGTGGTTCAAGAACTTTTGTTGGTCCGGTGGTGGGAGGCATTGTTTTAACTGCTTTGCCCGAAGTTTTACGCGCCCTCGGCGGCGTGAATGGTTTACCAATTTGGTTGGGTAATTTCTTGCGCGATGGTCGTTTGATTATTTTTGGAATTTTAATTGTTTTGGGAACTATTTTTTATCCCCAAGGCTTAATTACACCTGAATTAATCAAAAAAATAATGCCTTTTAAAAGACGTTCCTCTCTTAGTCAAGTTGATTCCTAGTCATGGATCAATGTTGTCGATTGGATTCCTTTTTAATTAATGATATAATAGGATAGTTTATCCCCCTTTATATTCTCAGTCATCTCCGAGAATGACCCGCCAAATTCACGACCAATTTGCCAAGGAATATTTAGAGGAACTGTTAGCGCCTCTAGGAACCATAAAAAAGAGTAAGAAAGTGAAAAGTGAGGTTCAAGAAATAGATGTCTGGTTTGAACCGGCCAGTTCACCATCAAGGACCGAACTCCCTTTAGGTTTACTCGGAAAAATGGCGGCGACTTCCTGTTTGTTTGAACCTTTCCGTAACCCGCCCTCAGAAATAGAGATTCGCAGTTGTATATCAAAGTTATATACTGTTCATAATGACCTGTTAAGAAAGGCGAAACGGGCAAACAAAACTCTGACGGTCGCAGAATTGCCAGTTTTATGGATTCTCACCCCCACCTTTTCAGCTAGAATGATTCAAGGATTCAGGGCTGACAGCGATGAGAGGAATTGGTTAAAAGGGGTTTACTTTTTAGCTGACTTCCTCAAAGTGGCAATCGTTGCCATCCACCAGTTACCAGTGAGTGAAGACACTTTATGGTTGAGGGTTTTAGGAAAAGGAGAAACACAAAAAAGAGCCGTAGAAGAGTTAGTTCAATTGCCAGAAGATAACTCTTTTAAAGAAAATTTGTTAGAAATTCTAGCCAACTGGCGTAAGAATTTGGAATTGAGAGATAATTTAAGTAGCGAGGAACAGGAGGACATCATGAACCTATCACCAGCCTATCTAAAACAGCGAGAAGATTGGAAAATAGAAGGAAAACAGGAAGGCACTTTAGAGGGACAACTCTCGCTGATAGCTAGTCTTCTGGAAGGGCGGTTTGGAACCCTAGATTCGGAATTGTCTGGTCTAGTTGAACAGATTGCCCAACTTCCCATCTCAGAACGCACCGGGTTACTTCTTTCTTTAGTGAATTTATCCCGCTCTGAACTGTTAGAAAGATTGAGAAAAGATTAAAGTTTTAGTCCGCTCAAGCCATGAATTTTCATGCCAAAATCCGATGGTAGTTTGTCTGCTGAGTTACTGTCATGGTCAAATCTAGCATTCCCTCAGACGCTCTAGCCCTGGGTTGGGTTGAGCTATTATTATTGAGCAGGTATTACCAATCGGATCAAAGGGCGAAACCCAACCAAGATTGTGAAAATATTCCTGGAAGTTGTTGGGTTTCCTTGGGTCAACCCAACCTAGGAGTTTTACCGCCACTTCCACCCTACTGATAAAAATTTTATTTCCTGTATCTCTATTGTAGCAGATATCGGATGAAAGGATAAACCATCCTCCTTGAAATTATGGAAATTGAGAGAGTTATGTAAAAAATACCCCCTCAACTGACTGAATCAAGGGGCATTTGTCATATTTTTAGTGGGCAATTTAGCCTACTTTTGTGGTTTCTTTTTCAGTGGATTGGGAGGGTTTTAGTTTACGCTTGAGGGTGGAAGCTGCACCCACAATACTAATCGCAACTAAGCCGGCTATATTTCCAGATTCAGGAACGGAAACAGCAGGAGCATTTGGAATAGGACTAATGGTTGGATAAACAAAACCCCCCGACACAGCATTTCCAAAACCTGCCAACTGAAGTGAACCAAATCTTCCTAAAACTTCCACAGTACCAGTAGAATTTTCATAAATACGAAAGCTTCCTAACTCTGGTCTATTAGGAAAATATAAGATATCGGCTGCTTGTTCAGGAGTTGCGACAAACAACACTCCATCGACCACAAAAGAATTGTAGGTTATATCTAATCTGATCTGTTCAGTCAAAATCTGATTAAAATTAAATGGACTGGTAGTGGACGAACTACTAGAAACTTTTAGTTCTGAGGTGTAAGAGGCACCGATGCTTCCTGGAAGACCTAAATCAATAAAACCAATTCCATTTTTATAGCTAAGTGTTCCTAAGACAAAAGTTTGTCCAATTTGAACATTCTCAAAAGATGTTCCATCGAATTTAAAAAAGTTGGGATCGAAATTGGGAAAACTAAAATCAAGTTGATTAGTACCAATTCCATTGACATCTGGATAAGTAATGTCAGGAGAACCAATTAAGTCTAAGCTATTAAAAATGCCGTTTGTCACTCCAGAACCTACGGGTTGGCTATTTGCTGGTAAATTGCTCCAAGCAAGAAAAGAAGGGATCAGAAATAAAAGCTGCTTAAAAATGGTCTGCTTGATAGAATATTGCTTTGCGACACTCATGTAATTTACACACTCCGTTAAGGGTGACACTCCGTTAAGGACTCTTTGAGGACAGCATACACACTCCCCCCCCCACAACTGTATCAAAAGCTACAATTTAATAAATCTTTATATTCTTCTCCCTAACTAGCGATTCACAGGGGAAAGAGTTTCAGGTATTTTCCCCTGTTTTACTGCTTCTCGGGCGAACTATCCGCTTCCGTGAGGGATTTTGGTGCGGTATGTCAGATTTGCCTTTGCCTTCTCCCTTGACTGCCCCTCAACTCGAAGCACGATGACCTCGCACCAACCAGATGATAGACTGGGGATAGGAGACCTTATCAAGGCAGCGGCATGACCACTAACGCAGCAAAAACCCAATGGCAGTATTTAGAGAAACGTCCTCATTCCTGGCGACAACAGCTTTGTTTTCAGGGCCGGAGGCTGAAAGCTTTTGATGTCTGGTCAGATATGATTGTCAACGACATGACTCCTCAAGAAGCAGCCCTTAATTGGGAGTTACCCCTGGCTGCTATCTACGAAGCAATTGACTACTGCGAGACGAATCAGCAGCTACTCAAGCAAGAAGCAGAAGAAGAACGCCACCGTCTGGAAGCAAAGGGGATTAGTGTTGAGCCTAAGATTATTGCTTGATGAGGACTCGCAAGCCCAACTTCTGGTTAAGTTACTTACGGCTGCTGGTCATGACGTACTGACGATCAATGAAATTGGTTTGGCTGGCTGCACAGATGATGTCGTACTTGACTATGTCATACAGGAAAATCGGATTCTGCTAACTCATAACTGCGATGACTTTGAAGAGCTGCACCAAGGTAATCCAAGCCATTCGGGGATCTTAGCGGTTTACCGTAACGCTAACCCCCTAAAAAATATGGGCTTCAAGGCAATTGTCAAGGCGATCGCCAATATCGAAACTGCTAACGTCCCTCTGATCAATCAGTTCATTTCCCTGAATCAGTGGAACTATTAGCGTATTTCAGTGATCTTTCATCCTAAAAACGCGCTATAAGGAGCGCCCAAGTTCACCACTGACTAACCCACCCTGCTGATACGGATATCCCCCTTCTGGCTAATGTAAAGAAAACGTTACAGTAACAGGTAAAGCCCAGTAGCCAGGAAGCCGTCGATCATGTTTGAATACTTTAACCAGAAAGCTATCAAAGCGGTGATGTTCGCCCAAGAGGAAGCCCGTCGTACCGCTCACAGTGTCGTGGGTACGGAGCATTTACTGTTAGGATTGATAGGAGAAGCCACCGCCACCGCAGCCTTAATTCTCAAGGATTTAAAAGTTACCCTGCACGAAAGTCGCCGCCTGATTGAAGGAATGACCGGCCGCGGCACGGGTTACAGTCCCGTTAATATCCCTTTTACCCCAAAAGCGAAAAAGATGTTCGAGCAAGCATTTCAGGAAGCTCGACAATTAGGGGAACAGGCGATCGCACCTGAACATCTATTACTCGCTATCACCGCCGATCCCGAATCCCTAGCCGCTAAAGTTTTAATTATGCAGGGTGTTGATTTGATCAAACTTCGCAGCCTTTTACTGAAAAATGCTGGGGAAAAAGTCGCTAGTGGTCGCTTTACGGCCAAGAGTGACTATGAAGACCAGAAAAATGCTCCCCAAGGCGGTATTTTAGCCCAATATAGTCGTAATTTAAGCCAAGAGGTCAAAAATGGCAAAATTGACCCTGTAATCGGTAGAGAGCCAGAAATCCAGCGAGTTATCCAAATTTTGGGCCGTCGCGGCAAGAATAACCCGATTTTACTCGGTGCGCCGGGGGTGGGCAAAACAGCGATCGCTGAAGGGTTAGCACAACGCATCCATAATGGCGATATTCCCGAACTTTTGCGGGATAAACAGGTAATTGCCCTCGATATGGGGTCTTTACTGGCGGGAACCCGTTTTCGCGGCGATTTTGAGGAACGTTTAAAGGGTGTTGTGGAGGAAGTTAGCAAATCGGGCAGTATTATCCTGTTTATTGATGAAATTCACACTCTTGTGGGTGCTGGTAGCATGGGAGGAGCTATGGATGCTTCTAACTTGCTTAAACCTGCTTTAGCTCGCGGCGAGTTACAGTGTTTAGGGGCCACCACTCTCGATGAGTATAAACAGCATATTGAGCGAGATGCGGCTCTAGAAAGACGTTTTCAGCCAGTTATGGTGGGAGAACCGACTAAAGAGCAGGCGATCGAGATTTTACGCGGTTTAAAAGCCACCTACGAGGATTTCCATCAGGTAAAATACGATCAAAAAGCGATCGAAGCTGCTGTTAATCTATCCTCTCGCTATATCAATGATCGCTTTTTACCGGACAAAGCGATCGATCTTCTCGATGAAGCGGGATCCCGCACCCATCTACGCTATTCCCTGCAAAGCACAAGTCCTGCGGAGGTTAGGGAAGAATCACCCCTAATTAACCCCGAATCTTTAATTCCAGTGGTGGATGCGGAGGAAATCGCCCAAATTGTCGCCGCTTGGACAGGTATTCCCGTTACCCAATTAACTGAAACTGAGTCAGAATCGCTCTTAAATCTGGAATATCAACTGCATCGTGCTATTCGTCGAGCGCGAGTAAATTTAAAGAATCCTAACCGTCCGATTGCCTCGTTTATTTTTGCAGGTCCCACGGGAGTCGGTAAAACTGAATTAACGAAAGCCTTAGCTAAGTTGCTCTTTGGCTCGGAATCCAGTATGATTCGCCTAGATATGTCGGAATTTATGGAATCCCACACGGTTTCTAAGTTAATTGGTGCGCCTCCCGGATACATCGGTTACAATGAAGGCGGTCAGTTAACGGAAGCAGTGCGTCGTCAACCCTATAGAGTGGTTTTGTTTGACGAAATCGAGAAAGCACATCCCGATGTTTTTAATCTTCTCCTGCAACTGTTAGAAGATGGTCATTTGACCGATTCCCAAGGTCGTCGGGTGGACTTTAAGAATACCCTAATTATCATGACCTCGAATATTGGCTCAAAAGTCATCGAAAAAGGCGGTAATAGCTTAGGATTCGACATTGCTGACGATTTTGCTCAATCGCGCTACCAACAGATTTCTAATCGGGTGACAGAGGAGTTAAAACAATATTTCCGTCCCGAATTTCTCAACCGTCTCGATGAAATTATCGTTTTCCGACAGTTAACTCGCGAAGAAGTTACCCAGATTGCCGATATTCTTATCGCGGATCTAGCCAAACAATTGACAGAAAAAGGCATTTCTGTGGAAGTTACCGCCGCTTTTAAGGATTTGGTCATCAATGAGGGTTATGATCCTAGCTACGGTGCGCGGCCTTTACGTCGTGCTTTAACTCGACGCTTAGAGGATAGTTTAGCGGTCGCGATGTTATCGGGAAAAGTCAATTCTGGAGACCATGCGCTATTAGATGTCACTGCTGAAACTGTGGTGACAGTCTCTAGTCATCAGCGCTCTGAGCAAAGCGATATTCTCTCGCAATTACAGTTACAACCAGTGGGTTAATCCCCTCAAAAATTGCTTTTTTCGGGGTTGAAAATGTTTCAACCCCGATTTTTATCAACTAGGAAAAATAACTTCTAGGGGAGCGGGAATCATCTCGCTACGAAAGTCAAGAATCTGAACTAGGATTTGCGGCAAAAAGTTTTTCCTGGGTATAGGGTGTAGGGTGTGGGGTGTGGGGTGTGGGGTTTTACCGATTTTGAGGGGGTCAATTACCTAATTTTCAGGGAAAAAGTACCTCAATTTTACCCCCGATCACTCCCATATCTGGTACTTTTGGATTTCAAAAAAGTCTAAAAGTCTTATCCAGCAAGGTTTTTAGATTTATTCAGCCAGCCCTATTTAGGGGACCAGCGCTCTTGAATTTTATTAATCGCCCAGCTGACAATCGCCCCCGCAATTAAAATACTAATAGCAGGATTGAATAAGGGCAGCCAAAGACGCTGAAAAAGTTTAAATCCTAGGGGAATTCCCGTGGATTCACCGATAACAGCCAGGGCAAACCAGAGAAAGCCCGCTATTACTAAAAACACATCAAATATTAAGATTCTATTCAACCACTTGACAAATTGCTCTTTCATTGCATCAAAAACTTAGGTTATTTAACAGTTTATTCACGAAAAAGTATACCACTGTCACCTTGATCCCAAGCTCTCCAGAGCCAAGCTAGTCCGGCAGTAATGATTAAAACTTTAGTTAACCAATCTCCCCAGCGCACATATAAAGTTCTCGTATCCCGTCGATAAATTGTTTCGCTATGGATTTGATATCTATCCAGATCCGATAGCCAAAGGTGATTACCGTGGGGATCCACAAAAGCAGAATAACCTGTATTGGTGGCCCGGGCCATCCATCGATCGGTTTCGATCGCTCGCATGGTATCCTGAGCATGGTGTTGAGCGGGCATGGCGTGGCTATAATGGGCGTTATTAGAAGCGGTAATAATAAATTCGCCTCCCCTAGCAGTTTGACGGCGAAAATGTTCGGAAAAAGCCGACTCGTAACAAATGCCCACAATTATTTTACCGAAAGGGCTGTCAATAATTTGATCAGGATTTCCCTGGATTAAATGCGCTTGCAAGGGAGAAAGGCGATCAACAATTCCGCCCAAAATTTCCTGAAAAGGAACGTATTCGCCTAAAGGCACGAGAATTACTTTATCATACCGACTAATCACCTGTCCCTCGCCATCAATGGTCAAGAGACTATTGTTATAACCCTTGTCCACCTTGCCAAATGCACCTAACCAGATCGGCGTTTTTTTGGCTAAAATTGCCGAATAAATCGAGCTATTATTGACTAAGTTCTCCCAATAGTAGGGTAAGGCCGTTTCAGGAGTTAAGACGGCATCTACTCCTTGATCAGCGAGAATTTGATAACCAGAGGTGTAACCTTCGAGCGCCTTTTGAAATCCCAGGGGCGAAAGTTTAATCGTGTTGGCAATATTGCCCTGAATGACGCCAATTTTTATCCCTAAATCCCTTGACTTTTCGATCGGTTTATGGTAAACATTCCATCCCCAGAGATGGAGGCTCAAACAAATGAGGAGGGGTAAAGAGAGAAAAGCGAGATTTTGCCGCGATTGACGGATTAGGAGAAAGCTTTCGGCGATTAAACCGTTAACTGCCACAATTGCCGCCGTTACCGTCGTAAAACCCGATAATTTGCCCAATTGCAGAATCAATAAATTATGGGGACTTTGGCTATAAGCAAGGGTAGTCCACCAGAGAGGGGATTGACTCCAGAGAGATTCTAACCCACACCAGAGGGCAGTGCCGATGAAAACCCGTAGGAGGGCATCCCTAAAAGATGACTGATTAACACTTTTGTTGACATAAAACATAACTAACGTCCAAGTTAGCACGATCGCCGTTCCCCAAAAAGTAATAAACAACCAACAAAACAGGGCAATTAACAAACTCGCTAACCAGGGGACACCCATCCACGTCATCGGGTGAATTCCCGTGATCCAGAATAAAGCCAGACCATGGTAGGCAAAACCCCAGCCAAAACCGTATAAAAGCTGTTTTTTTAGGGATTTTTCCGCTAATCTCACAACAATCCACAGGGGGACTAGAGAAATCCATGCGAGTAACCACCAAGAAACCGGCGCTACTGTTAACCCCATCCCCACACCGGCCAAAATTGCCCAGAGAAAACGCACCATCTTTCACTCCAGTCAGGTTAAACTCCTCTGACCTACTAGATCAGAGTAGCTAGAGGGAAGACAAAACACAAGAGAGACACAGAAGTTTTTCAGCACATCTACAATAGAGCAGTTAGCGAGTAAAAAAGCCCTTCCATGAGATGCTATGGCAAGCTATAGACTCAGACAAACAGGGATATGGGGAATGTCACCCTCACCCTGAAAGCCTAAACTCGGACTGAATAAGTGATTGAATACATGGATAATTTTAACCCCAAATTAACGGCTCTGGCTCTTGTCTTGAATGTTGAGGAAAATCTCGAAGATATTTTTCGGAAAATAGCTAGTATGAGCGCTCATCAATTGCGAGCGCGGCACTGTTCAATTATGTTAAGCTCTCCACAGGAATTAAAAGGGGAAATTACCGATTATCTAGAAGTTTTTGCCCATTATGATGATCTATCACCTTTGGCTGATCAAGAAATAATTAAACTCGATCAAGTTATTGCCGACAGTGTAGCGGCCACAGGGAAACCTTTACTAATTAAGGATATCACTCGATCGCCATTTTCCACTGCAGCCCCTTATCCCAAAAGATCAAATAATAATAGTTTTATCTCCGTACCGATTATCCTAAACGAGCAGGTAATCGGAGTAATTAATCTCAGTTTTCCCCTAGACAAAAAACATTTTGAACCATTAGATTTAGAAATCTTGCAGTTATTCGCTCAACAGGCTGCCCAATCCCTGCAAATTTTTCATTTGCAAGGGATGTTAAAATCTCGTTTTGTGGCTATGGCAGTGACTAGAGAAATAGCAGAAATTCAGTCCGAACATTTGATCGCTGTCCCTCCTTATCCCCCGAAATTAGCCAAAATTGTCGCTAAGGCTTTTTTTAAAGAATTAACTCAGGCCGGTTTTGGAACCCATCAAGTTATTGAGATTGCTAATGAGGTTTTGAATTTACTACAAAAGACCCTTAATAAACATAGAAATCGTCTGGAAGGAAAAGATTGAGTCCTAGTCAAGGGTTAAAACCTATTAACCTGCCACCCCTGTGCATTCCTAAGAAGTAATTGAGATAGTTAACAGCTTAATTGTCCGTTGTTTACTGATTACCGCTGCCATCCTGCCGTCCTAATTCATAGACACCACAGGCAACACAGGCGAGAATACCGACACTAATCGGCCAACTTTTTCCTAAACTAATCTCGATTAACCAATCGGAGAAACCGCCGAGAATGAGAAAGGGAATAATACTAAAGATAGAGGCATAAAAAGCATTTTGGGATTCTCTGGCGACGCGAGTTTTTTCAAACTCCTCTAGGGAAGTATAGAGGAAACGCTCGGCAAAATTAAACCAGCCATAGAAAATTTCTATAAACCAATTTCGCACCCCAGCTAACCCCAGATACAATGCTAAAGACCAGAGACAGCTACCGGCAATAAAGGCCGGGGAAATATTGATAGTGAAGGGCAGAAAGTCGATTACCATAAATGAGAGCCACAGAAGTGGTAAATTTGAGTGAGCGGCTTGATCGATCTTAACAAGTCTTGACCCTTGCACCAAAAAGTTGACATCCTCACCGCCGGGGCCGGACGGTGATTTCCAAACCTGACGATTTGGGTTTCTGCTTGGGGTCCCTTACCGGGTTTCGCAGCTGCCTTGACAGATTTACCCCCCTCTGGTCAACAGGTCGCCACCAGGACTGGGAAAATGGGGAAATGGCGAAATTCAACTCAAACCCCTTAGCTGATTTCTCTGTGTTCTGACATGGAGAGCTTTATTGTCAACTAATCTTACACCGCCCAAGGTGCGCCGCAATAGCGACTCTTGTTCTGCTGTTGGGTAAAATCGGTAGCGATAGGCTTTCCCCATACCTGACGTTCTGGCATATATCTTGTAAATGCGCTAGTATTTAACAGTAAATCCAACCTAGAACGGCGGGGTTTCAGACCCAATTTTTTTGATGAAAAGTTTTTTTAAGAAACCTTATCGGTTAGGAATTTTGATGCTTGTATCGACAAGTTTAATGGCCTGTAGTGCCTTAAACTATAGCTCTTTTGCGGAACTCGGATCATCTTTCTCTCCCTCTCCTTCTCCCTCTCCCTCTCCTTTAGATGCGGCAACTTTACTTGTTTTAGAGAATAAAATCTATCAACAGGTCAATCGCTATCGTCAATCTCGTAATTTATCTCCCCTACTGTTAAATCGAGCAATTTCGCAACAGGCAAGATTACATAGCCAACGTATGGCCTCGGGTTTAGTTCCTTTTAGTCATCAAGATTTTGACAAAAGAGCGCAAACTATTGGTGTTTCGGTTCCCTATCAAGCGGTGGGGGAAAATGTGGCAGTTAATCAAGGTTATGATGACCCGGTAATGATTGCTGTGGATGGCTGGATTAAAAGTCAAGGTCATCGGGAAAATATGGAGGGAGATTTTGATAGTACCGGGATTGGAGTAGCGACGGATAATCAAGGGAAGTTATACTTTACTCAAATATTTCTAAAACGTCAATCCGCTCCCGTTTCTACTAATCCTCTTAGCTACGATCCTATCCAGAATCAATCTTTTTTAATCACCCTCGAAGAAAACACTAATTATCAAGTTAATCGCTACCGAATTTCTCAAAATTTACCGCCCCTACGTCTCGATGCTCGTATTAGTCATGAAGCTCGCTTATTTAGTCAAAAAATGGCCCATAAACAGGCTCCTTTTAGTCATGATGGTTTTGAGGGAAGAGTCAAGGCAGTACAAAGGAAGATTCCTTTAGAAAAAATGGGCGAAAATTTGGCTTTTATGAAGGGATATCCTGACCCCGTTAGCGTTGCCGTCAAGGGTTGGATTAATAGCCCCGGCCATCAAAAAAATATGGTTGGTGATTATAATCTCACCGGTATCGGTATCGCTAAAAATAATGTTGGTGAATATTATTTTACACAACTTTTTGTTAAAAAGCGTTGACAAAATCCCCCCAATGATATTTAAATTTAATTACCAGTTTTTAACATCAGTGATCAGTTATCAGTGATCAGTGATCAGTGATCAGTTATCAGATTTGAGTTATCAGATTTGAGTTTTCAGTGGACAGTCTTAAGTGAGGAGTATTAAATGGCATTAACAGTGCTGTCTTTTTACTGATTACTGATTACTGTTTACTGATTACTGTTTACTGTTTACTGATCACTGAAAAAAGCTCTCCTAACCCCTAACTATATGAACTTAGACAATTTTCAAGTGTGCGATCGAGATTTAAGCGATGACCTATTATCCCGTTATTTAGGGGTTAATTCGATCGCTGTAGATACAGAAACTATGGGATTAATTCCAGGGCGCGATCGACTGTGTTTAATTCAACTCTGTGATCCCAGTGGTTTTGTCACCGCTATTCGGGTTTTTAGGGGGCAAACAGAGGCTCCTAATCTGAAAAAGGTCATGGAGGATGAGCAGATAGAAAAAGTCTTTCATTTCGCCCGTTTTGATGTGGCTCAATTGTCCCAAACTTTTGGCATTGCCACTCAACCGATTTTCTGCACCAAAATCGCCAGTAAACTGGCTCGGACTTATACCAGCAGTCACGGTTTAAAAAGCCTCGTGCAGGAATTGGAAGGCATAGAATTAGACAAAACCGCTCAGAGTTCTGATTGGGGAAATGCCGCTAATCTTACCCCACAACAACTGAGTTATGCTGCTAACGATGTGCGCTATTTATTGTCAGTGCGAGATAAATTAATTGTGATGCTGCAAAGAGAAGAAAGATGGGAATTAGCCCAAAAATGCTTTAGTTGTATCCCCATCTTCACCGCTTTAGATTTACAGCAATACAAAGATATATTTGAGCATTAGTCGGCAAAAGTTACAGCCTATATTTTGCCAATAATACCAAATCGGTTTTTAATAGTATGATTGACTCCCAATCGAACCTTAAAAACCCAGTTATGGATTATTTCTCCCCACTCCCCACTTCCCCACTTCCCCATTTCCCCCCGCAACGCGCACGAAGTGGTCTCCCCACTTCCCTCACTGATTACCGACAACTGAAAATGCTCTCTACTGCCAAAAGCTGCCAAGATCACAAAAAAGACCGCTATGATCGAAAATAGAAATCATCGTCATTGGTAGAGAATAGGTAAAAAATCTATGACATCTTATGCGGCCTCCTCTGCACGAGCCGAAATGAGCGAACTTCGGCGCCTAAAAACCCTACTACCGCCAGAATTACAAAGTTGGGTAACGGTAGAAGGTTCCACAGAGGTTAACCCCCCCCTGATCCGTTGTGAAGAAATTGGCAGAGATGAGGTAGAAATTCAGATAGATTTAGCCAAATGGGAAAATTTAGCCATTGATCAGCGTAATCTGCTCTTTTGGCATGAAGTCGCCAGGATTCAAAATGATAGTATTCCCCGGGAAGGCTGGGAAATGGCCGCCCTCGCTATTGGCTTAGGTGGTGCAGTGGGGGAATTATGGGTACAGGATGGGTTATTATTGCTTTTGGCTATGGGATTATGTGGGATTTCCGGTTATCGTCTCTGGCGCAAAAATAATGGCGATAAAATTCTCAAAGAAGCGATCGAAGCTGATGAAAAAGCGATCGCCATGGCCACCCGTTTCGGTTATTCTCTCCCCAACGCCTACAAGAGCCTAGGCAGTGCCTTTAAAACCCTAATTGAACAAACCCCTAACCGTCGTCTGCGTAAGCGTTATGAGACCCGTTTAGATGCCCTGAGAAAGGGTGCAGCCAAAGCGAAGGCCCAAACCCAAGGCCGTCCGCCCCTAGGTGAGATTCGTTAGCCGATAATCACAGGTAATCTCTGACATTACCCATTGGTATTTGGGGAAAAGTGTAGTAAACATTTAAGTGGGTCATCAGGCCTTGTTCATCTATCAAACCATCTCTTTGTGTCGATGACTTCCCAAATTCCTGAAACACGTTTTCTGATCATTCCGATGGAGTATCCGGTTTTGCGGATGCCGGATCGCTTGACTGTCTTGGAAGCAGTACAGTTCAAGGATCTGTTTCACCATCTCATCGCCCAAACACCCACTCCCGAAAAAGTCATTCTGGATCTGAATGCCACTCAATTTATGGATAGTAGTGGTGTGGGTGCTTTAGTCCATAATCTCAAAGCGGCCAGGGCAGAAAATATCGAGTTAGTGCTGGCTAACGTCCATCCCCCAGTGATGGGGGTTTTATCGATTACGGGACTAGATCAATTATTCACTTTCCAAACCTCCCCCCTAGCAGCCCAAGAAAAGAGCTTTACTGCCAATGAAAACCATCTACCGGAAACCCATCCCTCGATTCGCAGTTGGTTAAAGCGCGGTCTTGACATTGTTGGTGGGATCGTGGGTTTATTAATCACGGGGGTTATTTTTGTCCCCATTGCCATCGCTATTAAGTTAGACAGTCCCGGTCCAATTTTTTTCAGTCAAACCCGCTGCGGTTGGTTGGGAAAGGAATTTAAAATTCTTAAGTTTCGTTCCATGTGTGTGGATGCAGAAGCACTCAAGGATAAAATCCCCAATCAAGCGGAGGGAGCTTTTTTTAAAAATAAAAATGATCCCCGGATTACCCGGGTAGGAAAATTTTTACGTCGCACCAGTTTAGACGAATTGCCCCAGTTTTGGAATGTGATCACCGGTGAAATGAGTCTTGTTGGCACTCGTCCTCCCACCCCCGATGAGGTGGAACGCTACGATGTTCCCCAATGGCAACGTTTAGATGTAAAACCCGGTATGACGGGAGAATGGCAGGTGAATGGTCGCTCTCGGGTGAGTAATTTTGAAGAGGTAATTCAACTAGATTTGCGCTATCAAGAAAATTGGAGTTTAGGCTACGATCTACAACTGATTTTTAAAACAATTTTGATTCTCTTTCAAAAAAACAGTGGTGCCTTCTGAAGTCTTAAATTCCCCTTCTTTCCCCCTCCAATTCCATCTACAAGTCCAGACGGAATTGGCAGCTTTAATCCCAGTCCTACAATGGTTTGAATCTCACGGCCGCTCTTTTCTACCCGACTCGGTGCTTTGGCAGTGTAAGGTGGCTTTAGCAGAAGGATTTACTAATACTGTCCGTTACGCTCACCAACATTTACCACCGACTACACCGATCGATCTAGAATTAACTTTACAGTCCCATTCTCTAGAAATAAAAATATGGGATCACGGTCAACCTTTTGATCTGCAAGCAAAACTTGATTCTCTACAACAACATCCCGTCGCACCTTTGGAAATGGAAGGCGATCGAGGATTAATTTTTATGCGTTCTTTTACTGATACTTTACAATATATCCGCACTGCCAGAGGGAGAAATTGTTTAATTCTCCAGAAAAGTTTTTAAGCTAATTTATCCCTTGCTAGAAACTCTGTCCATGACACAGGTTTCCAGACGAGAAAAAAGAATTATGCCACCACCCACACCCCAGACAAGGGTGGGGAGATGTCCGCAGGGTGCTTTGAGAGAGAAAGTAATTTGATCGTAGTATAACCACTTGTTATTAACTTGCCAACCGACTTTTGCTCCAAAAGCGTTCCATTTTTGTTGATCATAATTGCCGCTTCCTCCCAAACTTTCATAGATTATTTTCTGAACAGATATACCGAATTTTCCCTGACTATATTTTAACCAGAGTTGATTGATAGTGGCTAAATCTTCACAGGGAAAGTTATCTATGTCTTCTATCTTCAGATATTTTTCTTTAGTTCGATCGGCAACTTTTAAGAATAGATTAGCCGTTTCTTGATCTGCCTCTTGCCATTTTTCTTGCGCTAAGAAATCCCGTAGGTTAGTGTAATCAATTTCCTTGGCACTTTTGAGGTTAATTTCCTCCCTGGTGGCGGCTGGAAAAACTGGCAAAACCGTTTCTTGAATTGTATTCTGTGATCGGGGTTTTGGCGGAATCACGACGGCTAATTTTACTGCTAACTCTTGCAGGACTTCCCCATCTGATTGATAACGTTTTTTGGTGCCAAATTCAATTAATTTATCTAAAATTTTACCTAATTCAACACTAACAGGATTATTAATCAGGTACTGTCTCCATACCCATTCATGTTCACTCACATCGAATAATTCAAAGGGAGATATTCCCGTTAATAAATAGATACAAGTGACTCCCAAACTATATAAATCACTGCTATTAATCGCTTTGCCATTGCTTTGTTCCGGGGCGATATATCCCGCCGAACCGATCACTGTTCCTGTCAGGGAAAGATTAGCAATGGGCATGAATTTAGAGGCACCGAAATCAACTAAAATTATTTTATTATCGCTGCGTCTCCTAATTATATTAGCTGGTTTAATATCCCGATGAATGACTCTTTTAGCATGGATAAAATCAAGAATTGGCAAAATTTCTAATAAAAGATGTTTGATCTTTTCCTCATTGAAAACTCCCTCGCTTTGTAATTCTTGTTCTAGATTTTCTCCCTCAATATATTCTTGAACAAGATATTGTCGCCCATCATTGCTGGTAAAATAGGCATAGAGGGAGGGAATTTGTGGGTGTTGACCGAGATTATCTAAACTAATCGCTTCTTCTTTAAATAATTCCGCCGCTTTCTTGAGAGCATTACTGCCTTGAGCGCTAGGAAAAAATTGTTTAATCACACAATAAGGTTTAGAAGGTTTATCCTCATCAATTGCTTGAAAAGTTTTACCGAAACCTCCTTGACCAATTAATTTTATAGCACGATAACGATCTTTTAGTAATAATTGAAAGCAACATTTTTGACAGAATTTATCTGTAGGATCATTGTTATATAGACAATCGGGATTAAGACATAAACTCATGGCTTGTTTAAACAGGGATAGGTAAAATGTTTCAGTGAGCAGTAAACAGTAAACAGGTATAAAGATAAAGATAACTAACTAATTAACTTAAAACTTACATCTGATAACTTAAAACTTACATCTGATAACTGATAACTGATAACTGATAACTGATAACTGATAACTGATAACTGATAACTGATAACTGATAACTGATAACTGATAACTGATAACT
>VYLG01000095.1_pt1 | contig 21729 bp, 14 predicted proteins | sample 5114351 | NCBI WGS metagenome assembly VYLG01 (sample SAMN12291798, study PRJNA351875) | freshwater metagenome | isolation source: freshwater lake | place: USA: Michigan, Kent Lake | collected 2013-08-15
TGCACCACATCCTTCGCATCGCGGCCGCAGGGGCCGCATCGGCCGTGCTGGTGGCCCTGCCGCAGCGCGACGCCCAGGCGTCGGGTGCGGCCTTCGCGCCGCCGTCCACGGGTGGCGAGGCGGCCACCGAGACGGTGCTCGACTTCAGGCCCCGGATCGGCGCGCCCCGTGGGCCGTCGGCGCGCCAGCAGGTGCATCTGCACCTCTACCGCCAGACGCCGACGGCGCAGGATTGCCGGCGCGAACCGCTCGAGCACCGGCGCGTGGGGCTCGTGCTCAGCGGCGGTGTCTCCAAGGGGCTGGCCTTCGTGGGGGCCCTGCAGGGGCTGGACGAGATCGGGCTGCGTGTCGACCGCGTGGCCGGCACCAGCATGGGTGCCGTCATCGGCGCCTTCTACGCGGCGGGGTACCCGCCCGACCATCTGTACAACCGCTTCGAAGAGCCCGTGCCGGGCGCGCGAGCACCGGCGGACGTGTTCGGCGCCATCGACTGGCGCACCATGTTCACCGACGTGCCGCAGGTGCGCTCGCTGACGCTGAACCAGCTCACGTCGTGGGGCCTGGGCGAGGGGCAGGGCGCCTTGCCGCGCACCTACCAGCTGGGCCTGCGTTCGGGCCAGAACCTGACGGCCGAACTGGGGAAGTACCTGCTCGCCGCCACGGCGGCATCGGAAGGCTGCTTCGACGATCTCTACGTGCCCTTCGTGGCCAGCTCCACCAGCGTGACGGCCGCCGAGACACGGCGCCTGGTGCAGGGTGATCTGGCCGTGGCGGTGCGGGCCAGCCTGAGCTATCCGCTGCTCTTCACGCCCACCTTCATCGGCGGCGAGCGCTTCATCGATGGCGGCATGCTCGACAACTTCCCCGTGCGCGCCTTCATCGAGGAGCAGAGCCTGCTGGAGAAGCGGCAACCGGCGCCTGCCCACGTGCCGGGCTACTCGGTGATCCTGGGCTTCGATGTCTCGGACACCAACGTCAGCGACTTGCCCGCCGCCGGCGTCTTGCAGGCCACCTCGCTGGCCGAGGCCTACACCGCCATCGAAGGCGGCGTCGGCGCCTCGATCTCGCGCGAGACCCGGCGCTCGACGGCCGAGCTGGACGCCTGCCACTTCGGCGCAGCCCCTGCGCAGGGCGGCCGCCCGTGCCTCTTTCGCGTCAAGCTGAACCGGCCGGGTGGCTTCACCGATTTCGACCCAACGCAGATCGCGGACTTCGTGCAGGCCGGCCGCGCCATGGTGCTGTGGAAGCTGTGCGAGGCCGTGGGCCAGCCGCCGCCGGGTGGGCGCTGCGCCGAGGGCCTGAGCGCGATGGCCGAAGGCACGCAGGGCTGGTCGTCGCTCAGTCCGGCCGACCGGAAGGCCCATGCGGTGCGGACCCGGGAACTGGCCACCTGGCTGCGGCAGGCGCTGTGCCAGCCGCAGCAGGGCCGGTGCACCGGGCCGTGGCGCCATCTGCTGCAGGAGACGGCCGCCACGCTGGACGCGGCCGCGCAGCTGCCGGAGCTGCAGGGCCCGTTCGCCGCCCGCATGGCCGAGCTGCGCCGCGAGGCAGCCCGCGTGTTGGGCGGGGGCGCGCTGCCGGAGACGGCGCCCGACACCTGGCAGGCCACGCTCGAGGGCCTGGACCTGGTGTGGGAGCGGGGCCAGGTGAGGGTGAGCGTGTCGCCGACCCTGCGGCAGGACCTCCGCCAGCGTGATGCCCTGCTCCGCGCCGCGGCCGCGCAGCTGGACTGGCTGGCGCAGCAGCTCGGCGCGGCGGCAGGCCGCCAGGCCATCGAGCCCGTGGTTCAGCTCGACGGCAGTGTCGCCTCGCGCCTGACCGTGACCGCCTCCGAGCATGCGCTGCGGGTGCGGGTGACGAACTGGACCTACCGTGTCGGCGGCCTGGTGCGCCAGCGCGGCCTGACCGAGCGGCGGCGTCTGGTCGATGCGCGGCTGGACTACTGGGGCCTGTCTGACCGGGCGCGCCTGGCGCACGTGGCGCAGGTGCAGCGTTGCCACGGCGTGGCCCCTGAACGTGAGGCGCCCACCGAGGGCTGTCATCCGCTGGCCGTGGACCAGCCCCGGATGAAGGCGGGTGGTGGCGAAGAGGGTGCCAGCTGGCGCGTGGCGCTGGACAGCCGCGGCCAGCCGGAACAGCCGCCGCCGCCGCCGGGCCCGTGGTGGAACCAGATCTGGCGCCACCTGAACGACAAGGACCGCGGCGAGGGCCTCGACGTCCGCTACGGCGACTGGCGCGGTGCGGCCTGCGAGAGCCGGGCCTGCCGGCCGTCGCTGAGCGGCGAACTCGAGACCTTGCTGGAGCGCTACTACGCCATCGCGGCCGTCGAGCACATCCGGCTCGAGGGCATCCGGCCGGGCCTGCTCGAGATCGGCGAGAAGCCCACGCACCGCTCGAACCGGGGCGGGCTCTTCTTCGGCTACCAGTACGACTACCGCAACAAGCACAGCTTCGGGCTGCGCTACGTGTACGAAGGCGCGCACGACTCGCGCTGGAAGCCCACGCGGGTGCTGCTGGGTGTGGCCGCCAACGAGCCGATGTCCGACGCGGATGGCGCTCTGCTGCTCGACGCCAAGCTGCTGTTCCTGCCCAGCGTCGACGTGCCGGTGCCGGACTACAGCCTGAACCCCTACGCCGCCCGGCGCGTGCACCGCATTGGCGACGGGCGCTCGACGCTGAGTTGGGCGGAGCGCGGCCTCACCGGCACGGTGAGCGGGCGCATGCCGGAGCTGTCGGCCTGGGCCTCCAACGGCCGCGAGGTGGCTGTGTCGTGGGCGCTGGCGGCCACGCGGCGCTGGCTCGACGTGGCCGAGGGCACGCCGCTCGACGAGTGGCGCCAGCGCCTGCAGGACCCGTCCATCGGGCTGGTGCGCCACGCCCGCAGCAGCCTGGTGGGCACGCTGAGGGCGACGCATTTCGCGGGCGAAGCCACCTTGCTGTACCCGGTGAGCGTGGCCATGCACCGCAGCCAGGGCCGCCACTTCAGCGAGGTGGTGGGCGACTTCCGCTACGAGCAGCCCGTGCAGCTGTGGGGCCAGAGCCGGCTGCTGGCGGCCCGCATCTTTGCCAGCCGCATCAAGCCCTTCGAAGGCGGCGGCGACAGTGGCTCGCACGTGCCCGTGCCGCACGACGAGCTCTACAGCGCGGGCGGCCAGTACCCGTTCACCGAACGGCCGGCCTGGGGACGCAAGCGCTTCGACTACCTGGGCGCCGACCTGAACGAGCTGTGGGGATCGCGCGCCTATGGCCTGGAGGCGCGGGCGAGCGTGTGGCGCGTCGATGGGCTCAGCTACTTCGCGCCCTACGCGCGGCTGCAGGTGGACGGCGTGCTGCAGGTGCTGAAGATCGGCTTCCCGCAAGACCCGGCGCGGCGCACCCGCAACGCCTACGGCCTGATCGCCAGCGCCCACATCCCCAACCTGGGCTCGCTGCGGCCGCGCTTCAGCCTGGCGGCGGGGCGCGAGTTTGGCGGGCCGCTGCGGATGTTTGCGTCTATGGATGTGCTGATCTGACGCTGCAAGCGGCGCGGATGGTCGGGCGAGGCCGGTTGTCGTGGCCTGATCGGCCGCATGCGGATGCAGCCGAAGGGCCGCTTCGGCGCTGAGCCCTGCGAACGCGTCGGGCAGCCACAACGGCCATCCCACTCCACCCAGCGCGGCGCAACAGGCGGCGTGAGCCGCGGCCGGTGGCCGATGGAGCGGGATGGCGCAGCCTGGTGATCGGGCGACGCCCGCTTCCACCTCAAGCGAACTCGCCCGGGCGACCCCTCTCGCCATCCGGCCTGCAAGCTGGCGCATCGCGAGCCCCGATCCTGAGCAGGGCGCGCTGCGCAGCAGCCAGGTGGTCTGACGGCCCGCGACCAGCGGTCGCAACGGCTGCGCAACGGGGCTGACCCACATTTCCGTGGCCCGATCCTGGGTGCCTCCTGGAGCTCACCATGTGCAACCGCAAGATGCCTGCGCTGGCCGCCTGTGCGCTGGCGCCGATGGCCGCGATCTTCATCGCGCTGCCGGCCGCTGCCGAATCGCTGCGCGTCTCCACTTCCGGCGTCTTCACGCCGGAAACGCCGTCGCTGCCATTCAGCGCGCCCGGCGCCACCTGGTCGATGTCCTTCCTCGTCGACCGTCAGCCGGTCCCCATCGGCGTCGGCACGCTCACGGAGGTCGGCGCCTTCGTCACCGTGCCCTTCAGCGACTTCAAGCTGTTCCTCGACGGCGTCGAGGTCGCGCCGGCGCAACTCGTGAGCTTCTACGCCGGTGCGAACGATGGTGGCATGGAAGTCTTCTTCAGCCCCGTCGCCCCCGGAGTGACCAACTATCAGTCGATCGGCACCGTGGGGGCGGCCTACTACAGCGGCAGCGAACTGGCGCCGACCATCGAACCCGGCACCTACTCCGCTGGCGCTTTCGGGATTGGCGGCATCTATGTCGTCGACTTCGACGTCAAGTACTGGCAGCCCGCGACCGTGGTCACCATCAGCGCCGTGCCCGAGCCCTCGACCTGGGCACTGACAGCCGCCGGCGCCGCGCTGCTGCTGGGGTGGCGTCGAGGTGTGCAGCGCGTGTAAGCGGCTGCATGGCTCGCAACGGCGCTGCGCGGGCCCCGGCCAGCGTCGACGCAGCAGGCACGCTCGTGGGTGCTCGACAGGCTTCAAGCTGCGTTGAAGTTCTTGTCGAGGTTGTTCTCCTCGACGACCCGGCCTGGCCAGACGGCGTCGATCAGTGCATCGCGCGAGAGCAGTTCGCCCGGGTGCAGGGCCAGCGCCAGCAGCAGGTCGAAGGCGCGCCGGCCCAGTGCCACGGGCTGGCCATCGGCCAGCAACAGGTGTCTTGCCTCGCGCAGTTCGAAACGACCAAAGCCATCCACCGCAGCACGTCGCAAGCAGGAGCTCGGACTGGCTGCGGCGTGCTCTGGTGCAGGCACGGTGAGCTGATCAGACAAGCTGAGAGTCAGGTTCAGACTGGGTGCTGCCGTTCAGGCTCGGCGTTTGAGCGGCGGCTTTGGCCGGAAGCAGTCTTGCGCGGATCGGGAGCTCCGATGACCGCTCCGGCTTCGTCACCGGCCAGCCCCACGACGCCACGACCTTTGCGGCGACCGAACGACCGCTGTCACCAGCAGCGAACTGGCACAACCGACCCTCGGCGGTCAGACGACTCGCTCCGAAGCTGCCCGACGGCTGGCTCGGCTTCTTCGCGTCGCGCTTCCCCGAAGCTGTCGTTCGTGAGCACCGGCGGTCGGCCACCACCGGTCGGTCGCCCCGTGGGCCCAGTCGTGGCCTTGGCGAGCCGCTGGACGACAGGCAAACGGCGACGATCCTGGACCCTTCTCTAGCTTGACCCAGCCGAGACCTGTCCTCCCGCAAGCGCGAACCCAAGAGCACTGCGAACCCTGCGCCGCGACGATGCTTGAAGGGTTGCGCTCTTGGCATAGAAGAAGCCGAAGAAGTGGGATGTCACACCCGGGAGCCCCAACAAGAATGCGGCCGGTAGCCTCCCGCCGGACATTCAGATCGCTAGGCGTGGATGCCAGCACCATCAAGACAACGGAGACAACGATGAAAAAGGATCGCCGCTGCGCTACGTCGGACAACAAGGCGCCCGAGTCGATGTTGGACACTCGCGCGCCGCGCTTGAGTCTGCTGGCACTCGCTGCCTGCGTCAGTGTGGCCAACGCCCAGGAAGCCAAGGCGCCTCAAGGCCAGGCTGCGGAGCAAGTGGTCGTCATAGGCGTCAGAAAGAGTCAGTCTGAAGCGCTGAACATCAAGCGCGAGTCGAGCAACATCGTCGACTCGATTGTTGCCGAAGACGTGGGCAAGTTGCCCGACGCAAACGTCGCTGAGGCCATGCAGCGCATTCCTGGCGTCACGGTGGGGCGGTCCAACGGCGAGGGCAAGACCATCTCCGTACGTGGTCTGGGCGCCGGCTTCAACGTCACCACCTTGAATGGGCGCAAGCTGGCCAGCGAGGACCCCGACCGCCAGTTCAACTACGACGTGCTTGCGTCGGAACTGATCTCCAAGATTGTCGTCAACAAGTCATCCCAAGCCAGTCTGCCTGAGGGTGGCATCGGCTCGGTGATCGACGTCAACACCTACCGCCCGTTCATGCTGAATGACGGTACCTTGTTGATGTCAGCCTTCGGCATCCACGACGACTATGCCGGCAAGACCAACCCGCGCCTGGCAGCCCTCTACAGCCGGCGCTTTGCCGACGACAAACTGGGGGTTCTCCTCACGCTGAACTACAGCAAGCGCGACCTCCAGCAAGACAAGATCTGGGTCACCCAGTACGACCGCGACTTCCCCGGCTCTGGTGTTCAGGGTTTGCCTGCCGCGTCCAGGTACACCTTGCCTGCCACCTTCAACCTGCAACGTGATGACCGCCAGATCGAGCGCAAGGGCGGCACGCTGGCGCTTCAGTTCCGGCCCAGCCAAGCGTTGGAGATCAACGTTGACGCGCTCTACAACGAGTACTCCGACAACAATCAGCAGTACGTTCAAGCCAACTTGCTGAACCAGTCGCGCTTTTGGCCCAACCTGCAGGCGACGCTGCCCAAGCTGAACGGCAACAGCATCACCGGACTGAGTTTCCAGAACGCGGGCGGGGTGTATCCGTATCTGCAGAACGAGTCCTATAGCTTTCCACGCGTCACGAAGCTTTCGCAAATCGGCGCCAACCTGACTTACAGGCCCTCGGACACCCTTGAGTTCGGTGTCGATGTCTCAACGTCGCGCGCCCGCCGCACCGACGACAAACAGTCATGGCAAGTTGTCACCAAGACCTACCTTGATGCGGCTTCCTTCGATTGGAGTGGTGCCGTACCCAGCTTGACCTCCACGCCCTACAGCGGCGAGCGCGGTGCGACGGTTTTCGAACGCGCCGTCAATTCTGGTCAGACGGTGCGCAACACGATCAACGAATTGAAGCTCAACGGCGAGTGGTCGCCCGGCGCCATGTTCGATTCGGTCCGTTTCGGGCTCAACCTGTCGAACGAAGAGAAGCAGAACGAACAGTACCGGACACCTTCGCAGAACGCGTTCTACGGCTGCCAAGTCAACGGCAACTACTTGGACCCGGCCAGCGATGTCGTGAACGGCTTCGCCTTTGGCAGCAACAACAACGCCGGAAACGGCTGCAACTTCCTGGCCCCCGGCTCGGTTTTCACTCGCAACGTAGACGGTTTCATCCGCGCAGTGGGGGGCAATCTTCCCCGTCAGTTCCAGGGCATGAGCATTCCCGACTACGTGTCGTGGCTGCAGAGGTTCTCAGACGCGATTCCGCCCAGCCCTTTCGTGGACACGCCGCGTTCCTTCGACCTGCTGAATGCACAGTGGATGCCGCTGGAGTCGTATGCCATCAATGAGCGCGTGACAGCCACCTACGTCGAAGCAGAGAGGACCGGCACTTTGGGCGGCATGAAGTACCGGCTGAATCCAGGGCTGCGCATTGCCAGGACCGAGCAGCAAGCAGCGGGCTACCAGGCCTCACCAAAGTACTTCTATGCCAACAGTGTCAACGACGTCACCAATGTCGACATCCTTGGCGTGGATTGGGACACCGCTACACCCACGACACGCAACCGCAGCTACACCGACGTGCTGCCCAGCATCAACTTCACCCTGAAGCCCTCAGGCGACGTCCAACTGCGGATTGCGGCCGCCAAGGTGCTGTCCCGGGCGCCCATCACCGATCTTCGCCCTGGCTACGACAACGTCAATGCTCGTGGCGGCACATTGTCTGCCGGCAATCCCGATCTCGACCCCTTCCGCGCGGTTCAGTACGACACGGCCATGGAGTGGTACTACAGCAAAGGCGGCGCCCTGCTGCTGGGCTATTTCTACAAGGACATCAAGACGCTGGTTGCCCGTGGCACCCGGTCAGAGACCGTCACTCTGACGGCGCCCACCCGCTGCGGAGGTGCCAACTTCTGCAACTGGAACGGATTCGGCAGCGGGTTGGGGCCTGTGGTGTCGAAGACATTCAACCTGAACGGCCCGTTCAATTCGGAAGGCGCCCGCGTCTCGGGTTTCGAAGTGTCTTGGCAGCAAACGCTGGACCAATGGTCGCCCGTTCTCAAGGGCTTTGGCGTGATCTTCAATGGCACGTTCGCCGACAGCAAGACCCAGCTCGTGGACCGCGACAACAACTCGCTCCCCGTGGAGAACCTGTCGAAGACGTCTTACAACCTGATCGGCTACTTCGAGAACAGCGACGTGGGTGTACGCCTGGCCTACAACTGGCGAGACAAATACCTGCTGTCCTCCGGTCTCGACCCGATCTACCACGCTGCCATCGGGTGGTTGGACGCGAGCGTCTACTACAACGTTTCCAAGAGCATCAGCATCAATGCCTATGCCAGCAACTTGCTGGACGCCGAAGACAAGGCGACCTATGGCACGGGGGCGGCATTGTTCAATGGGCAAATGAACTTTCAGGCCTACACGGGGCGCAGCTTCGGCTTGGGCGTCCGCCTCAAGTTCTGAACGAAGCCCGCCTGAAAGCAACGAAGAGGGAGCGCCAAGCATGCGGTCTTTGATGACGGCGAGCAGCCGATGGTGTGCGCGGCTGATCCTGTGCATGGGTCTGCTGGGGGCGGGCATGCAGGCGGCGCCCGCCGCGCAACAGCTGCCCAGGGCCAAGTTGGCAACGAGCAACGGCTACAGCACATTGCTTGTCGACGGCCGACCCTTTGTGGTGATAGGCGGCGAGCTGTACAACTCGTCGTCCTCATCGACAGGTCATCTGGACACCCTGTGGCCGCAGTTGAAGCGGATGAACCTGAACACGGTGCTGGTGAACGTCAATTGGCAGCAGTTCGAACCCCAGGAAGGGCGTTTCGACTACACGCTGATTGACCATCTGCTGCAGCGGGCCCGTGAGAACGACCTCCGGTTGATCGTTCTCTGGTTCGCGAGCTGGAAGAATGGGGAGTCCAGTTACCCGCCCCTGTGGGTGCGGGGGAACACGAAGCGTTTTCCGCGCGTGGTCAACCAGAAAGGCGATCCACTGGAGACGCTTTCGGTCTTCGGCCGCAATGCGCTGGAGGCTGACAAGAAGGCCTACGTCAAGCTGGTCCAACGCATCAGAGACAAGGACCGAAGCAACCGCGTCATCATGATGCAGGTTCAGAACGAGGTGGGCATCCTGGGCAGCGACTTCGACTACTCGAAGACGGCAGCCGGCGTCCTGGCGCAACCCGTACCGCCAGCGCTGATGTCCTACATGGCCGCGAACAAGCCCCGCCTGCGGCGCGAGCTGATGGCGGCCTGGCAGCAGGCCGGCGAGCGCGCAGGCGGCAGCTGGCTTGAGGTCTTCGGCGACACCGTGGCGGCACGCGAGTTTGCGCTGGCCTGGGGCTACGCCAGCTACATCGGCGAGATCGCCAGTGCCGGGCGCCGCGTGCTGGACTTGCCGACCTTCGTCAACGCCTGGATCGTGCAGAACGACCAGGAGCTGCCGGGCCAATACCCCGGCGGCGGCCCGGTGTCGCGGGTGCTGGACGTCTACAAGGCGGCGGCGCCGGCCATCGACCTGCTGGCCCCTGATATCTACCTGGCCGACTTCAAGGGCATCGTTGACGACTACCGTCGTGTCGACAACCCATTGTTCGTGCCCGAGTCGACCTTCGAGCCTGGGCGGGCCTACTACGCCATCGGCGAGCACTGCGCGCTCGGCTACTCGCCTTTTGGCATCGACGACGGCCTGAAGTGGCCCGCCTTCGTGGCCGGGTACGGTGTGCTGCAGGAAATGCAGCACTTGCTGGTGTCACGGCAATGCGCAGATCGCACACGCTTTGGCATCCACAAGCAGGGCGGGGAGACGGGGCGCACGATCGAGCTCGACGATCTCACGGTCTCCGTGCGCTACCCCCGCGGCGACTTGCCGGCCTATGGACTGTTGCTGAGGACGGGCCCCACTGAGTTTTACGTTGCGGGCGTCAACCTGATCGTCGAGTTCAAGTCAAAGGTGGCGGGGCGCATCGCGCGCATCGCGGAAGTGCATGACGGCCAGTTCGTTGGCGGGGCTTGGCGCCAGGGGCGCTTGCTCAACGGCGACGACACCTTCCACAACGCCGCCGTGCGTGTGTATGGGCGCTCCTGGATCGCAGGCCCCACCTTCGCGAGCGATGTGAACCTGCCGCCTCAACCGACGATCGCCAACGTCATCACCTCCGTGTCGGCGGCGGGCCCAGCGAACGGCCAGGTACCGGTACCAGGCATCTACCGCGTGCACCTGTACTGGCGCGACAGCCGTCAAGACTGAACGTTCGCAGGGGACAGACGTGAAGCGACCGACCGCTCAGATCCTGACCCGGCGCGCGACGCTGGCGGGCGCCATGCGCGCTATGGGCGCGGCAGGCCTGGCCGGCGTGCTGCCCCTTGCAGGGTGCAGCAGCCAGCCGACGAAGCAGCCGCTGTCCGACCAGGCCCTGATCGACGACGTCGAGTACCGCACCTTCCGCTTCTTCTGGGAAACCGTGAACCGGCGCAACGGCCTGGTTCCTGACCTTTGGCCCGCTGACACGCCGTGCAACCTGTGCAGCGTGGGGTTCGCGCTGGTGGCTTACGGTGTAGGCGTCGAGCGTGGCTGGGTCACGCGCAGCGAGGCACGCGAGATCACGCTGACCACGCTGCGCTTCTTCGACACCTTGCCCATGGGGGCGGGCGGCCGCGGCTTTGGTGGTTACCGCGGCATGCCCTATCACTACTTGGACATGCAGACTGGTCTGCGCGCGCCCCAAAGCGAAATCTCCTGCATCGACGTCGCCTTGCTGCACATGGGCTTCCTTTATGCCGCGCAGTGGTTCGACGCCCCCGACGCGGGCGAGGCCGAAATCCGACGCCTGGCCCACAAACTGGTGAATGCGGCCGACTGGGCCTGGTTTGCGCAGCCCGCTGACCGCGGCATCCTGACGATGGGTTGGACGCCCGAGAAAGGATTCAATGCATACCGCTGGGCGGGCTACAGCGAGGCCAAGTGCATGGTCCTTCTGGCCCTGGCCTCCGAGAATCATCCCATCCCGCCGGGCAGTTGGCAGCGTTGGACAGACTCATGCGCCTCTCACTGGCGTGAATTCGACGGGCGCCGCTACTTGGGCTGCGCACCGTTGTTCACGCACCAATACAGCGAGATGTGGATCGACTTTCGGGGCATTCGCGACGAACTGATGCGCGGGGTCGGTATGGACTACTTCGAGAACGGGCGCATCGCGACCCTGGCCAACCGCGACTACTGCCAGCGCAACCCGATGGGCTGGCGTGGCTACTCGCAGGACCTCTGGGGGCTCACAGGGTCCAATGGGCCTGGAAGCCTGACGGGACACTATCGTGGCAAGAGTGTGCAGTTCCAGGGCTATGCGATGCGCGGCCCGGACACCGCACCGGGCGGTTTCGACGACGGCACCGTGGCGCCCACTGCGGCCATCAGTGCGATGCCCTTCACGCCCGAGATCAGCATCGCCGCGCTCGGGCACATGCACCGTCAATATGGCCATGCCATCTACAAAGACTACGGCTTCGTCGAGGCCTTCAACCCGAGCTTCGCCGAAACGGGCTTGAGCTCGAAGACGGGGCGCGTGGTTGCTGGTGCCGGCTGGGTGGACCACAACTACTTCAGCCTCGACCAAGGCCCGATCGTCGGCATGATCGCCAACCACAAGAATGGCGGCGTCTGGCGCGTGATGCGCAAGTCGGGCCATCTGCAACGGGCGCTGCGGCTGGCAGGGTTTGAGGGCGGGTGGCTGGCCGACCCCCTCGTAGCGCAGGAGCCCCGTCTCTCCCAGAGACATTCCTGACAACAACCAAGGAGACAGACGACATGAACGAATTCAACAATGCGGCCCGCCCGGCGCGGCCTGCGCTTCCGAGCCGCCGCGATGTGCTGCTGTGCGCGAGCGCAGGGCTGCTGCTGGGCTCTGGCGCACACGCCAACACCCCCGTGAAAATCGGCTTCCTCGTCAAACAGCCTGAAGAAGCGTGGTTCCAGGACGAATGGCGATTCGCTGAGCAGGCGGCCAAGGAAAAAGGCTTCACGCTGGTCAAGATTGGCATACCGAACGGCGAGAAGATGATCGCCGCCATCGACAACCTGGCCGCGCAAAAGGCCCAGGGGTTCATCATCTGCGCGCCCGACGTGAAGCTGGGCAGTGCCATCGAGCGTGCTGCCAAGCGCCACAACATGAAGGTGATGTCGGTGGACGACCAGTTGGTGGATGGCAAAGGCCAGGTCATCGCCTCCATCCCGCACATGGGCATCTCGGCCTCCGAGATTGGCAAGCAGGTCGGCGTCGGCCTGGCCGAAGAAGCCCGCAAGCGTGGCTGGAAACCAGCAGAGACCGGCGGCCTTCGCATGGCCTTCGATCAGCTGCCCACCGCACGCGACCGCACCCGCGGCGCTGTGGACGCCCTTCGCGACGCCGGCTTTGCCGTGGCGGCGATGGTCGACGCACCTCAGGCCAAGAGCGACACCGAGAGTGCCTTCAACGCGGCCAACATTGCCTTCACCAAGCACCAGTTCAAGCAGTGGCTGATCTTCGGCATGAACGACGAAGCAGTGCTGGGTGCCGTCCGCGCAGCAGAGGGTCGCGGCCTGAAGCCGGAGCAGGTCATTGGCATCGGCATCGGTGGCAGCCGCGCGGCCACCAACGAATTCGCCAAGGCAGCAGTTACCGGGTTCCACGGCACGATCCTGATCAGCCCGCTGCGTCACGGCTATGAGACCTCCGTGCTCATGTACGAATGGATCACCGCCAACAAGCCGCCGCCGGCTCTGATCCAGACCGCGGGCATGCTGATGACGCGCGGCAACCAGGTTGAAGTCCGGCGAAAGATGGGGCTGTGAACGAAACGAGGCCTCTCGCCAGCGATGCCCTGCGCATTGATGCGCTGGGGAAGTTCTTCCCCGGAGTCAAGGCGCTCGACGGCGTCAGTTTCGACGTGGCACCCGGCCATGTGCACGGACTGCTGGGCGAGAACGGCGCCGGCAAGTCCACGCTATTGAAGATTCTCGGTGGCCAGTACCGGCCCGACAGCGGCGGCTTCTTTCTGGGCGGTCAGGCATGCCACTTCCAGAGTGCCGACCAGGCCATCGCCGCCGGCATTGCGGTCATCCACCAAGAACTGCAGTCCGTGCCTGAACTGACGGTCGCCGAGAACGTGCTGCTCGGCCGGCTGCCGAACCGATTCGGTGTGATTCGCAGGCGTTCGGTGTTCGACGAGGTGCAGCAGAAGCTGGACTCGCTGGGTGTGACGCTCGATCCCGGCGCGCGCATGGGCGAACTGTCCATCGCGCAACGCCAGATGGTGGAGATCGTCAAGGCCGTGACGCGAGGTGCGCGAGTCATCTGCTTTGACGAACCGACCAGCAGCCTGTCACATGTCGAGAGCGAGATCCTGTTCCGCATCGTGCGCGACCTGCGCCGCGCCGGTTGCATGCTGATCTACATCTCGCACCGGCTGGACGAGCTCTATGAGCTGTGTGATGCCTGCACCATCTTGCGCGACGGTCGGTCGGTCGCTTCGCATCCCGTGATGCAAGCCGTACCCCGTTCGCGCCTGATTGCCGACATGGTGGGCCGCGAAGTGGCCGACATCTACAACTACCGGCCGCGCCCCCAGGGCCCGCGACGTCTTGAGGTCACCGATCTCCTAGGGCCCGGGGTCAAGGCCCCCGTCGATCTGGCGGTGGCCAGCGGCGAGGTGTTGGGCCTGTTCGGTCTGGTCGGCGCCGGGCGCAGCGAACTGATGCGCCTGATCTTTGGCGCCGTGCCAGCGGCGGGCGGCAGCATCAAGGTCGACGGCGTCGCGGTGCGTGGTGGCGATCCGTCGCACGCCATCGCACAAGGCATCGCCATGTGTCCGGAAGACCGCAAAGGCCAGGGCATCTTTCCCCAAGCCTCGGTGGCCGAGAACATCAACATCAGCAGCCGTCGGCACCACCTGCGCGGCGGCTTGGTGCTGAACGCCGAGTTCGAGGCCAGCCAGGCCGACAGATTCATCAACGCACTGCGCATCAAGACCCCGCACCGCAACCAGCGCATCAGCCTGCTTTCGGGGGGCAATCAGCAGAAGGCCATCCTGGCACGGTGGTTGGCCGAACCCGGATTGAAGCTCCTGATCCTGGACGAGCCGACAAGGGGTATCGACGTTGGCGCCAAGAGCGAGATCTACCGCATCGTGCACGACGTGGCCGAACGCGGCTGCGCCGTGATCGTGGTGTCCAGTGAGCTGCCCGAGATCATGGGCATCTGTGACCGTGTCGTCGTCATGTGCGGTGGCCGCATCAGGGGTGAACTGCCCCGCCATGCCTTGAACGAAAAAGAACTGCTGCGCATGGCCCTGCCTGATGCGGCGAAGGTGTCAGCGTGAGGAACTCCATGTCCGTGCCATCCCCATCGCCGCAGAAGGCCCGCATCAACAAGCACTGGCTCGGCGACAACATCCTGCCCATCGCCTATGGTGTGGCCTTGGTCGGGCTTTCCTTCGGTGTCGACAACTTCTTTTCGGCAGGCAACTTCATCGGCCTGCTGGTCTCCGTGGCGCAGATCGGCATGGTGGCCTGCACCATGATGCTGTGCCTGGCCTCGCGCGACTTTGACCTGTCGATCGGATCCACCGTCGCGTTGACTGGCGTCATTGCGGCCATGGTCCTGCAGGCCACAGGCAGCATCCTCTTGTGCATCTGCGCGGGGCTGGGTGCCGGCGCCTTGATCGGTGCGGGCAACGGCGTGTTGATCGCGCACCTCAAGATCAATGCCTTGATTGCCACGCTGGCCACGATGCTCATCGTGCGCGGGCTGGCCTTCATCGCTTCTGACGGCCAGGCGGTGGGCATTTCCGACGAAGGCTTCATTGCGCTGGGCGGCAACGTCTATCTTGGGATGCCGGCGCCCGCTTGGGCCGCGGCCCTGTGTTTTGTGGTTTTCGGCTTCCTGCTCAACCACACGGTGTTCGGCCGCAACACCCTGGCCATTGGGGGCAATGCAGAGGCGGCGCGCTTGGCGGGCATTCGTGTTGAGCGGCTTCGCGTCAACATCTTCTTGCTGCAGGGCGCGGTGGCTGGGCTGGCCGGCCTGATCCTTGCGTCACGCATCACCAGCGGTCAGCCCAACGCGGCCCAAGGGTTTGAGCTGGACGTCATTTCGGCCTGTGTGCTTGGGGGGGTTTCGCTGCAGGGCGGCAAGGCGCGGATCTTCGGCGTGCTGATCGGCGTGCTGATCATGGGCACAGTCGAAAACGTGATGAACCTGCTCAACGTCGATGCTTTCTATCAGTACCTGGTACGCGGCGTCATTCTTCTGCTGGCTGTGCTGCTGGACCAGTTCAAGGCACGGCATGAAGGCACACACGACTGAGGGTCGGGGGACCCGAAGGCCTTGCAGCCACGGTGTCCTCGGCAAACGGCAACAGCCCAGTGTCTGAACAGCAAATCCCTGGCCCACACGACGGCGGCCTGACCCAAGCCCAAGGCCAGCCTAAGGCAAGTCCGAGATGAAGATCACCAAGCTCACCACCTACCGCGTGCCACCACGCTGGATGTTCCTGAAGATCGAGACCGACGAAGGCCTTGTGGGCTGGGGCGAGCCGGTCATCGAAGGGCGCGCGCGCACCGTCGAGGCCGCCGTGCATGAGCTGTCCGAGTTGTTGATCGGCCAAGACCCGTCGCGCATCAACGACCATTGGCAAGCCATGTACCGCGGCGGTTTCTACCGGGGCGGGCCCATCCTGATGAGCGCCATCGCGGGCATCGACCAGGCGCTGTGGGACATCAAGGGCAAGGCTCTGGGAGTGCCGGTCTACGAACTGCTGGGCGGCCGTGTGCGCGACCGCATGAAGACCTATTGCTGGGTGGGTGGCGACCGGCCCGCTGACATCATCGAAGCCATTCGCAAAGTGCGCGACGCTGGTTTCGACACCGTAAAGATGAACGGCAGCGAAGAGCTGGGCCTGCTGGCCACGCATGCCGCCATCGACCGCGTGGTGGCCAAGTTTGCGGAGATCCGCGCAGCCTTCGGCAACACCATTGACTTCGGCATCGACTTTCACGGCCGCGTGGCGCTGCCCATGGCACGCGTGCTGCTGAAGGAACTGGAGCCACTGCGACCGCTGTTTGTCGAAGAGCCCGTGCTGGCCGAGCACGCCGAGGCCTACCCGCAACTGGCCCAAGCCACGTCCATTCCACTGGCTGCCGGCGAGCGCATGTACTCGCGCTTCGATTTCAAGCGGGTGTTCGAGCGGGGCGGCATTGCCGTCCTGCAGCCCGACCTCTCGCACGCCGGTGGCATCACCGAGTGCCACAAGATCGCTGCCATGGCCGAAGCCTATGACGTAGCCCTGGCGCCGCACTGCCCGCTGGGTCCGGTGGCACTGGCGGCTTGCTTACAGATCGACTGGGTGGCGCACAACGCCGTGCTGCAGGAACAGAGCATGGGCATCCACTACAACCAGGGCGCGGAATTGCTGGACTACGTCAAGAACCCCGGCGATTTCCACATCGAAGGCGGCTACGTGCAGCCCAGCCGGTTGCCGGGCTTGGGTGTCGACGTGGACGAGGAACGCGTTGTGGCCAACAGCCGCGGCGCGGTCGATTGGCGCAACCCGCTGTGGCGGCACGCCGACGGCAGCGTTGCGGAATGGTGATGGCGTGAGCGCCGAAGCAAGGCTCATCGCCATCGACTGGGGCAGCACGCAATTGCGCGCCTGGCTGCTGGGCACTGGCGGGGTGCCCCTGGCAGAGCGCAGCAGCGATGACGGCGCATCGTGCATCACAGGTGGCGCAGCGGCCTTCGACGGTGCGCTGCACGCCTTGGCGGGCGACTGGTTGGCGCAAGGCCACGCGTCCATCGCCTGCGGCATGGTGGGCAGTGCCCACGGCTGGCGCGAAGCGCCCTACGTCGCCTGTCCAACTAATCTGGGTTGTCTGCATGAACACCTGCTGCAGGTGCACACGGCCGCTGGCAACACCGTCCACATCGTCCCTGGCCTGATCCATCAAGCCATGGGTGGTACGCCTGACGTGATGAGAGGCGAAGAGACGCAAGTCGTCGGCCTGTTGGCGAAGCAAGTGACCCTGCAAACGTCTGGAACGGTACTCATGCCTGGCACGCATTCCAAGTGGGTGCGCCTGGAGCAGGGAAGTGTCGTGGGCCTGCGCACGTGCATGACGGGTGAGTTGTACGCCGTCATGCGCCAGCATTCGGTGTTGGGTCGGCTGCTGCCCCGGGTGGACGGACTCTTTGATGTCGAGGCTTTCGACACTGGCGTCTCTGCCGCGCGGCGTGGCGACGGGCGCGACCTGGGCGGCCAGTTGTTCGCCGTTCGCACGCTCGGGCTGACCGGGCGCATGGGCCCGGCGGCGCTGCCCGACTACCTGTCCGGCTTGCTCATCGGTCACGAGCTGGTGGCGGGGCTCAGACAAGACATTGGCAAGCTCACGCTCATCGGCGAGCCCGCGCTGTGCCAGCGCTATCTGCATGCGCTGCAGGCACTCTATGCATTCGATGTGGCGGTGCCCGCCGTGCACACCAACACCGCCCGACTGGGTCTGTGGCAAATCGCCAAGCAGGCCGGCTTGGTCTGAACGAGATGCCCCCAATGAGCACCGAACCCAACTTGCGGCCTGCGCTCTTCACTGCCGCCCTGACGCAACTGCCCTTGGTAGCCATTCTTCGGGGCATTCGGCCGGAAGAGGCTGAAGCGGTGGGTCAGGTACTGCAGGCAGCGGGCTTTCATCTCGTCGAGGTTCCGCTGAACTCTCCCGATCCGTTCGCGTCGATCGCCAGGCTTCGCCGTGTTCTGGGCCCGCACGTGTTGGTCGGTGCCGGCACCGTCACGCGCTTGGAGGAGATCCGGCGCCTGCAAGTCATCGGCGCCGAATTGGCCGTGATGCCGCATGCAGACACCGCCTTGATTCGCGCGGCCAAGGCGGCTGGCCTGGTGTGTGTGCCGGGCGCGGCCACTCCCACCGAGGCCTTTGCCGCCGCGGCCGCCGGTGCGGACGCTCTGAAGCTGTTCCCGGCGGAACTCGTCACGCCAAGCGTGTTGAAGGCGATGCGAGCGGTTTTGCCGGTGTCACTGCCACTGCTGCCGGTGGGCGGTATCACGCCAAACAGCCTGTTGACGTGGCTTCAGGTCGGTGCCTCGGGCTTCGGCCTGGGTGCGGCGCTCTACAGGCCCGGTGACTGCGCCCAGGCTGTTGCCGCGCAGGCGCAGGCCTTTGTTCATGCCTGGCGCGATTGCCGGCCGCCTGCAACCGCCCCCGGTACGGCCGACGGAGGGAAATCCTGATGCGCGACAGCCGGCAAGCCCCTGTTACAGCAGAAGCGGCGGCAGAACTGGCTGTCAGCGCCGCTCACCAGCTTGGCGAAGGTGTGGTTTGGGACGCACCCCGCCGCATGTGGCTGTGGACGGACATTGAAGCCTCCTTGCTGCTGCGCTGGGCCGGCGGCAGCCTGCCGCCCGAACGGCATGCGCTTCCAGACCGGCTGGGCTGTTTGGCACCGACCCGTTCGGGTCGATTGCTGTTGGGTCTGGCCAAGGGTCTGGCCTGGGGTCACTTCGGCGCGAGTGGCCTGGTTGTCACCCCTGTGGCGCCGGTTGATGCGGCCGAGCCGCGCACGCGCATCAACGATGGCCGAACGGACCGAAGCGGCAACTTCGTCTTCGGCACCTTCAACGAGGCCGCCGACCGTCGCCCCATTGGCAGCTTCTACCAGTACTCTGCGCGGTACGGCCTGCGCCGATTGGCGCTGCCGGCAGTGACCATCGCCAACAGCATTTGCTTCAGCCCAGACGGCGGCACGATGTACTTCGCCGACAGCCCAGGCGGGCTCATCCAGCAGTGCGACTACGACGCCGACCGTGCAGCAGTGCGTGCTGTTCGTCCATTCGCGAATCTGCCGGCGCCCGGCGCGCCCGACGGCTCGGTGGTCGATGAAGAGGGTTGCCTGTGGAATGCGCAATGGGGACTTTCGCGGGTGCAGCGGTACGCACCCAGTGGGGAGATGCTGGAACGGGTGACCCTGCCCGTGCCCCTGGTCAGTTGCCCGGCCTTTGGCGGGCCTGATCTCAGCACGCTGCTCATCACGACGGCACGCGTCGGACTGTCGCCGCAGCAACTGGGTGCAGCACCGCTTTCGGGCGCCTTGTTCACCGTGCACTGGCCCCACTGTCGTGGCTTGGCGGATGTACCTTTCGACGATGATCCGGGTGCGCCCGCTTCGGCGTGACACGCTGGCACCCCCAATGCACGACCCGCGTTCTGACCGCTTCATTCGCTCGCGACTCAAGACCCGCCATCTGGTCTTGCTGAGCGAACTGGGCCAGCACCGTTCTATCCTGCATGCAGCCGAAAGCGCGCACATGACGCAGTCGGCGGCCTCGAAGCTCTTGTCTGAACTGGAGCAGGCACTGGGGGTTGAGCTCTTCGAGCGGCTGCCGCGTGGCGTCGCGCCCACTCCTTACGGCGAAGTCATGATTCGGCGCGCGCGCGCTGCCCTTGCCGAGCTGGGTTTGGCGCACCAGGAAGTGATGACTCTTCTCTCAGGCTTGAGCGGCCGCGTGGCCGTCGGTACGGTGATGACACCGGCCGCCACTTTGCTGCCGGCAGCCGTGCATCGCCTGAAGGAGCTGCACGAGCGGCTGCATGTGGCCATCGAAGTCGACGCCAGCCGGCCCTTGCTGGAGCGCCTGCGCTCGGGCGCGATTGACATCATGATCGGCCGCATCCTGGACCACACGGCCGCTGACGAGCTGGATTTCGAGCCACTGAACGACGAACCACATGGCGTGATCGCGCGCAGTGGCCATCCGCTGCTGGGTCGTGTCGACCTCGGCCTTGTGGACCTGGCAAACGTCGGCTGGGTACTCCCTGCACAGGGCAGCATTCTTCGCGACCGATTGACCGCTCTCTTTCTGTCCAGCGGCCTTGGTCTGCCAGATCGGACGATCGAGACCACGGCGCTGCCACTGACCGTGCAGCTCTTGGTACAGAGCGACATGGTGGCCGCGTTGCCGGCGGAAGTCGTGCAGACCCACCTTGACGCCCGCCTGCTGGCTGCCCTGCCCATCGATTTGGGGCTGCGGCTGGACCCGTACGGCATCGTGACCCGCAGGAACCACGTGCTGTCACCCGGTTCGAAGGCGATGCTGCAGGCGTTGCGCGAAACGGCGCGGTCGCGCAATGCCGTTGCAGCGACAGCGGCCAGTACGCTGTAACGGCAGGTGGGCCTCGGGAGCTTCAGGTGGGCGAGGTAGCCGTCATTTCAACAGCGCGACCAGATCCCATCCGGACTGGCGCCGACCCATCAAGCGTCACCGAGACATCAAGCATGCGCTTTGCGAAGAAGTCAGTCATCGTCACCGGAGCTCTAGGTGGAATCGGGCGTGCCTGCGCCCGTCAACTCGCGCGTGAAGGAGCCTCTCTCGTACTCGTGACTGATCAGCTGGAGGCGGCAGGCGATGTTGAGAAAGATCTGACGAGGCTCGGTGCCTCAGGTGTCATCTTGCAACAGTGCGACGTCGCCAACGAGTCCGAAGTTGTCCTGGCATGTGATGTGGCGCAAGCTGGTTTCGGAGCGCTTGACGTCGTGGTCAATGTGGCCGGGGTCATGATCTACAAGGCCATCGAAGACCTGACCACTGAAGACTGGATCAGGGTGTTCGCCATCAACTTCATGGGTGCGGCGTTCTTCACGCGCGAGTCGTTCCGTCGCATGAAGCCTGGTGGGTCGATCGTCAATGTGTCCAGCATCCATGCACACATGACGTCGCCGTTGGTGGCGCCCTACGCAGCCGCGAAAGCCGCCCTGGGTTCTCTGACCCGCACCAGTGCAATTGAGGGCAAGAGCAAAGGCATCAGAGCGAATGCCGTGCTGCCGGGAGCGATCGATACCCCCATGCTTTGGAGCAACCCGAATCTGAAGTCTGGCGCCGAGGTGCTGGCGCCAGACGACATTGGATCGCCAGAGAACATCGCCATGGCCGTCGCTTACCTTGCCAGCAGCGATTCATGCTTCGTCACAGGAGTCAGCCTGAATGTCGACGGGGGACGCCTGGCGAGGCTTTGATGTGGCATTGGATGGCGGGGCGAAGTCACGGACAGATCCGGTTTGCAAACTCGTCTCTTCTTCAAAGGAGCAAGCGATACCCGATCAACGGTAGACCCGTGTCACTACTGGCAACCTGCGGATAGGTGTGTCAACTGGCGCTGCCCAGAACGCAAAGTGGCCCAGCTGTGCGCCTCAGAGTGGATGCAGCGCTGTCGTCGAGCTACTCGCTAGCCTGACAACGTATTGACTGTCTGTTTTGGCAGAACTCGATCGACCGCTCCGCGTCGGCAGTCATCCGTCGGGCTAAGGGCGAGCAGTCGTTCGACTCGGCCGTGACGAGGTTTGACGCAGGTCTACGACTTTGGACACCATCGCGGTCGCCGGCAATCTCGGCAGTAGCCGGGCAAGCGGCCGGTGGTGGCGCCAGCCGCTACCAAGACGAACGACTGCAGCCTGTCCAAGAACGTGAGTTCGAGAGCGGGCGACGGCCGGCCGCAACCGCTGCATTGCAGTCCCATAGGCCCGCCTTAGCAGCCAGTGCACTGCCTGCGCCTGCCACGTCAGACGCGCCGCCTCCATCACCCACACCGCGTGGGCCCGAGCCCCCCACCAAGCCCACAATCAGCGGCCCCCGCGCAACCCCCCACTCCCGCGCATGCCCGCCCGCCCCACCCGCGTCTTCAT
>VYLG01000311.1_pt1 | contig 21576 bp, 16 predicted proteins | sample 5114351 | NCBI WGS metagenome assembly VYLG01 (sample SAMN12291798, study PRJNA351875) | freshwater metagenome | isolation source: freshwater lake | place: USA: Michigan, Kent Lake | collected 2013-08-15
TAATAAAACGGAGAGCCTATGGCTTTAGAAACTTTCGGAATTTTTGGGTTAGAAGTATGTTGTCTTGGCATCTTGTCTGTTGATTTAGCATAAAGGGTAACGAAGAGCCATATTTCTCAGGTTTTTAAGAACTTCTTTTTTTTGAGAATCATTGATAAATTCATAGGTATGACTCATGATATAAGCAGCGGGATTAATCTCAAATCCATAAGCTTCTAGGGATAAATAACTTGCCTCTAGCAAAACAGTGCCGCTACCCACAAAAGGATCGAGGATGACCGAATTAGATGGGCAATAATAAGTTAATATAGTTTCAATCAGTTGGGGTGAAAACTGACCTCGCCAAGCAAATAAATTGGCTCTATTTTTCTCAATAATGTCAAGTTTTTCTTGGGGTATAGGTTGATCAAAATCTGGCAACTTTCAATCTCCCTCTATTGCTAAGAACAAAATTCAAGTTCTACTTTATCTAGAGAACAAACACTATAAAATGTCGGGGCTGAACCAGGTTCAACCCCTCAATATTTTTCTACTTGCGCCCCGGAACTGTATATTTAAAATTCATCGGGCCAGTATAACCAGAAATCTCCGCCAATTTCTCTAATCTTTGGGTTCCCGAATATTCTTGACCCTTAATAATCCAAGTGGGGAAACCTTTAATTCCGGCATCGCGACAAGCTTGGGGATTACCATTAACCCCTTGGGGATCGCATTCGATATAAACCCCTTCTTTTTTGAGGATTTCTCCAGCTTCCTTACCAAATAACTGTTTTTGATCGTAACAGTGGGGACACCAAAAAGCCCCGTATTCCTTCGCACCAATTGCTTTTAAATGTTTAGCCAGGGCGATTTCTGCTTTTCCCGAAACCGTGGTTACTTCCCAACCATACGGGGGTGTAGCAGCTGTCATTGGCCGGGTAATTTCTTCTTTTCCTCCTGCCACCGTGGGGGAATTTACTCCCGCATAAACCGCTAAAGTTCCCACAAAAGTAATCATTGCCACTACAACCATCGGCAGTATAATTTGTCCTAAACCTTCCCATTCGCGCCCGATAATTGTGAGAATTAATAGGGTTAAAGCGAACAAAGCCGAAGTGATGCAGTAGGGACACAATTCCTTTAATTCCGTGGCTAGAATATACATTAAATAACCACTAAATACCGCCATCGCCGTCGCCCCCGCTAACCGCCATGGCCATATAGGCCAAAAAACCGAACAAACTCAAGGGCAGCCCGAAAACCGTAGCGTAGGGACTATTAAGAACACCACTACAACCAGCCCCATCACTAGCCCCGGCGGTACAGGCAGCAGCCCCTCCCGTCAGTTTGGTAATGGTTAAATAGCCGGTCAAAATCGCCCCCACGATCGAAACCCCCCCAATTAGGGGCCGGGAGTAGCGATGAATCCAAGGTACAGAACGACGACGCATAATATTATTTAGATTAAATTACAGCAGAATTCAGGAGTCAGGAGTCAGGAGGGAAATCGTTACTTAATGAGATTTTCACAAATCGAAATGTACTTTGTCGAAAGGAAAAATCCCGTAACGATATTGTGTTAATTAGGAGGTTTTCAATTCCTAAAAACTTAGGATAGCTATCCCCTGAAACTATCCGCCATTCTAGCAAGGGGTTATGTGGACAGAGGCAAAGAAGGGAGAGAATTATTAATTTTTGCCTTTTGATCGTTGATCTGCCGGGCCGTTTCCACAAATTGCGACACCCGAATCGGATCCACCGGTTCAGTAATTTTGCCATGACGCTTGAGGGAACTAGCCACGATCACCCCATCAGCAGCCGGCAGTAACCGCCCGATATTGTCCAAATCAGCCCCGCTGCCGATAAAAACCGGTGTTCCCTTGGCCGCCGCCACTGCCAGTTCCAAATCCTCAAAACTGGGGGGGCTACCGGTGGCCCAACCGGAGAGGATCACCCCGTCTGCTAGTCCCCGTTCGATCGTATCTTGAACTGCCGTAGTCAGATTAGGAGTTCCCAAGGGGCGGGCGTGTTTAACCAAAACATCCGCTAAAATTTTGACCTCAGACCCCAATTCGCGCCGATAACGCAGGAGTTCGTGGGCCTGACCCTCAATAATGCCCTGATCGGTAGCCATAACCCCCGTTAGCACATTAACTCGAATAAATTGGGCATTGACACAGGTAGCGATCGCTAAGGCACTATGGGCATCATTGCGGAGAACATTAAGACCGATCGGTAAGACCACCAGATTTTTAATGCGATCAACAATTAAAGTCATGGCACTAACCACGGCGGGATCCACCTGTTGCTTGGTAAAGGGGGCATCAAAAAAATTCTCGATAATCAAACCATCAACACCACCGGCAGCCAAAGCCGTCGCCTCCTGTTCAGCCCGCTCGATCACCGTCTTGAGACTACCACCCCAACGGGGGGAAGTGGGCAGGGGGGCGAGATGAACCACGCCAATAATCGGGTTTTTTGTCTTGAAAGTTGCAATTAAGTTCACAGCGTCTACTACTCTTAGCGTCCCCAACCAGGCGCCGCTCACCCATTTTAACAGGGTCAAGGCCTAGCCACGGGGCCACAGGGGGGAAATTATTTTAACTGCTAATGATTTTATCAAGTCCGGAATCCGTTAAAATGTCTTAACATTAGAGAAGTTTAAGATTTGGTTGATACTCGATCGCATGGGCAATAAGCCAACCATCGCTATCTCACACCTAGGCTGTGAGAAAAACCGGATCGACTCCGAGCATATGTTAGGACTGCTGGCCAAGGCTGGCTATCCCGTAGATAATGACGAGGAGTTGGCCGATTACGTTATCGTTAATACCTGTAGTTTCATTCAAGCAGCTAGAGAAGAATCCGTTCGCACCCTCGTGGAACTGGCGGAAGCTAATAAAAAAATTATTATCTCCGGCTGTATGGCCCAACATTTCCAAGATGAACTCCTGACGGAATTGCCGGAAGCCGTGGCCATTGTTGGCACGGGAGATTATCAGAAAATCGTCGAGATCGTGGAACGGGTAGAGACGGGAGAACGCGTCAAGGAAGTCAGCGCCGATCCCACTTTTATCGCTGATGAAAATCTACCCCGTTATCGCACCACTACCGAAGGAGTCGCCTATCTGCGGGTGGCCGAAGGCTGCGATTATCGCTGTGCTTTCTGTATTATTCCCCACCTGCGCGGCGATCAGCGATCGAGATCGATCGAGTCCATTGTGGCCGAAGCGCGACAATTGGCCGGCCAAGGAGTGCAAGAATTAATTCTCATTTCGCAAATAACAACCAATTATGGGTTAGACTTATATGGCGAACCCAAATTAGCGGAACTCTTGCGAGCGCTGGGAGAAGTCGATATACCTTGGATTCGCGTTCACTACGCTTACCCGACCGGGTTAACGCCAAAGGTTATCGAGGCGATCCGAGAGACCCCGAATGTTTTACCCTATCTAGACTTGCCGCTACAGCATTCCCATCCCGACATCCTGCGGGCGATGAACCGTCCCTGGCAAGGACGAGTCAACGATGGCATTATCGAGCGGATCAAGCAAGCTATCCCGAACGCGGTTTTACGAACGACTTTTATCGTCGGTTTCCCCGGAGAAACCGAGGAACATTTCAGCCATCTGCTGGAATTTGTCAAGCGTCATGAGTTCGATCACGTCGGGGTGTTTACCTTCTCCGCCGAAGAAGGTACAGCCGCTTTTGACCTGCCCAATCCAGTGCCACAGGCAATTATGGACGAACGCCGCGAAAGGTTGATGTTAACTCAGCAACCAATCTCGGAGCGCAAAAATCAAGCTTATATCGGTGACACTGTCGATGTTCTCATCGAACAGGAAAACCCAGAAACAGGGGAGTTAATCGGGCGTTCCGCTCGTTTTTCCCCGGAAGTGGATGGCTTGGTTTATGTGACAGGGGAGGCGATTCTAGGTGCGATCGTACAGGTCCGAATCACTTCGGCCGATACCTACGATCTCTACGGCGAAATAGTCTAATTTTTCCATTTTTCTAATTTAATTCCCACAAAACAATCCCTATGACCACTGGTTTCAACAATTTAGGTTTATCCGATAGCCGTCTTCAACACCTAGAAACGCTTGGATTCACCACCCCCACCGAAATTCAATCCAAAGCCATCCCTCTCCTGTTAGAAGGCCATGACATGGTAGGAATGTCGCAAACGGGAACCGGCAAAACTGCCGCCTATTCCCTGCCTTTACTGGAACGCATGGACACCAAAAATCCTAACGTTCAAGCTTTAATCCTCACCCCCACCCGGGAATTAGCCCAACAGGTGGCCAGCGCCATCAAAGATTTCTCTGATGATCGTCGTCTCTTTATCCTGACAGTCTGTGGTGGTCAATCCATGGAACGTCAGATCCGCAGTCTGGAAAAAGGTGTCCAGATTGTGGTCGGGACTCCTGGCCGGGTAATCGATCTGCTCGATCGCAAAAAACTCCATCTAGAATCCCTAAACTGGGTAGTCCTCGATGAAGCGGACGAAATGCTCAGTATGGGTTTCATCGATGATGTTAAGAAAATTCTGCAAGCATCCCCCTCCACCCGTCAAACCGCCTGTTTCTCGGCAACTATGCCCCGGGAAATCCGCGATTTAATCGCTAATTTCTTGAAATCTCCCGTTTCTGTGACGGTTTCTCAACCCCAGGCCGCTCCTGCTAAAATCGAGCAGAAAATTTATCTGATCCCTCGCGGTTGGACGAAATTAAAAGTCCTGCAACCCCTGTTAGAGATCGAACCCCTAGAATCGGCGATTATTTTCGTCCGCACCAAGCAAACCGCGGCCGAATTAACCAGCAAACTGCAAGAAGCGGGGCAAACGGTGGATGAATACCACGGTAACTTAAGCCAAGTGCAACGGGAACGACTGGTGCAACGTTTCCGCGAGGGCAAAATTAAATTAGTGGTAGCCACGGATATCGCGGCCCGCGGTCTAGATGTGGAAAATCTCAGCCACGTTATTAACTATGATCTGCCGGATAATGCCGAAACCTATATTCACCGCATTGGCCGCACGGGCCGCGCCGGTAAAACGGGAACTGCTATATCCTTAGTAGAACCGATCGATCGGCGTTTATTACGTCAGATTGAACAGCGTTTGCGTCAACGTCTGGAATCTAGTCCCATTCCTAGTCGCACCGAAGTGGAAGCAAAACGCCTGGCCAAGCTGCAAAATCAGCTAAAAGAGGCTTTATCGGGGGAACGGATGGCTTCTTTCTTGCCTTTAGTGCGGGATTTAAGTGAAGAATACGATCCCCAAGCGATCGCGGCGGCTGCCCTGCAAATGATCTACGATCAAAATTGTCCCCAGTGGATGAAAACTGATTGGGAAGTTCCCGCACCGACGAGCAGTAAACCGGTGATTAATAAAACTCCCCGCAGTGGTGGCAATAAGTATCCTTCTAAGTCGAATAACCGTCCTTCCTTGGACAAAAAAATCGTCTTTCAAGAACGTTAATTTTTAGTTCCTGAATAGATAATTTTAAGAGTTGATAGACCGTTTTGGTTCTATCAACTTTTTTTTGTGTATAATTCATAAAAACTACACATTGAATTCCTCCTTTTTCCCCTTAAAAAAGGGGATACCGAAGCTAGGGGGATCGATTCTCACGAGACATCGACCAGCTAATCTGAGCCTGAAGATAACCGCTATAATCTACTTATCAATAGTTAATAATTTCGATGAATCGATCACAACTTATCCACAGGCAAAGCTGGTTAATTGAACATTTGCCGGGGTTAAGTGACCAAGATTGCCAAAAATTAAAGGATTGCGGTATCGACACCACCGCACAACTTTTGCAAAAAGTTCGTCCGCAATGGGGTAAGGAAAAATTAGCAGTAAGAATGCAAATCCAGGCTAAACATATTAATAAGTGGGTGGCAATGGCGGAATTAGCCTCGATTCCCGCCGTGGGTTGTCAATACTGCGGTTTGCTGGTTCATGCCGGTATTGCTTCCATCCCGCAATTGGCACAGACATCAATTCAGCAATTGCATCGACAGATTCTCCGCTTTCAGGTGGCTAATCTGCAAAGACGCGATTTATGTCCCGATATCGCGGTGATGTTAGCTTGGATTGAACAGTCAAAAATCTTAACCAGAGAGTTAAAATAAATGCGATTTTTCGGTATTCCTAAATAAGCCTAAATTTCTTGACAAAAATCCCTACTCATGCTTTTATTTTGAGCAGGAGAAATCGAACCAACGCTTTTAATCTCCACATAATACACCGGCTCAAAAGTGCCAGCAAAAGTCATTTTTATCCCCGATTCTAAAGCTGTCATCACATAGGATTAGACCCGAAGATATTAAAAAGAATACACGGCTGTTTTGATATTTTGATAGTTATCATCTAGGTCTGATTCTAAGAGAATAATCGCAGTAATTCTTCTCGTCATCTCGCTCACTTCCTGCACTTCTGCGATAGTTAATCCCCGTCCTAATAATTTTTCCTCGCGATAACTTAGCCATTTTTTAATGACTTGATAACCCCCGATGGTATATTCCCAAACCCGGGCCGGTATATTTTGCCAATAGGCTCGATCGTTGAGATAAATATCATAGGTTTTGGTTCCTAATAATTGTCGCATTTCTGGGCTAATTACGCTCATTTCTGTGGTTGTATATTGTCTGGCGATCGCTTTTCCTTTACCCGGCATTGTCACACCATTTTTACCCCCGTGTCCCCAACCGACGTTAATAATTAAATCCCCCTTATCTGGGTTTAAATTTCCCCCATCAGTGCAGGAAATCAAGGCGATTTTTTGCAGTGCAGGGGTCGGTTTTTTGGTGACTCCTATAACGGGGTTTTCTGTGTCTAAAAGAGATGCGATCGCTTGTCCTAGTTGGGCAGATTTAATTAATAATTCTTGGCTATTAGGAAGGGGAATCCTTGGGAAGTCTTGACGAATACCGTCGGCATTTTCCCCAAGATACAAGGGAGAGTATCCAATCGCTAATGCGTGCAGCCAAATTAAGGAAGCATTCTCGATATTTTCATCAAGATTATTAATACCCAGTTGATTTAAGTATTGACGAGATTTTTCCGAGAGATTGGCTTTTGTTTTAACAGTTGTATAACTTTCAACATTAAATAGTTTATCTTGTTTTTTTGCTTCATGTTTCGCAGAAGGATAAATTAACATGGGAAATGCAACTGCATGACCTCTCATACAATCCCTAGCAAAAAGACTTTGAGTAAATAGAAATGGAATTCCTTCTGGTTGAGCAACTCCTTTAGAACGACTTAATAAAAATAAATTTTTATATGTGTATTGTACATATAAATCTGGCCTTACTCTTTTCCAAACATTAGGGGCTAAAGTAATATAACACCATCTTGTATCATAGGGACGGAAATTATATCTTTTCAGGTTATTTTCTTTAAACGAATCTAATTGATGTGCTTTTTTTCGTACAGTTTTAGCATCAAAAGACGCACTATCTCGACTTAACCCAGTTTTTAAAGTTAAAAATTCATCCCAGTCAGTTGTTTTATCAAAATACTTTTGCATTCTTAATGATAAAATATCTTGATCATAATCTATAAGTGCATTTGCACGATCTTCATCCATACCCTGTAATGGAATAATTAATGATGAATCTTGACAAGATAAATCTGTTAACTTTGGCCATGCTAAATAGTGAGAAGAAACATCGGAGGGACGGAAAGAATAACGATTAGATTGTTCTGGGTTAGAGACTTGATACAAAGCATCAAAATCTTGATTATTTAAGCTTTCTAAAAGTTGTGACCTTCTTTCAACTGCTTTAGCTGCATCAATATCATCTCGAAATAAGACTTTAGTTCCTTGCTGAGAACTATTTTTCAACCAAAGAGAAATCACCACTCCCTGTTGAATTCCTGCTGAGAATCCGGGTATTGAGAAAATTGTCTCACTGGTTCTACCATCGGGTGCATATTCAGAAATTTTGCGATTTCCGTGCATATTTTCGATCCAGAACTTATTGAAATTCTTTAATAGATTTTGTCTCAAGACAACAAAAGAAGGTTCACTAACCCAAGAATAGTTAGAAATATAACAAACAACCCCTTTACCGGTATTTTCTGAAATACATCTTTCTGCTAAACGAAAAAAGCGCACATATAACTCATCCAAATTAAACTTTTTAATCCCCCAATCGGAGATTAAACCCTGTTTATACACTTCCACTAAACCTGCTTCTTCTGCGGGACTGGTTCCAGCAAAAGCATTGTAGGGAGGATTACCGAGAATAACTAAAATCGGTTTACCGCGCTTAACTTCATCGGCTGCCTCTCGTTCCTTATTTAACTCCGGAAAACTTAATTGTAGCTGTTGAATTTTCTGTTTACTTTCCTCATCGGGAGGTTGCCAACCGGTTAAAGCATTAGTCAGATAAATCCCCACCCGTTCACTATCTTCTATTAAAGGTACACCCAAACTTTGCAGGAATAAACCTAATTGTAGATGAGCGACGACAAAAGGAGCGGTTAAAATCTCGAAACCGAAAATTCTTTCTATGGCTGCCTTTTTCACCAAAGCCATCGCTAAAGCACCCGCGCCATTTTCCTGTAAAGTATCGGTAATATAGCGCAAAACCTCGACTAAATAAGCACCAGTTCCACAGCAAGGATCGAGAATATAAACATCGGGATTAGCTAAACCGTCCTCGATATTTAATTCTTCTCGTAAAACTCGATCGACTCGCGCTACCATATAGCGAACAATTTCTGGAGGAGTGTACCAAACTCCCAATTCTTTGCGTAAATCGGGATCAAAAGCTTGCAGAAATGGTTCATAGAAATACTGTACCGCTTGTCCTTCATCGAATTGACGAAAAAATTCCTCTCGTCGCACTCGATTTAAAGCTGCACCGGTCCAGTTCAAGACTTCTACTAATCCCAAAGATTTTAACTTACTCGGTGCGGCGATCTGCTCAAAAAGAATCGCTAACATGGGAACATGGAGATAGTAGGCTGCTAATTTCCAATCGAAATTATCCTGGCGATCGGGGTTTTGCTTGTGCCATAATACCCAAGCGGAAAATAAACCATAAAAGAGGGTTTGCACGAGGGTAGAACGAAAAAATTTATTTCCCTGTTCCTGTTCAAATTTGATACCTAGGGCATTTTCTAAAGCTTGACGAATATTGGCCAGAGCGGGAAGATCGGAATGATGTTCTAAGCGTGCTTTTGCGTCGCGCGCATAGGAAGCGAGGAACCAAGCAACATCAGCCGGTGAGGTGATAGGAGCCGCCTGTAAAAGCACTCTCTTTAGGTATTCTAAGAGGCTATCACCCTGTTCGGCGGCAAATTTGGATGGATTTGAGGTTTTTAGCCAAAACTCGGCTTCTGACGGGGCTAAACTATAGGCTTCTAATTCTACCGGTTGACCTTGGCTATTGCGACCAATGAGCAGAAAATCGCGATAATTGGTGACTAATACTTGACCGTATTTTTGCCAGTATTTTTGTACCTGCTCGCTGGCGGCGATTTTTTTGATATCTTCTTTGGTTCCCTTAATCTCGATCGCACCTCTTTCGGGAAAAACCGCCGTAAAAGCCTCTAATTCTTGATTTTTTGGGAATTGATTGACGTTAAAGAGTCCCCCATCCGGCAATCCTGCACCCTGATTTCTGAGGTTGATAATGCAGCGCACTCGCGGTTTTAGGGTTTTACCGATTTCGTTGAGGAGAGTTTCGAGAGTGCCGTAGTAGGAGGTTTCTTGTACCGCTGCTTGGGAGGAGTGGATTTCTTGCAGGTTGCGAAAATAGTTGACGAGGGGATTCATTAGACCTCTTGTGAAAACTAAAAATTGTTGTTAGGGTTAGGAGTCAGTAGCCAGTAGTCTCCGAGTCAGGAGAATTAAGAATGAATAATAATCAATGTCAGGCGTTTGCTTACTGGCCCTCTCTACTCGCACTTAGAAATTAATTGAATGGAAAGTGAGTAAGAGGCTCAGGATTATTCTTCCAAGAATACTCTCTACTCGCACTTAGAAATTAATTGAATGGAAAGAGCTTCTACGGTACACTAAAAGTTAACGTTGCTGTTGGAAAAAACCTAATCCCATGAATCGTCGTGAATTTGTTGCCCTCGTTGGTGTTGGCGGAGCCATGGCCTGCGCCCCAGAAATCCTAGGGACGGCTACCGACCAAGAGATGACCCCGGCCCAAGCGGCGGACGGCTTTGTGAAAGTGACGGGCATTACCCTCAAAGAATTGGAAGCCAAAGGCAGTTTTCTGGATAAAAAATCCCCGGTCGGCTCCTTGCTCCTGATCTGGGAGAAAAAGACGAAAAAGATCAGTGCAGTAAACCCGACTTGTACCCATGAAGGCTGTACAGTGAAATGGGATACTGGCGCACAGATTTTAGCTTGTCCCTGCCATCCGGGAAAATTTACCGCCACTGGGGTCGTCACGAATAAACCCCCAAAACGCAATCTAACCACCTATCAAGTCAAGGTCGAAAAAGACGTTATTTTCGTGAAAAAAGCTTAACGGGGTTGACGGAATACCATGCCTTTGGTGACACGGGTAGAATTAGTGACTCTCTACTCGCACTTAGAAATTAATTGAAGGGAAAGCCTCCATGACGGAGGGAGATGAGGGACCAATCAGTGTGACTTCCTAGACGTAGGTTGGGTTGAAGCATGAAACCCAACGCCCGCATGGGTTACGAAGTGCGCTAACCCATCCTACAAATAATTGTGCCTCTGCTGCTTGGGAGGAGTGGATTTCTTGCAGGTTGCGAAAATAGTTGACGAGGGGATTCATTAGACCTCTTGTGAAAACTAAAAATTGTTGTTAGGATTAGGAGTCTCCGAGTCAAGATTCTCCGAGTCAGGAGAATTAAGAATGAATAATAATTAACTAAATAGTCTATTTACATATTTTATGCCATTTAATCCTTATTTTTGCCGTTTTTGAACCCTCAAAAATTAATTATGCAATTAGCTGAATCTCCCCCACCCCCCCTTGCCTGATCTCAACAAGCAATTTAAATGCTTGATAGCTTATCAAACCCAGAAATGCCAGCTTTTGTAACAAAAATTTACATTAGGACGACTGCTCCTTGCTCCTGGTGCAACTAGATGTCCTAACTTGACAACATCTACCTTACTGCTTGTTCTAAGGTTTGCCCATCACTATAAGATGTTTTATTTGGGCTTGATAGCCCACCTCAACCTGATTGAGGTACAATTAATAGATTTCTGGCAAAAGTCCTAAATACCTCAATCCAAAATCGAAAATTAGAAATCGTCAATTTCTCTGATTTATGCAAGAGGTCTAATGTGAAATATGGCTCTTCGGTTTGTGTTATGCAATGGACGGGGGTTATAAGGGATGTAACCCTTATATAGAAGGGCATTTAGCGATTTTTGTCAATTGTTTTTGATCTAGAGCGAACTAATCAATTAAATCTCTTGCCAGATAAGGATTTAGTCGATTTATGCCCCCCTATCGAACCATACCAAGTACTTTCTTCTCAAGATCGGACTCGGATTATGGCTAAAATTGAAGCAATGAAGGATGATTTACAAGGAGATGTCAAGCAATTAAAGAATTTTACCCCTAATTATCGCTTAAGGGTGGGTAACTATCGAATTCTGTTTGAGGTTGAAGAAATCACTTTAGTGATTTATCGTGTTAAACATCGACAAAATATCTACAATTAAATTAAGGAGAAAACAATGATTGAATTACATCCTGAATTCTTAATCAAAAATGGCAAAAAAGAATTTGCCGTTTTAACTTATGAGGAGTTTATGAAAATTAAAGAAATCTTAGAAGACTTAGAGGATTTGGAAGATTTAATACAAGCAAAAGAAGAAGAAAAAGATAGTCAAACTTATTCTCTAGATGAGGTTAAGAAGATGCTAAATATTGATTGATTGCTTGTATCTTGCTTTAATTCGACTATTTCGCAGATGTGAAAAAATAGCGTTCCCCTTGTATCTCTAAATCCGGCTCGTTTTCCAGAAATGCTAAAGGGTTGACAGGGAAATCCTGCTGTCAACACTTCAAAATCAGGGAGGTCATGGATAGCAATTTTCCTAATATCTTGATCGGGAATTTCTTGAAAATTATTGAAATATACTTTTCGACAGTTCTCGTCTATTTCACAAGAATATACACAGTCATAACCAACACTCTCAAAAGCTAATCTAAATCCTCCAATACCAGCAAAAAGATCGATAAATCTGAGTTTTTCCTTTGTCATTGCAAAATGATGACACCAGAGATAGCCAAAGTAGGGGTTGCTGAAAAAGTTTGTTGGTGGGGACAGATTTTGGAGTGTCGGGTGTCGGGTGTCGATACCAAATTAGGTTACACTTTATCTTGAGAAAGGCTGTAACCCCTGATGGTATATTTTGGCCATAGTATAGATCGCTAGTTTAGATTTGTTCAATTGGGTGAATAAGATTAGATAAAATTTCGTTCCATTTTAATTTATGAATAGTTTGTAATTCCGAATCTATTTCAATCAGATGGGAATAGCTATTGAGAAATTCTTCTGGAGATGATATCAGTCTCAGATAATATTTAATTGTTGGTATAATACCATTGGTGATTATTTGACAACCATGGTTGTTTTTGATAGTTTGAATCTCGGACATGATTAACTCCACTTCTGTGGGTTTAACATCAAAAGATGATAGGATATAATATCTTCTCGGATTAAATTTAATAATTTTATCTTTGGCAATTCGGAGAATTTGTAAATCAATGTACTTACCATGCTTAATTTCAATAACTTCTACTAATTGTTTATTTTTATCAAAAATCTCAATATCTCCTGCACTACCAGAAGTTAGATCAGAAGCTGTGTGACTGACTAGGGGTTTTAATGTGCAGTATTTGTATCTTTCTACTTCTATAATTAACCTTTGATAAATTGCATATAGGGCTAAAACAGGTAACTTGGAAGCTCCACGAGTTTGATAATTGAAACTAAAATGATTTTCCAAGCAACTGCTCAAAGTGTTGATATCAAAAGGTTCAGGATTATCTATCTTCAAAATTTTAATCTTTTGAGTCTGGATAATCTGATTAACTTGATGAAGTAAAAGCCTTAAAATAACTTCAGCTTGTTGAGGATTAGTTTCAATAAAATCAATTAAACCCAGAAAAGCATCTTTGGTTTTTTGATTACTAATTTTACCTTGATAATCTAAAGTATAGGGAAAGGGTTGTTCTAAAGAACGAGTTAGCCAGCCACTTTCTGCCATAGCTGGTAATCCCAATTGTTTCAAGGTGGGAGTAATATACTGAGTATCAATAGTTCTTCCTGAAAATCCTCCGGGTAAATTAGTTTGATGGTATCTAATATCTTGATTAGGATAGAGAATTTTATGAACTAATAAAGTTATTAAAACCGTATAAACTCCCTTTTGTTTTGAGCAATTAGTAGCAATTTGTTGGATATAGTTTTGATAGGGTTGAGGGAGCAGTGGTTGCCGATCATCTAAATTTAAGGATTGGTCATAAATTTCTAATAACTTTTCTTTATGGTTCATAAAGTCTAATCCGATAATTTCCAATTGAATATTCTGACGAGAAAAAGAAAACTCCTTTAAGGATACTCTAGAATTGTTTTCAAAAATATGTTTCTTAATGGCAATAGCCAACTCTTGAATCATGGGAATACAAACGGAATTACCCACCTGTTTATAAGACTCAGCTAAGTTAGGATGAATTTGAAAACTATCGGGAAACTTCATCAGTCGATAGCATTCTTGGATAGTTAATTTACGCACCTGATCTTGTTCGGGTATGTAAATAAAAAAACGTCCAGATGTTTCCTGAGATGGTATAGTAGGATGTACTCCATCGATCGAATAAATTCGGTTAGGTTGATGATGCACCCGGGATAAATGTTCTGTATTTGGTCTGATACCTTTTTTCCAGATAGTTTTATTGCGATAACCGACAAAAATTAATCCTGATGGTTGTAAGGTAGGATTATCAATGAGAGTATATTCTTTTTTATCTAAGTATTCAAAATTGCCTTGAGGAGACAGAAAATCCCGTAACTTAGGTATTGGTGAAGTATATTTTAATGAGTTGAAATTAAATTTTTTATTTTGGGTAGCAATAATAATAATTCTTTCTCGATTTTGCGGCACACCAAAATCCTTAGCATTTAAGAGCTTATAGTCAACTAAATAACCCAGTTCTTCCAAAGAACGCAAAATAATATCTAAGTTTTTGCCTTTGTCGAGGTGAATTAGGTGTTTAACATTTTCCAGAAGAATTATTTTCGGCTTTTTTAATTCGACTATTTCGCAGATGTGAAAAAATAGAGTTCCCCTTGTATCTCTAAATCCGGCTCGTTTTCCAGAAATGCTAAAGGGTTGACAGGGAAATCCTGCTGTCAACACTTCAAAATCAGGTAGGTCATGGATAGCAATTTTCCTAATATCTTGATCGGGAATTTCTTGAAAATTATTGAAATATACTTTTCGACAGTTTTCGTTTATTTCACAAGAATATACACAGTCATAACCAACGCTCTCGAAAGCTAATCTAAACCCTCCAATACCAGCAAAAAGATCGATAAATCTGAGTTTTTCGTTTGTCATTGCAAAATTATGACACCAAAGAAATTAATCAATGGGTGCGTTAACCAAGAGTAACGCACCCCAAAGAAATTACACCGAAGTTAAGGTTTTCTCCGCGCTAATTTGCGCTTCGGGACTATCCGCTTCCGAGGGGGGAACCACTTGCCAGAATTGACCGAGATAGCTATCCCAATTAGCTAAAATTAACTTACCCTTGGGGCTATTAGTGCGTTCTACATGGGCCTCAATTAAAGATTTTAACTGTTCCGCACCGGCAGCCGTGCCAACCCGTTGAATCTTGACAATTTCGGGGTTAAGTTTCTCCGGTAGGGATTGGTCGAGGATATAAGCTAATCCCCCTGTCATCCCGGCGCCGACGTTGCGACCGACGGAACCAAGCACAACAATTACTCCACCGGTCATGTATTCACAGAGGTGATCCCCGGCCGCTTCGATAACTGCTTTCGCGGTGGAATTGCGGACAGCAAAGCGTTCACCAGCGCGACCATTAGCGTATAATACCCCACCGGTGGCCCCGTAGAGACAGGTATTACCGATAATAGCGTTATCTTCGGGCTGATAATTGGCGTTTTGGGGCGGTACGATGACAATTTCGCCACCGTAGATGCCTTTACCCACATAATCGTTAGCTTCTCCCTCTAAATGGAGATTGACACCGGGTAAATTAAATGCTCCGAAACTTTGACCAGCTGCACCCTGGAAATTGAGCTTAATTTCGCCTTCAAAGCCGTCATTACCGTATTTTTGGGCAATTACCCCCGCAATTCTCGCCCCGACGGAGCGATCAGTATTGACAATCCTGTAGGTTTTGCTGACGGTTCCCTGTTGCTCGATCGCCTGTTTAATCTCGCTATCTGCTAGAATCTCGTCATCGAGAACAGCACCGTTACTATGTACTTCCTCGTGCTGCAACCAAGAGCGGTCTCGGCCATCGGGTAAATTCAACAAACAATCGAGATTGAGGGATTCTGTCTTAGTTAAATGAGCATCGGAGCGCACTTTTAACAGATCTGCCCGGCCAATCACCTCATTTAAGCTGTGATAGCCTAATTTCGCCAATAATTGCCGCGTTTCCTCAGCTACCAAAGTAAAGAAATTGACCACATGAGCGGGAATTCCTGGAAAACGAGCTCGCAGACGTTCCTGCTGGGTAGCGACTCCCACAGGGCAATTATTCGTGTGACAAACGCGGGCCATGATGCAGCCCTCGGCAATCATAGAAATGGAACCAAAACCGAATTCCTCCGCACCCATGAGAGCAGCCATGAGGATATCCCAACCGGTTTTTAGTCCCCCATCTGCGCGCAAAATCACCCGATGACGCAGTTGATTTTCCATTAACATCCGATGCACTTCCGTCACTCCCAATTCCCAGGGACTACCTGCGTGTTTAATCGAACTTAGGGGTGATGCACCTGTACCACCATCGTGGCCAGAAATCTGGATAATATCAGCGTTAGCTTTGGCAACTCCGGCCGCAATTGTGCCGATACCGATCTCGGCCACTAATTTGACGGAAACTTTGGCCCGGGGGTTAATTTGGTGTAAATCGTAGATTAATTGCGCTAAATCTTCGATCGAGTAGATATCGTGGTGAGGAGGGGGAGAAATCAAAGTTACTCCCGGTTTTGAGCGCCGTAACATGGCAATATAGGAACTGACTTTTTTCCCCGGTAATTGACCTCCTTCTCCCGGTTTTGCTCCTTGGGCCATTTTAATCTCTAGCTGTTTTCCACTCATTAAGTATTCGGGGGTGACTCCAAAACGTCCCGAAGCTATCTGTTTAATGGCAGAATTAGCCGTATCACCGTTTTTTAAGCCGTTTAGATGGGGCATAGTCACAGAATGTCCTTCTGCATCCACATCGCTTAAGCTGGTGTAACGGATCGGATCTTCTCCCCCTTCTCCGGAATTGGACTTACCTCCGATGCGATTCATGGCGATCGCTAGGGTTTCGTGTGCTTCCCGTCCCAAGGCACCGAGGGACATTCCCCCTGTGCAGAAGCGTTGCAGGATACTTTCGATCGATTCTACTTCTTCGATGGCAATTGAGGCTCGATCGCTGTTAAATTCTAATAGATCGCGCAATGCAGTAACGGGTCTTTGCTGTAAGATTTGACGATAGGTTTCGTAATGGTCATATCCCTGTCCGTTGGAGTGAGCAGCCACTGCTTTATGGAGTGCTTTCGCCATTTCTGGCGAATTCATGTGGTATTCTCCCCCCGGACGGTAGTTGACAAAACCGTAGTTTTCTAGTTTTTTGGCCGTAAGATTGGGGAAAGCTTGACTGTGGAATGCGATCGCTTCTTGTCCCACCTCCGCAATGCTTAAACCCCCGACGCGACTGGTAGTACCGTTAAAAGCTAGTTTAACTAAATCTGCCGATAATCCGATCGCCTCGAAAATTTGCGCCCCATGGTAGGAAGATAGGAGAGAAATACCCATTTTCGAGAGGATTTTCAGTAATCCTGCTTCTACGGATTTGCGGTAATTAATTAGGGCTTTTTCGAGGCTAATAGCTTCTAATTTGCCGTTTTCCATCAATTTCTGCGTTTTTGGCTCGATCCACCACTGGGCGATCGTTTCTAACGCAAGATAGGGACAGACTGCGGAAGCGCCATAACCAATTAGACAAGCGAAGTGATGGGTACTCCAACATTGGGCCGTATCGATAACGATCGAAGCTTTTAAACGCAAGTGCGAGCGAATCAGGTGATGATGGACTGCACCAACAGCTAATAAGGGTGGAATATAGCTAGTTTTTTCGTCAATAGGAGCAGTTCTGTCACTGAGAATTAAAATTTCTGCTCCCGATTCTACTTTCTTGGCGGCCTCAGCGCACAAATTAGCGATCGCAGTTTCTAATCCCCCCGGTCCGGTGGTCAGATCATAAAGGGTAGAAAGTTCGGCTGTTTTGTAGCTAGAGGTTTTAACTTTGGCTAATTCAGCATTATTGAGCAGGGGAGAGTCTAATTTCAGTAAATGTGCGTCATCAACCCCTAATTTAAGTATATTGCCCCGTCGTCCCAGATACATAGTCAGGGACATGACTAAACTTTCCCGTAAAGGATCGATGGGAGGGTTAGTAACTTGGGCAAAACGTTGTTTAAAGTAATCGTAGAGAAGATGGGGTTTACTGGAGAGGACCGCTAGGGGAGTGTCATCACCCATACAGAAAGTCGGTTCTTTTCCCTGTTCTGCCATGGGGACGATAATCATATCCACATCTTCGGCAGTATAACCGAAAGCGGTTTGCCGGGGAAGGAGATTACTAGGAGCGGGAATGTCGATCGCTGTTTCTTTGTCAATAAAGGTGCGTTGGGATTTCACCCATTCACCGTAGGGATTAGATCGGGCAATTTCCTGTTTAATCTGCCAATTACGCTTAATTTCGCCTTTTTCTAGGTCCACTGCGATCATTTGACCGGGGCCGAGACGACCTTTTTCGATAATGGTGGTTTCATCAAGGGGAATAGTTCCCGCTTCCGAGGAAACGACGATATAACCCGTGTTAGTAATGCTATAACGGGCCGGTCGCAAACCGTTGCGATCTAAACAAGCGCCGACGATTCCCCCGTCACTGAATACCAGTAAAGCTGGACCGTCCCAGGGTTCCTGTAAACCGCTATAGTATTCGTAAAAGTCGATAATTTCGGGATAATCCTGTAAATCCGGCTGATTATTGTAGGCCTCCGGCACTAGGATCATAGCTGCTTCTAGGGGACTGCGACCGGTTCTCACCAATAATTCTAGGGCGCTATCGAGGTTATAGGAGTCGCTGTTAGCGGGGTTAACAATGGGAGTCAGGGATTGTAATTCTTCGTGGGTCCAACCTTCCGTTTCTAAAGCGGGTTCCCGGGCCGACATCCAGTTAATATTGCCTAAAAGGGTGTTAATTTCGCCGTTATGACCCAATAAGCGCATCGGTTGAGCGAGAGGCCATTTCGGTTGGGTATTGGTGCTAAAACGTCGGTGATAAATAGCGAATTGACTGCTATAGGCGGGATTTTGCAGGTCTAGATAGAATTCTCGCAGGATTTCGCCCCGTACCATGCCTTTATAGACAATGGTGCGACAGGAAAAGGAACAGAAATAGAAATCATCGGCCAGTTGCTTACCGACTTCAGAACGGGCAATATAGAGTAGGCGATCGAATTGAGAACCGGCTAAATCGGGGGAAGTAACCAGAATTTGCTCGACAAAGGGTTGATTTTCCCTTGCTTGTCGGCCGAGGGTTTCAGGACGGACGGGAACGGTACGCCAGCCTAAAATCTTAATATTATATTTATTGACAATTTCCTCGATATGTGCTTTAGCGTCGGCTCGTTCTTGGGTTGCTTGGGGAAGAAAGACCATACCCACCCCTAGACGCTCAGATTCTGGCATATTTAAGCCATTTTCGGCGAACCAAGGAGCGAGGATAGCTCTAGGGATAGCGGTCATTATACCAGAACCGTCACCGGAATCCTGATCGGCGCTGCAGCCTCCCCGGTGTTCCAAACAAGCGAGGGCCGAAAGTGCCTGTTCAATCAGTTGATGGCTACCCGAACCGCGCACATCGGCAATAAAACCGACTCCGCAAGCGTCCCGTTCCTCTACGAGCCATGGGGGACCCCAATAGGGATCGATTTGGTGTATATTGTCGATTTTTAGGTTATTTTGTTGCGCCATAGAAGTTATCCTTACGGTCGTCGTCTAGAAGGGTGGGATAGTTGGTCTGCTGAAAGGGTCAATCTAGAATAGAATTTTTTTTGCTCTTGCCGTTTCGATTGTCGCTGATTTTTCCTAATTTTTGCCTGTTGCCATCTTTATCTTGGCCAGTCTGAGGAATCACAGGTGATCTACCATGATATAGTAGCTCTCAGCAATTGTCATCGAAAATCCCCCAGGAAGGATGGGGGTGAGAAACCTTGTTAGGTGCTTATTTTGGCAGAATATTGTCAGATTATAAATCTTATTGGAGCAATGGGGTCAAATTCAGGACAAGACTTTAGCCAAAGAGGCAGGTAAATCGGCTAATTTTTCTACTACTGTCACCCCAGCTTCTTGAAAATGACGTAAGCTATCTTTTCTGGTATTCTTAGCGGCAACAGAGTAGGAAAGTTGGTTAGAAATAATTGTTTCTGTATCGCCGAAATTGGTTTCAATCGCTGCATTTAACCCCACAAGATAGGCAATCACTGGTTTTTCGATCGCCGAGGCAATATATTTGGCTGCCTCGATTTCGGCCTTTCCCCCCACCTGACTGACGAGGAGAATTGCCTCGGTATTTTCATCTTCCTCAAAAACCTGCAACCATTGGGACAAATTTGAGCCAATAATGCCGTCAGTACCCAAATTTACCGCCATAGATTCACCATACCCCGCTGCTGTTAAAGTTTTCGCCACTTCATCCCCTATGCGATCGCCGCGGGTGATCAGACCGATTGTCCCCGATTGATAAAAACTGGGTTCACAAATACCCAACCAAAGATAATTGGGAATAATCACACCCTGGCTGCCGGGGCCGAGAATTAATGTCCCGGTGGTACTAGCTATCTTTAATAATTCCACCAGATCCAAGGGGGGAACTCCGGGGGTGACGATAATTAATTGGGGAATTGCTGCTGCGATCGCTTCTAAGGCCGCATCTAGGACTTGATTCGGGGGGACTAAAATTAAACTGGTCTTGATTTCTCCGGCTTCAGCAACGGCCTCGGCCACTAGATCAAACACTGGTATCTCTGCGATTATCTCACCACCGTGGCCACTAGCCACTCCCGCTACTAAACAGGTTCCCTGAGCTTTCAATCGTGCCGCATAATATTTGCCTAGGGGTCGATCGATCCCTTGCATAATTATCTGATCTTTATCTGTCCATTTCATATATTAAGTGTTGGGAGTTGTTTTAGTTATCAGTAAACAGTAAACAGTAATCAGTAATCAGTGAGACACTGTTGATGGAAGTTTTTTTCAGTGGTCAGTAAACAGTAAACAGTAATCAGGTTCTGAAGGCAAGGGGAGCATCTCATTTATGCAAGTGAGTAATTATGCTTGTCGCTAAAACTTGCTTCTGGTAAGGCTTTCAAAATAGCTTGACATAAAACTTAATTTAGGAGTTACAAAGGTGAGATGCTCCCCTTTCATTTTTTTTAAGGCATAGTCTTATGGCACTTGGTCTCACTCCAAACTTCTCGGCTCTGTCTCTTAATCTTGCATCGGGATTTTCTTGGACATCTTGTGACAGTGCTTTCCAGTCTAGCTTTCGCTGACGGTGTTTCACCTTTGTTGCTTCAAGTTTCTCCCTACGAACGCCATCTATATATTGTGGCTCTTCCTATATTAAATAGAGCGGCGGCTTTGGTTATGATTCCCCCATTCTCTACATAATCAATTACTTTTTTTCTCAAGTCTAGGCTATAAGACATTTTTCTGTATGGGTTGCTCGCTTCTCCTTATTTTACCCTATTTTTTACTTGTATAATACTTATTTGAAATGACTATATTAGTGAAGGATTTAACTTCCTAGTGTTCAATATTCGTCAATACGATGGCAAGCTTTTAATCAAACCAATGAAAGAGAAAGTCCTGGCTTTCTGCCAAAGAATTGGTGAAGAAATCAAAGCTCTTAATGGAACTACAGCAGAAGCCATAATCCGAAAGCTAAATCCGATTCTCAGGGGATTTGCTAACTACTACAAAATTGGTGTAAGCAAAGAAACTTTCGCTTATATCAGTCAGAGAACTTGGTATTATCTCTGGAAATGGGCAAAGCGTAAACATCCAAACAAATCGAACAAATGGGTTAAAAAGCAATACTTCCGAACCGTAGATGGTGACAGATGGACATTCTCTTGCTTCCCTGAGGTAAGAGGGGCTAAAAAGGAAACTAAGAAATTAATCTATTCATTTTGACATCCTCGCCGCCGTAAAACGGACGGCGATTCCTCACCACGCCACTTTTTTAGGGTGGTCGCGTCAACGGGGTTGACGCAGATAGCGAAAAACGCTTAATTGCTTAAGT
>VYLG01000097.1_pt1 | contig 21374 bp, 15 predicted proteins | sample 5114351 | NCBI WGS metagenome assembly VYLG01 (sample SAMN12291798, study PRJNA351875) | freshwater metagenome | isolation source: freshwater lake | place: USA: Michigan, Kent Lake | collected 2013-08-15
CGTCGCCTCGCGCCGCCGCGCCTGACGCACCCGCCGATCGCTGCAACGCCGCGCCGGCCCTGGGCCGGGCGCGGCGTTTTCATTTCGATGCAGAACATAGAGAACCGTCCGTTACCCGCATGAAATCTTGCTTGTAGCCAAGAGCTGCCAACGCATGGACCCAAACTTGGACCCGAAGACGCCGGGTGACTCAGGCAACTCAGCCCGGAGCTTGAGCCGCCTAGCCAAAAGGGTCTGCGGCGACCCGTCGCGCTCTTGCTTGCTAGCTTTCTTGGTCCGATGCTCAACGCGGGCGGAGGCCCCGGCGGGTCACTTCTGATCGTCCAGTGCCTTGGCAAACAGCGCGGGCCACCCTTTGGCCCGGGCGGGCAGCTTATCGGCAGCCTCCATTGCCTTGAGCAGCTTCAGACCCTGCGTCAACACTCTTCGACGTTCTTCGACCGCCGTAACCGCGGTCGCGCGGTATACGTTCCAATACGAGACCGCGACATCGAGTTGCCATTCGGCGTTGTCCACGTCCGACGCCGCCAGTTTCTGCGCGATCCCTAGGTCTGCCTGGTAGCTCTTCAGCGCAGCGCCCAGATCGCCCAGAGCCCGCTGCACATCGCCGATCTTGTTGTGGCTGACCGACAAGTCCCGCAGCCATCCGGCGTTGCCCGGGTCTGAGGCTGCCAGCTTCTGAGCGATCGCCATGCTCGCCTGGTGGCTCTTCAGCGCCGCGCCTAGATCGTCCTGAGCCTGCTGCACGTCGCCAATCTTGGTGTGGCTGACCGACAAGTCCCGCTGCCACTCAGCGTTGCCCGGGTCTGAGGCTGCCAGCCTCTGGCGAATCACCATGCTCGCCTGGTAGCTCTCCAGCGCCGTGCCCAGATCGCCCAGAGCCCGCTGCACGTCGCCAATCTTGTTGTGGCTGACCGACAAGTCCCGCTGCCACTCAGCGTTGCCCGGGTCTGAGGCTGCCAGCCTCTGGCGAATCACCATGCTCGCCTGGTAGCTCTTCAGCGCAGCGCCCAGATCGCCCAGAGCCCGCTGCACGTCGCCGATCTTGTTGTGGCTGACCGACAAGTCCCGCTGCCATCCGGCGTTGCCCGGGTCTGAGGCCGCCAGCTTCTGGCGAATCACCTTGCTCGCTTGGTAGCTCATCAGCGCAGCGCCTAGATCGCCTCGGGCAAGCTGCACGTCGCCGATCTTGTTGTGGCTGACCGACAAGTCCCGCTGCCATCCGGCGTTGCTCGGGTCTGAGGCTGCCAGCTTCTGAGCGATCACCATGCTCGCCTGGTGGCTCTTCAGCGCCGCGCCCAGATCGCCTTGGGCCTGCTGCACGTCGCCGATCTTGACGTAGTTGACCGACAAGTCCCGCTGCCCCTCAGAGTCGCCCGGGTCTGAGGCTGCCAACTTCTGAGCGATCACCATGCTCGCCTGGTGGCTCTTCAGCGCCGCGCCCAGATCGCCCTGCGCCTGCTGCACGTCGCCGATCTTGTTGTGGCTGACCGACAAGTCCCGCTGCCATCCGGCGTTGCCCGGATCAGAGGCTGCCAGCTTCTGAGCGATCACCATGCTCGCCTGGTAGCTCTTCAGCGCCGCGCCTAGATCGCCCTGCGCCTGCTGCACGTCGCCGATCCTGTCGAGGCTGACCGACAAGTCCCGCTGCCATCCCGCGTTTCCCGGGTCCGAGGCCGTCTGCGCGAGAGCAAGCCTACTCGCCTTGACGAAGCGCCTCAGTGCCTCGCCGCTCTGGCCATGGATGAGCCAACTGTCACCCGCCTCGAAGAGCCACCAGATCATTTCCGATGAAGGATCGAGCCTACGCATGTCAAAAGCCTTCTCGAGCAGCAAGGCTCCCTGCACGTGCTCCAGCCGGGTGAAGGCCAGCGTTGCCCGCGAGGCCATAAGGCTGGCGGCCTGGCGCGCCGAGACTTTGGCCTGCTCCTGCTGATTGAGGGCGTCCTCGGTGGCCAGCTCTTCGGCCTTGGCCAGGTACTGGTCAGCCTGTGCGAGCTGGCCAAGCTTGCGCGCCTCTTCGGCCCGAGCGACCAGCTCCTTGATCCTGTCGCTGGTAACCGGCGTTGCCTGGATCCGCTCGCCGAGCACCAGATACTGGCGAGTCAGTTCACCGAATGTCTGGGGCCATTCCGCGGGGGGCACCTGCTTGCCCTTGACTGTGGCCAGGAATCCTTGCACCACCCCCAGGGAAACCGCCTGCTCGTTGGCTTTGGCGCCGTGCTGAGCATTGATACGCGCCACGATGGCTTCGAGTTGCTTTATCAACTGCTGCCCGGTCGCGTTGGCCAGCTCTTTGGCTTCTTTAGGCGTAAGCCCGATGTTGATGGTGCCGCCAGACATCGTGCCGACGCCCACCGCTCCCGGGCCACTCGCGCTGACCTGGCCTAGCGCCAACGTCGGCCACGCGGCAACTACCGAGGCAGCCAGCGCTGCAGCCCAGACACGCGAGAGGCTGCCCACGCCTTGGCCCTACTTGGTTGGGCTGGCCGACGCCGCTGCCGGCGCTGCGGATGCCGGCGGCGCGCCAACGGAGATGGTCCCACCAGACATGACGCCTACGCCGACTGCGCCTGCGCCGCTGACACTCACACTGGCGGAGGCTTGCGCGGGTGTTGCTGATATGGCTGGAGCTTTTGCCGGTTCCGGCTTGGGTAGCTGGTCTTTGGCTATCGTCGCCAGCAATGTGCCGACCGCGACGACAGCACCCACGACATAAGTCCACTTCGGTGGGCCTGATGCAGCAGCAGGCTTGTTGGCTGTGGCCATAGCTTTCCCCTGTTCTCTCGCCTCAAAACGATGTTACTGGCCACATAACCACGCCGCATCCCCTTCCATCTCGATGGGCGCCGGGCGGTTCACCTATAGGCTCGATGCCCCGAACGCGGATCTTGAAGCGCCCGAATCCGGGTCCGGTTCCGCTCTTTCCATGCGGCGCATGGCCCGCATGACGGCCAAGGCGAAGGCCTCGGTCGAGTCAGGCCGCGCAGCCGTCGGGTTGCACAGGTTCTTGATGATCTCCCCCTGCCGCGGCGGCGCAACCGCGCCGTAGCTGTAGAAGGTCGTCAGCACCCCCTCGTGGCCCAGGTTCTGGCTCCAGGCCTTGAAGTCCTCGGGCGTCTGGCAAACCGTTTCGCCCAGGCGCACCAGCGTGCTGCGCAGGCTGTGCGGGTTGTAGTACGGCAGCCCGGCCGCCTCGAAAGCCTGCTTGAAGATCGCCCGGATGGGCGCCGCGGTCGCCCAGGCCTTGCGCTCGATGCCCACCGCCTCGAAGTGCAGCTTGTCGCCCAGCTCGACGCGGGTCATCGGAAACAGCGGGTCATCGTGACCCCAAAGCAGGTCACGCCGCAGGTGTAGCACCCAGTCGTCCACGATCTGCCGGATCTCGGCCCCCACCGGGAAGAAAAAGGTCGTGAAGCTCTTGCTGAACTTGGTCTTCACGTCCCGCGCGTCCTGGAAGACGCTGCAAGCCACCAGGTCCACATGCTTGAGCTTCAGGCTGGCCAGCGCGCTATCGCGGGCGCCTGTCAGCAGCGCGAAGGCCAGCAGGGTACGGTTGCGCATCTCGATTTCAGTGCCGGCCGGCATCGTGGCGATGACGTGCTTGATCTGCTCCAGCGTCGGCACCGGCCGTTCGCGCCGCGCCTTGGCTACGCGCGAGTCCTTGTCGGAGAAGCTGAAGTACTCGGCATCTGCGTACCGTAACTTCGACCGATAACCCGGCTGCAGCGCCAGCCACTGGAAGAACCGCTTCAGGTGCGCCAGCGTGGCGTACTGCGTGGCCTTGCTCAACTTCTCGCCGGTGGTCTTGCTGTCGCGGTCGGCCAGCCGGCGCTTGAAGGCCACCGCCTGCTCAAAGTGGAAGGCCTTGAAGTCGCGGTGCTGCGTGTCGGCCTCGAAGCGCGCGATGGCCTTGGCCACGGCGTCTACCGAGTCCTCGCTCTGGCCTTTAGCCTCCTTCAGCAAGACGAAGTACTCGCGCTTGATGCGCTCGTTCTCTGGGTGATGCGTTCGCATGAGTTGGTTCCCTTTCGGGCTGAGCGCCAGGTGTCAGGTTGAGCTGGCGGCGGGCGCCGCCTGTCTGGTGTTCCGCACGACAGCCTCCACGGCGGCGGCCACGCGGTCCAGATCACGTTCCCCCACCGCCTTGCCGCAGCGAGCCAACTGCCGCTGGTAGAAGTCGGCGGCCTTCTTCGCCTTCGCTGCGTCTTCCATCAGCTCACCTTGCCGCCGCTCGGCGTGATGCGCCCTTCTCGTCATGGCCGCCAACGGCGCTGTTCCAGGGTCCGCATCCATCAGCGCCAGCACATCTCTGGCCCGCGATTCGGCGAGGTTCAAGTCGCGGCGCATCTCGTCCAGCAACTCGGCCGCACCCATGCCACCGGCCTCGGTGTCGTTGTCGGCTGAATCGGCCCGGGCTTCGGCTGCTGGCGCAGCGACTCGCTTGCGTGCCGCAGCCCTGGGCCGCACAGACTTCACGGCGGCATTCAGCGACATCCTGCCGCTGCGGACAGCGGCCTGGATCTCGTCCGACCCGTCAATGAGGACCACCCGGGCACGCTGGATCGTGCGGATGCCCACGTCTGCCAATGCGGCCATTTGCGAGTCGCTGATCCGCAATTCCGCCTCGGGGGCGGGAATGTGGCCGTTCAACCCGGGTGGAGCGCTTTCGGCCGTGATGGTGACCCCTGGCGCGCCCCACGTCGGGTTGCCACGTGGCGTCCACTCGTACCGGTGGCACGCGGCCAGGGCGAGCGCGCGCTGCGAGGCGTTCAGGTGCCGCCGGCTGACGTTCTGGCTGATGACCCAGCGCCTCGGATCAGTGTCCTCAGGCAGCGTCTGGCAGACCACCGGCATCAGCAAGCGTTGGCATGCCTGAAGCCGGTGCCATCCATCAAGCACCATGCCATCGAACAGCATGATCGGCACGCGCTGGCCCTCAGCCTCGATGTCGTCGACCAGTGCCTGGAGTTCATCTGCGGGCATGTCGGGGAAGGCCGCCGACAGCGGGTGCCTGTGGAGGCTCTGGGCCTCTTGGTGGTCCAGCTTCATAGGATGCTGCGGCATGTCGCGTCGCTCATTGCAGTCGTGTTGATGGGGCATGCCGTGGTGTGGGATGCGGCGTCCTGAGCGAAGTCACTGTTCAGGGGCGGCGAAGGGCGCTCGCATATGTGTTCTTCAGCCTGCGGCAGCGTCACGCGCAGATCACCCTGAACCAGCGGCAACTTGGCCAAACTCACGCGGCGGTTCAAGCGGGCACCGCAACACCCGCACAGCGCCACCAGGTTGCCTTGGGTAGGCGTCAGCGGGTGGTATCGCGCAGCGCCACCCGCTGGCGCCCGCGGCTCGCGACACCGCAGGCAGTAGATCTCGCCCGGCGCGCAGGGCCGCTTGTTCGCTAGCCGCTTAGCCTGAAGAAACTCGGCGAGTTGACTGCCCAGCACCAACACCGGGCGCCGCTGGTCGATGGTCGGCAAGCCGCGCTTGATCCAGGCCCGCACCGTATTGCGGTGCACGCCGTACAGCTTGGCGATCTCTTCCACGGTGTAGCTGCGGTGGATCTTGGCCAGCCGCGGGTTCGGCCGGGTCGAGGGCATCGACCTAGTCCGCCTGCTGCGTGCCGATCTCGGCGCCGACAGTGGGGCGCGCCGCCTCCAGCGCCGCTACCAGGGCGCGGATCTGAGCTTCCGACTTGCCGGCGATGCGCGCCGCATTCAGGGCGTCCACCTCGCCGGCCGGGAACCCGACAGCCCGCGCGCCCAAACTAACCGGGCGGACGAACAGGCCCTGCGAGATGCGGAGGTAGATGGTGGATCGCGAGTAACCGGTCAGTGACTCCACCTGCTTTCGCCGGAGGATGGTGACGTACCGCGTGGGATGAATTGACATGAGCGACTCCATGGGCCGTCCCGGGCAGTTCCAGGACCATGGCGCTCATTGAATCGGCCACCTTCGCAACGGGGGCCGAATTCGGCTTGCGGCTTTCCGAATTCGGTGACCTCAGCCGCCGCTGCGCTTGGGCAGGACAGTGGCCGCAGCCTCCTTCAGATACTTCCTGACGGTGTCATCTGTGACAGCAAGGCCATGTTTGGCCAGGTCGCCGGCAATCTCACTTGGCGCTGCACTGCGAGTGGCCGCAGGGTCGTGGCGGTAGGCCTCGACGGCCATGCCGATCAACAGTTTCAAAAGCGTGTCGCGTTCCCGCGTAGCCACGTTCGGGCGAGCAATGGCGGCTGGCGCATCCAGTGCCGAAAGCTTCTCCTGAAACGCGGCAAGAGCACTCATCCGGACGACCAACGGCGCATCAGCAGGCAATGCTCCGGCAGGAATGTAGGCGCCTCGTTCCTTCTTCTTGGTTCCATCCGCCCGCGTCACCTCCTGCGGCGGAAGCTGCTCTTGCAACGCGGCCCAGGTGCCGCCGGAGTCCACCAAAAAGGTCCCGTCAATGTTGATCAGTTCCACGGCAGGACCGTTGCTCAGCCCCTGAAAGGCGTGCTCGATGTCGAGCCGCTCGGCACCCCTCATCGGCAAGTCCCAGATCCCGTCGATGCTCACAACCGGTTCGTCGAAGCACACAAACCTCGTCTGTTCTGTGATGGCTTCGACATCGTCGATCAGCATGCCGGCTGGTATCCGCACGATCTCCGTCGGTGTTCCACCCCGGATGGGCATCGGCAACTCGTGGATCTGCACGTCCTTGAAGGGCACCACCCTCCCCAGGCACGCCTCGGCCTTGTTGACCAGATTCACCGACAAGACGAGATGTCGGTCCAGTGCGAGCCGAAGTAGGTCCGCCACGCTAACTGCCTCGCCAAGCACAAGGCTCAGATGCTCTGCCGCCTCGTCAGTTGTGAGCCACTCGCGAAGCCTGTAGATCTTCTTCACCCGCCTCCCTGTTCGCCCTGCGACCACGGGCGGGCGCATGGCTTGGACCTCTTGAGCCCTTACTGTACAAACCCGGCATGCCCATCGACCTGCAAGACCTCAGCCGCCGCCTCTTCCAGGCAGCAAACCAGCTCTGGACCAACACCGCCCTGCGGCCTGACCAGTACGCCCAGCCTGTGCTGGCGCTGATCGCGCTGCGCCAGATGGAAGCCCGCTTCGAGGCCGTGCGTGCCGAGATCGCACCCAAGTTCACCGGCCGCCTGAAGGCCACGCCGGCCGACTATCAGGCGCGCGGCGCGATCTACCTGCCCGACGTGGCCCGCTTCTCGCGCCTGCTGGCCCTGCCAGGCACTGCTGACCTGGGCGCCGAGCTGAACGCCGCGATGAAGGCCGTGGCCGACGCCAACCCCGACCTGGCCGGTGCGCTGCCGCAGGGCTATGCCGCGCTGCCGGGCGACGTGCTGCGCGAGCTGCTGCGCACGCTGGCGCCGCTGCAGGTGGAGGGCGACGCCTACGGCCTGATCTTCGAGTACTTCATGGGCCAGTTCGCCGCCAGCTCCATGCAGAAGGGCGGCTAGTACTTCACCCCGGCGTCTATCGTGAAGCTCATCGTCGAGGTGATCGAGCCCTACCACGGCGCCATCCTCGACCCCGCCTGCGGCTCGGGCGGCATGTTCGTGCACTCAGCCGACTTCGTGCGCCGGCACCGCAAGGCGCCCGAGCGCGAGATCAGCGTGCACGGCATCGAGAAGATGGCCGACACGCTGCGCCTGGCGCGGCTGAACCTGGCGGTGCACGGCCTGTCGGGCGACATCCGCGAGGCCAACACCTACTACGACGACCCACACAAGATGGTGGGCCGCTTCGACTACGTGATGGCCAACCCGCCCTTCAACCAGAGCGAGGTGGACCGCGCCCGCCTAGTGAGCGAAGCCGGCGAGGTGGACGCGCGCTTCCCCTTCGGCCTGCCGACGGTGAACAACGCCAACTACCTGTGGATCGGCCTGTTCTACGCGGCGCTCAAGCCCACCGGCCGCGCCGGCTTCGTGATGGCCAACAGCGCCAGCGACGCCGGCGGCAGCGAACGCGAGCTGCGCAAGAAGCTGCTGGACACCGGCGCGGTGGACGTGATCGTGGCCGTGGGGCCGAACATGTTCTTCACCGTCGCGCTGCCGGTGACGCTGTGGTTCCTGGACCGCGGCAAGGCCAAGGGCCCGCGCAAGGACCAGGTGCTGTTCATCGACGCGCGGCACCTGTACCGGCAGGTGACGCGGGCGCTGCGCGTGTTCGACGCCGAGCACATCGAGTTCATCGCCAACATCGTGCGGCTGTGGCGGGGCGAGGCGGTGGAAGCCGAGGTGGGCAGCGGGCCGCGGCTAGCGGAGGCGTTTCCGGGCGGGCGCTATCAGAACGTACCGGGGCTGTGCAAGGTGGCCACGCGCGCTGAGATCGTGGCGCAGGACGGCAGCCTGAACCCGGGGCGCTACGTCGGCGTGGCGCCGGGGCAGGTGGTGGAGGACGAGGAGTTCCGCAGCAAGCTGGAGGCTCTGCAGGAGGAGTTGGAAGGGCTGAATGCGGCGGCGGCGGGGTTGCAGGCGCGGATCGGTGCGAACGTGGCGGAGTTGCTCGGGGCATGAAGCAAGTTGGTTCACCGACGCGAGTTCGGCTGGGCGAACTGTTGCGGGTCAAGCACGGATTCGCCTTCAAGGGCGAGCACTTCATTGATTGCACCGGAGACATTGTCCTTACGCCGGGAAACTTTGCACCTTCTGGCGGATTGCTGTTCCGGCCTGAAAAGGACCGGTCCTATTCCGGTGACTATCCATCAGAGTTCCGACTCAACGCGGGCGATCTAATCTGCGTGATGACCGACCTTACTCAGGAGGCACGCATCCTCGGTTCGGCTGCGTTCGTTCCTGATCGGCCTGCATGCCTTCACAACCAGCGTCTTGGCAAGATCGTTGGGCTTGACGAGCAGCGCGTTGCGAAGGGCTTCATCTACTACCTGATGAACCACAGCGCGTTTCGGGAGCACCTCAAGGCGACTGCATCCGGCGCTACCGTGAAGCACACGTCTCCTGGGCGCATCGAGTCCCATGAGTTCGACCTCCCACCGCTAGACACTCAGCGCCGCATCGCCTCCATCCTCGGCGCCTACGACGACCTGATTGAGGTGAACCGGCGCCGGATCGCGGTGCTGGAGGAGATGGCGCGGCGGCTGTTCGAGGAGTGGTTCGTCCACTTCCGGTTTTCGGCTCACGCGGCTCATGAGTCGATGCCCACGGCAAGCGTGGATAAGCTGATCGACTTCGATCCCACGACGCGACTGCCGCGCGAGGGCGAGAAGCCCTTCATCCCGATGACGTTGTTGTCCACGGAGTCATCGCTGATCGAATCCCACGAATGGCGAGACGCCGGCTCCGGCGCGAAGTTCATGAATGGGGACACGCTCTTCGCGCGCATCACCCCTTGCCTCGAAAACGGCAAGACCGGTCTTGTGCGCGGCCTGCCGGGAGATGGTGTGGGCTTTGGATCGACCGAGTTCATCGTCATGCGGGGCAAGCGCGCCGGGCCAGCGTTCACCTATCTGCTGGCACGGCACGAAGCATTCCGATCCCACGCGCAGAAAAGCATGTCCGGCGCCACCGGTCGGCAACGCGCCCGCACAGAGAGCGTGAAGACCTTTTCGTTTGCGAGTCCGCCGCAGGCACTCCTGGATCGCTTCGAAGCGGTCGCCTGGCCCATGCTGGAGTTGGTGGGCCGGCTCGGCGAATCGAACAAGCGACTGGCGGCATCACGCGACTTACTGCTCCCCCGCCTGATCGCCGGCGACCTCGAGGTCACCACCGCCGAACGCGAGCTGGAGGCCGTAGCCTGATGCCCTCACCCCGCCGCGAACAGCTCCCTCAGTGCCGCGGCGGCTTCGGGCAGCCCGGTGCGCTCCAGCGCGCCGATGAAGGCCTCGGGCGTGTTCGGCGGCTGGCGCCAGCCCTGCAGCATCTGCACCACGCGGGCACGCACGATGGCCGGGTTCAGGTCCACCAGGTGGCGCAGGAACACATCGGGGTGCTGCGCCACGATGTCGAAGCCGGCCAGCGTGGCGGCCGGGAAGTCGGCCTCGTTGAAGGTGACGATCACCTGGGCCTTGGCGCGGATGGCGGCGGCCAGCACATGGCGGTCGTCGGGGTCCGGCAGCGTCAGGCCCGGGATCAGCGGCGCGTAGCCGCTCACGCAGGCGTCGGGCAAAGCCGCGTCCATCGCGGCGCGGCGGCGGTCCAGCGCCGCCGGGGCAATGTCAGGCCGGGCGCGCAGCACCGAGCGGCGCCACTCGGCGTGGATGTCATCGCTCCAGGCCGGGCGGTACAGCCGCGCTTCGGCCAGCTCCAGCAGCAGGCTGGTGATCGGCTGGCTGTGCAGCGCGTTGGCGTCCAGCAGCGCGGTGAAGTGGCTCATGGGTGCCGCACCGGGAAGAACTTAGCGAAGGGCTCAGAGGCCCAGCTCCTGGTCGATGCGGGCCAGCTCGTCCAGCGCGGCGCGCTGCCGGGCGCGCTGCTGTTCGTCGTAGCGCAGCAGGTCTTCGAAGGCCACGCGGCGGCGCGTGCCCACCTTGCGGGCGGGCAGCTTCTCGTCCTCGATCAGCTTCACCACGTAGGGGCGCGAAACGTTGAGGTAGTCGGCCACCTCCTGCGTGGTGAGCTCGGCGTTCTGCGGCAGCACCGTCACCGCGCGGCCCTGGCCCAGTTGGGTGAGCATGTCCACCAGCAGGCGCAGTGCGCCGGGCGGGATGGCAATCATCTCGTGGTGGTTGTCGTCGGTCACCAGCCGCAGCGCCGGCGCGGCGACCGCGCCGTTGCCGCCGGCCGGCAGCAGGCGCGCGAGTTGGCGGCTGGCCTCGCGGGCCTGGGCCATCTCGTCGTCGGTGGGCAATTGGGGTGGGCGGCGGTTCGACGCAGCCATGGCGGCTTCTCCTGGGGTGACGCGGGCACTGTAGCACTCATTCGAAACGAACGAATCGAGCGAAGTCAACGAAACATCACGGGTCCGGCGGGTTTTCAGCCGGCCGCCCAGGCCCGGAGAAGCGCGCCATGGCACCGTCGTTGAAGACCAAGGAGCCGTCCGTCAGCTACACCGAGCTGTCGCTGGTGGAGCAGCCCGCCATCGAGCTGCTGGAGGAGCTGGGCTGGACCCACGGCGACCTGATGCACGAGGTGCCGGGCCCGGCCAACCCCACCGGCCGGCTGAGCTGGCGCGAAACCGTGCTGCCCGCGCGGCTGCGCGAGGCCCTGGCCCGCCTGAACCCCCAGCTCCCGGCCGAGGCCCTGCAGCAGGCCGAGGTGCAGCTGACGGCCGACCGCTCGGCCATGCTGCCGGTGGCGGCCAACCGCGAGCTGTGGCGGCTGCTGCGCGACGGCGTGGCCGTGGAGCTGCGCCAGCCCGACGGCACGATGCAGCCCGAGCGCGTGCGAGTGATCAACTGGACCGACCCCGGCGCCAACGACTTCTTCGTCGCCTCGCAAACCTGGGTGGCCAGCACGCTGTACAAGCGCCGGCCCGACACCATCGGCTTCGTCAACGGCCTGCCGCTGCTGCTGTGCGAGTGGAAGGCGCCCAGCCAGGGCGTGCAGGAGGCCTACGACGCCAACCTGGCCGACTACCGCGACACGGTGCCGCGGCTGTTCGACGCCAACGGCTTCGTGCTGCTGTCCAACGGGCTGCAGGCGCTGATGGGCGCCAGCCACGCGCCCTTCGAGGCCTACGCGCCCTGGAAGCGGCTGGAAGAAGACGGCCCCGAGAGCGTGGAGCTCGCCACGATGCTGCGCGCCACCTGCGAGCCGGCGCGCTTTCTGGACCTGATCGAGAACTTCACGCTGTTCGAAGACGCGCGCGGCGGCCTGCGCAAGGTGCTGGGCAAGTACCACCAGGTGCTGGGCGTGAACCGCGCCATCGACGCGGTGAAACAGATCACCGAGAACCGCGGCCGGCTGGGCGTGTTCTGGCACACGCAGGGCAGCGGCAAGAGCCTGTCGATGGTGATGTTCGCCGAGAAGGCACTGCGCCGGCTGGGCGGCAACTGGACCTTCGTGGTGGTGACCGACCGGCAGGAGCTGGACGACCAGATCGCGGGCACCTTTGCGGCCACGGGCGCGCTGACCAAGGACATCCGGCAGGCGCAGGCGCAGAGCCGCGCTCACCTGCGCGAGCTGCTGGCCGGGCAAGAGCGCTACGTGTTCACGCTGATCCACAAGTTCGGCACCGAGCGCGGCGAGCCCATCCCGGTGCTCAGCGAGCGCAGCGACATCATCGTCATCACCGACGAGGCGCACCGCAGCCAGTACGACCAGCTGGCGGCCAACATGCGGCGTGCGCTGCCGAACGCGGCCTTCATCGGCTTCACCGGCACGCCGCTGATCGCGGGGCAGGAGGAGCGCACCCGCGAGGTGTTCGGCGACTACGTGTCGATCTACAACTTCGCGCAGTCGGTGGCCGACGGCGCCACGGTACCGCTGTACTACGAGGCGCGCAAGCCCGAGCTGCAACTGGCCGACGCCGACACGCTGCGCGACGACCTGGACGCGCTGCTGGACGCGGCCATGCTCGACGACGAGCAGGAGAAGAAGCTGCAGCGCGAGTTCGCGCGGCAGTACCACCTGATCACGCGCGACGACCGGCTCGACCAGATCGCGGCTGACCTGGCGCGGCACTTCGCGGCCCGCGGCTACCTGGGCAAGGCCATGTTTGTGGCCATCGACAAGGCCACCGCGGTGCGCATGCACGACAAGTTCCGCGTGCAGTGGGCGGCGCTGCTGGCCGAACAGCAGCAGCGGCTGGCCGCCACGCCGCCCGAAGCGCAGGGCGCGATGGCCGAGCGCCTGGCCTGGATGCAGGCGCTGGACTGCGCGGTGGTGGTGAGCCAGGGCCAGAACGAGGTGGCCGAGCTGAAGGCCAAGGGCCTGGACATCCTGCCGCACCGCCAGCGCATGCAGGACGACGACCTGGAGACGAAGTTCAAGAACCCGAACGACCCGCTGCGGCTGGTGTTCGTGTGCGCGATGTGGATCACCGGCTTCGACGTGCCCACCTGCAGCACGGTGTACCTGGACAAGCCGATGAAGAACCACACGCTGATGCAGACCATCGCGCGGGCCAACCGCCGCGCGCCGGGCAAGGCGGCCGGCGTGGTGGTGGACTACGTGGGCGTGTTCCAGAACCTGCAGAACGCCCTGGCCATCTACGCGGCCACCGGCAAGGGCGGCGACAAACCGATCGAGAGCAAGGACGGCCTGGTGCAGGAGCTGAACGAGGCGCTGGCCGATGTGCGCGCCTTTTGCGCCGCCGTCAATGTGGATGTGGATGCCATCACCACGGCGCAGAAGCTGCAGCGGCTGAAGCTGATCGGCGATGCGGTGGAAGCCCTGATCGCGCCAGACGAGCGGCGCCGCGACTTCCTGCGCCGGGCCGCAGCCACGGGACGGGCCTACAAGGCACTGCTACCGGACGAGCGCGCAGCGCCGTTCCTGCGGCCCGTGGCGGCGGTGCACATCGTGGCCGAGGCCATCCGCGGCAAGCTCGGCCCGGTGGACATCTCGGCCATCATCGACCGCATCGATGCCCTGCTGGACGAGCGGGTGGAGGGCGTGGCCATCACGGCGCCCATCATCGAAGGCGACGAGCGCGGCGGCCGCGTGGACCTGGCCGACATCGACTTCGAGAAGCTTGCCAAGCTGTTCCAGGCCAAGCCGCGCACGGCCAACGAGCAGATGCGCGCCAAGGCGCAGGCCAAGGTGCAGAAGCTGGTGCAGGCCAACCCGACGCGACTGCACCTGGCCGAGAAGCTGGAGCACCTGGTGGACGCCTACAACCTGGGCACGCTGGACGCCGAGGCCTTCTTCGCCGCGCTGAAGAAGCTGATCGAGCAGATGGAGGACGAGGAGCGCCGCGCCGCGCGTGAACAGCTCTCCGAGGAGGAGCTGGCGATCTTCGACCTGCTGACGCGTCCAGAGCCGAAGCTGACCAAGGCCCAGGAGGCCGAGGTGAAACGGGTAGCGCGCCACCTGCTGGAGAAGCTGCAGGCACTGCAGGTGGCGCACTGGCGCCAGAACTGGCAGACCCGGGCAGCGGTGCAGTCGGAGATCCGCGTCGTGCTCAACGAGCTGCCTGAGGAGCCGTACCCGCAGGAGGTGTGGGACGGCAAGGTCGAGGCGGTGTGGCAGTTCGTCTATGGCGGCGGAGGCGGCGGGGCCTCAGTCAACGTCCTCCTCCACTGAGGTCTGCATCGCCTCGCTGTAGATCGGCGCACGTCAGCGAGAATGACTGTATGGTCACCCCAAGCCGAAGGGGCCCTGCGGGTAGAGTTGATTTCTAGAGAGTCCCAATGAAGCACTTCGAAGAACTTCTCCTGTCACTCGGCTCCTCGCGGAGCACAGAGGTGCTGGCAGACAAGCACTGGACCTTATGGCAGGCGGAGTTTCGAACTCCTGTGTCGGTCGTCAAGGGGAACTATCTCTATCTGAAGTTCTCGTGCCCTCTGAACGAAGCTTCGCCGAAGAATCTCAGCAACTTCGCAGCGCACTGTGGCCCCGAGGGCTACCAAGTCATCGTTCCTCCGAAGAGTGATCTGGCAAAAGATATTGACAACACGGTTCGGAAGTTCCGCGGTTCCTCCGGCAACACGACGCAGTCACTTCTTGAAGAACACCTGCTGAAGGGTATCGACTATCGCCCGTTAGAGCGTGAAGAGCACTTCATCTCTCCGACGCTTCGCATTCAAGGCATTGATCAAGGCCGTGACGGCCTGCAGTTCCTAACAAGGTGGGTAACCGGACAAGAGTCCACTCCTGGCGGCGCACCGATTGGATTGATTTGTGCTGACGGCGGCATTGGCAAAACGACGCTTGCCCGCGAGCTCTGCGAGTCCATCCGAAGGCAGCATCCCCGCGTGCTTCCTCTGCTCATTGAGTCAGCACAGTGGAAGAACATGGCAAGCACCGGGTTCACGCTCGACTCGCTTTGGGACACGGCAATCGCGCGGCGCCTCGAACACGGCAACCTCCTCAGATCGAATCCCGCGGCGCTGCGAGTCTTGATGCAGGAAGGCCTGCTCGTGGTTATCTTTGACGGGTTCGACGAGTTGGCTGCGCTCACGCCGGACAAGAACCGTCCGCAGGAGATCATTTCTGAGTTGCGGGAGTTGTTCACCCCCGAGGACGAAGCTGCCAAGGCTCGAGTAATCCTCACTTCTCGAACGACCTATTGGCGTTCTATAGAGGAGTCGCTTGAATCGGTAGGCGGCATTGAGGTGTTTCGTCTCAGTGGCTTCGATAACGAGCAGCGCAAGGCCTACTTCCAGAGCAGATTGAGCGACCCAAGTCACAGAGACCTCGCCCAGCGTTTGGCGCGGCAGGTCAGTGGCGCGATCTATGCGGTCGACACAGAGAGGCGCGGCCACGTTGAAGATCTCAACGAAGACCGGATCTCCGGAACCCCATTTATTCTTTCCCTGATTGCACACTTTGTCGAAGGGGGTGGCGGTGAGCTTTCGTCGCCGTACGACGTCGACCCGCTTGAGCCTCTTCTGGCTGGAATCTGCAAACGGGAGAACATTCGCCAAGACCTGCATATCCCACCTGAGCGACAGCTCGCGCTCTTCGAGGAGGCCTTCCGAGCCTCTGATGCTGAGATTGCCACAAAGGATCTCGACCTGATTCTGCAGCTCTATGACGTGGATGACCCTGGAGTGCGCCAGCGATTCGAGAATCACTTTCTCCTCCAGAGGGTTCGACCAGATGCGCTTGTTGCTCGGTACGAAGTTCTTAAGGTCTACTTCGTAGCACGATTCTTGGCCAAAGGCCTTCAGAAGCTCTACAGCTCGACGCCGGAGAAGGAGATAGCTCAAACCCTATCTCGTAACGCCACTGGACAAAGCCAGGTTGCTGAGTGGCTCGCATGGCAGTTGCGAAAGCTCGATGATGGTCACCTCCTCTCTGCCATCAGCCATGCTTTCGAGATTATCTCGCTGCCTGCCAACGCGCCGTCACGACACAAGGCGGCCATGGCGCTCTGTAGTCTTGTCTCGTTGCTGGTGTCGGACGACGGCAAGCGACAGCGGGCGGATGATTTTCTTCGCTTGATGACTGCTGGAAGCTATCGCGACGGCTCTCCCGTAAGGCGGTTGACCTTTTCTGGAAAGCTGCGGAAGTTCGACTTTAAGGGTGTTGCTTTCGAGGGCTCTACGTTCGTTGGTGTTGAGTTCAGTGGATGCGCGTTCTCGAGTTCAACCGTTTTCCGTGGGTGCAGCTTTGAAGGTGACCTTGACTTCACGAAGTGCGAAGATGCTGGTGCCGTAGAACTGATTGATTGCCGGCTATCGCCAGAAGCCGAACTAGCCATTAGCCAAGCGAAGAAGCGGCCAGCGGCGACAGAGGTGAGGACGGCTTTTGCTGAGGAGGCGCTTACGCGTGCTCTGCGAAAGTTCCGTGGCGACTCTGGATTCCACGGCATTCAGTGGAGGCGCCGACAAGCTGGCTTTAACCCCAAGAATCCCTTCAACTCGGAGGTGTGGGAAGCTCTCCGCAGAGGTGAGCTAATTGCGGCGCACGAGATTTCGGGCGTCGATGGGGGCGGGCTCCACCTCAATGAAGATAAGGAGGCTCGACGCGAGGTCCAGCACTATCTCGACAACGGCATTCTCGGGCAGCGGCTGCAAAGGGTGATGCGTGACTTGGTTGGGCAATGATTGGTTTGTGTCCCGCGAAGCCACCTTCATGAACCGTCTCGGGCCACATCGCTAGGTGCGACTAGCCCATCAACGTAGTCCGCCCAGTACTGCAGCATCTCCCGCGGTTGGGGCTCGTACTTGCCACGTTTGACCTCCCAAGCAAACCGGACCTGACGAAGGCCGCGGTGCGGAGTGCCATCGAGCGGGCTAAGGACGCCGCGAGCTTGTTCTGGGGCCGCAGGCGTTGTATTCCGGACCACGCGGCGGCGCATGCCACGGCTTCAGGCCACCTGCTTGAAACGGCCTAAGACCACCTTGCCGGTGGTCAGCAACTGCTCGATGTAGTCGGCCCAGAACTGCAGCATCTCGCGCCGCTGCGGCTCGTACTCCGCGCGGTTGTAGACGCCGCGCACGCCGCCGATGGTGTGGTTCAGCGCCTTCTCCACCACGTCAGATGCCCAGCCGCTTTCGTGCAACAGGGTGGACGCGGTGCGGCGAAGATCGTGGATGGTGAACGCGGGAATGTCCTGTCCGGTCAGCGCCACCTTCAGCGCGTTGTTGATGGCGTTGTGCGCAAAGGGTTTGGTGAGGCTGCCCCGGCCGGGCATCACCAACTCGCTGCCTCCGGCCAGCGCTTGCAGCTCCGTGAACAGCGCCAGCGACTGCCGCGAGAGGAACACGATGTGCGGCTTGCCGGTCTTGGAGTGTTCGGCTGGGATGTGCCACTCGGCCTGCTCGAAGTCCACGTGCGCCCAGCGGGCCAGCAGCAGCTCGGACTTGCGCACCATCGTCAGCAGAATGATGTGCAGCCCGATCTTGAATTGGCGCCGGATGTTGGACTCAAAGGCGGCTCTAAGGAAACGGCGAATCTCATCGGGTGCTAGCGCCCGCTCGCGCGCCTTTGCCTTGTGCACGTGGCGCATCGGCAGCGACAGCACGGGGTTCACCGTGACAAGCCCGGCCGTCATGGCGTAGTCGAAAAGCCGCTTGAGCACGCCGCGGATGTTCCCGGCTGCCGCGTCGAAACCCTCATCCTTCTTCTTCCAGATGATGGCGCGCACGTCCTCGGTGGACACGTCGCGCACCAGCTTGCTGCCGATGGCCGGCACGATGGCCTTGTCGAAGTAGCGGCGTGGGATGGTGGTGTCCTGCCGGTCTTTGGCCACGATCTCCCGGAAGAAGCGCTCACCGAACTCGGCCACGGTCGTCGCGTCGGCCGCCGCCTGCTTGGCGAGCTGCTTTTGGCGGGCCGGCGACTTATCCATGGCTGCCGCCTGGGCAGCTTCGTCGCGCTTGATGCGGGCGTTCTTCAGCGTCAGCGCCGGGTACTTGCCCAGGGTCAGCTTCTCGCGCTTGCCGGCCACCCGGTAGCGGAACCGCCAAACGATGCCGCCCGTGGGGAACACCTCCACGTATAGGCCGCGGTCGTCTGCCACCGTGTAGGGCTTGTCTCGGGGCTTAAGCGCCTTCAGCGCGGTGTCGGTCAGGGCCATCAGTGCCTCACTGGGTCCAAGTAGATCGGTCTACCGGGTCCAAGCGACAACTTGGTCCCTTACTTGGACCTGCCTGCCGTCGGCTCTTGCTGGGTTCAAGTGGACATTGTAGGACTCTAAATCCCTTGTGGGACAGCTACTTACGGGCGCCTTGAAGATTCCAAAGAACCCTCTAGGAGTCGATCTTATTTCCCGATGCAGAAGCGCCCGAAGATCTCGCCCAGCAGGTCTTCGACGCCGAACTCGCCCGTGATGGCTGCCAGCGCACGATGCGCCAGGCGCAGCTCTTCCGCCAGCAGGTCGAGCGCCGCGTCGCGCACCGCGGCGTGGGCCTGGGCGGCGAGCAGGTGCTCGAGGGCGCGGCGCAAGGCCGCGACGTGCCGCGTGCGGGCGATGAACACGCCTTCGGGCGCCGCCTGCCAGCCGGCACGCTGCAGCAGCGCCTGGCGCAGCGCCTCCAGGCCGTCACCCGTCTTGGCCGACAGCGCCAGGGCCTCAGCGGGCACGTCGGCCCGGGCGGCATCGGCCTTGTTCCACACCTCCAGCCGCGCCGCGCCTTCGGGCAGCAGCGCCTCGATCTCGGCATCGGCCGCGTCGTAGGCCGGCTCGCCGCGGCGTGAGAGGTCGCGCAGGAACAGCACGACGTCGGCGCCGCCGATGGCCTCCCAGCTGCGCGCGATGCCGATGCGCTCCACCTCGTCGGCGGCCTCGTGCGGCAGGCGCAGGCCGGCGGTGTCGGTCACGTGCAGCGGCACGCCGTCGATCTGGATGGTCTCGGCGACGCGGTCGCGCGTGGTGCCGGGGATCGGCGTCACGATGGCCAGTTCGACCCCGGCCAGCGCGTTGAGCAGGCTGCTCTTGCCGACGTTGGGCTGCCCCGCCAGCACCACGCGCAGGCCCTCGCGCAGCAGCGCGCCCTGGCGGGCGCGGGCCAGGGCGGCGGTGATGGCAGCCTCGATGGCATCGAGCCGCTCGCGGGCGCGGGCCTTCTCGAGGAAGTCGATCTCCTCCTCGGGGAAGTCGAGCGTGGCTTCGACCAGCGTGCGCAGCTCGACGATGCGCGCGGCCAGCGCCGCGACTTCGCTGCTGAACGCGCCGGCCAGCGACCGCGCGGCGGATTTCGCCGCGGCCTCGGTGCTGGCGTCGATGAGGTCGGCCACGGCCTCGGCCTGGGCCAGGTCGAGCTTGTCGTTGAGGAAAGCGCGCTCGGTGAACTCGCCCGGCGCGGCCAGGCGCAGGCCCGGCATGGCCTCGAGGCAGCGCGCCAGCAGCAGCTGCAGCAGCACCGGCCCGCCGTGGGCCTGCAGTTCGAGCACGTCTTCGCCGGTGTAGCTGTGCGGGGCCGGGAAGTGCAGCGCCAGACCTTTGTCGAGCATCTCGCCACCGGCGCCCACGAAGGGCAGCAGCACCGCCTGCCGTGGCGGCAGCGCGGCGCGGCCGCAGACGGCGCGGATCAGCGGCGAGAGGTCGGCGCCCGAGGCGCGCACGATGCCGACCGCACCGCGCCCGGGGGCGGTGGCGATGGCAACGATGGGGTCGGCGGGGGCCGCGCGCATGGCAGCGGCATTGTCGCGGCGTGGCGCCCAACCCCCTCGGGGTGGCCCAGACCGAAGGGTCTGGGCCGGGGGCTCGTGTATGGCGCGGGTGGAGCGATCCGGTGACAGAACCCGGATCGGGCCTCCCGAGCCGGCCTGGTTGAGGCCGGGTCACCCGCATGACTGCATCCTCGGCCGCCGGGCCGGTGCGATCAACCCCAGGCTGGGGGAACCCCTGGCCGGCGGCGTGCGCTAGCTCACGCCACGCCGAGTTGCTTGTTGATGTACCACTGCTGCGCGATCGACAGGATGTTGTTCGTCAGCCAGTACAGCACCAGGCCGGCCGGGAAGAAGAAGAACATGAAGCCGAAGATCAGCGGCATCGCCCACATCAGCTTGGCCTGCATCGGGTCGGTCGGCGCCGGGTTCAGCCACACCTGGAACAGCGACGAGGCCGTCATCAGCACCGGCAGGATGAACCAGGGGTCGGGCTGCGCAAGATCGGAGATCCACAGCATCCACGGTGCCTGCCGCATCTCGACGCTGGACAGCAGCACCCAGTACAGCGCAATGAAGAACGGCATCTGCACGAAGATCGGCAGGCAGCCACCCAGCGGGTTGACCTTCTCCTCGCGGTAGATGCGCATCATCTCCTGCTGCATCTGCTGCGGCTTGTCCTTGTAGCGCTCGCGCAGCTCGTTCACCTTCGGCGCCACGGCCTTCATCTTGGCCATGCTGCGGTAGGCGCTGGCATTGAGCCAGTAGAACGCGATCTTCAGCAGCACCACCAGCGCCACGATCGCCCAGCCCCAGTTGCCGATCACCGAGTGCAGCTTGTCGAGCAGCCAGAACAGGGGCTTGGCCAGCACGGTGAACCAGCCGTAGTCCTTGACGAGCTCCAGGCCCGGCGCCAGCGCGGCGAGCTTGTTCTCCTCCTGCGGGCCGGCAAACAGGATGGCGTCGTGGGCCTTCGTCGCGCCGGGGGCCACCTCGCCCAGCGGCAGCACCATCGCCACGGTGTAGTGGTTGTCGGCGACCTTGGCGGTGCGGAACTCGCGCGGGCCCGCGGCGCCCACCAGCCAGGCCGAGGCGAAGTAGTGCTGCACCATCGCGATCCAGCCCTCGTTGGCCTTGGTCTCGTGGCTGGCGCTGCCCTTGGCGATGTCCTTGAAGTCCACCTTCTGGAACTTCTTGGCCTCGGTGTAGAGCGCCGGGCCGGTGAAGGTGAAGTAGAACGAACTCTCGCCTTCGGGCGGGTTGCCGTCGCGCGCCAGCTGCAGGTACAGCTGCGGGCTGATGGCCACGGCGCCCTGGTTGATGACCTCGTGCTTGACGGCCACCGTGTACTCGCCGCGCTTGAAGGTGTAGGTCTTGGCCAGCTTGACGCCGTCGACGAGCGGCGACTCGAAGCGCAGCGTCAGCTCGTTCGCGCCGGCGGCCAGCGTGCGCTCGCCCGGCACGGCCGTCATCGCCGTGAAGTGGTTGGGCAAGGCCACGCCGCCGGCTCCGGTGACGAGGCCCGTCTGTGCCACGTACAGGCGCTTGGCGCTCTGCTCGAAGAGCACGACGTTGCGCTTGGGGTCGACGTTGTCGCGGTGGGCCAGCAGCTCCAGCCGCACGAGGCTGCCGCCGATGGTGTCGAAGCTGGCCTTGACGCGGTCGGTGCTCACGGTGACCTGCTCGCTCACCGGCGGCGTGGCCGCGGTCGGCACGGCGGGTGACGCCGCAGGCGCGGCGCCCGGCACG
>VYLG01000099.1_pt1 | contig 21290 bp, 29 predicted proteins | sample 5114351 | NCBI WGS metagenome assembly VYLG01 (sample SAMN12291798, study PRJNA351875) | freshwater metagenome | isolation source: freshwater lake | place: USA: Michigan, Kent Lake | collected 2013-08-15
CCCAACCCCCAACCCCCAACCCCCACCGAAAAACTTTTTCAGCAGACCCTAAATAGAAGAATTAGCAGTCAAATACAATAATAATTTTTACTTTTTACTTAATCGATCATGCTCAAACAGATACGGAAACTACTTATCAATTTCGGACAACAATGGCGCGATGAAGATTTCATGAGGTCGATTCATCTCATTGAAAACATAGTTTCTAAGGTTTTATCCGTAGCCTTAATTGTTGTTATTATTGTTTCTCTTTATGACCTAGTAGTTATCCTAATCCAAGATTTATTTACTACGGAACCCGTCGGTTTTTTTAGCAAAACTTTAATTGAAATCTTCGGTTTATTTCTCAATATTTTGATCGCCTTAGAGTTATTAGAAAACGTCACTGCTTACTTAAGAAAACACATCGTACAGGTTGAATTAGTCGTAGTTACTGCCCTGATTGCCATCTCTCGAAAAATTATTATTTTTGATCCCAATAAATACAGTAAAGATGATTTAATTGCCCTCACCGTGGGAACCTTAGCTTTAGCGGCAAGTTATTGGTTAATCAGAAAAGTTAATCGCGATAATCGTTCTTGAAGTAGTTATTAAGTACCCAGACAGAATTAATCACACCAAATTCGATTATTAAAGACTGATTATCTATTGCAAGAGTGCCTATTGCCTATCCTGATATGTAGCCTATACTCAACGGATTTAGTATTAACTTTGTCCAATTACTGATTAGGGAAAGGGGTAGATTTAGAAAACCTAACCCTTCCAAATATTTACTCGACTCTGGAAATATTACCCGCTTTAATCCAACCTTCGCGACCATCGGACAGACGTATGCGCTGCCATTGGCCATCGCTGCTGGTTCCCACCACACTGACCTTAGTATTATAATCCAGACCGCCGAGACGAGTCGATTCACTGGTAGGTTCAGAGCGCAGACTTAAACCGCTTTGCCATGTCACCCGCGCTTGATAACCGGACGATGTGGTTTCTCTTTTTCTTGCTTCGGGACTGGGTTTCGGGGAAGCTTTTGGTGCTGGTGCAGCTTTGGGAGACTCCTTCACCTCAGCTTGGGGTTGTTCTTGGACGGGAGTAGTAGGGATGGGTTTAGCAGCTTTTTCCTCCTTAGTTTCCTCTTTTTTCTCCTCGGTAAAGACGGGTTTAGGAGGATTAGAATTCATACCAGAGAGAAGCATATAGGCGACAGCAGTAGCCCCACCGACCAAAATCGCCACTCCCATGACAAAACCGAGCATAAATTGCAATAAACCAGATAAACGCTTCATATTGGTGCTAAATTAACTGCTAGGATTAACATTAAAACGATCATCGCGAGAGGCTAGACGAGCTTTACCGGACTTAGCCCAATCCTGTAGAAATTGAATCTGTTCTTGGGCAGTGCGAGCTAGGGGGATAATCTGACTAGCGGCCTCAAGCACATCATCGGTGCTAAAGTCGCGATTTTGACTAAAACCGATGTGCATCGCTTCCACGATGGTTTGTTCGATTTCTGCCCCCGAAAAATCGGGAGTTTCGTAGGCTAATCGCTTTATATCATAACTTTTCAGGTTATGGGGCCGAACTTTCCCTAAATGAACGCTAAAAATCTCCTCGCGGGACTTTTGGCTAGGTAGTCCGACAAAAAATATCTCATCGAAGCGTCCTTTTCGCAACATTTCCGGGGGCAAAGATTGGATGTTATTAGCTGTAGCGACGACAAAAACCGGCGATTGTTTCTCGGCTAACCAAGTGATAAAAGTCCCGAAAACCCGGCTGGTGGTTCCCCCGTCGCCTTTTCCATCCGCTCCGGCGAAAGCTTTATCGATTTCGTCTATCCACAGCACACAGGGAGCTAAAGCTTCGGCGAGATTAATCATCTGACGGGTACGCGATTCCGATTCTCCCACCAATCCGCCAAATAAACGCCCCACGTCTAGACGCAGTAGGGGTAAGTGCCAGTGATGGGAAATAGCTTTCGCTGTCAGGGATTTACCCGTCCCTTGAATTCCCACCAATAGTAAACCCCGGGGATTGGGTAAACCGTAGGCGCGGGCGCGTTCACTAAAAGCACCACCGCGACGAATCAGCCAATCTTTGAGGTTATCTAGTCCCCCGATGTCAGAAATCTGCTCTGTGGCGGGATAAAAGTCCAATATCTGGGTTTGACGAATCGATTGGCGTTTTTCTGCCAAAATTAATTCCACGTCCTCTGGCTCAATTTTGCCGTGACTGGCTAAACATTTGGCTAAAACCCGACGAATTCTCTCTAGGGATAATCCTTGGGCAGAAAGCACTAATTCATCGAGGAGTGGTTCTTTGAGGGGTTGTCCGGTGGCAGCGATTAATCGCTGGATTTCCTGTTTAATTTCTTCGCCACTGGGGAGGGGAAAATCGACGACGGTGATTACTTCGGTTAGATCCGAGGGGATAGACAGTTCGGGAGCGACGATAATTAGGTTTTTGGGCTGAGATTTCAGAGAACGGGCGAGATTTCGCAATTTTCTGGCGATGGAAATATCTTCTAGAAAGCGCTGGAAATCGCGTAAAATTATGATTGCGGCGATGTTAGGCGGCAGCTTTTCGACGAATTCAAGAGCTTGGAGGGGATTACGCCGAGCAAAGTTCTCGTTATTGGGATTATCTTGATAACCATCCACGAAATCCCAGACATAGACAGCACGGTTATTGCTCTGTTTGGCAATATCGGCGATCGCTTTTTCGAGACGTTCTTCTTCTAGGGTGGTAACATAGATGAGAGGATAACGGGCCCGCAGCAGTAATTCAAATTCTTCACCAAAGCTCATAGCTATTCGTCTAGAGTTTTTGCTATTTATATCGTCATCAGAAAATATAGCAGTTAGCCGTCTATTGGATATTTTAGTACAAATGATCGGACTTGTGTTCTAAATGTTCCACAAGTGCTTCGCCATCGTTCCGCTTATCTTAATGAGACCCCTGTTTAATCCTATTTTTTTACCCCTTAAGTAGGGTCTGCTGAAAAAGTTTTTCGGTGGGGGTTGGGGGTTGGGGGTTGGGGGTTGGGGGATGGGGGATGGGTTTTACCGATTTTCAGGTGGTCAATTACCTAATTTTCGGGGAAAAAGTCCCTGAATTTTCCCCCCGACCACTCCCATGGTTGGCACTTTTTGAGGTAAAAAAAGTCTAAAAGTCTTACCCAACAAGGTTTTTAGATTTATTCAGCAAACCCTAAGTATTTCTATCTATTTCTAAAGTTAGATGCTCCCGTGTTTTCTTAAATGTATGGTAGAAGCATCTTGCCTTAGTCGGGATTAATACTAAATCTGGTTATTAAAGACTGATTATTTATTCCCCTTTTTGCATGAGTGCATGAGTAGAAAACGGGTTTCTCCGAGAAACCCGTTTTCTGTGCGTTACTCAACGGATTTAGTATAACCTTCTGTTAACTAAATTAACATCTTTTTAATTAGATTAAGCTTTAGTTAATTAAATTAAATTGGCCTACCGGGGGTGACAAAAGTTAGTCACTGGTTCGCCGCTTCTTTGCTGTAAATTAATTTCAGCCTTTATCACAACCATTCCACAGGGGGGGTTAAATTCGTGTTTAAACTAGCTTCAGACTTTTTATCTTTAGATTTTCTCCGCCAACAAAATCAGAAAAATAAGCCAGAAAGTCAATTTAGCTCTTTGCCAATTTCTCAAATCACGAAAGAGGGTAAAGTTTTAGCGATAATTCTCCGACGAGAGTTTAACCAAGAGGGGATTCATTTCCTAACTCCCGATGATTTTTCCCAACAGTTGGCCTATATGAGACACCCGACGGGAAAAAGTATTATGCCCCACGTTCATAACAAAGTACAACGGGAAGTATTTTTTACCCAGGAAGTCTTAATTATCAAAAGAGGAAAACTGCGGGTAGATTTCTATGATGACGACCAACAATATCTAGAAAGTCATATCTTGAGAGATGGGGATGTGGTTTTATTGGTACAAGGTGGCCATGGTTTCCAAGTCTTAGAAGAAGTAGAAATGATTGAAGTAAAACAAGGTCCCTACGTTGGTAATCAGGATAAAACTCGCTTTACAGGAATTGAGGAAACCGTGGTTAAAATGGCGGGAGCAGAGATGGCATGAGTAGCTTTATTCCCGTCAATGAGCCACTACTTGCGGGCAAGGAAAAACAGTATCTTAACGAATGTATTGATAGCGGTTGGATTTCTTCGGAAGGTCCCTTCGTTCAGAAGTTTGAAGAAAATTTTGCCCTCGCTGTTGGGCGAAAGTATGCCGTTTCCGTGTGCAATGGTTCTATGGCCTTAGAAGCGGCCATCGTCGCTTTAGGAATTGGTTCGGGGGATGAGGTGATTCTCCCCACTTTTACCATCATTTCCTGCGGAGCTGCCATTGTCAAAGCCGGGGCGATTCCCGTGGTGGTGGACTGCGAAGCGCAGACTTGGAACATGGATATCGGACAGATAGAGGCAAAAATCACGCCCCGCACTAAAGCGATAATGGTGGTTCATATCTACGGATTACCGGTGGCAATGACTCCAGTTTTAGAATTAGCTCAAAAATACGGTTTAAAAATTATTGAAGATGCGGCTGAAATGCACGGTCAAACCTATCAAGGTAAACCCTGTGGTAGTTTCGGTGATATCAGTATCTTTAGTTTCTATTCCAACAAACATATTACCACCGGGGAAGGGGGCATGATTGTCACCAACCAAGAGGATATTTTTGAGCGTTGTCGTTCCCTGAGAAATTTATATTTTCAGCCCCAACGACGTTTTATTCACGAAGAACTGGGCTGGAATCTGAGGATGACTAATCTGCAAGCGGCAGTGGGTTTAGCACAATTAGAACAGCTAGAAACTTTTGTCCAGCGCAAGAGAAAAATGGGCAGACGCTACAGGGAATTATTGCAAAATATCCCCTGTCTAGAATTGCCCCTACCTCAAACCGATTATGCCGAAAATATTTATTGGGTTTATGGTATTGTTCTCAAAGATGAGGTTAACTTTGATGCTATGGAAGCGATGAAACGCCTCAGAGAACATCAGATTGGTACGCGTCCTTTTTTCTGGTGTATGCACGAACAACCGGTATTTCACAAAATGGGATTATTGCAAAATGTTTCCTGTCCCGTGGCTGAAAGACTGGCGCGCAGGGGTTTTTATCTGCCTAGCGGTTTAGCTCTCACGGACGAGCAAATTGAGCGAGTAGCCCAAGCAGTTCAGCAAGTTTTTGCTGAGGCTGAGTAGGGATGAAAAATTGATGAAAATTTTTTGAATAAAAACCGACTTTTATGATAATTGGCACGGAATTTTTATCTTGGGTAGTAATTGCCTCTGGTTGCTTTTATTCCCTATATCTATGTATTTCAGTTCCCAAGGATGTTTTTTTTAATGGCGATGGAGCGCTGAAAGCTTTACTAGCTCGTCAGCTAAGTAATGGTCAATGGCGATTTGACTTAGTTGAGCGCGCAGAAGCTTGGGTTACTCGTCTTTGGCAAGAGGGTTTATACAGTTATCGCCCTCCTTTTGTCTACTACTTAAATCAACGTTATTATATCTCTTTTCCTTTTCCATTCTCTTTGCTAACTTCCCTTTTTTATAAACTTTGGGGTTATCGGGGGTTTTACTTGATTCCCCTCCTATCAACTTGGGTATTGTGGCTCAGTTTTTCGAGAGCAATTCCCGCTTTTTCCCTAGACAGTTGGGGGGGTCTTTTGGGATTGGTTATTTTGATTTTTGCTTCTCCCTTAACTCTATACAGTGCCATATATTGTGAACATACCCTCGCTGTTACTTTAGGATTTTTGGGAATTGTTATCGCTTTTTTTCTACCCGATACAGCTAATAGTAGCTGGCTGCCCAATTTATTAGGCGGATTTCTAGTGGGTTTATCGGTATGGTTCCGCTCCGAATGTCTGGCCCTAGTGGCAACTTTAACTTTATTAGTTTTCTTGGGGTTAACTCCAGAACAAACCTCAATTTTTGCTTGGTATTCAACCGAGCCAAATCTTAATTTTTCTGAATTTATGCTAACCAATCGAATAGCTTTTAGTTTTGTGCTAGGCATGATTGTTAGTGTATTTTTACTGTGGTTGTGCAATAAGTTAATTTATAATCGTTTTCTAGGAGTTCACGCTCTGTTAGTCCTTGAGGAGTTTTCTTGGAAAAAACGTATTCAAGAAGCCCTGACCAGTTTTTATCAGTTGAATAGCTCTTTTTTGGTGCATTTTCCTATCTGTATAATTCCCTTAGCTTACTTGCTCACTTGGAGCGGTCAACAATTGAATTTTGCTAGGGATATTCCCGTAACTTTAATTAGTGTCATAGCGATTATCATCTTGGCTGTTCTCGTCAATCTTCGCCAGCAAGGAATGGTCAAAACCAAGGCGTTAGTCAAGAACAATATCATTTACTTTCTGATACTTTTAGCTAGTTGTTATCTGTTTGACATCGGCAATATCTCTATAGATAAACAAATGCTTTTTGTCTATGCTCTCTATTTTATCTACACAGTAGGGGTGTCTTGTTTAGTCGATATTGCCCCGGGAGAAGTCATGGTGGGAGGGAAACAATGGGGACCGAGATATTTATTGCCTCTTATCCCCTTTGTTACCTTATTAACGGTGGAACAAGTAAAAATTATAGGAGCGAACCAAGAAGTTTTACTAGCCAAGGGAAGCTTGGTTTTACTGTTAATCTTACTGGCAATAGGTGTCTATAAAAACATTTATCAAGGTGGAGAATTTTTCTATAAAACCCATCAGGGGATAGCACCAGCTATCAAAAGCATAGAAGAGAATCCTAATTCTATTGTTGTCTTCTCTCATCAATACGCGGCACAAGTTTTGGGTTTTGGTCTGGAGAAACAAAAAACTTTCTTCCGCGTGGAAGATAGTCAAGCCATGGTTAAACTATGCCAAGAATTAGTCAGTCAAGGATTGTCTAGTTTTCCCTACGTTTGCTATCCCTATTGCCCTTGTCAACTCTTAGAATCCCCACCGGAAGAACTGGAATTTAGCCAAGATGGACAAAAGTTTCAAATTGGCATAAATCGCTCTGGAATCATTGGTAAATATCCTTTCTATGAAATAGTTATATCTGCTTCTGAGACAGGGTTACTAGCCAAAAAATCCGAGGATAAGCCAACAATTACCCCAGCAGCTAATGATTTAGTCTGTACGATTTTACCCACTTATAACGAGCGAGATAATATTAGTCAATTAATTGAACGTTTACTAGCTAGTGTTCCTAGTCCTTATTTAGTGCTAGTGGTGGATGATAATTCTCCCGATGAAACTTGGCAGATAGTAGAAGATTTAGCCAAACAATATCCCACTCCTCCCCAAGATTCGCAATTCCAATCGGGGGTAATTTTGTGTCGCAGAATCAACGAGAAAGGGTTAACTTCGGCTCTACAAAAAGGTATTGACGACGCGATTAATCTGTATGGGGCTAAAATTATTACTTGGATGGATTGTGATTTGTCTATGCCTCCAGAAGATGTGCCGCAATTAATCACAGCGATTCGAGCTAAAAAAGCTGATATGGCCCTAGGTTCTCGTTGGATTCCGGGGGGTGATGATGTTGCCCACGGACTGATGGCCCGGATGTTAAGCTGGATTATTAATCGCATGGCCATCGTGATGCTAGGCAATCAAGTTCACGACTATACCAGTGGTTTTATTGCCGTTCGTTCTGAGGTTTTAGAAAAAATTCGCTTAAATGGAGATTATGGAGAATACTGCATTGATTTATTAACCCGTGCCAATCGTTTAGGTTATAAGTTAGTGGAAGTTCCTTATCTTTGCGTTCCTCGCATTTATGGTGAGAGTAAAACCGGAATTAATCTCTGGGATTATTTGTCAAAAGGACGTAAATATGTGGCAACTATTTGGCAATTGTGGCAAGAAAGATAAGACAATTATTTCTTTTTTGAACTAGAATTAGTTATTCTCTAGTTGTCCTCTGGTTCTTCAACTCTAGGAGCTAAACTTATGAAGAAAATGTTTACTTTTTGGCCTTGGTTAGCTACCGTTGGGGTGGCCTGGTCTTTGGGTTTTTTTTATAACGTATACTACGGGGGTGAATTAAAGTGGCTCCTACAAATGTACGAACAAAAAGTATCTTTTGCCAAGCAGATAGATGCACCGAGACGAATAATTTTTGCGGGGGGGTCGGGAGTACAATATAGTATTAACTCTCAATTCCTCGAACAGGAGCTAAAAATACCAGTTTTTAACTTTGGTTTACAGGGAGATTTGGGATTAAATGTCATTTGCCCAATTATTTTAGAGCAGGTACGTCCGGGGGATATAGTTGTTCTCAGTCCTGAATATTTGATGTTACTGGATGATGATGGTATTGGTTATGGTGATGGTTTATTTGGTTCGGTTCCCTTTGGTGTTGCCATTGGAAAACCGGGTTTAGGAAATATACCCTTAGAACAATTAGTTTCCGAGACTTGGTTAATGGGAGTTCCTAGTTTACGCGCTATGGTAAAAACTGCCGTTGATGTTATACAAACAGGAAAAGCTAGGGGTTATTTATCGGATCCAATCACAGAAAAAGGAGATCCTACCGTAGTCAAACATCGTACAGGTAAATGGTGGGCTAGAACATTTGATCGACCTGTTTCTCAACACTCCCTCAAACGCATCGCTCAATTTCAAGAGGAGTTAAAAGCTAAAGGTGCTGATTTAGTAGTTTCTCTCTCTTGGGTTTATGCTAAGACCGATGAAACCACCGTCAAAAATGTTAAAAAAACTATTGAAGAATTGTCTAATATAGTACCTTTAATCTACGATCCAAAAACTCTTAATCTGCAAACAGATTCTAGTTTATTTGCCGATACCCATGAGCATTTATTACCAGAAGCAAGAATAAGACGCTCTAAGGAACTGGTGCAACAACTACGTCCTATAATTCAGGAAAAAACTCCTCAAAATCATCGAATTATTTCTATTCTCAATCGATAATTTAAAATTTGATCGACTTTTTGTACTAGCAGTAATTTGGGATGGAGACAGCAGGGAATTGATTTAACCGGCAAAATTACCGTAAATTTCCCTGAATTTATTCAATTTTAATTTTTGGAATTGTTTTTCCTTCAATAAAGGTTCTTTTCCTCTCGGATGTTCCTGACTCTTTTTCTTGATATTTTTAACTCCTTCTTCTCCTAATTGATTAGATATTTTGAGAATTTTAAAACTATATTGATAATCTAATCCGACAGCTACTGTCGCTTTTTTGATTGTCCATCCTCAAGATATTTTACCTAACCAGTGCCATCTTCTTGTTGCCACTAAGTCTTGACTGGTTCTGTATTTATCTTTCGGTTCCTCTGAACTTAGATGTTCTGATAAGTACGCTTTCTTGGGCATTGTATCTCCTCGTCCTTACTAGTCTTACGATAGGATTTGCTATTACCCCGCGCTCAAATTTGTGCTACTATGGAAGGCAATATCGAGGATTTAATTTCTTTGTCTCCTAGTGCTGGTCATTGGAAAATCCTTGATAATTACTACAAAAAGGTATGAAGATAAGCTGAAGGATTCCTCGTTTATAATTATTAGGTATGAATAATGTTATTGACCATGATCGTTTATTTAAGGAATTAATTGCGACTTTTTTTGTTGAATTTATTCAGTTGTTTTTTCCTGAGATTATCAATTATTTAGAGCCTAATCAGATCACATTTTTAGACAAAGAAGTCTTTACCGATGTCACGGAAGGAGAAAAGTATGAAAGTGATTTAGTCGCCCAAGTTCAATTTCGAGGACAATCATCATTTTTCTTAATTCATCTAGAAGCACAGTCTAGCTCTCAACCGGAATTTAATCGGCGAATGTTTACTTATTTCGCTCGTCTGCATCAAAAATTTGCCTTACCAGTTTATCCGATTGTCATATTCTCCTATGATCGTCCGCAAAAAGAAGCAATTCGTCAATACAAAATTGAGTTTCCTGACTTAAAAGTGTTAGAATTTAACTATCAAGTTGTCCAGTTAAATCGCTTGAATTGGCGAGATTTTCTCAATCAAGATAATCCCGTCGCCGCCGCTTTGTAACTTAGCAAATAGATTACATCTTATTGCAGATAGGTTGGATCGCAGGATGTGCAAACTTGCATCAATATTATTTGATGGATTCCCACTAGACAACAATTCTGGATGTTTTAATTGCAAATAGCTCTCAATAAAAAATTAGTAGTTGAGAAAATTAGTATCAACTTAGCCCAAAATAGTATCAACTTCCAAAACGGTATCAGAATATACAGTTTACCGATATAGAATATGCGCCCATTTTAAATTAGCCGCAAGACTTTGGCTACACTCTGGATTCATAAACAAAAAAATAAAGCTGTCCCTATCTTAAGATAGAGTTCAATCGCATCGCACCAAAATCAGTATCAACTTCCAAAACCCTTGCTATATAAAGGTTTTATCCATCAAGCAAACAACCAAAAATTTAGTATCATGTTTGGAAACCCTTGATATACAAGGGTTTCCGCATTTCAGCCAAAAATTTAGTATCAAGTTCCGAAAGCCAGTATCATGTTACAAATTCGTAACATGATACTCATATCAATTTTTCTTGATATGAGCGAAACCCTTACCACGAAAAGGCTTGGGACAATAAATTACCCTAATGACTTAATCCCCCCAAAAAAATAAGGCTTATTGAGAATTAGACTCAATAAAATCACTCCTCTTAGCCCTAAACCCTAAAAATCAGGAGTATTTTTGCCCAAAAAAATCACTCCTCTCCTTAATCCAAGCAAAATTTTGCCACTGAAAAAAGCCGTCCACATTTGAGATAGTAAAAGCATCTGGGAAAGAAAGGGAAAGAAGCAAATGGGGCAAAATAACACCAAATGGGACAAAATCCAAACAATAGTAGCCCTAGTCTCCGCAGCGTTTTTAATCGGAGGAATTATCTTAAATTTTGGAGAAGCCAAAAATAAACTCGAAAACCTCGAAATCGGACAAACAAACATCAAAATCTTTATTGACAACTACCTCTTTTTATTGAGAATCTGCCTAGCCGAGCATACTACACTGATATGTTAAACATCTGCCAAGGGTAAAAAATTAGTATCATGTTCGTGAAAAGCCTGAAACCCTTATATCCCAATACTTCCCGCTTAGTCCTACCTAGTCCCTTTACAAACCATTGAGATGTAAACTATCTGTTAAATTACACGCTTTGATGGCCAAGATGAAAATTGCCGCTCGGGATAGAGCAAAAGTTAAGGCACAATGTCTAAGATTATTGGTGACATTAAGATTAGATGCTGCTAGAATGCAATTGATTTCAGGCTTTGTCGATACCTATCTCAATCTCAACTCGTCCGAGGAGATAGAATTTCAACAGGAGATTAGCACATTTATTCAACCCGAACAGGAGGGAGTTATGCAGATTACCACCAGTTGGATGCGCCGCGGTTTAGAACAGGGTTTAGAACAGGGTTTAGAACAGGGTTTAGAACGGGGTTTAGAACGGGGTTTAGCAAGAGAAAGAAATCTAATTGTTCGTCTGATTAAACGTAAGTTAGGAGATATTGATGTGGATATAGAGAGTCGGATTATGACCTTGAATATTGATGATCTGGAACGAGCGGGGGAAGCTTTATTTGATTTTTCGACAGTGGAGGATTTAACTAATTGGTTAAATGCTTTAGATGCTTAGTATTTTTCTCTTAAACTTCACAGAAGGCTGGGTATGGGTATGAGTATAAGCTTTGAAAATGCTATCCAACAAACTCAAGATTTACTAAGTCAAATTGAGTTTTTAGGTGCCAAGACAATCACTCAGAAATTTACTGAGTTAGTCTCAACAGAAAATGGAGCTAGAGGTTTTTTTGTTACTTACTTAACCAGCGATTTATCCCATACGGAATATCCTAGTTTAGAAGTAATCACTGCTTTAAAAACTTCCCCGATATTTGTCAATGAATTATTAGTCAAAAATCTGGCTATGTCCACGGCAATGGTCATCTATCATCGCAGTCAAGGAGATAAAGAAAACGCCCAAGGTTCTGAGAAAGTCCAAGAAAAAACTGGTCAACTAATTAAGCAGTTATTATCGCCAGCCTTGGGGGAAAAATTACAACAATTAGCCACCAGTTTAAACACGGGACAAGGAGAATATCAAGCCTTTCTAGAGCGCTGGGGATATGACAATTACCAACGTCAAGCGATCGCAGAAATTATTCAACCTTTTCTTCAGTAACTAGCGAATTTCGGGCCAAAGCTTTGGCCCGAAATAGGGAGCGATCGGTTCGAGCAATTAACTCTTTTACCTCTTGTTTGCTGCTAAAATGGCTTATTTAAGCAAATCCCCAGCAAAGGCGTTAGCCTAGGGGGGTTTTGGCATAGCCGCAACAAAATCAAGGCATTTAACCACTGTACCAGTATTTCTTAGTCAACTTCTAGGCGCTAAAACCCCAAGCCGATGATGGGATTTGAACCCACGACCAATTGATTACGAATCAACTACTCTACCACTGAGCTACATCGGCACATTGCCAATTTCCGATTATATCACGGACAATAGATACAGAGCTAGAAAAATTTTTTTATGAGCAAATCCCCTCGACTCGATCCCCAAAAATACGCGCGCTTGAAAGCGGAAGCAGCCAATCCCTACCGAGGGCTGCGGCAGTTTCTCTATCTCGGTTTAGGTGCTTCTGGTTTTATCGGTGCGGTGGTTTTTCTGGCCCAATTAGCGGCAGCAAGGGACGTAGCCACCGCTTTACCCAATTTTGCCCTACAAACTGGTGTGGTGGCCCTGATGATTTGGTTATTTCGTCGGGAAAAAAAAGCTCAGGGTTGAGGGAGTAGCGACTGATAGCCAAAACGGTCTCTTTCCCCGGAGAATAAAAGTTAACATTAACTCCAGTCTTTTCGTGTTATGATCAGGGCGAGAGTCAAGATTAGTGTTCAAGTTCGTTTTCAGTATTAATTCGGTAAGTCTTTTACTTTAGTATTGTTCGGCTTCTCCCTGAATTTTGTGTCTCCACACCGTTTCGAGTATTGATCGAGGATTCAAGTATTATGTCTATTTTTGTTGGTAATCTCTCTTACGAGATTTCCCAAGAGGATCTAAACGACGTTTTTGCAGAGTATGGCAAGGTTCAAAGGGTTCATATTCCCGTTGACAAAGAGACAGGCCGCAAACGCGGTTTCGCCTTCGTGGAAATGGAAAGTAAAGCCCAGGAAACCGCCGCAATTGAGGCACTGGATGGTGCTGACTGGATGGGACGATCAATTAAAGTTAACCAGGCGCGCGATCGGGAAGAGCGTGCGCCCTTCAATGGTGGTGGTGGTGACAGAAAAAAACGCTATTAAGCTTTTTTTGTAAATGATTGTCGGAGGGTGGACAGGGTTCACCCTTTTTTGTCGGCAATTGCGATCGCAGATCCGCTCAAAACCAATAGAAATCTAAATGTCTGAGTCTCTCCAAAAGGTAACAAGTAAACTATAAGGGATATCGTCATCAGATTCTGAGCGGCGATCGACTCCCGAATATATGGACAACAAAAACTCATGGAGACAACCTCTACCCTAGCTGATGGGCGTGAAGCACTTCAATGCCCCACCCTAATTGAAGATGATCGCACGGGCATGAGTCCCGAAACCCTAAAACGGGCTTTTCTGGACAATCTGTTTTATTTGCAAGGGGTTAACCGCACCAATGCTAGTCCCTACAATTACTATGTCGCCCTTGCCTACACCGTTCGCGATCGCCTCCTGCGTCGTTTTCTGAAATCCACCGACACCTACAAACAAGAAAAAGTTAAACTCGTCTGCTATTTCTCGGCCGAATTCCTCATGGGGCGGTATTTAGGCAATAATCTCGCTAATTTGGGTATTTATGACCTAATCAAAGAGATGATCGAGGAATTAGGTCTTGATTTTGAGGAAATTATCGAACAGGAACCAGATCCCGGCCTCGGAAACGGCGGTTTAGGGCGTTTAGCAGCTTGTTTCCTCGATTCCCTCGCTTCCCTAGAAATTCCCGCCATCGGTTACGGTATCCGCTACGAATTTGGCATTTTCCATCAAATCATCCAAGACGGTTGGCAGGTGGAAATCCCCGATAACTGGCTACGCTTCGGCAATCCTTGGGAATTACCCCGTCCCGATGAAAGTGTGGAAGTAAAACTGGGTGGCCGGACGGAAATCTATCACGATGATAAGGGACAAGAACGAGTACAATGGCTGCCGGAACGTCGGGTTTTAGCCATTCCCCACGATACCCCCGTCCCGGGTTACAAAACCAACACGGTTAACGCTTTGCGTCTCTGGAAAGCAGAAGCGAGTGAATCGTTTAATTTTGAGGCTTTTAACGCTGGGTTATACGATCAATCCGTGGCCGAAAAAATGGACGCGGAAACCATTTCTAAAGTCCTTTATCCCAACGATAACACCCCCGCCGGTCGCGAATTACGTCTCGCCCAACAATACTTTTTTGTGGCCGCTTCCCTGCAAGATTTAATTCGCATTCACCTAAAAAGCCACAAAAATCTGCAAAACTTCCACGAAACCGCCGCTATTCAACTGAACGATACTCACCCCGCCATTGCGATCGCTGAGTTAATGCGTTTGTTAGTGGATGAAAACGGCTTAGAATGGTCAAAAGCTTGGACAATTACCCAAAAAACCTTCGCTTATACCAATCATACCCTATTGCCGGAAGCCCTAGAACGTTGGTCGGCGGATTTACTCGGTAAACTGCTACCCCGACATCTAGAAATTATCTACCTGATCAATCACTTTTTCCTCGATGATGTGCGGACTTGGTTTCCCGATAACGAGGAATTATTGGGCAAATTGTCGATAGTTGAAGAAGCTGGTTGGGGTAATAAACAAATTCGCATGGCTAATTTAGCCTGTGTGGGTAGTCACTCGATTAACGGAGTTGCCGCTTTACACACGGAGTTACTGCAAAAAGACACCCTGAAAGAGTTTGCCATGCTCTGGCCGGAAAAATTCTACAATAAAACCAATGGTGTCACCCCGCGCCGGTGGATTTTATTGAGCAATCCCCAATTATCGGCACTATTTACCGAAAAAATCGGCGATGATTGGTTAAAAGACCTGAAGGAATTGCGAAAACTGGAACAATACCTTGATGATCCCGCATTCCGTCAGCGTTGGTATGAAATTAAACAGGCGAATAAGGCCGATTTAGCGGCTTATATGCTGAAAACCCGCAATATCGAGGTGGATGTTAATTCGATTTTCGATGTGCAGGTAAAACGGATTCACGAATACAAACGCCAACATCTGGCAGTTCTGCACATTATCGCCCTTTATAATCGCATTAAACAGAACCCTCAGATCGATATCGTGCCGCGCACTTTTATCTTTGGTGGTAAGGCAGCTCCCGGTTACTTTATGGCGAAGTTAATTATTAAGTTAACTAATGCTGTAGCTGAAATTGTTAATAAGGATCCTGATGTCAGAGGTCGTTTAAAATTGGTTTTCCTGCCTAACTTTAACGTTTCTTTGGGTCAACGCATCTATCCAGCAGCGGATCTTTCCGAACAGATTTCTACGGCGGGTAAGGAAGCTTCCGGAACTGGTAATATGAAGTTCGCTATGAATGGCTCCCTCACCATTGGGACTCTGGACGGCGCTAATATCGAAATTCGCGAGGAAGCAGGGGCAGAAAATTTCTTCCTTTTTGGCTTGACAGCAGAAGAAGTTTATGCTAAGAAGGCACACGGTTATGAACCGATGAGCTATTACAAAAATAATCGCGAATTGAAGGGAGTGATCGATCGAATTAAGAGTGGTTATTTTAGCCATGGTGACACGGAATTATTCAGGCCGATCGTTGATTCTCTCCTCTACGATGACCAGTATATGCTTTTAGCTGATTATCAATCCTACGCTGATTGTCAGGAACAGGTAAGTGAAGCTTATCGCGATCGGGACAAGTGGACGCGGATGTCGATTCTTAACTCGGTTCGTATGGCCAAATTCTCTAGCGATCGCACGATCTGGGAATATTGTCAAGAGATTTGGAAAGTTAATCCGGTCAAGATTAGTTTAGAGGATTAAAAAACTCGGTCAAGTTCGGGTTTAGTCTTTGACTAGCCCGAATTTTGGAACCGTGGCCCCAAAAATGCTTTGTGAAAAGGATGAAATTTATTATTTTTTGCTATCCAAAAACTGGTTCAACACTTTTGAGTTTTAGGGTGAATGATTCGGGGAGCTTTTTTATTATGAGGAAAAATAGAAATGTCAGTGATAATTGAACAAAACCTAGGGGAAATTTTAGCTCAAATTAATCACAAATTAGAGAATTTACAAAAAGATGTTACAGACATCAAAATTGAGTTAACAGAAGCTAAGGGGGAAAGACAGGTATTAAAGGTGGAAATCGATAACCTGAAGCAAGATGTTAAGGCGATTAAAAGTTCACAACAGGCTCAAATTTGGACATTAATTGGTATTTTAATTACGGCGGTAGGAGGGTTTTTAGTGGCAGTGGGTAGGTTTGTTATTTCGGGTAATCCTTAATTGCAATACCGTTCAATTTCATCAATTTCTTGTTCTGACAATCCCTCATAAACCTGAAACGCCATTTTTAGCATTTCTTCGGCTTTTAAGGTGGTTGTCTCTTCTATAATAAGTCTTACGGGTTGTCCTTCCTTGAGTTTAAGGTTAACTAAAGGACGTAAGATACCATTTTCAAAGACGGCTTCACAGTTTTGTTGCATTTGTCTATTTTGATTTAGATTACTCTAATTATAACTTATGAACGAACTAGGTTATCTTTGATAATTCAATGTCTAAACTATAATGAGAATGATTGAATGATCGACTATGATTAGATTGTCTTTAGACAATCCCACAATCACAAAAATCCTATTCATTTGATTCCCAAGTATTAAGGATATTCTAAGAATAAATTTTGAAAAGTATTGTTATCCTGCCAGCGATAGATTGAAAAATCGCGGCGATCTGATGTTAAAATTCTCCCGTGTCCTAAGTTTTCAGCTAATACTACTAATGAAGCATCAGCTAGATCCATTGGTATATCTTCATAACGTTCCATGAGTTGTTGCATTCGTCTAACATGATTTGATTGTAATTCAAATACTTCAAAACCACCCGCTAAGAAATTTTGGATAAATAGCAGTTGAGCATGATTACCGAGACGAGTTAGCAAAAGGTAACAAGTTTCGGTGAAAACACACCAGGTTGTTATTAGGGGTTCTCGCAATCTTTGAATTACAAGCTGTGCTTGCTGATGATGATTATCTTGCTCATTGGCAAGAGCCAACCAGAAGCCTGTATCAACTATAATCATGTTTGGCTGACCATTCTTCCTTCAGGATGGTTTTATAGTTAGTAGAAAGATCGGGCGAACCTTGTCCACACCCAATAAAACCGCTTTCTTTTAGCACTTTAAGAGGCTCTGAGTTACGCGGGTATAGTTTGGTATATTGTTGCTCAATAACTTGATTGAGTAGGGTAGTTATATCCTGATCGCTATGTTGTTGGATGTAGGCGAGTTTTTCCCTTTGTTCTTGGCTAAGATGAATGGTGATGTCCATAGTCTTTGTCCTTAATAATGTCTAAACTATGATTAGAATAATTGAATGATCGACTATAATTGGGTTGTTTTTGACAATCATGGGAGTTTATTATATTATATCATAGGGTCGCTCTCTCGAAAAAATTATATTCCATCACACAATCACATCAATCACAGTACAGACAATGAATGAACAACGCGCCCAAGCTTATGTTAATTTAATTCAACAGTTGCTCGCTTGTACTGATGGTGAGGAACTCAATAAGATTCTGCAAGCAAATCAGGAATTGATTGATCCCGAATTTTTGCAGGTGATGGAAAACTATGCAACAGGGTTAGAAGAACAAGGAAATAATAATCCTGTTGCTTGGTTACGGGATATAAGGTATAGAATCTTGTTATGTAGAAGTCTAAAGCATGATCTATATGATTATTTAATTGACTGTCATTCTAGCCTGACATATAATCATGGAAAGCTCAATCAGGAAAGTGAAAATGAGACAGGTATTTACAGCGAGAATTTTTCAAGAAGATAATTGGTTTGTTGCCCAATGTTTAGAGGTTGATGTTGCTAGTCAAGGGGAAACGGAAACCGAGGCGTTAAACAATCTGCAAGAGGCTTTAGAATTACATTTTGAACCGCCTTGTGCGACAGTTATTCCCCAATTACAGAAGATAGAGGTAGAAATCAATGCCGCTTAAGCCTTTATCTTATCGTGAAATTAAACGCAAGTTGGAAGCGGCAGGGTTTGAAGTTGTTAGTCAAAAGGGGAGTCATGTTAAGTTTGCCAAGGATACTCCTGGAGGAAAAAGGACAACGATTGTTCCCTGTTATAAGGAGGTAACAATCGGTACAATTGGCAGTATTTTAAGGCAAGCGGGATTAGGGGTTGATGAATTTGATAGTTTATAACTAGAAATAGACAATTTTATGAATGAACAACGCGCCCAAGCTTATGTTAATTTAATTCAACAGTTGCTCGCTTGTACTGATGGTGAGGAACTCAATAAGATTCTGCAAGCAAATCAGGAATTGATTGATACCGAATTTTTGCAGGTGATGGAAAACTATGCAACAGGGTTAGAAGAACAAGGAAATAATAATCCTGTTGCTTGGTTACGGAATATGGCGCAACAGTTGGGGACATATCTCAACCCTCAAGCGGGAACTATAGAGGAATATCAGGGGTTTTTATTAGAAGTATTACAAGCAGAAGCAGAGATTAATGATGGCCGTGCTATAATAACTGACAACGATTATTATTATAAAAATATGCAGTATAAAGTCAGTCTTAAGCAAACAGAGGAAGGATATGCTGTTTGGTGTCCCGGTTTACCCGGCTGTGCTTCTCAAGGTACGACAAAAGAAGAAGCTCTCAATAATATTCAAGATGCTATTGTGTCTTATTTAGAAGTTGCTGAGGAATTGAATCAAGGTGTAGAATCTTGTTATGTGGAAGTTGAATTAAATCATGCCTAGTCTTCCCGGAATTAATCATCTTTTATCCTGCATTGATGGAGGACGACAATTTAGAAAATGGTTTCTCTGGGGTTTTATTTAAAGCTTGACAATCGGCTAAATATTCATCAATTACATCCTGAAAAGATTGCTCTAATTCATCAACGGAAAGACCATCAAAAACAATTATATCTTTTATGTTAATTACACGACCAAAAAATAAACGATCTTCTTCGTCATATTCAATAATTGCTTCATATCCTTTGTATTTCATCAGTCAACTCCTGCATTTATTAAAAATTCACGAATCGCTTTAACTTGATATCTTTTTAATTCTTTTTGAGGATGAGGTGAATGAATATTGAGGGAAAGATCATTGAGATCAAAACGAACTCTTGAATCATCTCCTTAAATCACTATACCTCCTATTACCTTAATTAATATTACTACATCATCCCAAACAATATTACGTCGAATGGGTTCGGCAAAAATAGCATCATAGGTTTTACGCTGTTTTTTGTTCATTAACCCATAATAATATGCTATAATCCATTATCATCATAATTATTAAAATCATAGTTAAGACAATGGATGAACAACGCAGCCAAGCTTATATTAATTTAATTGAACAGTTGCTCACTTGTGCTAATGATTAAGATATACAATAATATTGACAAGCATCATTATTAGGAGAATCATCAGATGTCAGTTACTATTGAACAAGACCTTAAAGAATATCTCACTAAGTTTGACCAAAGATTTGACAGACTGGAACAAAAGTTAGAAATAATGAATAATCGCCTCACTAATTTAGAAGTTGGACAAGCTAGATTGGAGGAAAAAATCGATAGTTTGGAAAAGGATATTGAAAGTGTAAAAGAAGATACCAAAGAATTGAAAGGCTCTCAAAAGGCACAGATTTGGACGTTAATCGGAATTTTGGGAACGGCTTTACTAGGAACAGTCATCCGCTACATTATTATTCCTTTTCCTCCTCAATCATAAATATAATTATAACAATCACAATCAAAACAATGGATGAACAACGCGCCTAAGCTTATGTTAATTTAATTGAACAGTTGCTCACTTGTACTGATGGTGAGGAACTGAATAATATTCTGCAAGCTAATCAGGAATTGATTGATCCCGATTTTTTGCAGGAGATGGAAAACTATGCAACATGGTTAGAACAACAAGGATACAATAATAACCATGCAGATTGATTTAACACAAAACTTTGAGCAATATCTCAATCCTCAAGCCAGAAATATAGAAGAATATAAGGCGTTTTTAACTGTTGGGGACATTGACAACAGGCTAAGGTGTTGTTAGTATATCCAACATGAAGGCTACCGCGCTCATTCGTCGTCGCGTCATCTTGGCCCCAGACGCATTCGCAGAAGTCACTGTCTGGCGTGTTCCCCAACCAGTTCTGCCATCGGAGCATCCTTACAAATATCGTCTCGCTTACATAGTCAACGGCAAATGTGTGTTGCGATATGATAACGAACGCGGTAAAGGCGATCACCGTCATTTCGATGGTGTGGAGTCTCTTTATGCTTTCTCTTCGCCAGACCAATTGATGGCCGACTTCAACTCTGACATTTTGAGGTGGAATTATGAACACGGTCGTTCTTGAAGTTCGCTCCTTGACTGACACCCTTGCCGATGCCGTTCAAGCGATGAAAACTGGTCGAGCAGAAAAAGAAGTTCGTATCAGTTTTGCTACCCCCGAACTTCTCTGGAAAGTTCTGACTGCCAAGCGGTGGGAACTCCTCAAAGCTATGTGCGGTGCTGGCCCCATTTCTATCCGTGAGGCGGCGAGGCGAGTACATCGGGATGTTAAAGCAGTACATGGAGATATTACGGCACTTTTAAATGTCGGTATTCTGAGCCGTGTAGCAGATGGGAGCGTAGAGTTCCCGTTTGAAGCGATCAAGGTTGAATTCATGTTGCAAGCCGTTTGATCGCCGGATTAGTAGCGATCGCGAATAAAGAGGACACATGAACCAAAAGTATTATTCAGGTAGAACCTGAAGGGAACGTCTGGTTGGTGACAGGGAAGGTCAATATAGCATTCGGGTTAACGATCAATGGCGAATTTGCTTTGTCTGGCAAGACGGTGATGCTCTAGACGTAGAAATCGTTGATTATCATTGAGGTAAAATAATGAATGAAGTTGACATCCTCGCCGCCGTAAAACGGACGGCGATTCCTCACCACGCCACTTTTTTAGGGTGGTCGCGTCAATGGGGTTGACGCAGATAGCGAAAAACGCTTAATTGCTTAAGT
>VYLG01000208.1_pt1 | contig 21135 bp, 17 predicted proteins | sample 5114351 | NCBI WGS metagenome assembly VYLG01 (sample SAMN12291798, study PRJNA351875) | freshwater metagenome | isolation source: freshwater lake | place: USA: Michigan, Kent Lake | collected 2013-08-15
CCCAACCCCCACCGAAAAACTTTTTCAGCAGACCCTAAATAAAAATAATCTCCTGAATACTGACTCCTAACCTAATGGTAGATGTTGGATTTTTGCAGGAGTTCTATTTTCCAGAAAATATAAGTAAAAATTATTAATTGACTCCAAAAACTTGAGAATATTTAAATTAACATTCCGCAATATTTACAAATTCTTAAGAATTAATTGAGAAAGATTTTTATTTAACAACGATGTTGCAATGGTTACAGCGATTTGATAGAATTTCATAGTCGGTTATTCTGTGCGTTTTTGGGCAGCAATGGTTGAAACCCTTGCCACACCTACAGGGTGATCCTAATTAAGACAGGTAAATTAGTCAATTTCACCCACAACGATGATCTTTTTTTTGTGTAGTTTTATTGCAAAAAAAAAGTTTTTTTGACAAAAAGCACAAAGTATGATAGGAACACTGGCGTATTTCTGGCCGCGAAACTCAAAATCAGGGGATTTCCTGTTTCCAAGTCAAGAAATACAGAAAAGCAGTAATTCGATCGAGAAATCGATAAAAACAGCCTAGACTAGAAAAAGAATCCTCTATCCTGACAGCTATCCTGTGGAGATTACTTTTTTAGGAACCAGTTCTGGGGTTCCCACTCGTTCCCGCAATGTCTCTAGTATCGCCCTTCGTTTGCCGCAACGGGCGGAAATATGGCTGTTTGACTGTGGAGAAGGAACTCAACACCAGTTACTGCGTAGCGACCTGAAAAGTTCCCAAATTCGACGCATTTTTATCACCCATATGCACGGGGATCATATCTTTGGTTTAATGGGACTGTTAGCCAGTATCGGATTAGCCGGTTCTGCTCAGGATATTGATATCTATGGACCCCCCGGACTAGCGGACTATCTGCGCGCTTGTGCTAAGTATTCCTATACTAATTTGGCTAATCGGGTGCGTGTCCATGCCATTTCCCCAGGCATACTCTACGAAGATGAAGAATTTACCGTCTCCTGTCAGCTATTAAAACATCGTATTCCCGCCCACGGTTATCGCATCGCCGAAAAAGACCGTCCAGGACGTTTTGATGTGGAAAAAGCCAACGCTTTGGGTATTCCCCCCGGACCAATTTACGGCAAGCTGAAAAAAGGGGAAACTGTCACCCTCGCCGATGGCAGCAAAATTCGCGGTCAGTCCCTCTGCGGAGAAACGGAAATCGGCCGTAAAATTGCCTATTGTACTGATACTATTTTCTGTGAAGGTTCGATCGAATTGGCACAGAATGCAGATGTGCTAATTCATGAGGCAACTTTTGCTCACCAAGATGCCGGGTTAGCCTTTGAAAGTGTTCACTCCACTTCAACGATGGCAGCCCAAGTGGCCTTGGCAGCCCGGGTAAAATTGTTATTAATGACCCATTTTAGTCCCCGTTATCTACCGGGTAATTCTCTGGATATTTCCAATTTGTTAGAGGAAGCGCGGGCGATTTTTCCTAACACTAAATTAGCCTACGATTTCCTCACCTACGAAGTCCCCCGCAACCGTCAAGAAATGGTCTTAGGAGCTAAGTAATTATGCCAGCAGCAGTAGAAGAAAAAAGCATGGTTCCCACGGTTTTAGTGGGTATTGGTGGCACGGGTAACGAAATTTTATCGCGATTGCGTCGCTTAATCGAGGAAAGTTATGGCAGTTTGAGTAATTTTCCGATTGTCAGCTTTTTGGTGGTTGACACGGATAAGGATTATAAAATCAGTAATCCTGAAGCTGCTGGCAGTGCTTTTAAAGATAACGAAAAACACTGGTCCCGGGTGAGTGGAAAACAGGTACAGGAGATGGTATCTGACATGGATAGATATCCCTGGATTAATAGTTGGTTTCCCCCGGAATTAGAGAGAAATATTACTTCCCTGGAAGCGGGGGCGGGACAAATTCGCGCCTGTGGCCGTTTTGCTTTATTTTGTAATTATCATGAGATCCAAAGGAAATTTCTGGATGCGGTGAGACGGGTAAAAGGACAAGAAAACTTTATGCTTGATCGCTATGGAATTAAAGTTAGTAATAGTGCTATTAATGTCTTTACTACGGGGTCTTTAAACGGTGGTACGGGTAGCGGAATGTTAATCGATATAGGCTACTGTATTCGTAATTGGTTGCGAGGAGAAAGTAGTCCTTTGAGTACGGCAATTGTTCCCACTCCTGAAGCATTTGCGGGGATTAGTGTCGGCGATCGAGTTTTGGCTAATGGTTACGCTGCCCTGATGGAATTAAATTACTTTTCTGACTACAGAACCGAATATCATCAACAGTTTAGCAGTGGTTTGGTCGATGAAGTTGTTAGTAAATTACCCCCCTTTGATTTTACCTATTTAGTAGGAACAAAAAACGGAGAAGGTGATTTTAAACTCGGTCAAATTCGGGAAATGATCGCCCAAAATATTTTCCTAGATATGACCTCTGATTTTGCCCCCCATAAGCGTTCCATTAGAGATAATATTAAGGCTTCTTGGGCGCAAGCTGACCCTGGGGGTCGCGGTTATCCTAAGCAATTTATGAGTTTTGGGCTATCAACTATTGAAATTCCTATTGCCCAAATTCGTGCTTCTTTATCGGAACGTTTAGCCAAAGATTTAATTAATTGGTGGCTGAATGATTCCGTGATTTTACCCGCTCAAATGTTGGAGTTAGTAAGAGGTGATATCCTCAAAAGAATGCGCTTGAGCGAAGGGGAATTAATTATGGATTTATGTGCCGACAAGGATCGCTCTTTAATTGCCATAATCTCCCAATGGACTAACGAAACTCGTCAGGAAATCAATCAAGATAATTGGCTATCTTGTACCAAACAGGGTGTTAATATTTTAGGCAATGAACAAGGAAAAATTCTGCGATTTATTAATGATTATTTAACACCAAGAGTCGAGGAATTTAAACGCAATCATTTACTAGAATTAAGTCCCGATGAGCGGCTGCACGGCGATTACCTGAAAAAGATTTATAATAATCGGGATGAAATTATTCAACGGGGTAAAAAGTCTCTAGAAATGGAGTTTTATAATATCCTTGAGGATCGAAACCGTGGAGTAAAATTTGCCGAGAGTTTTATTGTTTCAGTACGACAAATTTTCACCGACATAGCAGAAAAATTCCGTCGCGATCAAGAACAGGTTTGGAGTCAAAACGAAAGTAAACGTCAACGAGAATATGATACAGCCTTAGCAGAAATTAATGATCTGAAAGATAAACTTCATGTCTCGAAAAAAGATAAGATGGAACAATATTGTGAACAAGCTTTAACGGGATTGGAAGGCTATTTAATGGCCAATATTCAACGAAAAACCAGAGGTGCAGGAGTAGAGGTTATTAATCGTTTACTGGAACATCTTAATCAATTAGAAAGCCGTTTTAATCGCTTTCGTCAGAAATTAATTCAAAGTCGCGATCTATTTAATCTCCAAGCTAATCAACAGATTGATAGTGCCGATGCTTTGTTAATTAATGGGATTAAACTATTTGATAGACAAGAATTAAATGGTCTTTATCAAGACTTTATCGAACAATTTGCTTCGGGGATTGTCGGTAACAAAAATGCCTACGATACAGGTATGGATAACCTTTGTTTACCCCTCTCAGAAGAGATTTTAAAGCAATCTAGCCCCCTCTGGAAAGAAACGCGCCGCTCCGACGAAAATATGCGTTTATTTGACATCACCGAGATTGCCGATATTCGTCAAGGAGATTTTCAACAAGTTATCATAAACCAAGCTAATCAACTACTACAAAATGCCCCCGTTAGTAGTCGCATTCAGCAGGAATTAGCCGCTTGCGATCGCTTGTTAAAAATCTATAACAACGATGCCGATATTATCAATAATCTTCGCATTGCCTACCAAAAATCGCGACCACTAATTATGCTTAATCCTGCGGTTTTGCGTGGAAAAGATGCGGGTTTTACGCCCCAATTAAATCAAAATGTTGCCCTGATTGGGGGAAGAAATACCAATAACCCGGCAGCCCAAAAAATTATTCCGAAACTGCGGGAATTTATTGCCAACGAAGACGATATTAAACCCTTGGGAGAAGTGGAAAAACATCGTCTTGTCTTCGTGCAGGAAATTGGCGGTTTTTCCCTACGCTGTCTCGATGGAATGCGAGAGCTGCGACAATCCTATCAAGACTGGAAAGGAGAATTTATTCTCGCTAAACGCGCCCAACAAATGGGGGAAAATCGCGATTTACCCATCCCCGTGCATATCCAAAAGGAACCTCCTTTCTGGGATGTTTTTCCCGAAGATCCGAGTATTTATCAATTGGTGGTGACAGCCCGAGCTTTGAAAGTGCTTTTTCCAGAAGTCAATCGAGTCACTAATGAGAAAACAATTCGCTATGAAATTAAAACCGCAACGGGATTAAAAAAAGTCGATATCGCCACCAGTTGGGAAGATGCGGTACAGGTGTTAGAAGTAAAAGCTTGTCGCGAAGATAAGGAAAAAATTCAAAGTCAGGTGACGGCTAAGTTACAGGATTCGGCCACTCCGGAGAAAAAACAAGCTTTGTATCGGACTTTTATCAAATATTTACAACAACGTTCCGAGGAGTTGACAGGAGGAAAAGATAATACAGAATATAAACGGGAAGATGCAATTATTTTGCAGTTAATCGATAACTATAAGTTGGATAGCGGTGGAGAAATACCTCTTTCTTCGGTGACGGAAGTGGCTAACCCAGCTTTAATTATCTGTGGTAATTGTGGACATAAAAATCCGCCCTCGTCTAATTTTTGTTCTAAGTGTGGGGCAAAATTAGTTAAGTAGAAATTAGATTTTGGGTTTGATCCCCCCTGCCCCCCTTGATAAGGGGGGTGCCGATAGGCGGGGGGATCCGCCTTAATAAGGGGGGAATCTGACAATTTTTAACACTTACCCAATTTAACAGAAAAAGTGGGGGTGTTAGCTGGACTAACATCCCCCACCATGAAAATTTTCGGGAAAAATTGCCTAATAGCGAAAAAACTGGATTATAATAAGGTCTTTACCCAAGATTTTTGCTAATCGCTAACTGCCATAAAAGCCAATCAAGACCCCTGTTTATCGAGAGAAAAACCAATGGTAGCCACTTTAAAAGGACGAGATGTTTTAAGAATAACCGACATGAGTAGCGAAGAAATCAGCGCCCTACTCAATCTATCGGCACAGCTTAAAGCTGGCACTCTTAACCCTAGCTGCAAAAAAGTCTTGGGATTGCTATTTTATAAAGCTTCCACCCGGACGCGGGTTTCCTTTACCGTCGCCATGTACCAGTTAGGGGGACAGGTGATCGATCTTAATCCCAGTGTAACCCAAGTGGGGCGAGGGGAACCCTTAGCAGATACAGCCCGGGTACTCGATCGCTATCTCGATATTCTCGCAGTTCGCACCTTTAAACAAGAGGATTTAGAAGCTTTTGCTAATTACTCGCGCATCCCGATTATCAACGCTTTAACAGATTTAGAACATCCCTGCCAGATATTAGCCGATTTACAGACTATCCAAGAGACTTTTCAGACTTTACGGGGAATTAACCTCACCTATGTCGGGGATGGCAATAATGTCGCTAATTCTCTCCTCTTGGGTGGTGCTTTGATGGGGTTAAATGTGAGGGTTGCCTCCCCCGCAAACTATCAACCCGATGGGGAAATTGTCGCCAGCGCCCAGGCTATTGGCGAGAAAACCGGTAGTAAAATCTTCATTACCGACGATCCCGTTATGGCCGTAAAAGACTCTCAGGTGGTCTATACTGATGTCTGGGCAAGTATGGGACAGGAAAGCCTCGCTGATGCCCGAATTCCCGTTTTTCAGCCCTACCAAGTCAATGAACAGCTAATGAGTCACGCTGACAAAGACGCGATTATTCTCCATTGTTTACCTGCTCACCGCGGCGAAGAAATTACCGACGGGGCGATCGAGGGTGTACAATCAAAAGTCTGGGAACAAGCGGAAAATCGGATGCACGCCCAAAAAGCTTTAATGGTGAGTTTATTGGGATTAATCTAGCTCCCGATGCTCAGTTACTAAAATAATCATTAAACTCGGTCATCAATCAACCTAAGACCTGTCCGACACCGGAAGTTAACGCTAGGATTGATGGTAAGAGCAATAATCAGGGCAGCCTCCACACATACTATATGTCAGACACCTCCGCAGTTAAACAATATCTCGCCCATTGGTTTCAATTGGGAAAAAAAGTTATTTGTCCCAAAAACCAAGCTATGCTATTTCCGCTGCCAATTTTCAATGCTGATCGCTATTCAGCGGAGTTTGAAGATTGTTGGCAAAAAATGCTCGATCCTGAAAGTGGCGATTGTTACCTAGAAGGTACTCAACAAACTATCCAAGACTTACTTTCCCCTCAATGGGAATTTCATCCCTGCGCTCGTTGTACTATACCCGTACCAATTGAGGTACTGGGCCAATCGGGTTTATCCTGTCCCTGCCATGATTTGAGTAATTGGCCCAATTTAGAATTACCCCTACCCCATTTACCCGTCAATAGTCAAGAAAATCTCGATCGCATCCGGCAAAGATTGCTAAAAAATTCTCGCCAAGATTAACCGGACTAAAAGAGACGTTAGGGGTAACGTCTCGACAAAAGGGTTTAGATTTAACGATTTCTGCCAAAAAGATTCACTAAATCTCGCAATCTGTCGCTATATTCTCCGGTTAAAGCTTCCTGACGATAGCGCCATGACCAATTGCCTTCTGCGACACTGGGAGTATTCATGCGCGCATCCGATCCTAAACCTAACACATCCTGTAACGGTACGATCGCCTGATTAGCCACGGAACTATAGGCAAGTCGAATCAGATCCCAAGCCACTCCCTGACCACTGGGAGCGCCAAGATATTGATAAAGTCGCGCTTTTTCGTAGTCATTGGCGTTATCTTGAAACCAGCCCAGAGTAGTATTATTATCGTGAGTGCCGGTATAAATCACACAGTTGCGTTCGACGTTGAAAGGAAGATAGGGATTACCCGCATCACCCCCAAAAGCAAAGTGGAGAATTTTCATACCGGGAAAGGCAAAGTGATCGCGAAAATCTAGAACTGCCTGGTCAATATCGCCCAAATCTTCGGCAATAATCGGCAATTTACCCAAACGATCCCGGATGGTATTAAAGAGATCATAACCCGGGGCCTTCAGCCAACGACCATTAATGGCGTTTTCCTGGCCAAAAGCCACCGCCCAATAGGCCTCTAATCCGCGAAAATGATCGATACGGATGATATCGACTAGGGAAAGAACCCCTTTTAAACGACGTACCCACCAGTCAAAGCCCGTATTTTTGAGATAATCCCAGTTATACAAAGGATTTCCCCATAATTGACCCGTTGCTGAGAAATAATCCGGGGGAACCCCTGCCACTTCCAAGGGATTACCGGTTTGGGGATCTAGTCGGAAAACCTGGGGATTTGCCCAAACATCAGCGCTATTATGGGAGACATAAATGGGGATATCACCGATAATCTCGATACCAAGGGCGTTAGCATAGCGTTTTAGGGCTAACCACTGCTCAAAAAACTCAAATTGCAGGAATTTGTGCAGAAAAATCTCCTCTTGTAACTCCTGTTTCGGTGTTTCCAACGCACCCCAATGACGTTCGCGAATTTCTGTCGGCCATTCCATCCATGCTTTACCCTGATAAGCGTGGGATAGGGCCATAAATAGGGCGTAATCCTCTAACCAATCAGCATTGCCAGCACAAAAGCCGGCGAACTGTTTGTAAAGAATTGTGTCAGAACCCTTGACAAAATTGCTCGCCGCCTTTCTAAGTAGGGGAATTTTCCAAGCGATCAATTTATCAAAATCCACTTGATCGAGGGTAAAATCGGGAATATCCTCTAAATCTGCCTCACTAAGCAGGTTTTTTTCCCGAAGAATATCGAGACTGATCAGGAGATGATTACCGGCAATGGCACTAAAACTCATGTAGGGAGAGTTACCGTACCCTGTGGGGCCTAAAGGGAGAATTTGCCAGAGTTTTTGACCACTTTGAGCCAAAAAATCGATAAATTGATAGGCTTCCCTACCTAGTTCTCCAATCCCGTAACGACCGGGGTGACTGGTGGGATGAAGCAAAATACCGCTAGAACGGCTAAAAGCCATGAAAAAACCCCCTTATCAGTGATTAGGTTAGCAGTTATTAAGTGTTTAAAGCTGAATGCTCACTGCTATCTCCAAGCTAACCCGATCTCGATCGATAACGGCAATACTTAACAACTTTATTAGACCTATGGGACAAAATGAGGCATTACAGCCGTACCGTAACAGATCGTCTTTCCAGTTAAAAGGATTCCTTGGGATCACGTTCCACGTTACCCCGGAGGAAAAACCGATCGCTTGTCAGTTATTGCGCCAATGGTAGGGGCGCATCGTGGTCAGTGAGTTTATCGATGCGCCCAAAATGTAATATAGATATTTCGACCAAATTGAGATGCAGCCGCCGAAAATTCAAGAGCGATTCACTTACTGTCAGTAAGTCCCACTTCTTGTAACCTCCTCTTCAACCCAGACCGGTTACTGTACTGCTCGTAAATCCGGTTCAGGCGCTCTTGGAAAACGGCCAACTGGTTTTGATATTCGGCTAAATCTCTTAATTTGACCAACAATTTAACAGCCTCATCGTAGGGTTTAGACTGAGCTTTCTGAATTAGGGACTCGACTTGCTGCCAAACTTGCGCTTCCCGTTTAGCTAAAGTTTGTAGTTCCTCAATTCGCTTGGCTTCTGCTTCTTGTTGTCGCCGTTTTTCTGCCTTTTTTCCTTCCTCAGCAGCAGCCTCAAGAAGTTCTTGGATCGTACGTCGAGGCTGGTTAGAAGCGGGAGAATTAGGGATTAATTGAGATAGCTTTTGTTGGAATTTAGCAGATAAATTCAGTTCTCCTTTAGCCAATCTTAATAAGAAATCTTGGCGTTCAGAAGCCGATAATTGGCTAATAGCTTGTTGCCAAGTTTGCTCAGAGATAGTTGTTGGTTTACCACTGGATGCACAAGCAACATTTAATAAGTGTTCGTCCAATTCAACGATTTCTATAAAAGCCTTTTGAGATGCAGAAAGTTGATTTAGTCCGGGGGGTAGAGGAGGTTCTAGTTGGGTGTTATCGATGTCTATATATCCCTCGGATAAGGCAATAGCTTTCAGCCAAGCTAAATATAATCCTCGATAGTCTTGCTGGAGAATTTCTTGGCGTAATCCTATCAATTCCGATAGAATCCCTTCTCCTTCTATCCAGTCATCAAAACCTTCTTCTTGACTAAATTCCCAATCTAAAATTGCCCAATCTCCCACAAAAGATAAGCTGATATAATCATCAATACAGTAAAGTTCAATTGCTTCTCGGTCGATGAGGGATTTGGGAAAACGAAACATTAATTGCTGTGTTCCCCAGTTGGCGATGTAGTACATGATATCGAAATACCGAGCCAGCACTTGTTTGGTATCGCCTCGAAAATCGCCGTAACTATAGGTGAAACTGGCACTCGTTGCCGTCGGTTTGACGCGGCTCGATAGCTGGCCTATGGCAGCCCTTTCCTCTTGGGTGAGGGGGCGATCGATCGCTTGAAATTCGTAATATTGGTATTCGCTCATGGTGTGCAACCTATCTCAAGGTTTATGATCGATATGCTGATAATTGTACGGGGATAGTTAGGGTTTGCTGAATAAATCTAAAAACCTTGTTGACCCACTTTCTGCACTTCTTAACATTCAATTGATAATTTTTACTAATATATTGCTTAAAACCCATTGCCAGTAGGGACTATAGCTACAATGATTGATTTTTATCAAGGTGAAGAATTGTAATTTTTTTTCTCAGAAAAAAATCAATTATTGAAAATGTTCTCAATAGTAGTTTCTACAATGAAGGTTTTTCGTCAAAACATCTTGGGGAATGTAAAAATATATAAAAGTATATGAAGATGTGCGGAATGTCGGCCTATAACTAAAGATAGATAAGACAGGACGGGCGCTCTCGGATGTATTAGGAATAGCAAGAATATGCAAATCGCCCGATCTTTACGGATAAGGAAAAAGTTAGGGTGATTACTCGGTAATTTCCCCGCATCGGTCTTTGCAAGAAATAAGAAATAAGAAATCTAATCGATTCCTTTGGATAGTGGCACGGTCAAAATCGATAAGATTACAATTTCTTTTGTTAAGCGCTTTAGCGATTGCTGGATATTTCTGCCATCGGCTATCGGCGATTCATTGTCGGCTAATCGTTAAATTTTATGAAAACAGCCTCATTCGTTGAGATTATCGGGGATAGAGTAAGGGTAGGTGAATAAGAGGGAAATGGTCAGAGCCTTTTGGCATTGTTCAGCCTAGAGCGTAGAGTAGAAAGGAGGTGTCTTAAGATGACTAACGGAGACGATGATCAACACTTGCCTCTTGCGTGGGAAAAGGGGAAGGTTATCGCACAATTTTTGGGAGTTATTGCTAATGTAGCAATAGCTTGGTTTATTTTCGGCTCTTCTCGTTTCTGTGTGGAAGCAAGAAGAATAGGGATAATTTTCTGGAAAGATAGTCTTCAAAGCCTTGCCTAGCAAGACTACTAGAAACGATAAACACTGATTATCACACCAAGTCGGGGAGAGCCTATTTTCTGGGTTGGCAGTGCTTATAATGCACAAATTGAAAATCAAAAGCTGACACAAGATTTAAGGATCAGATACATTAATTTAGCTCTGGAGATCATCAAAAGCTCTGGAAGTAGTGATGAAATTCGCACTTGGGCGGCTGACGTAATACAGAATAGTTCAAAGTATGTTACTGAAATTCAAATGGATGAAAAGACCAAGGAAAAACTTAAATTGTGGGGGTTAGAAGAAAAACAAGCTCAATCAAAAGACACAAATGTTGGCACACAACAAACCATAGCTGATGGTATTACTTTAGATCAAGCTTTACGGGAAGCATTGACTAGGAATCCTCCTTACACAAAACGGGGTGATCCCTCCAAATATACTGACTTTAACCTTTTCATCTGCAATGAAAATAGGGCGTTGCTGAATCAAGGTATGAATGACAACCTTGCACCCATCCAAAAGTTAGTTTGGGTCTAGGTTTTAAAAATCCCACAAAAGAAGATTCATATCTCAAATCAGCAACGCCATTTATTATTACTCATTCCACAGATTTAGGACACTACCTGCTCCCCTTTACGCCATCATCTTATTGATCCTGAAAGAGAGACGAGAACGCCAATAATAGCACTAAGACCGTTAATTAATTTTGCTGCTGCATTAAGGAAATCCCTTACCTCATCTAATTTATCAACAGCTTTCTTTAATTGATCAATGGAAGCTGAAAGTATAGCTCCTGGACTATCATCACCAACTGTAATTGAGTCAAAAGTTTTATTTATTAATAAAACATTTAGCGCATTAATCTTATTCTGGATTTCGTATTGTGTCGCAGTTATCTCATTGAAATCTCGAACAGTAATTTCTCGTTGCTCTAACTTTATTGTTTTCTCATTTTGCAAACGAAAAATTTCTTTTTGGGTTCTGTCTCTGTCATTAATGATTTGTTCTTTTGTCAGTGCAGCCATTTGAGTTTCCTCCTAAAATTAATTAGCATCTAAAGGAAATGAGGGGAGCATCTCACCTTTGTAACCCCTAAATCAGGTTTTTATGTCAAGCTATTTTGAAAGCCTTGCTAGAAACCAGTTTAGGGATAAGTATAATTACTCACTTGCATAAATGAGATGCTCCCGAAATGAGTTAATACTCTATTTGTCTTTTAAGTCTTCTTCCATTTGTTTAAGAAGAGGTCTAACTTCATTTCGGTAATTGATGAGAATTTCACTAACTTGAGCGAGTTCTTCAGGTGTTAACTTCATGTTCAAATTCGATTGTCCTTGTGAATTAAGTGTATTAGAATCGGAGGAAGTGGGTTTCAAATAAGTTTTACAACTCTCAGATTCAGATGAAGGAGGTTCTCGACCATCTAGAAATAAAACAGCTAATTGTGCATGAGTATTAGCTGTTTTATCTATGATAGTGATATAAGACAAAGCGGCATTTCGTCTCTGTAAAATAGGAACGATTGCATTGTAAGATTCCTTTGTCAAGTTATTGAAATCTCGCCATGCTCCATTTTGCGCTTCAGCTATAGCAGCATAGTCATCATAGTACAATTTTGCTTGATCTAGCTCTTGCTGAAGAATACCGTTAATATATCCTTCTCTAAAAGCAAATTCTAATCCATCTGTATAAGTTTGTAGTGGTTTATTTGTACAAGTGATGGCTTCAGTAAGTGTTCCTTTTCTAAAGCTCTTTGCTGCCCAGTTGAAGATAAAGTTAGCAATGGATTTTCCTGTATCTACTGCACTAGAAGGTAGAGTTGTATTTCCTGAGCTAGTAGGAATTGATAAACCTTTTAATGCAGTTTCAACGTTGTTAAATTCATTTTCAAAGGAAACAACACTATCAGATGATAACTTACCAATTGCTTCCATATAGTCAACAACAACTTGGTTAGCAACTCTTGCTTGACTAGCAGCAGGTTTATTAAACTGTTCACAACCTTGCCAAGCCTGATTTCTCTGTTGGCGAAGTGCATTGATATCAGTTCGATAATACTGAACTCTACGAATACAAGAATCGTAAATATCGTCTGCTAATTTATTGGTGTTATCTCTGAACTGAGCAGACATTGCACCAAATTCCTGTGCTGATTTAATCGCTGGATCTGCACCACAACTACTAAGCATAATTGATGACGTAAGCATCATACTAAACAAACCCAATGTTTTGTTAATTTTCATTGGCTTTCTCCTGTCCATGGACTAGCTGAGAAAAAAATCTTGAGCATTTTCAAGTAATTTAATCCCCTATAGTCATAATAGGTCTAATATGCAGTTAAAACATAGTTTATGTCTGTTTTGTAAAATATTTTTACAAATACTTACGAGGGCGTGGTTCAAAAACGGGACATTTTGGGTAACAAAGCAGGTCAAATTCAGCCATTGACAAACAATGGCTTACAGAACAAGTGTATTAAAATCAAGACAACTCGTCAGGCACTTTGAAATCGCTCAAATCCTAACAGTTCCAGCCAATGGGGATGTGCTTGTCCCATCATCAACTCGGTTGGACTCTTGCCAACCCTTTCGGGATGGCGGCTTCGCATAAAAGTCCGATGGTTCAAAAAGAAGCGTAATAGGTCAAGATAACCTGAACCAAGCTGCTTTCTAAGAAAAAAGTAATTTCTGAGGCGAGAATTAAGATTTTCGGCGTTGCTGATTTGAGATATGAATCTTCTTTTGTGGGATTTTTAAAACCTAGACCCAAACTAACTTTTGGATGGGTGCAAGGTTGTCATTCATACCTTGATTCAGCAACGTACCCGGAAAGTGGGATCGCTGGCTCGGTTCGGTTTTCTTTTCAACGTTACCTGCGCCACTTTAACGCCTAAACCGACAAAAGCGACGATAACGATCGCACCTGTCGCGTCCGGTTCGGGAACGCTGGCGAGGGTTGTCGAGGCGAGACCAGCGATCGCTTGATGGGTTACGGTCGTGGGATGGAAACCGTCCCAGAAAAGATACTCGGAGGGATTCGCGCAGATCTGCCCGGTAGTGGTATTTAAACAAGCGTCCGTGACGTTGGTTAAACTGTAGCGAGACGGATCGTTGTAGGTGTTCTCGAAGAGAGAGTAGATATCTAGCGGGATCAGAGTGGCCGCAGTCGAGGGAGCGTTTTGGAGGGATTGAAGCGCCGTGGCTAATTTCTGATTATGCTCTAGGGCTAGATTCGTCATCCCCGGTATTCCCGCCTGACTGGGTAATTTCCCGAGATCCGGTAGATTCGGAACGATTACCGTTTTCGCGCCAACCGCGGGGGAGATCAAGGTTTGAACCGCAGCGATAATGTTACCGACTACGGCATCGGGGTCGGTACTGAAACCGAAAAGATAGTCGTTAGCCCCAGCCCACACGACGAAGAGATCGCGAGCGTCGAAAGTTGATAGGAACGGGTTCGCGGCGAACGCGCCGATCTCGTCGAGTAATCCGGGAAAATCCCCCCCGAACAAGAGTTCGGCCACGTTCTGACGACCGCTGGTGGCTCCGCCATAGGCAAGATTCAGCACTGCGCTATCTGGCAGTCCGAAATCTTGCTGTAAATACTCGATCCAGAGCGGGCCGTTAGAAAAGCGCCCGTTCGCATAGGGGGGGCTAGGCGGGTAAAGATTGCCTGTTAGTTGATATAAATTTCCTGGATCCGATAAGCTATCGCCGAATACCTGAAAACTATCGAAGGTTGCCCCTAGGGTCTTGAAAGGAGACAGGAGAGTGAAGAAGGTAATTCCCGCCGTGGCGATTAGTGATTTTTTTAATAAATATTTCATCGATTCGCCAATTTAAAAATGAAACGCATCAACCTCAAGAGTTGACAGAAAAAGGCTCATCAGGTACTGTCTGATCATTAACAACAACAAATCAGATCCAAAAACGAAGCCCCCAATATCCTAACATAGAACAAAGAAACTTGCTCTACCAACTTAGTCAAGAGGTCGGGCAATCGCACACAATTCTTAACACTTTTGGACTTTGGACACCTGTTATCACGTTCGGGTGGCAGCAAACTCAACATCATCATAGTTGTTTACTTCATGTTGAAATTATCCAAGACAAGGTTTGGATTCAATGTGACAAGTTTCTTCCGATCCTCTTTCAGTTGTTCAGCGATAATTTTTTTTCTTTTGTTTTTGCCTATAAGCTTCAAATTCATGATTAATAGAAAGAATTTGACGGATGCGCTCTCGACTTATGCCGTATTTATCCGCTATTTGCTGATAGCTTAATCCCTGCCTATGGAGTTCTAAAAAATCGTAACTTTTTTTAAGTCTTTCCTTTCTCTGTGCATCCCGTCTTGGGGTTAGACTCTTATTGCTAAGGTGTTTTACTATTTCCCTTCCCAACTCGGTCAAAGAATATTGACGGTTGCGACACCTAACCAATCCTTGTTTTTCCAATTCTTTAAGTATTTTATGTATTCTGGTTATATTATTAGGAGTTGTTGCCAATTGCCGAGATGGATCGGAAAGTATCCGAATTGCCGAATCGATTTGAATCGGATAATCTAACATCCCTTTCAGAATCTGTTTCTGTTTTACTTGGAGATTGGCGATCATCTCTTCTAAATGTTGAAAGTCTTCATTTTCATCCATCGGAATTATCATTTTTAATAGACCTCTCCCTAGTCTGATAAAATCACAATCATGAGATATTGTCAGCAACTAACCGTAGCTTGCCCGGTCGTTTATCCCTTGGTAATGCACTTTTTGAAAAATGGTGATAAACTCAACTGTATTGGGTACACTCTCCCTATCGGAGGGATTTGAGAAAAAATCGGGAGAAAAGGCGATGAACGAACGGGAAACATCGGACAAAATTGAAGCGGGTGGGGGTTTTCCCGTATTGCAATATTGGGCAGAAAAAACCCTCTCTCCTCAAGGGGTTAAACTCTGGCAAACCTTAAATCATAAAAGTGCCTGTTTAGCTTGCGCTTGGGGAACGGGAGGACAAAAGGGTGGTTTTGTCAACGAAGCGGGGGAAAGTCTGCAACGTTGTCTCAAAAGTGTCGAAGCGATTACTTCCGAATTAATGCCAGGTATTAAAACCGATTTTTTTCAGACCTATCATCTCGCTCAATTACAGTCCTTAACCTCCTTAGAATGCGAGCGCCTGGGTCGTTTCAGTTATCCCGTTCTCTTAAAAGCTGGAGAAAGTCACTATCAACGTATTAGCTGGGAAGAAGTTTATCGATTAGCCGAACAAGCTTTTCGCCAACCGTCCGAGACTCTGGCCTCCTATAGTTCGGGACGTTCTTCTAATGAAGCCGCCTATCTCTTACAATTGTTTTTCCGGGCATTAGGAAGTAATAATTTAGCCGATTGTTCCGATCTCTGTCATGCCGCCTCGACCGTAGGCTTAAAACAGGTTTTCGGCTCCGGGACTTCGATGGTCAGTCTGGAAAGTTTAAAACAAGCCGATTGTGTGGTATTGATCGGTTCTAACGCCCCCGCTAATCATCCTCGCCTGATGAATGAATTAATTCAAATTCGTGATCGCGGCGGTAAAATTATTATTATTAACCCGCAAATTGAAGTCGGATTGGTCAAATTCTCCTCGCCCGCTTTTCCGATTAAATCTTTATTGCGGGGCGGTTCCGATATTTCAACTCTCTACCTACAGCCGATTCCGGGTAGCGATACCGCCCTATTCGTCGGATTACAAAAATCTTTAATCGAACAAAATTTAGTCCGGTGGGATTATCTCGAATCCCATACAGAAAATTGGCAATCTGTTATAGATTATGCCCGACAAATACCCTGGGAAACCATTACTAAAACCTGCGGTTTATCTAGAGAAGAAATTGAAGCAACCGCCGCCCTTTTCGGCAATTTAGAGCGAGTGGTTTTCGCTTGGGCGATGGGGGTTACACAACAGGAAAACGGTGTCGATAATATTATCAGTATTGCTAATACAGCTTTACTTACAGGTAATGCTGGTAAAATAGGTGCAGGAACCATGCCAATCAGAGGTCATTCTAATGTACAGGGCTTCGGTTCTATGGGCGTTACGGTGAAATTACGTCGGGAAATCGCCGAGGCACTTTCTCAACTTTTAGGAAAGCCATTAAATATAACCGGCGGTTATGATACCAGGGCATTAATTGAAGCGGCCGAACGGGGAAAAATCAACACCCTTTTCTGTTTGGGAGGTAATCTTTATGGGGCAAATCCAGATTTAACTCAAGCCAAAAAAGCCTTAGCACAAATTGATACGATTTTTTATGTGGCTACTAAGCCAAATTTAGGACATTTTCACGGATTAGCCCGACAAAATACGGTAATTTTACCCGTCTTCGCTCGTTTTGAAAATCCTCACCCGACAACAACCGAATCGGGCAATAATTTTGTCCGTTTTAACGAGCGGGGAAGCAGTCATCTACAGGGTTCTGATGTCGATATCATCTCGGAAGTAGAACTATTAACAAATATTGCCGTCAAGGTTTTAGGCACAAACCCGATTGATTGGTCGAGATTACACGACACCGCCTATATTCGTCAGTTAATCGCCAAAACGATTCCAGGTTATCAAAAAATCGGGCAATTAGATCAAACCCAAACAGAATTTACCATTAGCGGACGGATTTTTACCGAACCCCATTTTCCGACATCGACAGGAAAAGCGCAAATGTCCGTCACCCCTTTACCCACTTTAAAAGCACCGGAAAAGCAAGATTTCAACCAACCGGAAAATGCCCCCGGAATTGCCCTGATTCTCGGAACAGGACGCAGTTATGGACAACATAATACCGTCGTTTATCAAGTGGGCGATAAATATCGGGGAATGCCTCACCGTCATTGTTTATTGATGAACGCCGAAGATGCCAAAAAAGCCAGCTTTCAAGAACATCAACGAGTCACCGTTCAAGGAGATGCTGGCAAATTAGAGAATATTGAAATTATTTTCGGTTCGATTCGCGAAGGTGTTGGCTTTATGTTTTATCCCGAAGCCAATGTTTTATTCAAGGCTAAAATCGACCCTCGCTGTGGAACCCCCGCTTATAAACGAGTTCCCGTCTGGGTTTTTTAGTTATCAACTCCTCGGATTTTCTTTTTGGGAAATAATGAAATAGAGTTAAGCAAGCGAATAAATGAACGAAACCGAGTCCAATTCTGGGAAAGCGAAATTAAAGAAGCTCCCTATCGCTTTGATCGCATTTCTGTTATCCTGTTCTTACGATCATAGAATAAATAGCCATGGGTAAGTTTTTACTAACCGTATTAAGCATAGCAAGTTTGTTGGCTGTCGGGATGGCTACCCGTGGCATTGCAAGTCCCACATCTGCAGCGACGAACTTGCAACTAGCTCAACGCCCTAACTGTAACAATCCCCAGACTCAAAGCGAAATGAACATTTGTGCCAGCATAGCTTATCAAAACGCTGATCGCAAGTTAAATCAAGTTTATCGACAACTACTGCCAAAACTGTCAGCTTCTCGCAAACAAAAATTAATTAGCGCCCAACAAGCTTGGATTAAGTTTAGAGACAGCAGTTGCGAATTTGAAAGAAGTGCCTATGAGGGAGGATCGATGGCTCCCATGATTTACGGTTTTTGTTTGGCAGATGTCACCGAGCAGCGTACCAAAGATTTGCAGAGATATTTAGAAGATAGCGATCTCTAAGTCAGAATCGCCGTTGATATTACCGATAATTCCTTAGACGTTTACTGCACAACAGCCTAAGCGGGTGAGGGGAATCGAACCCCTATCATTAGCTTGGAAGGCTAGGGTTTTACCACTAAACTACACCCGCATTTTCTTAGCACTTTCGTTAGTATAACACGAATTGCCGATTTTTGCAAGTAGGGCTTTTCAGCTTGTTAATCGCCTCTAAAATCCCGATCGCTCCTTTATTTCCCCGATGTGGCTAAAAGTTTCTTCCACGCGATCGAGATCTAGTTGGGAGAAATTATCGATCGCCCAGTTGGACACTCTCTGCATAAAATGGAAGGGATAGGTGTGAGCGATTCCCACCACCTGCATTCCCGCTCTTTTTGCCGCTTCGCAACCGACAAAAGTATCTTCAATCACCAGACATTCCTGGGGTTGCAACTGTAGATTAAAATTCCAACGATTAAATCTTTCTACGGCCAGTAAATAACCATCTGGTTGGGGTTTACTGGTGCTAATCTCATCACCGGTGACAATGACACTAAAGTAATCCCCAAGAGCTGCCTGTTGCAAGATTGATTCTACTTCCGAGCGTATTGCTCCCGTCACCAAACCGATTTGTAGATCTCTGGCCTTAACTCGTTTTAAAAAAGAGTATATCTCCTCATAAATAGGAAGTTTCTCTAATTTTCCTAATCTTTCTCGGTATAAACTGGCTTTTTTGTTAATTAACTTAGTCAGATATTCCTCGGTCACTTGACGATTGCGACGGGTGAGAACATTACGCAAACAGACGCGATCGCTTCTCCCCAGACATAACTCCGCAAATTCCGACCCTAGGGGCAGCAAATTTTCTCCGAGCAAGATTTCATTAATTAACTCTTGATGGATCGGTTCATCATTGATGATCACCCCATTAAAATCGAACAGAACAGCCTTTAACATCAATCTTAGACAGAAAAGCTAATAAATACTCACTGTTCTTGATTATACTAAAGTTTTTCGTCGGGGCAGGGTGTGGGGAAGCTAAGACCCATTTTCCCCCAATCCCCCCCGAAGTCGGGTAGGGTTGATTCATGAATCAACCCTACTATGAATCAATTCTAGGCTCTAGGGGGCAGGTGGGGAGATTCGGCTAATCTAAGAATAAGCGGTTTAAATGCGTCTTGGCTTACAAGCTAGAAGAACAGCAAGTTTTCCATTTTTGGGCGATAGAAAGGATTAATGCTTTTTCTGCTAGGGGTAAATTGGCCGCCTGTCGGTCGATTATATCGCTTAATTCCCCGATAATCCGATCTCTAGTCTCTTGGGAGTAACTGGAGTAACTGTAACTTCTCTGGACTGAAGCCATTTCTGCGATAACTCGATTTAAACTGCTGATAGCCTGCCAAGTTTGCGGACGTAATGACGGTTCTGCGGCAATAGGGGCAACCTCCAGGGAAGCGATACTATCGAGAGTTGCTGCTTGACTAAATCGGTGTAAAGTTTGGGCTAGGCTATACATTTCTTCCCCGTAGGCGAGGGAAAGTACCGCAGCAAAGGCTTTTTCGGCTTTTTCGGTGTCCCGTTGGTGAAGATACCAAAAACCGGCGGCGGCGGCGCGAGCAGGAGTATCTAGACGGATTTGACTGTCAGGAAGAAAAATCGATTTCCAAAACGCCAACGGATATTTTAACAATTGCCCAGCGGCGGCGGCGCGAGCAGGAGTATCAAGAGGGATTTCGCTGTCAGGAAGAAAAATCGATTTCCAAGACGCCGACGCATATTTTAACAATTGCCAATCGGAGGGATTTTCTGCCAGACGGGAGACCCGATAGATAATTTCTGCCTCTGGGAATTGCGGTAAAACGCGATTAACGGCGGCAAGGACAGGAATAAACTGTCGGCTGTACCGAAGGTATTGATTGAGGTTATTAATAGCTGTTTCCCAGTCTTGCTGTAACCATTGTTGTAGAGTGGAGGTTAACCCCAGCAGCGGTAGAAGGGTAATACGGGGAAAAAGTCGCCCTTGAGGGCCAGCCAAAAGCCCGATTAGCCAATTATCAGGACGGAGAAAGGTGAATATAAACGCCACGCCCGACACGCCCGACACGCCCGACACGCCCGACACGCCCGACCACAAGCCCAACACCACGCCGAACCCCACGCCCGACCACAAGCCCGACCACGCGCCCGACCGCACGCCTGACACCACGCCGAACACCGCGCCCCACAACACGCCCGACCACACGCCTGACACCACGTCGCCGAAGGCCACGCCCGACACCGCGCCCGACACGCCCAACACCGCGACCACCACACCCAACACCGCGCGTGACGCCACGCCCGACCACACGCCCGACCACACGCCCAACACCACGCCCAACACCACGCCGAACACCACGCCCGACGCCACGCCCGACCACACGCCCGACACCACGCCTGACACCACGCCCGACCACACGCCCAACGCCACGCCCAACACCACGCCCGGCACCACGCCCAACGCCACGCCCGACCACACGCCCAACGCCACGCCCAACGCCACGCCCAACAAAAAGCCCAGCACCGCACCCAACACCGCGCCCAACACCGCGCCGAACACCGCACCCAAGAGCAAGAGCGACGCGTCCTGCACCACGCGCGACACCGACCCGCCGCCCCACACCCCACCCAACAAAAAGCCCAACAAAAAGCCCGACACCGCGCCCGACCACGCGCCCAACACCACGCCCGACACCGCGCCCCACAACACGCCCAGCACCACACCCGACACCGCACCCGACACCGCGCCCGACAGCACGTCCCCCCAATTAACAGAAAGTCCTAAATTTGCTGCTATGCTACAGATAATTAGGACGGTAATTACAGTTAAGAGAAGACCCTGAATCCCTAGACGCAATTGTACGGGATGGTCGCGGAGAAATTGCATTCTATCGCGCCATGTTTTCTGTTCTT
>VYLG01000109.1_pt1 | contig 21030 bp, 21 predicted proteins | sample 5114351 | NCBI WGS metagenome assembly VYLG01 (sample SAMN12291798, study PRJNA351875) | freshwater metagenome | isolation source: freshwater lake | place: USA: Michigan, Kent Lake | collected 2013-08-15
CATTACGGTTGCGGGTGGTTCCGCTCTCGACACCGCCGCGAACGCGACAACTGCGCTGGGTCTTGTGAACGCTTCGATCACCAACTTGGGCACCCAATTGGCAACTTGGGGTGCGGGAGCTAAGCGCCTGGAGGTTCACAAGACCTTCATCGGCAAACTGCAAGATGCTTTGAGTAACGGCATCGGCGCCATCGCCGACGCAGACCTGGCCAAGGAAAGCGCGAAGCTGCAAGCGCTGCAAACCAAGTCTCAGCTTGGCATTCAGGCTTTGTCGATTGCAAACAGCTCTTCGCAGTCAGCTCTGTCGCTGTTCCGCTAAAGTTTATAAAAAGAAAAAAGTATCGTACAAATTGGCCCAAGCAGAAATGCTTGGGCCTTTTTTTATGCTTTATTGCATAAATACCTGAGAGTGCCGCTAGATCGATAAAATTGTATCCAGTTATTAGAAATATATTTCACTCCCGGTGTTACTGTGGCGTCGATCACTAGGATCAATGCACCTGAATGGTGCATCATTGTGTGTAAGGAGATCAAGAATGATCAGCGTAAATACAAATAGCGGTGCCATGGTCGCCATGCAAACCATGAACAGCCAAAACGCCATTTCAACCGGTCTCAAGGTTGCTTCGGCAAAAGACAACGGGGCCTTGTTCGCCATCGCCAATAAAATGCGTTCCGACGTCACGGCCTATGATCGTGTTCGTGAATCGACCGATCGTGCAGCTTCCATCCTCGACACCGGCATTGCTGCTGGTGAAAGCATCATGGAATTGCTGAACGAAATGAAGGGCAAGGCGCTTGCCGCTTCACAAGCCGGTCTTTCCACCGGCTCTCAAGATGCTTTGAATGCTGATTTTGTTCAATTGCGCGATCAAATCACCAGCATCGTTGCTAACGCATCGTTTGACGGTGCCAACATGATCGGTGCCACGCCAGCCAACGCCATTGCTTTGGGTGATGCGGCAGGTGGTAACGCCATCACCGTCAACGGTATCAGTTTGGCATTAGGTAGCACGACGATCACCGTGGCGGCTGGTACGGCCATCACTTCCGCCGCACTCGGCGCTACCGCTTTGGGTCTGGTCAACGCCTCCATCGACGCCTTAGGCACCCAATTGGCGACTTGGGGTGCAGGTGCAAAGCGTTTGGAAGTGCACAAAACGTTTGTCAGCAAGCTGCAAGACGCTTTGTCCAACGGGATCGGCTCCATCGCAGACGCCGACTTGGCCAAGGAAAGCGCCAAGCTGCAAGCGCTGCAAACCAAGCAACAGCTGGGCATTCAAGCCCTGTCGATTGCCAACAGCTCGTCGCAGTCGGCTCTGTCGCTGTTCCGTTAACCCGGGCCTGTTTTCTATGTCTAAACATCACATCAATAAGTCTTAATTTTATCTAAAATGCGGTTGATTGGGAAAACCTTCCATTGATAGTCCTGCGTTATGGTAATCGCGGGTTATTACGACCTAGGCGCTTTAGTAGATGTGCCTGGTACACAAGAACTGGAGGGGGCCGGTGGCGACATCGGTCTAGGATCGGATGAACATCGAGACGAAGAACATCTCGCTGACACAAACCGCACCAATCGCTCCCATACGTCTGGGGCAGGAGGCGGTTGTGGTGCAACCAGCGTCCAAGAATATTAGAAATCAGCAAACCAATGACCGTGCGCCGTCAAACGACTATCAGCGCGCGGCAAGGCAAGAGGCCAAATCTGTTTCGGTTGAGATCGAGCAAGATGCGCTCGAAGCCCAGCAACGCGCTGCCCTGGTTGAGAAGATCATGGGAACCAACAAATCTTTGGTCATTGAGAAGAGCAAAGAGTTTGAGGGCTTCATCTATAAGTCGGTGGATCGGGTGACGGGCGAAGTCACACGGATTTGGCCGATTGAAGACTTGGCCAGCACGTTGACCTCACTTGCTGATGAAGATGAGCGCGCCACCATGCGCGGCATGATGATCGACGCAAAAGCTTGAAACAGCCTTGGTGCTGAAAATCTCACCGCAACTTTGAAAGTTGCGCTTACCCATCAGAAATAGGCTTCTGGTGGCATTTACCATTGGTTATTCAAATCAAATCACCTCTGAATGCCTCTTACTCATTCATTCTAGGAGGTCTGATTTGACAACGACCGTTCATACCAATTTGGCGGCCTTGGGCGCCGTCCAATCCTTCAACAGCGTCAATCGCGGGGTTGAAACTGTCCAAAACCGGATTTCGACAGGGCTAAAGGCAAGTGGTGCGCGCGATGGCGCTGCCACCTTTGGCATCGCCCAGCAACAGCGGGCGGAAGCCAGTAGTTTAGACGCTGTTACTACCAGCCTTAACCGCGCCATTAGCATCGCGGACGTCGCCCTCGCAGCTGGTTCTTCATTGTCAGATATCCTAACGCAGATGCGGCAAAAGGCCGTCGCGGCGTCCGATGCTTCAATCTCAGACATAAGCCGCGCGATTCACAACGCAGACTTTATCGCCCTGCGGGATCAAATTAGCGGCATCATCGCCAATGCCGTATTCGACGGCCAAAATTTGTTAGGTGGGCCAGCTGGTACAAACATTACCTTTCTTGCCAGCACGAACGGATCCAACAGCCTCGACCTACCCGTCTTGGATTTACGACTACCAGCAACACCAAACGCCGTCGCCAGCCCCGCCGCCGCCATGTATTTGGGAAGCGGCACGGCACTGACCACCGCAACCAATAGTGTCGATGCTGCAGCCCGGGTCAGCGCCAGTCTCGACTTTCTCAATACCGAGCTTTCGCGGCTTGGCGCTGCCAGCAAAATGTTCGAAAGCCAGAAAGTCTATTTCTCGAAACTCAAAGACAGCGTCACGGCTGGAATTGGCCACATGGTTGACGCCGATTTGGGCTATGAAAGCGCACGATTACAAGCCTTACAAACGCGGCAGCAATTATCTGTGCAAGCTATGTCTCTGGCAAACAAAGCCCCTCGGGCTATCTTGACTCTCTTGCGGGACATCTAGTTCAACGATAGAATTAGCCTCTATTGTTGGCCATCCGTGCGCTTGGGTGTGTTAAGAAAGGAAAGTCTGATGCTGATTTCCCTAACGATGCTATTGGCTGCCAGTATTGGCCCAACCTCTGAACTAACACCGGCGGCAAATCTCGCTGATGCCAAACCAAGTGTTGTCAATCCTTATGCAGGCCGTCCCAGTGCTCGGATTATGCTCTCTCGACAGGTCCGCAACTTTGTTGTTCGGCGGGAAGAGGATAGTGATCGCGTCATCTATCTGGAATCCCCCCGCAACACTTGGTTTCGGGGTGAAATGGTTTGCCGCGGCGGGGGAGACCCGCGCGATGCCAAGTCGTTTAGATCGGCCGGGCACGGCAATGGTATCGAGACCGGCACTACGTTGATTTTCTATGATTTATCGAGAGAAACTTCGAACTGCACTTTGGTGAGTTTGGTTAGCCTAACACCAGAAGAAGCATTGGACCTAAAATTAGTCCGTCAGCCAAAGGCAAAGAAAGGCTAAAGCACTTTCACCGGTGGCCTAAGTCAGTCTAAAGAGGCGTTATGAAGACTCAATCTGTCCGTTTCCTACTCGCCTCCACCCTCATTCTGATCGCGTCTTGCGCGCCGGCAGCCAAAACACAGGCCCCTGTGGCTGCATCGGCCCAGACCATCAAGGTCACCGAAATTGCCGCTGGTCTGGCTTATCCTTGGGGCGCGGCAATCCTTCCCAATGGCTCCATTTTGGTAACCGAACGCGATGGCCGTTTGCGGGTTATTCGCGATGGCAAATTGGTAGAAGCCCCGATCACGGGGGTTCCCGCTGTCTTGAATGACGGCCAGGGCGGTTTGTTTGACGTGGCGCTGCACCCTGATTTTGCGACAAACGGCTTGGTCTATCTGTCCTTTGCCAAAGGGACGAAGTGGTCGAACCATACGGCCGTGGTGCGCGGCAAGTTTGACGGCAAAGCTCTGACCAATGTCGAGCCGGTTTTTGACGCCGTGCCAGAGCGGCAGACCCAAGCCCACTTTGGCGGTAGATTGTTGTTTATGCCGGATAAAACGCTCATCGTTACGTTAGGCGATGGCTATAAATATCGCGATAAAGCGCAAGACCTTTCGAGCGATCTAGGCAAGATTGTGCGCATCACCGATACCGGCGCACCAGCCCCGGGCAATCCTTTCGCCGGCCAAGCGGGCAAGCGCGCTGAAATTTATTCCTATGGCCACCGCAATGTTCAAGGCATCGCGCGCGATCCCGTCAGCGGCACCCTCTATGCCCATGAGCATGGGCCTAAAGGCGGCGATGAGGTCAATGTCATCCAGCCCGGCAAGAATTACGGCTGGCCCGTGATCACTTATGGGGTAGATTATTCTGGCGCGCCGATCAGCATGGAAAATAAGCGCGACGGGATGGAGCAACCGTTGGTCTATTGGGTGCCGTCTATCGCCCCGTCCAGCATGGTATTGTACACAGGCAGTCTGTTCCCACAGTGGAAGGGTGACCTTCTCGTGAGCGCTTTGGCTGGACAACAAATACGCCGGGTTGACCTGGAAAATGGTGCGGTGAAAGCCCAAGAAACCCTGCTGGCAGAGCGTGAAGAGCGGTATCGCGCCATCATCCAAGCACCAGATGGCAGCTTGATCGTGCTCACCGATGATCCAGAAGGTAAAGTGCTGCGCTTAAGCCCGAATTGATCATGACCTCGGTTGCAACCCAAGAAGTTCTGGCCTTTGCCCATAAGCTTGCCGACCTCGCGCGGGCGGCAATTCTACCCTATTTTCGGGCTGAGGCAGCGATTGAGAATAAGGCGGAAACTGGCTTTGACCCGGTCACAGTGGCTGACAAAGCTGCTGAGGAGGCGATGCGCGCCAAAATCCGCGCCGAACGCCCGAATGACAGTATCGTCGGCGAAGAGTTTGATGATCACGATGGCAATTCGGGCTGGACCTGGGTGCTGGACCCCATTGACGGCACGCGCGCCTTCATCGCTGGCACGACGACTTGGGGCGTCCTGATTGGTGCACGCTATGAAGGCAAGCCGTTGGTCGGCATTATGGATCAACCCTTTGCCGATGAGCGCTGGGCCGCAAACCCTGATCGGGGGTTCTGGTCGCGCGGACGTGCCCGTCAGCCCCTGATGACACGCAAAAATGTGGCTTTAGATCAAGCGCTTCTGGCCACGACTGACCCCTTCTTGTTTCAAGGCGGTCAGCATGACGCGTTCTTGGCCTTGCGCGCCGCAACCCGCCTGACCCGTTATGGGCTTGATTGCACCGCCTATGCGCTGTTGGCGCATGGCCATATTGATCTGGTGGTAGAGCCAGGCCTGAAAGATGTCGACATTGCTGCCCTGATCCCCATTATTGAGGCGGCAGGCGGCGTTGTCACCGATTGGCAGGGCCGCCATCACCCAAAGGGTGGTGACATTATTGCGGCGGGATGCCCCGCGCTGCATGCCAAAGCCTTGTCCTTCGTGGCAGGAAAATAAGCCTTCCCTGCCCGCTGGTATCCCTTAGGTCTTAATCCCGTTCTGCCAGTCGGCTATCACTGTATCAAGCACGTCAAGGGGAAGTGGGCCCGGCAGCAATACTTGATCGTGGAAAGCCTTGATGTCGAATTTAGCGCCCAGCTTGGTTTTCGCATCGGTACGCAGGCGGATCAGATTGGTCTTGCCAACCATATAGCTGCAGGCTTGGCCGGGCCAAACGCAATAGCGCTCCACTTCCGTGACAATGCTATCGCGCGTGTCGCCGGTGGCTTCCAGCATATAGTCAACAGCCTGTTCCTTTGTCCATTTCTTGGCATGAAGGCCGGTATCGACGACAAGGCGGGCAGCGCGGAACGCGGCGGATTGGGCATAGCCCAAGCGGCCTGCAATATCATTTTCATAGAGGCCCAGTTCATCTGCCAATTGCTCCGCATAGAGCGCCCACCCTTCCCCATAAGCGCCAAACCACAGCATTTTTGAACGCAAGAACGGTAGGCCTTGAGCCTCTTGTGCAAGGGAAATCTGTAGGTGGTGGCCAGGCTGGGCCTCATGATAGGTCAAAGTCGGCAAGGACCATTTAGGCCAAGCCGCCGTGTCGCGCAGATTGATGTAATAAGCACCAGGGCGCGACCCGTCGGGGGCGGGTGACTGATAATAGCCGCCGGGAGCACCCGCTTCCGTATAGGCTGGGACGCGCTTTACTTCGCAATCGGCCTTAGCCAGCGTCGCAAACACCTCTGGCAAGCGCTTCTTGAGGTCGGCCATCTGCTTGTTCAAATCCGCCAGCAATTGCTCTTTGCCAGCGTCTGTATTGGCATAAAGATATTTGGGATCCTTGGCTAAAGCGCTCATACGCTCGGCCACACTGCCTTCGGTCATACCTAGCTTCTTCAAGCCCTCATCCATTTGAGAGCCGAAGGAGCGCACCAAATCGCGGCCTAGCTCATGGATTTCGTTGGGCGACATTTTGGTCGTCGTCCAATAGCCCGTTGCAGCCTGATAATAGGCTTCACCCTGTGGCAATTTCCAAACCCCAGCATCAGCAGTCGCCTTTGTCCGCAACTCTTCCATCAAGGCAATCTGAGCCTGATAAGCGGGGAATACTTTCTCCGTCACCAATTTGGTGGCGGCCGCCCCTAATTGATCAGAGTTAAGACCCGACTCCTTAGCCTTACGAACCAAGCCGGACACCAAAACGGTCTCAGCGGCCGGGATTTTCATGAAGCTGCGCAATTGGCCAAGGGCGCGATCGATGATGAAATTCGGCGGGATGACGCCTTTGGCGGCGTCGGCTTTAACGCGCTCTACCTCATGGCCCATTTGACCGGCGAAGCCGTCGACACGCGAAAGCCACGCATCTGCGTCGTCTTGGGACTTCACCACGTGCTGGCTATCCAAGAAGTCCGGCATACCGACATAGCTGCCGGTCAATTGCGACAGGATGTAAGGATTGGGGGAGCCATAGCCCGCCGTGCCATAGCCCATTGGTGCGGCAGCAGCGGCATAACGCGTGGAGGACAAGACAACCGCATGGGTTATCTTGTCCGTCGGGTTCAGGCTTTCAGGCTTGATCTTCTCAAGGTCCTTGATCCAACCAGCGACCCATTGATTGCGGGCAGTTTCTGCGGCAGCAGAAGCGTCTGAAACTCGGCCTTTATAAGGCCCGCCAGCCAAAGCCTCCGGAACAGTTAAGCTGGTCGCATATTCGGGCGAGTCCTTGAGCATGCTCGTAGTAATCGAGTCGATTACCGCCTTCAGCTCTGGATTGGCCGTACTTTTATCGACACAGCCCCATAGAAACGCCGTCGCCCCAATCGCCCCTGTACCCAAAAGGGCATCCCGCCGCGTTAGCTTCATCTCACCCTACCTTTTGCTTCGGCCAGCCCTCACCCTGCGAGGACGCACTTACCATTCTTGATCACGACCACATCGCGGGATTTCACGCGGGCTTCAAACGACACCACATTGCCATCGCGCCACATCTGAACGCTGACCGTCTCACCGGGGAAGACTGGCGAGGAGAAGCGCACATCATGGCTCAAAATCAGGCTGGGATCATTGCCGCAATAGGCGGACAACACAGCCCGGCAGGTCAGTCCGTAGGTGCACAGACCGTGCAGGATTGGACGCGGGAAACCGACCATTTTCGCAAAATCAGGATCGGCATGCAGTGGATTACGATCGCCCGATAGACGATAAATCAAAGCCTGATCAGGGCTGGTGGGAATGTCGACTTCCATATCTGGCGCGCGATCTGGAATAGGATGGGACTCTGGCCCGCCTTCACTGGGCCCACCAAAGCCACCATCGGCGCGGGCAAAGATAGACGAAGTCAGGGTGCACAGCGGGCTATTGTCCTTTTTGTCACGGATCACAGTCTCGCTGATCAAAACAGCGCCCTTGCCTGCGCCCTTATCAAGGCACTCAACAAAGCGGCTATCGGCCAAAATCGTTGCAGCAGCTGGCAGCGGCTTATGCATGGTCACGCGCTGTTCGCCATGCACCACCATCGCATAATTGATACCCGTATCGCCAACCCGGCCCGCGCCCCAGGCAATCACGGTCGCCATGGTAGGGATGGTCTTTAAGCCGTTTTCATAAACAAACGGCAGCTCACCCTTATCCATCGGGTCAGCGCCCATACCAATGCCCAAGGCGTAAAGCATGGTCTGCGTATCGCCATAGGAAAATTCTTGGTCCTTGGATGTCAAAGACATCACGTGCTCATAATTGATCGCCATGGGTATTCCTCCAGCTGTGCCTATATTCGTTTGGCTTTTCAGCCATGTGACAGAATAAATCAGCCGCGCGCAAGGGGGCACGCATGGCCCCACTGCATTAACTCAGATCAGCCTTTGGGCTTAAGCAGCCACCACAGGATCATGCTCGGCCACCCAATGACCGGGGGCCACTTCCATCAATTGTGGACGATATTGCGGCCCATCACCCTCCACGAGTTTTGACTTCATGAAACGCAATTGCGCGCGCGGATCCATCGGTGACGGCAGATCGCCTTCCAAGCGCATACGCGGGCGAGCCTTCTCCAACTCTGGGTCAGGGATTGGTGCCGCAGAAATCAGGGCTTGGGTATAGGGATGGCGCGGGTTGAGATAAATGGAATTGCGGTCCGCAGTCTCGACCACCCGGCCCAGATACATCACCATGATGCGGTGGCTTACTTCTCGCACAACGGCCAAATCGTGGCTGATGAACAACATGGCGAGGCCAAACTCGCGTTGCAAATCCAGCAAAAGATCAATGATTTGCGCACGAATAGATACATCGAGCGCAGAAACCGCTTCGTCACACACCACAAACTTGGGACGCAAAATCATCGCACGGGCAATCCCCACACGCTGGTTCTGACCGCCAGAAAACTCATGTGGGTAGCGGTTGATCCAATCAGGGTCGAGGCCGACGCGGTTCATCATGTCCTTGACCAACGCATCACGCTCTTGCTTGCCGATCCCGGGCTTATGGACTTCCAAAGGCTCCGCGATGGAAGCCCCAATTGTCATACGTGGATCGAGGCTGGCCAGCGGGTCTTGGAAGACAATAGTCAGGTCTTTGCGGGACGCGCGCAAATCATAGCGCGAAGCTGCGGTGACGCCCTTGCCAAGCCAAACCACTTCACCAGCCGTTGTTGGCACCAAGCGCAAAACGCCCCGCGCTAGGGTCGATTTGCCACAGCCAGACTCCCCCACCACGCCGACGGTCTCGCCAGCACGAATGGTCAGATCGACCCCGTCCACTGCCCGTAGAGGCTTTGACTTGGGGAACAAGCCGCCGGAGACCTTTACGGGGAAATGGATTTGCAGATTTTTGGCTTCCACCAGAATGGGGTCACTATCCTTAGGGGGGGCAGCCAAAGGCACGCCTTTGCGCTCTGGCCGATCCAAACGCGGCACAGCGGCCAACAGCTTTTGGGTATAGGCATCTTTTGGAGCCGCGAAGATTTGGTGCACGTCGCCAGTCTCGACATAGAGACCTTTGTTCATCACCTGCACCTTGTCAGCCAATCGGGCCACCACGCCCATATCATGGGTGACGAGTGCAATCGCAGCACCAGTATCGCGCTTAAGCTCATCCATCAGCTCCAGCACTTGGGCCTGAACGGTGACGTCGAGTGCTGTCGTAGGCTCGTCGGCAATCAAGAGCGCTGGTTCGCAAAGCATGGAAATCGCGATCATCACGCGTTGGCGCATGCCGCCCGACAATTCATGGGGATATTGGTTGAGACGGCGAACTGCTTCAGGAATGCGAACCCGCTCTAACCACTCGACACAGCGCTTGGTCGCGGCTTCACCTTGCAAATTCATGTGCAATTTCAGCACTTCATACATTTGATCACCCACCTTCATATGTGGGGTCAAAGAGGTGAGCGGGTCTTGGAAAATCATCGCCATTTGCTTGCCGCGAATGGCATTCAGCTCCGTCGGTTTGAGGCCGAGTAATTCTTGACCTTTGAACTTGATCGAGCCCGTGGCCACGCCGTTTGACGCCAAAAGCCCCATTGCAGCCATGAAAGTCTGGCTTTTGCCCGATCCAGATTCCCCTACCACAGCGACACATTCACCGGGCAAAATGTCCAAATCAATGCCCTTTACCGCCCGAACGGAACCATCAGGCGTCGAGAACGTCACGGAGAGGTCACGGACAGACAAAATTGGGCTAGACATAAGGACGAGGTTCCTTGAAGAAACGATTTCGAAACTACGACTTAGCTTTGCATTTCCCTGCGGTCTATGCGTTCAAGCACATGTGACCACATTGCAGCGTCAGGGCGGTGCCAATAAGGTCGGTTAAAACATCGCTTTGCTCAGGAAACAGACAATGGCCAGCCTTCCCTATTTGACCGATACCCGTTTTGACCATGGCGCTGTAAGCCAAACTGGCAAAGCACTCCAAAGTTTGGGCGCAAGCCGCCCGCTGATCGTCACGGACAAGGGCATTGTTGCGGCAGGCCTGTTACAGTCCGTGCTGGACGCGCTTGGCGCGCCTCCTGCTGCGGTATTTGACGAAACGCCAGGCAATCCAACCGAAGCCGCCACTTTGGCTGCTACTGCCCTCTATAAAGAGGCCGGGGCAGATTCGATCATCGCCTTAGGTGGCGGCTCTTCCATGGATTTGGCCAAGGGCGTTGGCTTGCTGGTCAGCGGCGAAGGTCCCTTGGCGCGCTATGGTGCGGCGCAGCGTGGCTCGCGCCTGATTGGCAAAATCCCACCACTGATCGCGATCCCGACTACGTCGGGTACAGGCTCTGAAGTCTCAATCGGCGCGGTGATCGTGCTAGAATCAGGCATCAAGGAACTGTTTGTCTCCAAGCATCTCATCCCTGCCATCGCCATTTGCGATCCCGACCTGACTTTAGGCTTGCCCGCGGGCCTCACCGCTGCGACCGGCATGGATGCAGTGACCCATTGTATCGAGAGCATCATGTCGCCTGCCATCAACCCCCCTGGAGACGCGATCGCCGCTGACGGGATCGTACGGGCCGTGCGCGACGGTATGCTCGCCCGCGCCGTGAAGGATGGTTCTGATAAGGAAGCACGCTGGCACATGATGATGGCGTCGACCGAAGGCGCTTTGGCCTTTGTGAAGGGTCTGGGCAGCGTCCACGCCCTGTCCCACGCTGCTGGTCGCCTCAAAAGCCCCAGCCTGCACCACGGCACCCTTAACGCCATCTTCTTGCCCCATGTAATGCGCTTTAATGCGGGCGTGCGACCAGATGCAGAAGCGCGCATTCGCGATGCGATGGGCCTAAAAGCCCATGAAGATTTGGCCGACGCCTTGGCCAGCCTTAACCAAGCCTTGGGCATTCCGGCCAATCTCTCAGTCCTTGGCCTGTCCAATGATCATGCTGACGGCATTGTCGCCAACGCCTTGGTCGACATCGCCCACCTATCAAATCCCAGAAAGGCCAGCGAAGCTGATTATCATGCTTTGTTTGCCGCAGCCCTGAAGGGCTAACGAAAGAAGTCCAAACTATGGAAGCCATTTGGCTCTCAACGCTGATTGTCGCCATCGCTGAAATCGGCGACAAAACCCAATTGCTCGCCATCGTTTTGGCGTGCAAGTTCAATAAGCCCATCCCGATCATTGCCGGGATTTTTGTGGCAACCATGATCAATCACGCGCTTGCAGCCAGCGTGGGCTTTGGCGTGGCGCAATTGATTTCGGGCAAGTGGTTTCAAGTCGGGGTCGGCGTGGCCTTTATCGCGATGGCCGCTTGGGCCTTAATCCCCGACAATGAGGACGAGGATGCCGGGGCCAAATCCCACGGCAGCGTTTTCATGACCACCGTCATCGCCTTCTTCCTTGTGGAGATGGGCGACAAAACCCAAATCGCGACATCACTTTTGGCGGCACGGTTTGAGAATATTACTTTGGTGACTATTGGCACGACCCTCGGCATGATGCTGGCCAATGTGCCCGCCGTTTATCTCGGCCAAGCCGCAACCAAAGTCGTACCCCTCAATGTCGTCCGCATGATCGCCTCGGGCATTTTTGCGGCGATTGGCGTGTGGGTGGTGGTAGCAGCGCTGACTGCATCCCAGCCCACCTAACAAAAAAGGCGACCCACGCGGGTCGCCTTTTTCAAACTCTTCGGTGTTGAAACGCTTAGGCGTTACCAGCAACGACTTCTGGCGGCGCATTGCGCAGTGTGCGTTGGATCAGCTTCTGCCAGTGCAGCAAGGACACCAGATGGGCATAGATCGCGCCCAAGCAGCCCTTTTGCTTCAATTCCAGCAATTTTGCTGCTGGCAAAGCATTCAGCTTTTCCTCTGAGACGCCGATATAATCAGCCACTTTCACAGGCTCACCTTGGCTGCCATCAGGGTTGGTTGGCGTGAAGGTGACGCTTTTTTCTTCGAGGATGTCCATCGAGGTGATGACTTCCATGAACTCTTCGGTCGCGCGACGCTGACGCTCAAAGTCCTGCAGGAATTCCATGGCATTGTTGGTGTAAGCGGTTGGCTGGCCATTTTCAAACAGTGGCAGATCGGGGTTTTCGCCAATCATTTCTGCTTGGGTGTCGATGCAGACCACGAAATTGTCGCCTTGCTGGTCGGCAGCAAATACGAAGGGATAGCGGCGGATAAAGGCTGGGATATAGCCGTCCAGTTCCCAATTGCCGGTTGTGTCGACATAGAGGTTTTCACCAGAACGTGCTGACAACACTGCCAAAGGCGTTTTGCGGTCAGGCGCGAAAATGATTGGCAGCGAGGTAGCCGCCATGCCGAATTCTTGCACCGTCAAAGGAACCACATGGGTGGTCTCCACAAAGCCAAACGGGCGTTCGATATTTTTGAGGCCCAGTTTGTTGTGGGCTTCCAAAGACAAAGGCTCTGGATTTTTGTACAAAAGGACGTTGCCGGTGAGGGCAGGTGCGCCGGTTTGGGCGTCAGACATGGTGAGAAACTCCGTTAGGTCGCGGGCTTCTAGCGGTTTCTAAGCAAAAGGCCAACCTTGCTCTGCAATTGGCGCCTGATGCGCAGGGGTGACAGGGGCTGCAAGTGGTTTAGGGTGTGAATTTCAACGCGCCGAATGATCGCTAGGAGCCCAGCATGTCCCGAACAAGTAAGATCGCTACAGGGCTTGTAGGTCTCGCGCTGACCGCGAGTATCGCGACTTGGCTAAGCCCCGCGCAGGCGCAAGAAAGCGTGCCAACACCCAAAGCTATGGCCGCCTTTCGGGTCTGTTTGGCAGCGGCCAAAGCTGGCGTTGATTGTGGGCAACCGGTGTATGATTCCTGCCAAGCCGCCCATGACCAGCCCGACACTACCTTGTCGATCACCGAATGCACGATGACGACACATAAGGCGTGGGACGTGATTTTAAACGAGCGCTATCGCGCCGTGATCGCGGCCTCCCCGCCCAATTTTAAGCTGAAACTCCAAAAGGCGCAGCGGGCTTGGATTGTCAGCCGCGATGCAGACTGCGCGGCCGTCTATGAAGCCTATATCGGCGGCACCATCCGCGGCCTGCTCTATGCCGGTTGCATGGTCGAAAAGACCTCCGAACGGGTGCGCTGGCTAAAGGAAATGGGTGAGGACTAACCTATCGCCTTACTGAGTCAGACGCTTTACGGATCGCCTCAAACTCATCGCCTTTGGTCCATTGCGGCCACGTCGCGGCATTGGCAACTTCCAGCATCAGGCTGCGGGTCGCGGTCAAATCCATCAAAGCCCCTGCGAAATCAAACGCCGGATCATATTCATCCTGTGGCTTGTGATAGCGCTGATCGAACCATTCCTTCGTTGCAGCTTGGCCAGCTTCAACCCCACCTTTGACCAAGGTGGTGCCCGTGGACGGGAACATAGCAGGCACCCCAGCGCGGGCGAACGGGAAATGGTCGGACCGATAGAATAGGCCAAATTGCGGGTTGCGGTCGGGCGTATAGGTGCGGCCTTGCGCGGTCAGAATGGCCTTCATGCTGGCATCGAGACTGGATTTACCAGCACCTGGAAACTCCATCTCAGTCGTTGCGCCGCGATGGGGCAACATGTCGAGGGTGAAGGCGGCTGCGGTCTTCTCGAGCGGGAAGCGGGGATTATTGACGTAATAGTCAGAGCCCAACAGCCCCTGCTCTTCAGCGGCCCACGACGCAAATACGATGGAGCGCGCCGGACGCGGCCCTTGTGCAAGGGTGCGCGCGATCTCTAACATCCCAGCCATGCCTGAGGCATTGTCCATCGCGCCATTATAGATTTTATCGCCATTGATTGGCTCACGAATGCCCAAGTGATCGTGATGAGCCCCGATCAGAACAGTCTCATCAGGGCGGCTCGCCCCTTTAAGGACACCGACTACATTGCGCGTCGCCACCGATTCCCGGGTTACGCCGATATCGATGGTCGCGGTTTGGTTGAGCGGCACAGGCCTAAAGCCAGGCGTGCGGGCCGCCTTCTTCAAAGCCTCGAAATCAAGGCCCGACTTGCGGAACAATTCTACGGCCACATCGCGCTGCATCCAGCCTTCAATGGCCGCCAGCGATGAACCGCTATCCGGCCGTACGAAGTCAAAACGGGTGCCGTTGGAATTGCGCACCACGCCCCAGCCGTAAGCAGCCGGTGCATCTTCATGAATGATCAGTACGCCAGCCGCACCTGCTTTGGCCGCAGCTTCAAATTTATAGGGCCAGCGGCCATACCATTGCATGGCTTTGCCGCCGAACATGCCCGCGACCGTTTCGCCTGGGGCTGCCTCAAAATCGGGGTCATTGATCAGAACAAGTGCGATCTTGCCTTCCCAGTTCACGCCAGCAAAATCATCCCAATTCTTCTCGAGCGCCTTCACGCCATAACCGGCAAACACCAAAGGCGCGTCGACTAAATTATAAGAACTGCCATCAGCCTTGCGGCTGATCATCATGATATCCTTGCCTTGATACCAAATCTCATCCTCGACCGCGAAGGTGCCACGTGGCGCGGTTGTGAAGCGGTTGAGCTCGAAGTTTTGGAACCAGGTGCCGTTGTCGCCAGCAGGCTCCAGCCCCAGAGCCGCCATGGCGCCAGCCACATAGGTGGTGGCCATGTCATCGCCGCGCGTCCCGGGGCTGCGCCCTTCGAAGAAGTCATCGGCGAGGGTTTTGATGTGCAGACGCAAGCGCGCATCATCAATGGCAGGATAAGACGCTAGCTGGCCCGCCTTGGCGGCTTTTGGACTTGTTTGCCCTGTTTGAGCTTGCGCGAATTGGGTTACCAAAGCACCCGCAGCAATCAAAGCCACCAGAGCGGTGCCAGCTAGTAAGCGTTTCATGTTTGACCCTTAAACTGCGGTTGCGCCGCCATCGATCACAAAGGTCTGCCCAGTGGTAAAGCCACCGGCACGCGAAGCTAGAAATACGGCCATGCCAGCAATCTCGTCTGGTTCACCGATGCGCTTCAAGCAAGAGTGGGTGGTGGCTTGCTTTAAAGTGGCGGGATCTTCCCACAAAGCGCGCGCAAAGTCTGTCTTGATCAGGCCCGGCGCGATACAATTTACCGTCACGCCATCTGGCCCAAATTCCAGCGCGAGGTTACGCGCCAATTGCATGTCTGCAGCCTTGGAGATGTTGTAAGCGCCAATGATATTGGTCGCTTTCAAGCCACCAATCGAGGAAATGATGGTGATGTTGCCAGCCTTGCGCGCCAGCATTTGCGGCGCAACCATGGAGATCAGCCAGTGGTTTGAGATGATGTTGTTCTGCAGGATTTTCGCAAACACATCATCCGCAATCCCGGCCATCGGGCCATAATAAGGATTGGAAGCCGCATTACAGACCACGATATCAATCTGGCCAAAGCGTTCATTGGTTTGGTCGACCAAGCGCTGGAGGTCTTCTTTCGAGGAAATATTGGCCGGCAATGCCAACGCGCGTCCATCGCCATGCTTGGCGTTGATGGCATTGGCGACATCTTCACAGGGGCCAGCTTTGCGCGACGAGACGACGACATTGGCCCCGTGATCGGCCATTTGCTCTACAATGGCTTTGCCAATTCCGCGTGACGAGCCGGTGACGATGGCAGTCTTGCCGCTGAGGTCAAAAATAGTGGTCATAAGGCTTCCCCCTGAGTGTGTTGTTTAAACCCGGCATCTGATGTGCTGGCAGAGTTTCTGCCACGGGTTTGGCACAGGGGAAAGGGGGCGATGACGCGTTCACACCGTCGCCAGCAGCCGCGCGCAGCTTGCGTGCTTTAGCTGTGTGTACCGTCAAGCTTGTCGAGGCGGGCCTGCATCGCCGCCATTTGGGCGCGCATGGCGACCAACTCCTCTGAGGCTTCTGACTTTTGCGCAGACTTGCTGGCAGGCCGCAGGGCAGTTGGCACAACGACGCCGGTGAAAGCTTTGGCAGCCTCTGCCATCATCGACATATTGGCGCGGACGGCCTGTTGGAACAATTCAGCAGGGCCTGACAAGTCAAAGCCGCCGTTCAACGACTTTGAGAATTGTTCCCGGCTGTCGGTAAAGCTTTTCATCGCGAGGTCGAGGTAAGAAGGCAAAAAGCCTTGCACGCTGTCTCCATAAGACCGGATGATGTCGCGCAGGAACCCGACGGGCAAAAGATTATTGCCAGAGCTTTCAGCCTCCAGAATGATCTGGGTCAGGATCGAGCGGGTAATATCATCGCCCGACTTCGCATCAAACACAACAAAATCGACCCGATCGCGCACCATTTGGGCCAAATGATCCAAGGTCACATAGGCCGAAGTCGCGGTGTTATAAAGCCGCCGGTTGGCGTACTTCTTGATCGTCACCACGGGATTTGCCTGTTTGCTATCGGCCAAATGAGGCTCCCTTACGCTGTGAAGTGCGCAATTTTGCTTAGTTTCGCCGCTGTTCTTCGCAGATGCAAGACAATTGGGCAGGTGCGAAACGCACCTTGCAAACACATGGGCAAACACATGGGCAAACACATGGGCAAACACATGGGTAAACACATGGGCAAACACATGGGCAAACACATCGGTGCAGAACCCGCCATTGACCCGGACCCATGTCGTTTCAGACAGGTCCAAAGCATTGACCATTGGCTGCACAAAGACAAACGAATCTTGGCAGGGCTTTGTTTGCGATTGACGCCAACCTTTTCTTACGCAAGACAGGACCAAATAATTCTGGGAAAGGCATACGTACATGAGCACTTCTTCTTCCGACATCGTGATCGTCTCGGCGGCACGCACCCCAATTGGCTCGTTCTCCGGTGCATTCGCGACCGTGGAGGCCCATGAATTGGGTAGGACCGCCATTGTCGAAGCCTTGGCGCGCGCCGGGGTGTCGGGTGATGAAGTCTCTGAGCTGATCTTCGGCCAAGTGTTGACCGCTGGCAAAGGCCAAAACCCCGCGCGCCAAGCCAGCCGCGCTGCTGGCATCTCAGACGCCGCGCCTGCTTGGCTGGTCAATCAAGTGTGTGGTTCGGGCCTGCGCACCGTGGCCTTGGCAGCCCAGCAAATCATGACGGGAAGTGCGGATATCGTTGTCGCCGGTGGACAAGAAAGCATGAGCTTGTCGGCCCATGCGGCCTATATGCGTGCTGGCACGAAAATGGGCGACCTAGGCTTGGTTGACACCATGATCCGCGATGGCCTGACGGATGCCTTCAACGCCTATCACATGGGTATCACGGCAGAAAATGTCGCCGAGAAGTGGCAGATCACGCGTGACGAGCAAGACCAGTTCGCTACGGCAAGCCAGAACAAAGCCGAAGCCGCTCAAGCCGCTGGCCGCTTTGACGCAGAAATCGCAGCCGTCACCGTTAAAGGCCGCAAGGGCGATGTAACCGTCGATAAGGACGAATATATTCGCAAAGGCGCGACAATGGATGCAGCGCAAGCGCTGCGCCCTGCGTTCAAAAAGGATGGCACCGTCACCGCAGGCAATGCCTCTGGCATCAATGACGGCGCAGCAGCGCTGGTTGTCATGAGTGCAGCCGAAGCCGCCAAGCGCGGTCTGACCCCACTTGCCCGTATCGCATCGTTTGCGACCGCAGGCGTCGACCCTTCCATCATGGGCACAGGCCCTATTCCAGCCTCTAAGCGCGCTTTGGAAAAGGCTGGTTGGAAGCCCGCTGACCTCGACCTGATCGAAGCCAATGAAGCCTTCGCCGCCCAAGCCATCGCAGTGAACCGCGACATGGGCTGGGATACCACCAAGGTGAACGTCAACGGCGGTGCTATCGCCTTGGGCCACCCGATTGGTGCTTCTGGTGCCCGAGTATTGGTGACTCTGTTGCACGAAATGGCCGCCCGCGATGTCCACCGTGGCCTTGCTACCTTGTGCATCGGTGGCGGCATGGGTGTCGCACTGTGTGTGGAGCGGTAGAACGGCAGCCAATACCCCTTTCCTGCTTCGTTGGGGCCAATCAGCTATCAGTTAGATACCAAAGCAATAAGCTTCTTTTCATCTGGACCCATTTTGGTGGAAACTATGTTTCACCAAAATGGATGCTCTAGGATTAGCGCGACATCTGGGTAGTCAAGTGCGCAGCTTTGCTGCGTCGCGGGGCGATCCGTTTTCGCAGAAAACGGACACTTGACGACACAGTGGTCGCACCGAAAATTGAGACAGCGGTTGGGTGACCAGAATGGGCACCAAAGCGCTTCTAAGTGTTCCTCTTCCCCAAACTTGTCATCCTTCAGGTGGGACCGCGCAGCTACCAATAATTTTTATTGCGAGGCACTTGCAACTAGAACCATTCTGATCTACATAAGAATGACTCTCAGAAGCAAGAATGGGTGAAGCCTGATGTATGTTTGCAATTGCAACGGAATTCGCGAGAAAGCGGTCCATGACGCAATTGCTGCGGGTGCTGGGCGTCCTTGCGATGTTTTCCACGCTAACAAATGCCGCGCTCAATGCGGTCGGTGCGTGCCTGAGATGCAAGAATTGATCGCGCATCAAACTCAACAATTCAAAATGGCCGCCGAATAAAGTCTGCCTTGTCGAATCCGACAGGAAGCCTATACTCGCACCCAACTTAGGAGCCTCCCATGCAAGCCGCAGAGGGCGTCATCGCACGCCTAAATACCATTCTTACCAATGAATTGACCGCCATTAATCAGTATTTCTTACATGCCCGCATGTATAAGAATTGGGGCCTGACCAAGCTGGGCGACATCACCTATAAAGAGTCGATCGGCGAGATGAAGCATGCCGATTATCTGATCGAGCGCATCCTGATGCTCGACGGCCTGCCCAATATGCAGGACATGCACAAGCTGAAACTAGGCGAAAACGTGCCAGAAAGTTTAGCCGCTGATCTGGCCGTTGAATATCGCGGCCAAGGCCAGATGAAAGATGCGATTGAGCATTTTGAGAAGGTTCGCGATTATGTGTCGCGCGATATCGTCGCCAAAATCCTCGAAGATACCGAAGAGCATATCGACTTTCTGGAGACCCAGTTACAATTGATCGAGCAATTGGGCATCCAAAACTATCTCCAAACGGCCATGGGGCCAATCGAAAGCTAATCCAGCTTGGACGCGGCCACCTCTTCAATTCGCCAAGTTGGCCGCGTCCTCATTCGCAACCATGCGGGTGAAGTATTTCTGCTGCGCGGAAGGGACCCTGGCGAACCAGATCGGCCTGCCTTTTGGTTTACGCCGGGCGGGAAGATTGACCTAGGCGAGACCGCTCAAGAAGCTGCCGCTCGCGAATTACAAGAAGAAGTTGGCATCGTGGTTGAGCCCACCGCCCTAGGTGAGGTGATCGGCACCGAGGATGTGACCTACCGCTTTAATGGGGTGAGCTACCGCCAAAGCGGCGTATTCTTCGCGCTGAACCATGAAAACCCGCGGCTGCATGCGGAAGGCCTCAATGCCCTAGAGGCCCAGACTATCGACCTAGCTCGATGGTGGTCTCTGAGCGAAATCCAAACCTCTAATGAAACGATCTACCCCGAAAATCTCAGCGAGATGTTGGCGAAACTCGCGCATTAGACCACTCGGTTCTCGAGGGGTTGGCCCTGATACACGCGGATCAGATTGCCGATTGCCGCGCGCACCGCCTCTTGCACGCTCTCGCGCGTGCGGCCCGCGACATGGGGGGTGAGGACGACATTGGGTAGATCGGCCCAGAGTTTGGGGTCTGTCGGCTCATTTTCGAACACATCTAGGCCAGCGCCTAAAATCCTTTTTTCTTTCAAGGCGACAAGTAATGCCACCTCGTCGACTACGCCACCGCGTGCGACGTTGATCAAGACGCCTTCCGTACCCAAGGCGTCGAGCACTTCGGCCGAGACAACTTTGCGGGTAGCATCCGTTAGCGGGCAGGCTAGCATCAAAATGTCGGACTTTTTCGCCAGTTCCAAGACTGTATCAACCCGAGACCAGACGAGTTCCGGCTTCGGATTTGGGCCGGCCCAGATGACTTTTAGGCCAAAGGCTTCAGCGCGCACGGCAATGGCTTGCCCAATTGCGCCCATGCCGAGAATACCCAAGGTGCGTCCGCGCAACCGATAGCGCGGCGCATGGGTTAAGGCGTCCGCCCACTCCCCACGCCGGACGAGGCCGTCCAGCTCAATGATGTTGCGCTCACCGGCGATTAACAGGCCCATAGCGAGGTCAGCCACGTCATCGGTATTGATACCCGGCGAGTTGCACACCGAGATGCCAGCCGCTTTGGCGGCAACCAGATCAACCCCGTCCACGCCCACACCTGCGGCGATCACCGCTTCCAGCTTAGGGAACAAGGTGAACAACGCCGCCTCTGTCTTTTTGCCGCCAATACAGGCGATGGCACGCACCTCAGCTCCGGGTCCGGCGGCAAAGGCCGCAATATCCTCAATCTCCCAGAGACGTGCGCAAGGGGCGATGTTTTCAAGCAGCGGCTGGGCGAGGACGAGTTCGGGGTGAATAATCAGGATCATGGGAAGCCTTGTGAAAGGCTTGCGCGTCAGATGCAAGGGGGGAGCGCGCAGCACTAGCTGCGCATGTCAACATGGATCGATCAATGTGTTACCAAGCGCCGCCACTCCCCTCTCCCCATGGGAGAGCAACCGTGTTTAAGATGGAGTGGTTTTTGCCCAGTCTGTGTGGTCTCGCATCATGGCGTTGAGTTGGGTGATGAGTTTTCGCATGAGGGCGTT
>VYLG01000101.1_pt1 | contig 20885 bp, 26 predicted proteins | sample 5114351 | NCBI WGS metagenome assembly VYLG01 (sample SAMN12291798, study PRJNA351875) | freshwater metagenome | isolation source: freshwater lake | place: USA: Michigan, Kent Lake | collected 2013-08-15
GATTGACGACGCCGTGGCGAGACCGCCGGACGCGGCGGGGGCCGAGAACCTGCTCTACGGGCTGGAGCGTGAGCGCGAGCATCTCGGTGCCGTCAACCTGCGGGCCGAGGAAGAAGCGGTCGAGTACGCCAGACGGCTGGAGACCATGCGCGGCGAGCGTGCCGACCTGACCACCGCCATCGCCCGGCTGCGCGACGGGATCGACGAGCTGAACACCGAGGGGCGCGAACGGCTGGTCGCCGCCTTCGACGTCATCAATGACAACTTCAAGAGCCTGTTCGAGGCCCTGTTTGACGGCGGCCAGGCCGAGCTAAAGCTGGTCGAGAGCGACGACCCGCTGGAGGCGGGGCTGGAGATCTATGCCTGCCCGCCGGGCAAACGGCTGTCGGTGATGAGCCTGATGTCCGGCGGCGAGCAGGCCCTGACCGCGGCGGCCCTGATCTTCGCCGTCTTCCTCGCCAATCCGGCCCCGGTCTGCGTGCTCGACGAGGTCGATGCGCCGTTGGACGACGCCAATGTCGACCGCTTCTGCCGCATGCTCGATGAGATGCGCCGGCGCACCGACACGCGCTTTCTCGTCATCACCCACAATCCGGTGACGATGAGCCGGATGGACCGCCTCTACGGCGTGACCATGCCGGAGCGCGGCGTGTCGCAGCTGGTTAGCGTCGACCTGAAGCAGGCGGGAAAGCTGGTGGCGTGACCTGACAGTTCGGCTGGGCTAGTCAGCGGCGATGATCGCCCCGCCCGTCATCATCCTCGACCGCTCACAACTGGCCGAGAACATCGGTGCCGCTGCTCGCGTCATGGCCAACTTCGGCCTTGAGCGGCTGCGCCTCGTCGCTCCGCTCAAGGGCTGGCCGCAGGAACGCGCCTGGGCGACCGCCTCGGGTGCCGATTGGATCCTTGAGGGCGTGCAGATATTCGACACCGTCACCGAGGCCATCGCCGATCTGAATGTGGTGTTCGCCACCACCGCCCGGCCGCGTGAAACCCGCATGCCGGTGCGCACCCCGCGCGAGGCGGCGCGGGTCTTGTTCGACGAGGCCGCGCGCGGCCTTTCCGTGGGCCTGCTGTTCGGGGGCGAACGTACGGGGCTGGAGACCCCGGACGTGGCCCTGTGCCACGGCATCGTCACCATCCCGATCGATCCGCGGCACCATTCGCTGAACCTGGCCCAGGCGGTCTCGATCAACGCCTATGAGTGGCGCACGACGGTCGAGGATGCGCCCCCTGCCGCCTTCCGCGACGCTGACCCGCCGGCCCGCGCCGAGCTGGTCATGGGACTGTTCGAGCATCTCGAGCGCGAACTCGACGAGGCCGGTTTCTTCTTCCCGCCCGAAAAGCGACCGTCGATGGTGCGCAATCTGCGCGTCATGCTGGGCCGGTCGCAGCTGTCCGAGCAGGAGGTGGCCACCTTGCGCGGCGTCGTCCACGCCCTGTCGAAGGGGCGCGGCCAGCGGCTGCAGAAGCTGCTCGAGAAGCGCCGAGACACCGGCGGCGAGCCGCCCGTGCCTTGATTCGGGTGCCGAACGCGCCTATCCCCCGTCGCGTTGGGGAGTAGCTGCCGGCGCCCACAGAACAGCCGGGATCACGTCAACACACTCGTCGCCGGCAACGGCGCGTGGCGCGATCAGCGGACCTCCGTCCGCCTTGCGAGACCAGCGGGCTTCGACCGGCCACCGGATGCCGGACGGAGACGCTGTGTCCTGCGTCCGGCGGAGTGCGCGTTTGTGCTGACGACTCCTTTCTCCATCGCCATCCTGTCCCTGAGCATGTCCGCCGACGCCTTCGCCGCCGCCATCGGCCGCGGCGCGGTCCATCGTCCACCTTTCGCCGCCGCCGTGCGCGGCGGTCTGGTATTCGGCCTGATCGAGGCCGTGACGCCCATTCTGGGCTGGGCGCTGGGCGTCACCGCCGCGGGTCTGGTCGAACAGATCGACCACTGGATCGCCTTCACCCTGCTGGCCGCCGTGGGCGCGAAGATGATTTGGGAGGCTACCCGCCCGGCCGAGCTCCATGACGAGGCTGCAGCCGCGCGGCGTGGCCTGCTGGCCCTGGTCGCCACCGCCGTCGGCACCAGCATCGACGCTGCCGCGGTCGGCATAACCCTGGCCTTCATCGGGGCCAACATCTGGGTCATCGCCACCGCCATCGGTGCCACCACCTTCGTCGCCTCGACCACCGGCATGCTGGTCGGCAAGGTGGTCGGTGCCCGCTTCGGCCGCTACGCCGAGCTCGCCGGCGGCGTGGCCCTGATCATCATCGGGACCCTGATCCTGATCGACCACCTCGGCGCGGTTTGAGGCCCTACAGGTCTGCCAAGAAGGCCGGCAGGGTCTCCCCGGCCGGGCCGTAGACGCCGTCGTCGAAGACGCCCCGACCCTTGGTCGGCTCCAGATTGATCTCGACTGTGCGTGCGCCGGCGGCGCGGGCCGCCCGGACGAAGCCGGCGGCCGGGTAGACCGCGCCCGAGGTGCCGATCGACAGGAACAGGTCGGCCTCCGCCAGCGCCGCCTCGATGCGCGGCATCTCCAGCGGGATCTCGCCGAACCAAACGATATGCGGCCGCAGCACCCCGGCCGGGTGGAACGGCGACGGCTCGGCCGGGGCCAGATCGTCCGGCCAGTCGCACACCGTCCCCGAGGCGGTGCAGCGCGCCTTCAGCAAGTCCCCGTGCATGTGGATCAGGGAAAAGCCCGGCCCCGGCGGCACGTCCGCGTGCGCCCGGTCGTGCAGGTCGTCAACGTTCTGGGTCACCAGCGTCAGCCTCCCCTGCCAGCGGGCGGCCAGATCAGCCAGCGCCCGGTGGGCCGGGTTCGGCACCACCTCGGCCAGCTGCCGCCGCCGGGCGTTGTAGAAGCCCTGCACCTTCGCCGGATCCCGCGCGAACGCCTCGGGCGTCGCCACCTCCTCCACCCGATGCCCCAGCCAGAGGCCGTCCGCGTCGGTCCTGAAGGTCGGCACGCCGGACTCGGCGGAGACGCCGGCGCCGGTGAGGATGACGAGGTTGCAGTGGGGCATGGGGCCTCAACGGCTTGGTGCGACAGTGAACAGTGCTAGTGAGCGGGAGGTGAGCGAGGCGTGTGAGTGCGGTTTGGCATTGGCTCACCCCTTGCTCACTAGCACTGTTCACCGCGTCATCCGCACGCCCGCCGCCCCGGAGCCCCCAATGAAAACCCGCGCCGCCGTCGCCTTCGACGCCAAACGTCCGCTCGAGATCGTCGAGGTCGATCTGGAGGGGCCGCGCGCCGGCGAGGTGCTGGTCGAGATCAGGGCGACGGGCATCTGCCACACCGACGCCTACACCCTCGACGGCCTGGATTCGGAAGGCATCTTCCCTTCGATCCTCGGTCACGAGGGCGCGGGCGTGGTGGTCGAGGTCGGCCCCGGCGTGACATCGGTGGCGGTCGGCGACCACGTCATCCCACTGTACACGCCGGAATGCCGCCAGTGTAAATCGTGCCTCAGCCGCAAGACCAACCTGTGCACCGCCATCCGCGGCACCCAGGGCAAGGGGCTGATGCCGGACGGTACCAGCCGCTTCAGCTACAGGGGTCAGGCGATCGCCCACTACATGGGCTGCTCCACCTTCTCGAACTATACGGTGCTGCCCGAGATCGCGCTGGCGAAGATCCGCAAGGACGCCCCCTTCGACAAGGCCTGCTACGTCGGCTGCGGCGTGACCACCGGCGTCGGCGCGGTGGTGAACACGGCCAGGGTCGAGCCGGGTGCCAACTGCGTCGTCTTCGGCCTCGGCGGCATCGGGCTGAACGTCATCCAGGGCCTTAGAATGGTCGGGGCCGACATGATCGTCGGTGTCGACATCAACCCGTCGAAGGAAGAGTGGGGCCGGCGCTTCGGCATGACCCACTTCGTCAACCCGAAGGACCACGGCGACGTGGTCGCCCATCTGGTCGAGCTGACCGGCGGCGGGGCCGACTACACCTTCGACTGCACCGGCAACACCACCGTCATGCGTCAGGCGCTGGAAGCCTGCCACCGCGGCTGGGGCGAGAGCGTTATCATCGGCGTGGCCGAGGCCGGCAAGGAGATCGCCACCCGCCCGTTCCAGCTGGTCACCGGCCGCGTCTGGCGTGGTTCGGCCTTCGGCGGCGCCCGCGGTCGCACCGACACGCCGAAGATCGTCGACTGGTACATGGACGGGAAGATCGAGATCGACCCGATGATCACCCACACCCTGCCGCTGGAGCGCATCAACGAGGCCTTCGACCTGATGCACGCCGGCGAGAGCATCCGGTCGGTGGTGGTGTTCTGATCAGGCCTGGATTGCCGGACCCAGCCCCAGCCGCATGAAGCGCCAGTCGTAGTGCAGTGCCTCGGGAACCTCGGCGTTCGGATAGGGTGGGATGTCTACGAAGCCGGCGGCTTCATACAGCCGGTGCGCGGAGGTCATGAATGGACCCGTGTCCAGAACGATCTCGTCGAAGCCGAACGCGCGGGCGTCCTTGATCAAGCGGCTCATTATGGCTGAGCCGATGCCCCGACCTCGTACGGCGGGAGACGCATAGATGCGTTTCACCTCACCCACGCCGTCGCCCACGCGACGCAGGCCGCCCATGCCGACCGGCAGTTCATCATGACTGACGAGATAGAAGACGCCTTCGGGTGGCACGCTCGCGCAAAGTTTGTCGAGCGTGGCGTCGACGTAATCGGGGATGGGGCGCTCAAGCAGAGCGGTGAGCGAGGTGGCGAACCGCGCGCTGATTTGCGCCTCGAGCCACTCAAGGTATTCCATGTTGAAGCGCAACAGGGGGTTTCTGTCTTGAACCGGATCGGCTCGCCGAAACTCTAAGGTCAAGATTGGAGCTCCCGGCGATCAACTTCGGGTATCACAAGCGTGATCGCTCGCGGAGTCAGTCCTTGCCTATCGAGGTCAGTAGCGTAAGAAAATGCAGCTGAAGGGAGATCCGTCCATGTTCACCCACGTCATTCTCGGGGCCGACGACGTCGAGGCGTCGCGCCGCTTCTATGACGCCGCGCTCGGTGCCCTGGGCGTCGAACCGGGCCAGGCCGATCCGCTGGGCCGCTACTGGTGGCGCACGCCGCGCGGCTCCTTCGGCGTCGGCAAGCCGCTGGACGGCGGCCCGGCCTGCGGTGCCAACGGCGGCACCATCGGCTTCCATGCGAAGAGCGCCGAGGCGGTCCAGGCCTTCCATGACGCCGGCGTGGCCGCTGGCGGCGCCTCGATCGAGGACCCACCGGGTGAGCGCAAGGGCCCGTTCGGCACGCTGAACCTCGCCTATCTGCGCGACCCGACCGGCAACAAGATCTGCGCCATGCACCGGCCTGGGTGACCCAGCTTGGGCTCGCAAGCCAAGGATGGATGGCGCGCAAGCGCCATGCTATCATTCGAGCATGGGACAGCTTCTGATCCGCAACCTCGATGACGAAACGATCGCCGCGCTCAAGCGGATGGCGGCGCGAGAATCGAAGTCCCTCGAGCAAAAGATGCGCGACCTCGCCGAGCGCGAGGCGAGGCGTGAGGTCGAGGAGTTCTGGCAGCTGGCCGCCTTGTCTCGTGAGATGACCCGCGGCGCCAATCTCGACATTGAGGCCCTTATTGCGGAGGGCCGGGAAGAGCGTGACCGTGCGATCCTCGGCAATCTGTGACGCCAACATCGCGGTCCGCTGGCTCGTCGACCACCCGACGTCAGGCTTCGCCATCGAGGCTCGCGAGGCTCACGACCTGATCGCGCCGCAGCTGCTGCTGGCGGAGGTCGCCAACGCCTTGCGGGGCTACGTCCGCGCGGGATTACTGCCGCTGGAGATGGCGCAAACTCACCTGGTTCGGCTTCCGCGACAAATCGAGCTTCGTCCCAAAGATTCTCTGATGCCGCTGGCGCTACGCCTGTCCATAGAGCACGCGCATCCCGTCTACGACTGCGTCTATGTCGCCATGGCCTTGACCCTCAACTGCCCCCTCGTCACGGCCGACGGTAAACTGGCCAAGGCCTTCGCTGGCCTGCGCGGTCTTCAGCTCCAGCAACCTTTGGAAGCGCTCTAGGCGCATGGATGTCACAAAGACCCACGCCGTCCACGGCGGCGTGCTGCGCTACCTGAAGCACGACAGCGCCGTGACCGGCACGCCCATGGCCCTGTCGGTGTTCACGCCGCCGGGCGAGGGGCCGTTTCCGGTGCTGATCTGGCTGTCGGGCCTGACCTGCAAAGAGGACAACTTCACCACCAAGGCCGGCACCTATCGCCGCGCCGCAGAGCTCGGCCTGATCGTCGTCGCGCCGGACACCTCGCCCCGGGGTCCGGACCTTCAGGGTGGGGCAGTCGGCGATGATCCGGGCTCCGACCTCGGACAGGGCGCAAGCTTCTATGTCGATGCCACCGAGCCCCCCTGTGCCCCGCACTTCCGCGTGGAGACCTATGTCGGCGAGGAGTTGATCCCGCTCATCGACCGCGCGTTTCCGACCACCGGCACCCGGTCGATCTCCGGCCACTCCATGGGCGGCCACGGTGCCCTGACCCTGGCGCTTAACCACCCGGACCTGTTCCGCTCGGTATCAGCCTTCGCCCCGATCGCCAGCCGACCCGCTGCCCCTGGGGTGAGAAGGCCCTGACCGCCTATCTGCGTACCGAGCGCAGCGCCTGGGCCCGCCACGACGTCGCCCTGCTGAGCGCCGCCGGGGCCACAAAGGGCCGGTTCGACGACATCCTGGTTGACCAGGGCGACGCCGATCCCTTCCTCGCGGACCAGCTGAAGCCGGAGCTGCTGGTCGAAGCCGCGCGGGCCTCGGGCCAGCCCCTTACCCTGAGGATGCAGCCCGGCTACGACCACAGCTACTTCTTCATGCCAGCTTCATCGACGACCACCTCGAGTTCCACGCGGCGCGGCTGAAGGGCTGATCTGCCGCGGGGCGGGCGACAGGTTCGGCTTGGCATCCGGCCGCGGGCACCTATGTGAGGGCGACTTTCAGCCCTGACCCGGAGAGTCGCCCGATGGCCTTCACCTTGCCGCCCCTGCCCTACGCCCATGACGCGCTGGAGCCGGCCATCGACAAGGAGACGATGACCTTCCACCACGGCAAGCACCACCAGGCCTATGTCGACAATCTGAACAAGGCCGTGGACGCCGACCTGGCCCTGCAGGGCCGGTCGCTGGAGGACCTGTTCGCGGTGATGTCGACCCTGCCCAGGGCCGTGCGCAACAACGGCGGCGGGCACTGGAACCACACCCTGTTCTGGGAGCTGCTGGCGCCGCAGGGCCAGACCGGCGCGCCCTCGGCCGAGCTGGCCGCCGCCATCGACCGTGACCTAGGCGGCATGAACGCCTTCAAGACCGCCTTCAACGCCGCCGGGGCCGGCCAGTTCGGCTCCGGCTGGGCCTGGCTGATCTTGCAGAACGGCAGGCTGAAGGTCACCTCGACCCCCAACCAGGACAATCCCCTGATGGATGTGGCCGACGAGAAGGGCACCGTGGTGCTGGGTGCCGACGTCTGGGAGCACGCCTACTACCTCAAGTACCAGAACCGCCGCGCCGACTACCTGGCCGCCTTCTGGTCGGTGGTGAACTGGAACAAGGTCAACGCCCTGTACGCCGCGGCCACGACCTGAGCCGGCCGGCTGATCCCTTGACCTGAAGAAGGCGGGTCGGCATAAGGCCGGCTTCCTCGCGCCAGCCCCGGCTGTGCGCGGGCTTCTACACGGGTGATGCGTGAACCGCCGTTGAGATCGTCCCTCCATTCGGGGAGGGACCGGGCCGCATCGAGACGAAGAGAAGCATATGTCCAAGCGCCACAGCGCCAAGTACAAGATCGATCGGGCCATGGGTGAAAACCTGTGGGGCCGCGCCAAGTCGCCGGTCAACAAGCGCTCCTACGGCCCCGGCCAGCACGGCCAGCGCCGCAAGTCGAAGGTCTCGGACTTCGGCCTGCAGCTGAAGGCCAAGCAGAAGCTCAAGGGCTACTACGGCAACATCACCGAGAAGCAGTTTTCGCGGACCTACGCCGAGGCCGCACGTCGCAAGGGCAACACCTCGGAGAACCTGATCTCGCTGCTTGAGGCCCGTCTGGACGCGGTCGTCTACCGCGCCAAGTTCGTGCCGACTGTCTGGGCCGCCCGCCAGTTCGTGAACCACGGCCACGTGCTGGTGAACGGCAAGAAGGTGGACATCGCCTCCTACCGCGTGAAGGCCGATGACGTGATCTCCATCAAGGAGAAGTCGCGCAGCATGGCCCTCGTGCTGGAAGCCCAGCAGTCGTCGGAGCGCGACGTGCCGGACTATCTGGAGCTGGGCGACCGCGGCTTCTCGGTGCGCTTCGTGCGCGCCCCGGAACTGGCCGACGTGCCGTATCCGGTGAAGATGGAGCCGAACCTGGTGGTCGAATACTACGCCTCGTAATCGACCCGACGGCAAGACACGGACAGGGCCCCCGGAGCGATCCGGGGGCCCTTTCGCGTAAATGACCAAAGCTTCACTTGCGTCGACTGTAAGGCAGGCTTTCCATATCCCGATGCAACGGGGATCTTGACATGGATCGACGCGATTTCATCATGGCCGGGAGCGCAGCTCTGGCCTCGCCCGGGATCGCCCGGGCCGGAACGCCGGAATGGGTGCAGCTGCCGACCGAGGCGTATCGCGGAAAGCAGGATGACATCGCCTTCGTCAACCGCCGGACCGGCTGGTACGGCAATGGCCAGGGCAAGCTGTTCGCCACGCAGGACGGCGGCGACAGCTGGACGCGCGTGCTGGACCGGCCAGGCACCTTCGTGCGGGCGCTGGGCTTTGTTGACGAGCGTCTCGGATTCCTCGGTAACATCGGGCCCGACTACTTTCCGGGCGTGACGGACGCGACACCGCTCTATCGTACACGCGACGGTGGCCTCAGCTGGGAGCCGGTGATTATTGACGGCCCCGCCGTGAAGGGGATTTGCGCCATCGACGTTCACCGTCAGCCCTTCATCAACGCTGGCGTGCTGGACCACCGCGTCACGCTGCGGGCCGGCGGCAGGGTCGGTACGCCGGCCTTTCTCGCCACGTCCCGGGACCTTGGCGAGACTTGGGCGTCGGAAGACATGTCCTCCCTGACCGCGATGATCCTAGATGTGCTGTTTGTGTCCGACGAGGTGGGCTTCATCTGCGGTGCCACGGACGGCGACGTCACCCAATCGCGCGCCCGCATCCTCCGCACCGCTGACGGCGGCCGAAGCTGGTCCACGGTTCACGAGAGCTCGCGTCCCTGGGAACTGACCTGGAAGGCCAGCTTCCCGACGCCCGAGGTCGGCTACGTCACCCTGCAGAGCTACAATCCGGACCCTGCCGTCAGCGCGCGCTACTTCGCCCGGACAACGGACGGCGGCCTGACCTGGACCGAGATGCCCCTGATCGACGATGCGCGGGTCAGGGCCTTCGGCGTCGGCTTCGTCGATGCCGATCATGGCTACATCGGCGCCGTTCCTGGTGGACTTGAGACCCGGGACGGCGGTCGCAGCTGGACGCCGGCTGGCTTCGGGCCCGGGGTCAACAAGATCCGGATCGTACGTGATGGGACCGGCACATCGATCTTCGCGATCGGGCTGCAGGTTCATCGCCTCGACCTTCCGGCGTAGCCTCGCCAAAGATTCACGTGTCTCCGAGGTCTCTTCGCGGCACCCTTCGCCCACGCTTGGAAGCCGAAGGAGAGTCCCGCATGCGCCGTATCCTGATCGCCGCCGTGATCACCGCCCTGTCCGCCCCGATGCTGGCGGGCTGCATCATCATCGCCACCGAGAAGCCGACGACCCGCGTCGTGCACCAGGGCGCCGCCGAGGCCGAACAGTGATCCGCAGCCTCGCGGTCATCGCCGCAGCCGCCCCCCTGCTGGGCGGCTGCGTCATCTACGCCAGCGAAGGCGGCGAGCGCGACGTCACCGTCCAGCTCGCCTCCGCCGTCGACAAGACCGACGAAACCGGCGAGAGCCTGCGCGCCGCCCGCTTTGAAGACGGCCGGCTGGTGGTGCGGGTGGACTCCGACGGCTGTACCTCGGCGGCCAACTTCGAGGTCCGGCTGGTGGGCGACCGCCCGGCCACCCTGACGCTGGAGCGGGTCCGCCCCGACCCCTGCCGCGCCCTTGTGCCGGAAGGCGTGGAGGTCAGCTGGACCTACACCGAGCTCGGCCTCGAAGCCGGTGACTCCGTGCGCCTGATGAATCCGATCCGCCTGCCCTGACGGGCGGGCGGTCGTTCAGCGTCCGAACTGCGTCACCATGCCGGCCGGGATCCGGTGCGGACGCAGGGAGCGGGCGTCGACGAGGCACCATTCGGAGACGCCCTGGGCGCACAGCCGCCCCTCCCCGTCCTCGATCCGCACATAGCGGTTGAAGCGCGGCCCCTCCGGATCGCCGACCCAGGTGCGGGCGACCACGCCCGTCGCGTCAGGGCTGATGCCGCGCAGGTAGTCGATCTCGTGCCGCAGGGCGACCCACGACCAGCGGGCGCGCGTGTCCTCGTCGAACCGGGCGTTCCAGTGCGCCGTGCCGGCCTCCTGCAGCCAGCCGACGTAGACCACGTTGTTGACGTGACCGTTGGCGTCGATGTGCTCGGCCCGGACCTCAAGCGGGACCACGAAGATCTCGCGGTCCGCGCGCGGCTGCAGCGCCTTGCGGGCCATCAGGCGCTGGCTGGGGTCAGGGGGCTGTTGAGAGCGTTGTTTTTCGGGCCCACGGACCACAGGACCCGGTCGGCGCGGATCTCTTCAAGAAACCGATCGTGGAAACCATTGGCCATGAACCACTCCAGCCTGTGAGTGCCCCAGTTGATGCGCCGGGTGTCGACGTCCTGGGTCTCCCGATTCAACCACCAGGCGCGAACGAGGGCAAGGTCATCGCTGCCCCAAGGCGTCTCACGCAGTCGGCGCAACCACGCGTCAACGCCTGGCCGACCGACGGCTCCGTCCGTCAGGCCGAGCAACCGCGCTGCGCCAATATGGGGGTACAGAGCGAAATCAGCCACAGAAAGCGGCCCGGCGATGAAGTCGGAGGAAACGAGAGCACTCTCCATACGGTCCAGGACCGGAGCCAGATCCCGACGGGCAGCATCGATAAGGCCTTCGGGCGGCGGCGGTAGATCCGCCCATTTCCAGATCGCAGCGTCGGTGACGATCGCATCGACCAAGGTGTCAGCCTCACGCTCCCAGGCCCGGACGACGGCATAGGCAGCGGCGTCACGAGGATAGAGCTCCAGTGTCGGGAGCTTGCGATCCACATAGGCGAGGATGTCGGCCGAGTTCACGACCGTGAGGCCTTCATCCACCAGGACAGGGATCTCGGCGCGAGGATTGTAGGCGGGATACTTGCGGACGTCGCAACTGTCGAAAATCTCGACTGCCACACCCTTCCAGTCCAACACCATCCGTACCTTGCGACAGAACGGGCTGAGCGCCGAATAGCAAAGCAACATCGAACCGCCTATATATAGACCGGTCATCATAGTTGCAGTGAGCGGCGCGGTTTGTCAAACGTGCAGTATGTCCATCACCCACGACCCCGATACGCGCCGAACACGAGGCCGGATGATCCGGGCGGCTGCGGAATTGATGCAGCGGCGCGGGTGGTACGGTGCGGGTCTGAACGACATCCTCGAAAGGGCTCAGGCACCGCGTGGGTCCCTGTATCACCACTTTCCAGGCGGAAAGGCCGCGCTGGCGACGGAGGGCGTGCGCCAGACAGGTCTCTTGTTTGCGCGCCAATTGACCGAGGCCGGAGCGGACAAGACCGATATCGGAAGCTACCTACGCGCCCTGGCCGAACTTTCGGGTCGCGACCTGACGGAAAGCGCGTTCGAGGCGGCCTGTCCGGTCGCCGCGATCGCCCTGGATGCGCCACAGGCGGAGGAAGAGCTGATGGCCGCCTGCAACGAGGCCTTCGCTCTATGGCTGGTTGCCATCACCGACCGTCTTCGCCCCATGATGCAGCGGCCTGACCGGGCGGACATTCTGGCAAGGGTTGTGGCGACGACCCTGCTGGGGGGGACCATGCTGGCCAGAGCGGGCAGAACTTCGGAGTTACTGCCGCTGCTCGCCCAAGATTTGGCGGTTCTGGCCGAAGCACTGGACGGCTGATCAGGCCTGACCGGTCGGCACGCCCTTTTCGGTGAGCAGGGCTTGCAGTTCGCCCGCCTGGAACATCTCGCGCACGATGTCCGAGCCGCCGACGAACTCGCCCTTGACGTAGAGCTGGGGGATGGTCGGCCAGTCGGTGAAGCTTTTGATGCCCTCGCGCAGGGCCTCGTCCTGCAGCACATCGACCCCGACGAACGGCGCGCCGACGTGGTCGAGGATTTGCACCGCCAGCGAGGAGAAGCCGCAGCGCGGCTGGTCCGGCACCCCCTTCATGAACAGCACCACCGGATGCTCGGTGATGGTCCGGGCGATGAAGGCGTGGACGGGGTTGTCGGCAGCGTCGGTCACGGGGAAGCCCTCTTGCGGTTGCCGCCGGACCTAGGCGCCCACCCCTTCCGGGTCAAGCGCCACCGGACGAACTGTCAGGCCGCGGCGCTGCGCACCCGCGCCATCTCGATCTGCGCCGCCAGCCCCGAAGGCAGGTCCCGCTCGGGCACGTCGATGATCTGGTTCAGGCGCTCGACGGTATCCACATCGACCATCACCGAGGTCATCGCCGGATCGGTCAGGACGAAGCCCAGGCACAACTGCTCGGCCGTCCAGCCCTGGACGCAATGCAGAAACGCAAAGGCGTCGGCCGACCCTGCCGCCGCGTCAGGGGCCCCGCGGCTGGATCCCAAGCCGAACAGTCCCCGGCGCGCTGGTGGCGCAGAGATCGCAACTCGCTGCCCGCGCGACAGCACGGATGGATAGAAGTCATAGGCCAGGATGGTCATGTCGCGCTCTCGCGCTGCACGGATCCGGCTGCGCACCGACCATGGGGCGTTCACGTGATAGGGCGTGGCCAGGACGTCGAAGCCGCCGGTGGAGACGTAAGCGTCCATCACCTCCCCGTCGCCGGCGACGCCGAGCATCCGGGTACGGTCGGCCGAGCGCTGGGCCTTGAGCGCCTGCAGCGAAATCTGCGGCAACTCGTTCTCGCCGGGCTGGTCCAGCAGGGACACATCAATCCAGCCCAGACCGGAGACATTCAGCACACGGTCAATGGCGTGGGTCAGCCCCTCGGGCGAGAAGTCCCGGAGCGAGCCGCGGCGACCATCGCCGGCGCCAAGGGTCACCGCCACCGTCACCAGCTCCCGCTCGACCGCCGACAGGGCGTCGCCAACCATCCCTGCCAGCACGGGATCGGCACTCTCAAGCACATAGGCGTTCACGCCCTGCTCGAGCGCGGCATAGATCAGGCTCCGAACAAAGTCGGGCCCGCGAATCGCCGCCGCCACGCCCAGCCGGACGCTGACGCTCGACAGGGCGCCGCCGCCGCGGCCGAAGGGACGGTAGCGCATCTCAGCCTCCTGCAGCGGCTTCGGCGGGAGTCAGGGTGGTCAGGGCCAGGGCGTGCAACTCGCCGCCCATCTTGCCCTTGAGGGCTGCATAGACCGCCTGATGCCGACGCACGCGCGGCTGTCCGGCGAAGGCCTGCGAGACGACCCGCGCGCGATAGTGGTCGCCGTCCCCGGCCAGATCATCGATCAGAATCTCTGCGTCGGGAAACGCGGCGATCAGGTCGGCATAAAGGGCTTCGGCGGACAGAGGCATTCGAAGAACTCTGGTTTGACCAGATTATGGCTCGCAAAACTTAACCGGGACCTACATCAGGCCCAGCTGCCTGAAGCTGGCCACGCCCTGACGGCCGACGACCAGGTGATCGTGCACGGTGATGGCCAGGGCCTGGGCGGCCTCCACGATCTGCCGCGTCATGTCGATGTCGGCACGGCTGGGAGTCGGATCACCGGACGGGTGATTGTGCACGATGATCAGGTTCTTCGCCGACAGCTCGAGCGCCCGGCGCACCACCTCGCGCGGATAGACCGGCGCATGATCGACGGTGCCGCGATTCTGCACCTCGTCCAGCAACAGCTGGTTACGGTTGTCCATATAGTGCGCGATCCGCAGATTCATTTTATGGCTCCACCATGATCGCCCAAGCTTACGTCTACCGCAGATACAGCACCGATGAGCAAGGTTACGGCGCAGCGGAAACGCTGGTCAGGCAGAAGTTGGCCTGTGACGCCCTAATTGCAAAGCACGGGTGGACCGTCGTCGGAGAGCCGCTGACGGACAAGGGCAAATCTGCCTTCAAGGGGGAGCACCTTTCACCGACCGCCGAACTCGGAAAGTTCGTTGCGGCTGTCGCTTCGGGCGAGATTTCCAAGGGTTCGGTTCTTGTTGCCGAACGATTGGACAGACTTTCAAGACGACCGGTCGGCGAGGCCATGGCGTGGATACACCGGCTGACTGAGGCCGGGATCGTCATCGCTCTCGCGGACACCGGCGAGGTATTCGGCGCGGAACAAGACTTGGGGTCATTCCTCCAGACGGCGATCCGGGCGGGTGTCGGCCACGAAGAGAGCCGCAAGAAGAGCGACGCCACGAACAAATCCAAGCGCATCTTGTGGGACCACGCCGAGAACCGCACCGGCAAGTGGGTCAACCTCGCCAACCGCATCCCGTCGTGGCTTGTTCGTAAACCCACGCTTGACGGCTTCGACGTCATTGAAGACCGCGCCGACGTCGTGAAGATGATCTACCAGATGTCGGCCGAGGGCGTCGGAGTGGTTACCATCGCCGGTCATCTGAACACCCTGATCCCGCCGGTTCCACCGTTCGCCAACGCGATCAAGAAGAACAGCGGCAAGCCCCATATGTGGGGGCGGTCGTCAGTCCGTCAGATACTTACATCGTCCAACGTCGAAGGCGATTTTCGCCCGGCTACCGGCACTTACAAGGGCCGTGTGATCCTCGGCTATTATCCTCGGATCGTTGACGCCGACATAGTAGCGCGAGCACGCAGTGAACTCGCGGCGCGACGCAAGGTGGCGGGCAAGAGCGCGGCCACCGGGTCCACCAACCTCTTCGCCGGGATGACGTCTTGCGGTGTGTGTGGTCGTCGGGCGACGCTTTCCACGTCCGTTCAGAAGGGTCGCCCCTACGCCTACGTCCGGTGTGAAGCCGCCGCCGAGAAGCGATGCCACAACGTCGGGGGCTACGCCTACTCCCGGTTCGAAGAGACAGTCTTGGACATCATTTTGGACCTCGCACTGGATGACCGTTTCTTCGCAGTCGCCGGGGAGTTGAAAGCTGGTCGCGTCAGGAAGGCCGAGATCGAGAAGGCCGTCTCAGACAAGCGCGCCCATCGCAAGAACCTCATGAGGTCGTTTAGGGCGGACGACAAGGACGCCAAAGACCTGATCGAGGAAGCCCGATGCGAGATCGAAACTCTCGAAGCCGAACTGGCGACGGTCGAAGCGGCGATCCAGTCAGCCACCGGCAAGGTCGGTAACATCGAGCATCTTCGTCGAGTCGGTGACATTCGCGAGGCCGCGAACTCCGAGGACGTTGCGACGCGCGTTCAGGCCCGGTCGAAGCTTCGTCTGGCTATGAGCGGAATTGTCCAGTCAGTGGACATTGAGCGAGATCAGGACGCCGTGAAGGTGTTCACGGTAATCCTCAAAGGCGGGATTATGGCCGTCCGTATCACCGACAAGGGCAAGGTCAAACAGGTGGTCGATGAAGCCCTTGGGAAGCCGCTCTGGGCGCACCTTCATCCAGAGGATCAAGCGCAACTGATGCCCCTGATCAAGCGCATCGAAAAGATGGCCGGGTGATGGCTGATCGTTCCCGCACAGCCGATGTTCGCCATGACGAATTCGTGTTCTGGGTTCGTCGCCCTTCGGGCACCTACACCTTCGGCCTCCAGCATGATCGGCGGATCGACGATCCGTATGACGAGCACCAGTCGTTCAGCTTCCTCGTCGAATGCCTGTCGCCGAATCGCTTCAAAGGCCGCGAGACCACGGCCCACTTCTTCGCGGATGATAAGCTGACGGCGGGTAGCGATAAGCGTCGTCGGCGACCGCCAGAACCCATCCTCGCTGTAGGGAGCATCAGGGCAACCAAGAGCAGGTTCGAACTCGGCGGCTTCTTGCCCCCAGAGGTTTGCTGGAGAGTCTGTGCGGCCATGGCTGCTGGGACGATCACCTCGATGGGCGCGAACGCTCTCTGGACCACTCACGGGCACGCCTATCTGAACTCAATCTCGTTCAGAGGGCCGGAGTTCGATCCCGTGGTCTATCTGGGTTGAGGGTCACGCTGGACTGCGTTGAGTTGTTCATGGGACAATCGAACCTTTCGCGTCTCGCTCGATTTGATTCAGGATCGCTTCGAACTCGTCCAGCCTCTTTTCGCGACGGAGCATCTTGCTTTCGAAGTCGCGGCCGAGCCTCCGGTCCCAAGCCTTCTTGGCAGCTTGGGATCGCAACTCGCGGACTACCTCGGGGTCAGGCCCGACAAGTTCCTCGAATTTCTTCTGCTGATAGGTAATGCGGCGATGTGTCTTCGTCATATAGTTCGTCAGCCTCCCGCCGATCATCCGGCGATCATTCGAATGTTCAAATCATCCTGTATCCCGTCAGCTTCGTGGCCTATACAGTCTCGCATTATCCGATATTAGTCAAATCTGGCAGGGGAGTCTTTTGCAATGAATACTTAGCGCTTACATATTGCCGCAGTCAAACTACTCCGCGCAGTGGCGAGCGGGTTGAAAATATTCGGTGACGGAGCAAGCGTGGTATTGGCAACTATCGGTTTCTCGAAAATAAATCTTTATTTGGCGGTTATTGGCCCTGAGCACAGGTGGCGTTCAGGGCACACCGGCTGAACCAAATATTCACTCGCAACTTTCAGGAGGGCGCGGCTCGGCGTCGGCATTTTCCGAGTCAGTCAGAGCGGCTGTTTCAGACGCGCCATCATTGCAGGTGATGCCGTTATCAGCAGTTTCTCAAAGTGCTGCGACTGGGATTCCAAACGCGCGCGAAGAACGTCAATCTGGCCGCGGAGCCAACCATCAGGCTGCTGCCCAAGCTTGTATCGGTCGAGATCGTCCACGCAGAACAGCAGGTCATCGTCGTTCATCGCCGCGCCTCTGGTTTCAGCCAAAGCACCGCCCAAGCTACCCTCGCCGCGAGCACCAGACGACCTTCCCGCCAGAGCGTCTGGAACAGTTCGACCAGTGCGTCGGCTGATGGGCCTCGGCCAGATCGGAGGCACAAGTAATTTTCCGCTCGGCCCAGCCACGCGCTGCTGAAATGCCTGCGGGAGTCGGTGAGGCCGCGCTCGAAGAAGTGGTGGTAGATGTCCATACCGGAGCCTTTCGTTTCCGGTATTTATCTCGAGGGCATTTGTCCGCTGAATAGACGGCATACCTCGGTGAAGAGGCGTCCTTTATGGCCTTGCCCCCGCTCCGGGCTTGTCGTCCTCGGACATGATATCGAGCGGCGGTAGGCTGCGGACGATCTTCATAGTCTCCAAGCTGACTGTGATGACCCGTTGGAACAGTTTGAACGGATAGGCAGGATCGCCGACCGTCTCGATGGCGTAGCCGTTGGCGTCATTGACGATGCCGCTGGCCGGATCGGTCTTCACGACCTGCCGCTCCATTACCCATTCCAGCGCGGACTTGCCGTTGACCACATAGTCGTAAGCTTCGAGCGGGATATTCGTCATCGTGATGCGCGGATTGTAGATCACCGTGGTCTTGTCGAGGTTCGGACGCTTACCTCCGAACTTCATTTTCTCGACCCGGTAGAACGCTTCTGGATCGTCGATGACCGCAAGCGACAGGTCACCTTCCTTGAGAGTGACCGGATAAGGCTCCGCATTGTCATAACCGCAATGTAGATCGCCCAACCGACGACCGGCCTCGGCGAACGCTCGAAAATCAGCCGCCCTCGCTACCGCCGGAATGCGCGGCAGTTGCTTTGAGAGGCTATCGGCAAAGCGGGTTCGATAATCTTCAGAATGGAGCAGGCCGTAAACGTAGTTGAATACGTCGTCCTTCGTAATCACCTCGCCCGGATAGACGGACTGAAAATGTTCCAGCCCTGCATCCGTAAGGGCGTCTCGACGATGACGGCCGGTGCTGGCGTTATCGTTCAACATGTCCGCTTGAGGATCGTCGATGGGGGCTTCGTCCTCATACAGATAGCGAGGAAAACACTGCGTTCCCGCCTTAGCCGCCGTGACGGAAAGATCGAATATCGAGTCCGACATAAAGGTGGAAAAGGGCGTGACGTTACCGGGGGCTGGAACACTGATAATCCGGTTCTCGACTGTTGCAGCGGAAAGCGGAAATATACGCGGCATCTGCAAGACCATCTCGTTGAATTGGCGAGAATAGTATAACCAGCTCTTGGTGAACGGGCGATACATGACTGGCGCAAGGCAGTTGGTATCAAATTCGTAGATTTTGCCCTTAATAACGTCTGCCTTCAGAGCGCGCGTCCAACTGATCGTCTTGGAGTCGGAGGTCAAAAACTCATCTATAGATGCAGCCTGCGCTTCTCGCGACTTATGGCCGTGCGCGATTTCGAATCGCCTCACTTCCTCGTTATAGTTGTCGATCATCCGCTGCATGTTCGCGCGCAACGATGATTGGCTGGCGTTGTAGACCCACGCGTCTCGACCAGACGAAACTCCGCCGGAATAGCGTTCGAACAGGGCGGGGGCACTCCCCTTCTTGTCACCCAGAGCGATGTGGGTATCGAAGGATTGGTCGCGCTGGCCGAGCCAGTCCCCGTGCTCGTTTGGCGAAATGGACAGCCAACCGCCCCCTGTCTCGATCCCGTGGACGCTTCGGAATCGAGCGATGGCACTCAGCTTCTCTTCACGAGTGAGGCCATCACCCACGTCGTGATAGTAAATTTGCCCTTGCGAAGGTGCCTCCGGGTTTTTCACGAGCAACATAATGGCGACCGGCGCGCGACTGCCGCCTCCAAATATCTTTCCACCCTCACGCCTTGAACGCTCGCCGGAAGTTCTTTGGTTCCCTCTCAGATGGAACACGTGAATGCTGGAGAATTCCTCGGCTAAACACTTCCGAAGTCCATCGGTCGAGTTTCCATCGACCCATCCCGCATTGGAGACATAGGCCAAGACTCCGGCGGTTCCTATACGGTCACTGCCCCAGCGAATGGCCCTGATGTAGCTGTCGTAGAGCGAGTTTTTCAGAGTTGCGCCCGAACGTGCGGCATACGTTTCACGGATGCGGCCATCGAGCTTCCTATATTCTACGTTCGCGGCATTATCGTTCGCACTGCCCTGCCCAGCAGAATAGGGCGGATTACCGACGATCACCCGGATGTCCAATTCCTTCTGACGCGAACGGCGGGTGCTGTTGTCCGCCATCAGGTCACTGATCAAGTCGCGCTCTTGCTCGTAGAGCTGGAAGGTGTCGGTCAGGCAGATGCCCTCGAAGGGCACATAGTCACCGCCCGCTACGCCATGATAGGCCGCCTCGATGTTGATCGCCGCGATGTAGTAAGCGAGCAGGACAATCTCATTGGCGTGAATCTCATTCCGGTATTTGTGCTCAAGCTCCTCCGGCGTAATCAGACCCGATTGAAGCAGACGGGTGATGAAGGTGCCGGTTCCAGTGAACGGATCGAGAATGTGGACACCTCGGCTGCCAAGTGTCTGGCCGAACTCGGCTTGCAGCACCTCGTTGACGGAGTGGATGATGAAATCCACGACCTCGACAGGGGTATAAACGATGCCCAGCCGTTCGGTCATTTTCGGGAAGGCATTGCGAAAGAACTTGTCGTAAAGTTCGACGATGATCTTCTGCTTGGCCTCGGCGTTGTCGATGCCCTCGGCTCTCCGCTTCACGCTGGCGTAGAACTTGTCGAGGCTCTCAGCCTCCTTCTCCAGATTGTGGGCGTCCAAGACCTCCAGCACGGACTGCATCGCCCGCGAGACCGGGTTGTGCTGAGCGAAGCTGTAGCCATCGAATAGTGCTTCGAAAACGGGGCGCGTGATGATGTGCTGCGCCAGCATCTCAATGGCCTCAACTTCGCTTATGCTCTCGTTCAGATCGTCGCGAATCTCTGTCAGGAACTCCTCGAAAGCCGTGCGTTCGGCCGTGCCTTCGTTGGCGACGACGGCGGTGATGCGGGTGATGTGTGTGCGGGCGATCTCGGCGATGTCGCCCGCCCAATTCTCCCAGTAGTCGCGCTTGCCGCACTTCTTGACGATCTTGGCGATAATGGCTTTGGAGAACTCGTCGAATACGAACTCGGCCTGTTCGTCGGCCACATTCCGCTGGCCGAGGTCGGCAGTCTCATCGTCGTCGTCCGCCGCGCTACCGTGACCGATGTTAGACTTGCCTTTGGTGGTCTTGGCTTTGGTAGGCAGTTTGTTCGAGACCGCGATGACCTCGATCTGGCCGTTGACGTCTACGCCCAAATCCATCTTGTTGATGGTCGCGTCGAGTCGCTCGTCGTGTGAGCGCAGCGCGTTCAGGATTTGCCAGACAACCCGATAGCGTTCGTTGTCGTTCAGAGCCTCTTCGGGGGTCATGCCCGCCGGGACACCGATGGGAAGGATCACGTAGCCCATGCGTTTGCCGGGAGAGCGACGCATAACCCGCCCCACCGACTGCACTACGTCGATCTGAGACTTACGCGGGTGCATGAACAGGATCGCGTCGAGCGCGGGCACGTCCACGCCTTCCGAGAGGCAACGCGCATTTGTTAGAATTCGGCAGGCGTCTTCGTCGGCATCCGCCTTAAGCCAGTCGAGGCAACGATTGCGCTCTTTGGCGTTGAAAGTGCCGTCAACGTGCTGGAGTTCGCACCCGAGCGGCGCGCGACCGGCTTCCGTTTCCTGCGCCTCTTCAGAAGCCAAATAGTCCCTGATTACGTCGGCGAACTCGTCACAAACGAGCTTGGAACTATTGATGTCCTTGCAGAAGGCCAAGGCC
>VYLG01000102.1_pt1 | contig 20710 bp, 22 predicted proteins | sample 5114351 | NCBI WGS metagenome assembly VYLG01 (sample SAMN12291798, study PRJNA351875) | freshwater metagenome | isolation source: freshwater lake | place: USA: Michigan, Kent Lake | collected 2013-08-15
CGCGTAGGCCACGAGGCAGGGCGCCAGCAGGCCCAGCGCTGTGGCCATCAGCTCGGCCAGCGGCGACAGGGCCTGCACAGATGCCGCCGGCGCCTGCAGCAGCGGCGCCAGCGAGTCGGCCCAGGTCACGCCGTCCAGCATCTCCAGCAGCCAGGCACGCGCACGGTCGACGCCGTGCCCCAGGCCCAGCGGCACCGGCGCCGGAAACAGCAGCCCCAACGGCCACAGCGCCAGCAGCGCCAGCGCGTAGGCGGCGTCGCCGGTGAACCAGCGCGCGCGCAGCCGGTTCCAGGCGTCCACCAGCCCGGCCGCCTGCAGGCCCCAGGCCGCCACGGCACCGGCCACGGCACCCGCGGTGTTGAGCTCGAAGTCGCCGCGCGTGGGCACGCGCGCGGGCACGAAGTGCTGCAGCCATTCGCAGCCGTACGACAACGCGGCCGTCAGCAACACCGCCATCGGCACCGCCCAGCGCGCGCGCCAGCCGCTGCGCAGCAGGGCCAGCGCCGTCAGCAGCGCCAGCGGCGCGTAGCCCAGGCCGTTGCTCCAGCGGTCGAACGTGTCCTGGTGGATGGCTTCGGGCAGCGCCAGCATCTCCAGCGCCGTGCGCCCGGGCGGCCAGCGCCAGCCCTCGAACGGGTACAGGCTGGCATAGACCACGAGCAGCGCATACGCCAGCGCCAGCCAGGTGGCGGAGCTGCGGTGGCGCGCGGTCACGGGCGCGGCGGGCCTCAGAAGGGCTTGACGACGACGAGCACGACGATGCCCGCGAAGGCCAGCACAGAGACCTCGTTGAAGACACGGAACCAGCGATGGCTCTTCGTGTTGGCCAGCTCCTCGAAGCCGCGCAGCAGCGCCCGGCAGCCGAAGTGGTAGCCCAGCACCGCGAACACCAGCAGCAGCTTGGCCATCATCCAGCCGCCGGTGATGCCGCAGCCCATCCACAGCCACAGGCCGAGCACCAGCGCCGGCACCATCAAGAGGCTCGAGAAGCGGTAGAGCTTGCGGCCCATCAGCAGGAGCCGCTCGCGTTCGGCGTGGCTGTCAGCCGGCACCATGGCCAGGTTGACGAAGATCCGTGGCAAGTAGAAGAGGCCCGCGAACCAGCTCGCGACGAAGACGATGTGGAAGGCCTTGATCCAGAGGTACGCGCTGCACATCGCGCCGATTATCCGTGGACCCAAAAAAGAGGCCCTGGCATGAGCCAGGGCCGGCAAGCCTTGTCGCTGTCATCACGCCAAGGCACCTGCTCAGGGAGGAAAAGCAGGGGACGACAACCTCGCGGCTATCATCCGCCGACCACTCTAGCAGAACGAATTTATTCGCGCCACGGCAGCATCCCGGGCGTTTTGAGGAGAAGCGGATGAGCTCGCGGACGCCCCGGTCGCCCCTACCCCCGTACCCTGCGAGCCGGCCGCGCCGGCTGCGCCGCGACGCCTTCACGCGCGCGCTGGTGCGTGAGTCGCGCCTGGCGCCCGAGGACTTCATCTACCCCGTCTTCGTGCTCGCCGGTGAAGGCCAGGTGCAGGACGTGGCCAGCATGCCCGGCGTGCAGCGCCGCAGCGTCGACGGCCTCTTCGGCGTGGCCGAGCAGTGCCTGGCGCTCGGCGTGCCGGTGATGGCGCTGTTCCCGGTGATCGACAGCGCGCTGAAGACGCCCGACGGCCGCGAGGCGCTCAACCCCGAGGGCCTGGTGCCCACCGCGGTGCGCGAACTGAAGAAGCGCTTCCCGGAGCTGGGCCTGCTCACCGACGTGGCGCTGGACCCGTTCACCAGCCACGGCCAGGACGGCCTGCTCGACGCCACCGGCTACATCCTCAACGACGAGACCGTGGACGTGCTGCGCCGTCAGGCCCTGGTGCAGGCCGAGGCCGGCGTGGACATCGTGGCGCCCAGCGACATGATGGATGGCCGCATCGGCGCCATCCGCAGCACGCTCGAGGAAGCCGGCCGCATCCACACCCGCATCATGGCCTACAGCGCCAAGTACGCCAGCGCCTTCTACGGCCCCTTCCGCGACGCCGTGGGCAGCGCCAAGAACCTGGGCAAGAGCGACAAGAAGGTCTACCAGATGGACCCCGGCAACTCCGACGAGGCGCTGCGCGAGGTGGCGCTGGACATCGCCGAGGGCGCCGACATGGTGATGGTCAAGCCCGGCATGCCCTACCTCGACATCGTGCGCCGCGTGAAGGACGAGTTCCGCATGCCCACCTTCGCCTACCAGGTGAGTGGTGAGTACAGCATGCTCAAGGCGGCGGCCGCCAATGGCTGGCTCGACCACGACGCGGTGATGATGGAAAGCCTGCTCGCCTTCAAGCGCGCCGGCGCCGACGGCGTGCTGACCTACTTCGCGCTCGACGCCGCGCGGCTGCTGCGCGCTCGCTGAAGACCGCGCGCCGTTCAGCTTCGCATGCGCGTCTTCCACTTCGTCGGCGACCAGTTCCGCGAGCTCGACGGCCTGCCCGAGGCCCTGCCCGACGAAGGCTTCCTGTGGGTGGGCAGCGCGCGCCGCGAGTTCGAGGTGCAGGCGGCCGACGTGCAGGCGGCGTTGCTGCGCTGGACGGGCGGGCAACTCGTCGACCTGCACGTCTCGGACCTGCTGAACAACCAGCTGCCCAGTCACTTCGATTACACCAGCTGGTACGACGTGATGGTGTTCCGGCGCCTCGCCGCCGGCGCCGGCACCGAGGCGCTGTTCGTCGACGACTCGCGCGGCACCGTGGCCAGCGCGCGCAAGGCGCTGCAGGGCATCGACACCAGCCCCGTGGGCTTTGCCGTCTTCGACCGCGTGCTCGTCACCGTGCACCCGGCGGACTGTGCGGTGCGGGAGTACTTCGCTGCCCGGCTGGCCGCCATGGCCGGCGGCCCGGACTCCCGCATGGGCGTGCGCCTGCCCACCAGCACGGCGGACCTGATGCTGCGCATGGTCAACCACATGGTCGACAGCTACCTCGACCTGCGGCGCCTGCTGACGCGGCAGCTGGGCTACCTGCAGCAGGAACTGCTCGACCCGCGCAGCCGCTTCAACGACTGGGCCATGCTGCTGGAAAGCCGCAATGCGCTGCACATGCTGGAAGACACCTGCGAAGACCAGCGCAGCGCCGTGCAGGAGTGGATCGACGCCATGGACGAGTGGCCCGACGAGCCCACGCCCGAGAAGCGCCGTGAACGCGAGCTGCTGCGCGTGCGCTCGCGCGACGTGCTCGAGCACATCGAGCGCGTGCTGGCCCATGTGCGGCGGCTGGAGCAGACCGCCGAGACGGCCGTGCAGATGCACTTCAGCGCCCTTGGCCACCGCACCAACGACATCATGCGCACGCTCACGGCGCTGACGGCCATCTTCCTGCCGCTGAACCTGATTACCGGCTTCTTCGGCATGAACTTCGAGTTCCTGCCGCTCATCCACAACAGCTCGGGCGTGTGGGTGGCGATCCTGCTCATGGCCGTGGTGGTGGTGGGCTTCGTGCTGATGTTCCGCCGCAACCGCTACCTCGACACGCGCCAGGGCGATTGATGCCGGCCCTCACGCCGCGCCAGCTGTGGGTGCTGGTGGCGCTGACCCTGGTGTGGGGCCTGAACTGGCCGGTGATGAAGGCCGGTGTCAGCGGGCTGCCGTCGGCGCCGAGCCCGTTTCCGCCGCTCACCTTTCGAACCTTGTCGATGTGGCTGGGCCTGCCGGTGCTGGCCCTGGCCCTGGTGGTGCTGAAGGTGCCCTTCGCGATGCCGCGCCGCCACTGGCGCGAGCTGGCGCTGCTGACGGCGGCCAACATGCTGGTGTGGCACGTCGTCGTCATCGTCGGCGTGCAGCAGCTCAGCTCGGGCCGCTCGGCCATCCTCGGCTACACGATGCCGGTGTTCGCGGCGCTCTGGGGCCGCTGGCTCTGGGGCGACCGCCTGGCGCCCCAGGCCTGGGCCGGCGTGGCGGCGGCGGCCGGTGGCGTGCTGCTGCTGCTGTGGAGCGAGTTGTCGGCCTTCGGTGGCCAGCCCGATGCGGTGCTGGCCATCGTCGTGGCGGCGGCCGTATGGGCCTACGGCACGCACCGCCTGCGCCGCAGCACCATCGACGTGCCCTTGCTCGCCATCGTGTTCTGGATGACGGCGCTCACGGCGGTGGTCATGCTGGGGGCCGCCTTGGTCTTCGAGCGGCCGCAGTGGCGCGCGCCCGAGCCGCTGGTGTGGGGCAGCATCGCCTACAACGCCATCGGCGTGTTCGGCTTTGCGCACGCCGCCTGGTTCTACCTGGCGCGCACGATGCCACCGGTGGCCAGCTCGATCAGCGTGATGCTGATCCCGGTGCTGGGCGTTTTCAGCGGCGCCGTGCTGCTGGGCGAGACGGTGCACGGCATCGACTGGGCCGCGGTGGCGCTGATCGTGCTGGCGATTGCGCTGGTGCTGTTGAAGCGGCGGTGATGGTCATTCGCTTGGGCTGCTTTCTGGCCAAAGCGGCCACAGGCCGCTCTGGGCCCTTGGCCCTATCACACGGCTCCCCCGAGCCCCCTCCGAGAGGGGGCTCCAGTCAGAAGATCGAGCCGGCCTTTCGGCCGCCAGCGCCAATGCGCGTGCGCCATGTGCCGGCCGCAGGCCGGCTGGTCGAACATGCTGGAGCCCCCTCTCGGAGGGGGCTCGGGGGAGCCGTGTGTTCGGGCCTTGGCCCGTAGAGGCCGCAGGCCGCTACGGGCCGACAGCAGGCACCGCAGCCCCGTGCCGAGGCCAGCCCCTTTACGCTAGAGCGAGCGCCGCCTCGCCAGCGGCGGGTTGCGCGCGAAGTAGCGCTTGATGCCCTCGGCCAGCGCCTCCACCAGATCGGCGCGGAAGGCCGGGTCGCGCAGGCGGCGTTCCTCGTCGGGGTTCGAGATGAACGCCGTCTCGACCAGGATGCTCGGGATGTCCGGTGCCTTCAGCACCGCGAAGCCGGCCTGCTCGACCTGGCGCTTGTGCAGGCGGCCGACACGGCCGATGCGCTGCAGCACCTCGGCGCCGAGCTTGAGGCTGTCGTTGATCTGCGCCGTGGTGCTCATGTCGGCCATGGCGGCGAGCAGCTGCTTGTCGCGCGTGCTCTTCAGGCCCGCCACGTTGACACCGCCGATGCGGTCGGCTGCGTTCTCGCGCTCGGCCATCCAGCGGGCGGCGCTGCTGCTGGCGCCGCGCGTGGACAGCGCAAAGACGCTGGCGCCGCGCGCCTCGGGCCGGATGAAGGCGTCGGCGTGGATGCTCACGAAGAGATCGGCCTGCACGCGCCGCGCCTTGCGCACGCGCTCGGCCAGCGGCACGAAGAAGTCGCCGTCGCGGGTGAGCATCACGCGCATGCCCGGCATGGCGTTGAGGCGGTCGCGCAGGGCCAGCGCCACGGCCAGCACCACGTCCTTCTCGCGCAGGCCCGTGGGGCCGATGGCGCCCGGGTCTTCGCCGCCGTGGCCGGGGTCGAGCGCGACGATGATCAGCCGGTCGGCCTCGCGCCGTTCGGCGGGCGTGGCCGGCGGTGGGGGTGGCTTCGGTGCTGGAGTCTGCAGCACCGGGGGCGCCGACGCCGGCTGGGGCGGCGGGCTCAGCGGCATCGGCGTCTGCGCCACGTGCGGCGGCACCACCGGCACGGTGGGCGGCGGCCCGACGGGTGGCTGCGACTCGATGCGCGCGATGAGCTCGCCCAGCGCGTCCTGCACCGCCTGCGCGGCGCGTTCGCCGGCGGCCTCCTTGTCGCGCACCAGGGTGAGCAGCGGGTCGAGCTCCTGCGTCGGGTAGAGGTCGAAGACGAGCCGGTGGCGGTACGGCGGCACGGGCAGCAGCATGAACTGCTCCGGCCGCACGGCCTGCTTCAGGTCGAACACCAGGCGCACCACGCGCGGCTGGTACTGGCCCACGCGCACGCCGGCGATGAAGGGGTCGTCGGGCCGCACCTTGCCCACCAGCTCGCGCAGCGCGGCGTCGAGTGCGAGCTGGTCGATATCGACCACCAGCCGCGGCGGCGAGTCGACCAGCGTGTGCGTGGCCTGCAGGGCCGTGTCGGACTCGATGGTGACGCGCGTGTACTCGCGCGCCGGCCACAGCCGCACGGCCACGATGCCGGCGCCGAAGGCGAGCTGCGGCGCGGTGATCACCAGCACCGTGGTGCCGAGCCATTCGCGGCGCTTCATGTCCAGGCCTCCAGCAGCGCCACGCCGCGGGGCGTGCCGGCTTCGGCGCGCACGCGGCGGGCATCGGGTTCGGCGTCGGTGGGCGCGGGCTCGATGTGCAGCGTCAGGTCGGCAGGCAGCAGCAGCGCACCAGCCTTCTGCGGCCATTCCGCCAGCTTCAGGCCCGGGGCGGCAAAGAGGTCGCGGAAGCCGGCGTCGAGCCACTCGCGCGGATCGTCGAAGCGGTAGAAGTCGAAGTGCGAGATCGCCAGGCCCTGCGCCGCGCCCGTGCCCTCGTGCGGCTCCAGCACCGCGAAGGTGGGGCTCTTGATGCGGCCCTGCACGCCCAGGGCCCGCAGCAGGTGGCGCACGAAGGTGGTCTTGCCGGCGCCGAGCGGGCCATCGAGCGCGATGAAGCCGTCGCGCAGTGCCGGCTGCGTGGCCAGCTGCTGCGCCAGCCGCGCCGCGGCCGCTTCGCAGGCCGCCTCGTCGGGCCAGGGCAGGGTGTGGGTTGCTAGGATCGCGCGATGGACCGTGTGATGCCTGGGGTGCATCTTCAGAGCCCGCAGCGGCTGCTTGAGCAGCTGCAGGCATGGGGACAGGAACTCGGATTTTCCCAGATCGGCATCACCGGCATCGACTTGTCCTCCGCCGAGCAGGGCCTGCTCGACTGGCTGGATGCCGGCTTCCACGGCGGCATGGGCTACATGGCCCGACACGGCCTCAAGCGCGCGCGGCCGGCGGAGCTGGTGCCTGGCACGGTGAGCGTGATCAGCGCCCGCATGGACTACCTGCCGCGCGATGCACCGCCCGACTGGCGCGAGCGCGAAGCCGCGGCGCTGCACGAGCCCGGCCGAGCCGTGGTGTCGGTGTACGCCCGGGGCCGCGACTACCACAAGGTGCTGCGCGCACGGCTGCAGCGCCTGGCCGAGCGGCTGGCCGCCGAGGTGGGGCCGCTGGGCCACCGCGTCTTCACCGATTCGGCCCCGGTGCTGGAGGTGGAGCTGGCCACGCGCGCCGGCCTGGGCTGGCGCGGCAAGCACACGCTGATGCTGTCGCGCGAGGGCGGCTCGATGGTGTTCCTGGGCGAGGTCTTCGTCGATCTGGCACTGCCGCCCAGTGCGCCCGCCACGGCGCACTGTGGCAGCTGCACCGCCTGCATCGACCTGTGCCCCACGGCGGCCATCGTCGCGCCGTACCGGCTGGATGCGCGGCGCTGCATCAGCTACCTGACCATCGAGCACGACGGCGCCATCGACGAGGCCCTGCGCCCCGCGATGGGCAACCGCATCTACGGCTGCGACGACTGCCAGCTCGCCTGCCCCTGGAACCGCTGGGCCCAGCGCAGCCCGCTGCCTGACTTCGACGAGCGCGAAGGCTTCTTCAACGGCTCGCTTCGCACCTTGTGGGCCTGGGACGAGGCCGAGTTCCTGCGCCGCACCGAAGGCAGCGCCATCCGGCGCATCGGCTGGCAGCGCTGGCGGCGCAACCTCGCGGTGGCGCTGGGCAACGCCTGGCGCGAGCAGGGCGCGGCCGAAGACGCCCAGGCCCTGGCGCAGGCCCGTGAGGGCGCCGACACCCTGGTGCGCGAGCACATCGACTGGGCCCTGGCCCAGCGCACGGAGCCCTTGCGCGGCCAGGCCGCGGACACGCCCCCCGTACGATCGCGCCCATGACGCTTCGACGGCGGACCTTCGTTTGGGCCTCGGCCGCGCCGTGGCTCGCGCCAGTGGCCTGGGCGCAGGGCACCGAGGCGCCCTTGCGCATCGAGGGCCGCCGGCTGCCGCGCCGCGTGCGCCTGGCTGGCGTGGAGCTGCAGCTCAACGGCGCTGGCGTGCGCGCCGTGGCCTGGTTCAAGGCCTTCGTCGCCGCGCTGTACCTGGGTGCGCGCGCCGGCACGGCGGCCGAGGTCATCGCCGCGCCCGGGCCGAAGCGCCTGCAGCTGCACCTGCTCACCGACGTGCCGGCCGCCGAGCTGAGCAAGGCGCTGCGCCGTGGCGTGCAGCGCAACAGCAGCGCTGCCGAGGCCGAGCAGATCGGTGGCCCGGTCGAGCAACTGGCCGCGGCCATCGACGCCTTGGGCACGCTGCGCAAGGGCGACGTGCTCGATCTCGATTGGGAACCATCCCGAGGTGTGGGGCTGTTGCTCAATGGCACACTGAAGTCCGGGCCGCGCGATCAGCCGGGGCTGTCGCAGCCGGCGCTCTACGCGGCCGTGTTGCGCGCCTTCATCGGCGATCGACCCTACGACGAGCGGCTGAAGGCGGGCCTGCTGGCACCGCCGCGATAAGACCTACCCACACTCCGGAGACTGACCCATGCAGAGATCCCGCCTGGCCATGCTGGTGGCCCTGGCCGCCGCGAGCCTGTCGCTGAGCACCGCCGCCCACGCGCAGGCCTTCCCGACGAAGCCGGTGCGGCTGATCGTGCCGTTTGCGCCCGGTGGCACCACCGACATCATCGCCCGCGTGGTGGCGCCCGGCCTGGCCACGGCCCTGGGCCAGCAGGTGGTGGTCGAGAACAAGGGCGGCGGGGGCGGCTCCATCGGCGCGCAGGAACTGGTCAAGTCGCCGGCCGACGGCCACGTGCTGGGCATGGCCACCGTGTCCACGACGGCGGCCAACCCGGCGATCAACCCCAACATCGGCTACGACCCGGCGACCGATTTCGTGCCGATCACGAACCTGGCGGCCACGCCCAACGTCATCGCCGTGCATCCCAGCTTCCCGGCGCGCGACTACAAGGGCTTCGTCGCCGAGCTCAAGAAGAACCCGGGCAAGTACAGCTACGCCAGCTCGGGCACCGGCGGCATCGGCCACCTGCAGACCGAGCTGTACAAGAGCCTGGCCGGCGTGTTCATGACGCACATCCCGTACCGCGGTGCCGGCCCGGCGCTCAACGACACGGTGGCGGGCCAGGTGCCCATCATCTTCGACAACATGCCGTCGGCGCTGCCCTTCATCCGGGAAGGCAAGCTGATTGCCATCGTCGTGGCCGCCCCGCAGCGGCTGGCGCAGCTGCCCAACGTGCCCACCTTCAAGGAAGTGGGCCTGGAGGCCGTCAACCGCATGGCCTACTACGGGCTCGTGGCGCCGAAGGGCACGCCCAAGGCCGTGATCGACCGCATCGGCGCCGCCGCGAAGAAGGCGCTTGAAGACCCGACGGTGCGCAAGCGCATCGAGGACACGGGCTCGATCGTCATCGGCAACTCGCCCGCCGAGTTCGCCGCGCAGACCGCGGCCGAGCTGAAGGTCTACCAGGACGTCGTCAAGCGGCAGAAGCTGAAGCTCGAGTGATGGACGCGGCGGCGGCCGGTGCTGCGGCGAGCGCGGCGTCGATCGACCGCTTCGCCGACGCGCTGTGGCTCGAGTACGGCCTGGCGCCGCTGACGCTGGCCGCCTACCGGCGCGACCTGGGCCTGTACGCCACATGGCTGGTGCAGACGGCCGGCCGCGCCCTCGACGCCAGCACCGAAGCCGACCTGCTGGCGTACATCACGGCGCGCCATGCCGGCACCAAGGCCACCACGGCCAACCGCCGGCTCTCGGTGTTCCGCCGCTACTTCCGCTGGGCGCTGCGCGAGCGGCTCGTGGCGGCCGATCCCACGCTGCGCCTGGCCGCGGCCAGGCAGCCGCTGCGGGTGCCCAAGACGCTGAGCGAGGCGCAGGTGGAAGCGCTGCTCGCGGCGCCCGACACCACCACGCCGCTGGGCCTGCGCGACCGCGCCATGCTGGAGCTGATGTACGCCAGCGGCCTGCGCGTGAGCGAGCTGGTGCAGGCCCGCACCGTGCACCTGGGCCTGGAGGAGGGCGTGCTGCGCGTGCTGGGCAAGGGCTCGCGTGAGCGCCTCGTGCCCTTCGGCGAAGAGGCCATGGCCTGGCTGCTGCGCTATCTGCGCGAGTCGCGGGCCGCCATTCTGGGCGGGCAGACCAGCGACGCCCTGTTCGTGACGGCGCGCGGCGCCGGCATGACACGGCAGATGTTCTGGCGCATCGTCAAGCGCAGCGCGGTACAGGCCGGCGTGACGGCGCCGCTGTCACCGCACACGCTGCGGCATGCCTTCGCCACGCACCTGCTGAACCACGGCGCCGATCTGCGGGCCGTGCAGATGCTGCTCGGCCACGCCGACATCGGCACCACCACCATCTACACCCACGTGGCGCGCGAGCGGCTGCGCCAGCTGCATGCCAAGCACCACCCCCGGGGCTGAGCCCGGGGGCGGCATGGGCCGTCAGAAGTTGTGGCGGACGCCGAAGGCGAGGGAGCTGAAGTCGGCGCCGAAGCCCGACACGCCCTTTTCATCGTCGACCTTCGTGTAGAAGGTGTAGGCCTTGGTGCGCTTGCTGAGGTTGTAGTTGTAGCCCAGCGTGAACTGCCGCGCGTCGGAGTTGGCGAGCTTGTCGAACTCGCCGGCCTGTCCGAGGTTGACATGGAACTCGGAGGCGCCGGACGTGAACATCGCGCTGGCGCGCCACAGCGTGCGCTTGCCCCAGGTGGCGTCGTCGTGGCTCTGGAAGTAGCCGCCGAACAGCATCGAGCCCATCTCGTAGGCGCCGCGCACCGCGAACTGCTTGCTGGCGTTGGCGCTCTCGTAGCCGAAGCCCAGGCTCAGCGGGCCCGAGGCGTAGTTGATGGCGCCGTCGTAGTTGCGCAGGCGGCCACCACCTTCGCCCAGCGCGATGGAGGCCTCGGCGGTGAGGCCCTTCATCAGTTCGGGCGTGCGGTAGGCGATCTTGTTGGTGTTGCGGCCGAGGTAGGCGTAGAGCTTGTCCTCGGAGTTGCCGGTGTCGTGGTTGTGGAAGCTGATCCAGTCGGCGGTGGCGAAGTAGGCCTCGCTCGCAAACTGGCCCAGGCGCAGCATGCCGAAGCCGCCCGACAGGTTGACCTCGCTCTGGCCGGCCCAGAAGGTGGACGCCGGCAGGCCGGTGTCGACGCTGAAGCGGTGCTCGAGGATGAAGTTGGCCTTCAGGCCGCCACCGAGGTCCTCGGTGCCCTTGAAGCCCAGGCGCGAGGCGTTGTTGACGAGTTCCTTGGTCTTCTTGCCGTTCAGGTCGATGGCCTCGGCCGTGACGTTGAGACGACCATAGAGCGTGACGCTGCTCTGGGCCCAGGCCGCGCCCGCGGCGACGAATGACAAGGTGGTGGCGAGAACGATGCGCTGGATCACGGCAACCTCGATGGGAAGTGGGGAGACGGCGCTCAGTGTGGGGGGCGTTGCTGCGCCGCATCAAGACCTAGGTTCTGCTTCGCTGGGGCCCCGTGGTGCCCACGCGACGAACTCTCAAAGTGGTGCGCAGCGTGGGGCGTGCGGGCACAAAAAAAGCCCGCGCGGCGGTGCCGGCGGGCTTGGTCTTGGTGCCGGCCGCCCTGTGGGGCGCGCCGGCTTGGTGCGTGATCAGAACGCGAAGATCACACCGACGGCAAAGCCGCTGCCGCTGCGCTTGGCGGCGGCGTCCAGCGGGTTGACGGCCAGGCTCGTCTTCCAGTTGCCCACTTCGGCGTAGGCGTAGGTGTTCTTGAAGATCTCGCTGTTGACGAACAGCTCGACGCCACGCAGCTTCAGGTCGTCGTCGGTGTTCTGGGCGACCAGCATGCCGACATTGACGCTGCCGATCGGGGCCACGAAGCCGGCGCTGATGCCGCCGCCGGTGCCGCCCTGGGCCCAGTCGCCGCCGTCCGCGTAGCCGAGCATGACCTTGGCCACGCCGAAGTCATAGCTGCCACCGACCGACATGAAGTTCTCGGCACCCGAGTTGTCCTTGGTCTGCGCCGACACCGCCACCGACAGCGGACCCGAGGCGTACTTCACGCCAGCCGAGAACACGCTCTTGGCGCCAGGGCCGCGGTTGCCCTTCGGCACGATGCCGACGTGGGCCGTGACACCGCCCATGCTCGGGCTGATGTACTGCAGCGAGCGCGACTGGCGGCCGGGCAGCCACGGGCCGGTTAGCGTGTAGCCCAGAGCCGACACGCCGTTGGAGGCGCCGTTGAAGTCGTAGTCGATCATCGTCTGGAACGACACCGAGTCCTGGCGACCCAGGCGCACTTCACCGAAGCCGCCGGAGAAACCGAACCAGGCCTGGCGGTTGAAGAACGCGCCACCGGGGTTCACTTCGCCGTCGCTGGTGATGCCACCGGTCTCGAAGCGGAAGTTGGCCTTGATGCCCGAGCCCAGGTCGGTCGTGCCCTTGATGCCGACGCGGGTGGTGGAGTTGCCTTCGCTGGAGCCGTTGTCGCCGCCAGCGTGGAAGTCGGCCTTTTCGCCGAGGAACACATCGCCCAGCAGGCTCTTGCCGTAGCTGGCATCGATCAAGCCGTAGATGGACATCTGGGCTTGGGCTGCGCCGGCGGAAGCCAGCAGGATCGCGGCGGCAATGGCGGTCTTTTTCATCAATTTGTCCTAGAGGGGTTAGGGAACTCCCGCAGTCTAAGGGGCGGGTTGCTCCGGATTGCCCGACACGGGGCCTCCAGCGTGGCGCTGACGCAACATGTATGCCAGCGTCCGCCCGGCGCCTGCAACCGGCCGCAACGGCCCCCGCGCGGCTTCAGCGGCCGCGCAGGTGCGCCGGGGCTTCCAGGCGCTTGGCCAGCAGCGACAGGGCCAGCGTCAGCACGAGGTAGACCGCCGATATCGCCAGGTAAGGCTCCCAATAGCGGCTGTACGCGCCGGCGACAGTGCGCGCCGCCAGCGCCAGCTCGGCCAGGCCGATGGCGCTGACCAGCGAGGAGTCCTTGATCAGCGTGATGCCCTCGTTCACGAGCGCCGGCACCATGCGCCGGAAGGCCTGCGGCAGCACGACGAAGCGCATGGCCTGCGCATGCGTGAGGCCCACGCTGTAGGCCGCCTGCGTCTGGCCGCGGTGGATGCTCTGGATGCCGCCGCGGAAGATCTCACCGATGTAGGCTCCGGCGTTCAAGGTCAGCGCCAGCGCACCGGAGAAGAACGCGCCGTGCTCCTGGCGGAAAGTGCGCGCCGCCTCGCCGGCCAGCAGCAGGCCGTGATCGGGGTGCACCAGCGTCGGCATCAGCGCGAAGTGCACGAGCAGGATCTGCACGAACAGCGGTGTGCCGCGGAAGAAGCCCACGTAGGCCGCCGTGATGCCGCGCAGCAGCACCAGGCCGGTGCGGCCGGCGGGTGTCGATGGGGCGGGCCCGTCGCGCGAGCAGCTGATGAGGCCGATGACGATGCCCAGCGCCATCCCGGCGCCGATGGCCACCACCGTGAGTTGCAGCGTCATCAGGAGGCCGCTCCAGAAGAGCGGCCCGTAGCCGGCGAGGATCTCCCAGCGAAGATCCATGGCCGGCCGGGGTTCAGCGACCCAAGGTCACTTGCTGGCGGCCGAGGCCGGCGCGGCAGCGGCCGGCGGCGCGCCGAAGTACTTGGTGTAGATCTGCGTGTAGGTGCCGTCGGCCTTGATGGCGGCCAGGCCCTGGTTCAGCTTGGCCTGCAGCTCGGTGTTGCCCTTCTTCAGCGCGATGCCGTACTGCTCGGGCACGAACTCCTTGTCGGCGACCATCTTGAACTTGCCGCCCGGGTTGTTGGCGACGTAGTGCGTGATCACGCCGTTGTCGGCGACGACGGCGTCGACACCGCCGCTCTCCAGTTCCTTCAGCGCCAGCGGCGTGCTCTCGAAGCGCTTGATGTTGGTGCTGGTCTTGCCGAGCAGCTTGGTCACGGCCTCGTCGCCGGTGGTGCCGGTCTGCACGCCGACCTTGAGCTTCTTCAGGTCGGCGAACTTGGCGACCTTGCTCGTCTCCTTCACGGCGATCAGCTGCGCGGCGTCGAAGTAGGGGTCGCTGAAGTCCATCGTCTGCTTGCGCTCGTCGGTGATCGTCACCGCCGAGACAACCATGTCGCGGTCGCCCTGCTGCAGCGTGTTGAAGATGCCTTCCCAGGGCGTGTTGACGAACTTCACCTGGAAGCCGGCCTTGGCGGCGATGGCCTGCACGACCTCGATGTCGAAGCCGACGATCTCGCCCTTCTCGTTCTGGCTCTCGAAGGGGGCGTAGGCGGCGTCGGTGCCGACCACGTAGACCTTGGCCGGCGCGGGCGCGGGCGCAGACGCCACGGGCGCGGGAGCCGGCGCCTCTGCCTTCTTGCCGCAGGCGGCGAGCACCAGGGTGGCGGCGGTGAGGCCGGCCAGTTGCAGGAAACGGCGGGTGGTCAACATGGCGTGTGGGAATGAGGTTGGTGAAACGGGCGCGAGTGTACTGCCGAGGTCATGCAGGATCCGGGCCCAGCAGCGCCAGCTCGTCGGCGGTGAAGCCCGCCGCGCGGCGCGCGTCGAGGTTGAACGGCCCCTTCGGCACCGGCGCGCCGTGGCGTGCCGCCAGCACGGCGTAGTGCGCCACCGGGTCGAGGCCGTCGCGCTCGCACAGCCAGCGGTACCAGCGGTTGCCGATGGCGACGTGGCCGACTTCGTCGCGCAGGATCACGCCCAGGATGGCCACCGCGGCCGCATCGCCGGCCTGCGCGAGCTTCTTCTGCATCGGCGGCGTGGCGTCCAGGCCGCGCGCCTCCAGCGTGCGGGGCACCAGGGCCATGCGCGCCGTCACGTCGTGTGCGGTGCGTTCGCACATCGTCCACAGGCCGTCGTGTGCGGCGTGGTCGCCGTAGTGGCAGCCGAGCGTGGCCAGGTGCTCCGACAGCAGCGTGTAGTGGTGCGACTCCTCGGCTGCGACGGTGAGCCAGTCCAGGTAGTAGCGCGTGGGCAGGCCCGGGAAGCGCCAGATGGCATCGAGCGCCAGATTGACGGCGTTGAACTCGATGTGCGCCACGGCGTGCAGCAGCGCGGCGCGGCCCTCGCGCGTGAAGGGCGTGCGCCGCGGCACGTCCTTGGGCTCGACAAGCACCGGCTGTGCCGGGCGCCCGGGCAGCGCGCCGCGCGGCTCCAGCACGGCATGGGTGTCGAGGGTGATCTGCGCCTGCTGCTCGAACAGCGCACGCGTCGCCGCGGCCTTGGCCGCGGGATCGGCGATCGACAAGGCCTCGAGGGCGGCGGCGCGGAGCTCCATCCCTACAATCTTGCCGCATGGCCGTTTACCGACTGGGTGAAGACACCCCGCAGCTGCATGCCACGGCCTGGGTGGCCGATGGCGCCACCGTCATCGGCCGCGTCGCGCTGGGCGAAGGCAGCAGCGCCTGGACGGGCGCCGTGCTGCGCGGCGACAACGAATGGATCACCCTCGGCGCCCGCTGCAACGTGCAGGAGGGCGCGGTGCTGCACACCGACATGGGCTTCCCGCTCGTGCTGCACGACGAGGTCACCGTGGGCCACCAGGCCATGCTGCACGGCTGCACGGTGGGCGAGGGTTCGCTCATCGGCATCCAGGCCGTGGTGCTGAACGGCGCGCGCATCGGCCGCCAGTGCCTGGTGGGCGCAGGCGCCGTCGTCACCGAGGGCAAGGTGTTCCCCGACCGCAGCCTGATCCTCGGCGCGCCGGCCAAGGTGGTGCGCGAGCTGAGCGATGACGACGTGGCGCGCCTGCGCCTGTCGGCCCTGAGCTACGTCGAGAAGGCCCAGCGCCACCGAAGCACGCTGGAACGCATCGCCTGATCGCACCGCACCATGGACACCTGCATCAAGTTCCTGTTCGAAGGCCTGCCGGTGCGCGGCATGCTCGTGCGGCTGGAGGACGGCTGGCAGGAGGCCCTGGCGCGCCGCGCCGAGCCGCACCCGGCCGAGCTGCGCGGCCTGTTGGGCGAGATGGCCGCTGCGGCAGTGCTGATGCAGGCCAACATCAAGTTCAACGGCGCGCTCGTGCTGCAGGTGTTTGGCGACGGCCCGGTGAAGCTGGCGGTGGCCGAGGCCCAGCCCGACCTGCGCTTCCGCGCCACCGCCAAGCTGGTGGGCGAGGTGCCTGCCGGCGCGCAACTGGAGGCCATGCTCAACGTGCACGGCCAGGGCCGCTGCGCCATCACGCTCGACCCGAAGGACCGCCTGCCCGGCCAGCAGCCCTACCAGGGCGTGGTGCCGCTGCATGGCGACCAGCGCGAGCCGCTGCAGCGCCTGGAGCAGGTGCTGGAGCACTACATGCTGCAGAGCGAGCAGCTCGACACGCGCCTGGTGCTGGCCGCCGACGACCGCGTGGCCGCCGGGCTGCTGATCCAGCGCCTGCCGGTCGAGGGCGAGGGCAACCTCGAGGGCCAGGGCGCGCTGCGCAACGAAGACGAGATCGGCATCCACGAGGGCTTCAACCGCATCGCCATGCTCACCGCCACGCTCACGCGCGAGGAGCTCATCGGCCTGGCGCCCGAGGTCGTGTTGCGGCGCCTTTACTGGGAAGAGACGGTGCGGGTGTTCGAGCCGCAGGCGCCGCGCTTCGCCTGCACCTGCTCGCGCGAGCGTGTGCGCGGCATGCTTCTCGGCCTGGGCCGCGACGAGAGCGAAAGCCTCATCGAGGAACGTGGCGAGGTCGAGGTGGGCTGCGAGTTCTGCGGGGCGATGTACCGCTTCGACGCGGTGGACGTGGGCGAGATGTTCACGCCGGGGCGCGAAACGCCGCCGGGCAGTGCGCAGGTGCAGTGAGGCGGCGCGACCTGGGCTTCGACAGGCTCAGCCCGAACGGGTCTGCGCCTGCAGCAGCAAGCGCTCGGCCTCGGGCACGCAGCAATCGCAGGCCCAGCGGCGGCGCGCGGCGGCGCCGGCCTGCAGGCCGGTGAACAGGCCCGAGGCGGGGGCCGGCTGGGCCAACTGCGGCCGCACGGCATCGAACGCGTGCTGCAACCGCGCCTCGCCCAGGCCGCCGACGACGCTGTAGCCGATGCGGTGGCGCTGCAGCAGCGCGCGCAGCAGCCGGTCCACCGGTTCGCGCACCTGCGGGCCGTCGCGCTGGTGGCCGTCGGCCACCCAGGGCACATCGAGCGCCGTCAGCAGCGTGATGGCCGCCGTGCGCGCGTGCAGCTCGGCGGCGCGGGCCTGCAGGCTCTCGTCGCCGAAGACCAGGGTGCTGTAGACGGCGGTCATCAGCGCCGTGGTGTCGCACACCACCCAGTCGTGCGTGGCCGCGGCCTCGGCGATGCGCTCGTGCTGCGCGCGCAGGATGGCGCCCTGCTCGTGGGCCTGCGGTGTGCGGCCGGTGGCATCGCACCACTCGCGCAGCACCTCGGGCACCCAGGCCACACGGCCCGCGCGCTCGGCGCGCAGCCGTTCGGCCAGGGCCGCCGCCAGGGTGGTCTTGCCGGTGCTCTCGGCGCCGACGATGGCGACACAGCGGCCCGGCTCAGCCATGGGCCGCCGCCATGCGCCGCTGCCACGCGCGCCAGCCCACGACGCTGAGCACGGCAAACAGCGCGTACAGCAGCGCCGTCAGCCACAAGGCCTTGTAGGCGAACAGCGCCACGCTCACCACGTTGACGGCCAGCCAGGTGGGCCAGTTCTCCAGGCACTTGCGCGCCAGCAGCACCTGGCCGGTGATGCTGGCGGCGGTGGGCAGCGCGTCGAACCAGGGCACGGGGCTGTCGGTGGCGTGGTCCAGCAGCAGCGCCAGGCCCACCCAGCCGGCGGCGGTGGCGGCCAGCACGCCCAGCCAGGCACTGCGGGCCAGACGGTGCACCACCAGCGGCGCGCCGGCGTCGTCGGTGCCGCGCAGCCACTGCCACCAGCCCCACAGTGCCACTGTCACGAACACGGCCTGCAGCCCGGCCTCGCCGTACAGCCGGGCGTCGGCAAAGAGCAGCGCATACATCAGCGAACTGGCCATGGCCAGCGGCCAGGCCACCCAGTGCACGCGCATGTTGGCCACCACCATGGCCAGCGCCACGGCGAAGGCCACGATCTCGAGCCACGTCACCGGGCTGCCCCAGATCGTGAACGCCGGGGCCAGCCACGGCCGGGCCGCGGCGAGCAGGGATTCGAGCACGTCAGCGCGGCGCGGCGGGCGGCGTGGTCGCGCGCGGCGGGTTCAGCTGCACGAAGATCTCGTCGGGCCGCACCATGCCGAGCTCGCCGCGGGCCTTTTCTTCCACCATCTCCAGGCCGTCGCGCAGGTCGCCCACCTCGGCGGCCACGCGGGCGTTGCGCTCGCGCAGCAGTTCGTTGGCGGCGCGCTGCTCGGCCAGCTGCTCGTGCAGGCTCATCACGTAGGGCAGGTTGCCCTTGCCGAACCACAGGTCGGCCTGCACCACCAGCAGCAGTGCGCCCAGCACCAGCGGCGTCCAGCGCATGGCCGTGCGTCCCGGCCTTACTTGAGGTTGTAGAAGGCGGCGCGGCCGGGGTAGCTGGCGACGTCGCCCATGTCTTCCTCGATGCGCAACAACTGGTTGTACTTGGCCATGCGGTCGGAGCGGCTCATCGAGCCGGTCTTGATCTGGCCGGCGTTGGTGCCCACGGCGATGTCGGCGATGGTGCTGTCTTCCGTCTCGCCCGAGCGGTGGCTGATGACGGCGGTGTAGCCCGCGCGCTTGGCCATCTCGATGGCCGAGAAGGTTTCGGTCAGCGTGCCGATCTGGTTGATCTTGATGAGGATGGAGTTCGCGATGCCGCGGTCGATGCCTTCCTTCAGGATGCGCGTGTTGGTGACGAACAGGTCGTCGCCCACCAGCTGCACCTTCTTGCCGAGCTTCTCGGTCAGGTGGGCCCAGCCGTCCCAGTCGCCCTCGTGCATGCCGTCCTCGACGCTGATGATCGGGTACTTGTCGCACCAGGTGGCGAGGATGTCGGTCCACTCGGCGTGCGTCAGCGTCAGGCCTTCGCCTTCGAGGTGGTACTTGCCGTCCTTGTAGAACTCGCTGGCAGCGCAGTCCAGGCCCAGCGCGATCTGCGAGCCGGCGGTGTAGCCGGCCTTGTCGATGGCCTCGAGGATGAGCTGGATGGCCGCCTCGTGGCTGCTGACGCTGGGTGCGAAGCCGCCCTCGTCGCCCACCGCCGTGCTCATGCCCTTGGCGTCGATGATCTTCTTGAGCGCATGGAACACCTCGGCGCCGTAGCGCATGGCCTCGCGGAAGGTGGGCGCGCCCACCGGGATGATCATCAGCTCCTGCAGGTCGAGATTGTTGTTGGCGTGGGCGCCGCCATTGATGACGTTCATCATCGGCACCGGCAGGCTCATGCGGCCCATGCCGCCGAAGTAGCGGTACAGGGGCAGGCCCGATTCCTCGGCCGCGGCGCGCGCCACGGCCATGCTCACGGCCAGCGTGGCGTTGGCGCCGAGGCGGCCCTTGTTGTCGGTGCCGTCGAGGTCGATCAGCGTCTTGTCGAGGAAGGCCTGCTCCGAGGCGTCGAGGCCCATCACCGACTCGCTGATCTCGGTGTTGATGTGCTCCACGGCCTTGAGCACGCCCTTGCCGAGGTAGCGGCCCTTGTCGCCGTCGCGCAGCTCGATGGCCTCGCGGCTGCCGGTGGAGGCGCCGCTGGGCACGGCGGCGCGGCCCATGGTGCCGCTCTCGAGCAGCACGTCGCATTCGACGGTGGGGTTGCCGCGGCTGTCGAGAATCTCGCGTCCGACGATGTCGACGATGGCGCTCATGGGTTCTTCTTTCTCAGCGGAGTTGGAATTCGTTGGCGGTCGCGGGCTACACGCCCTCGACGATGACCATGTTGAACATCGCCGTGGCGCCGGCGCGCAGGCCGCGCGCGTGGGTGTAGCCGGGGCTGTCGTACATGGCCTTGGCGGTGTCGAAATCGGGGAAGCGGATCACGGTCAGGCGCGGCGGCTGCCAGTCCCCTTCGAGCACGTGGATGCGGCCGCCGCGCACCAGGTACTCGCCGCCGAAGGCCTTGACGACCTCGGGCGCGGCGAGCATGTACTGCTTGAAGACCTCGGGGTCGGTGACTTGCGATTCGACGATCAGGTAGGCGGCGGGCATCGGTTTCCTCAGCAACTGAAGTCGTTCTCGAGCAGGGGCTGGGTCTTCACCACGCGGTCCAGCGCCACGAGCTGCTCCAGCAGCGCCTTCATGTGCTTCAGCGGCACGGCGTTGGGGCCGTCGCTCAGCGCGTTGGCGGGGTCGGGGTGCGTCTCCATGAACACACCCGCCACGCCCACGGCGACGGCCGCGCGGCTGAGCACCGGCACGAACTCGCGCTGCCCGCCCGAGCTGGTGCCCTGGCCGCCCGGCAGCTGCACGCTGTGGGTGGCGTCGAAGACCACAGGCGCGCCCGTCTCGCGCATGATGGCCAGGCTGCGCATGTCGGAGACGAGGTTGTTGTAGCCGAAGCTGGCGCCACGCTCGCAGGCCATGAACACGTCGTCCGCCAGGCCCTTGTCGCGCGCGGCGGCACGCGCCTTGTCGATGACATTCTTCATGTCGTGCGGCGCGAGGAACTGGCCCTTCTTGATGTTCACGGGCTTGCCGCTCTGCGCCACGGCGCGGATGAAGTCGGTCTGCCGGCACAGGAAGGCCGGTGTCTGCAGCACATCGACCACCGCGGCCACCTGCGCGATCTGGCTCTCGTCGTGCACGTCGGTCAGGATGGGCACATTCAGCTCGCGCTTGACCTTGGCCAGGATCTCCAGGCCGCGCTCCATGCCCGGGCCGCGGAAGCTGCTGCCGCTGCTGCGGTTGGCCTTGTCGTAGCTGCTCTTGAAGATGAACGGGATGCCCAAGGCGGCCGTGATCTCCTTCAGCCGGCCGGCCACGTCCATCTGCAGCTGTTCGCTCT